>Ga0335073_10002553_pt1 | contig 24960 bp, 19 predicted proteins | sample Lox_Sample_22_FD_207093 | JGI IMG/M metagenome (GOLD analysis project Ga0335073, IMG submission 207093) | Soil microbial communities from Loxahatchee National Wildlife Refuge, Florida, United States - Lox_Sample_2.2 | ecosystem: Environmental > Terrestrial > Soil > Wetlands | place: USA... | reverse complement strand
AAGCAATCGGTACCTGGTCTGGATTCACGGCGATTACCACCGCCCTTGGTCCCGCCCTCGGTGGATGGCTCATCCAGTATGCGTCTTGGCGCTGGGTGTTTCTCTTGAACATCCCCCTCGCCTTGGCCGTGATCGCGATTTCCTACCGCTGCGTGCCAGAGAGCCGTGGCTTCGAGGTGAAGCAGGTGGACTGGCGAGGGGCAGTCCTGGCTACGGCAGGGTTGGCGGCCGTAGTCACCGGATTTCTCGAATCTTCACGGCTCGGCTGGAGCAATTTCCTGGTATCGGGAGGCTTACTTGGTGGATTCCTCCTTCTCGCTCTGTTTCTGCTCGTCGAAGCCCGCTCACCATCGCCCATGTTGCCTCTCGCCCTGTTTCGTTCTCGCCCCTTTCTCGGAGCGAACCTTCTTACACTCTTTCTGTACGCCACGATTGGCATCTTCTTCTTTCTGTTTCCGATGGACCTGATTCAGCTCCAGGGATACTCGGCAACCGCTGCGGGTTCCGCCCTGTTGCCCATGATATTGCTTATGTTTTTGCTGTCGAGATGGTCTGGAGGACTGGTCAAACGTTACGGAGGAAGAATCCCGCTCATCATCGGCCCTTTGATCGTTGCTGGTGGCTTCGTTTTATTTGCCGCAGCTCACACGCCCGTGAATTACTGGAACACCTTCTTTCCTGCCTCGCTGATATTCGGCTTCGGGATGGCGGTAACCGTGGCCCCGCTTACTACCGTGGTTATGAACGCGGTCGACCAGCGACAAGCGGGAACCGCGTCGGGAATCAACAATGCCGTGGCACGGTTAGCGGGCGTCCTGGCCATCGCAGTATTCGGAATCATCCTCATCAACACCTTCGACGCCCGCTTAGGAAAGAGTCTCTCCACTCTTTCGTTGCCGTCCGAAGTTGTCCAGGATCTGCGCTCCAGGGAAGTGGAACTTGCTGCTCTCAAACCACCTGAAAGCTTGGATGCCTCTACGGCTTCGGCGGTGCGGGCCGCCATCTCAGAAAGCTTCGACTCTAGCTTTCGCTTAGTTCTACTGTGCTGCGCGGGGTTGTCGCTAGCGAGTGCGGTCATTGCCTGGCGTCTAGTGGCGCCCGTGGCAACTACGAAAGCAGCGTCGATGACTCGCACTGCGCGAAGTGAACCAGCGGATTGAACCTGCTGAAAGGCGTCGAATGGCACGCAGCTGGGGTGAGCCAAATGGTCAACGCTTAAGCGTGCGTAGCGCTTCCAGTGTTTCAGACGGCTCCGTGCGAATCGTGTAATCGGCATTCACGTCGGCTGCACGAATGATCCCTGTGTCGTCGATCACATAACGTGCTGGCAACGGTAAGCGATACTCCTGCTCGTCGTTGAACCGGTCCAATGTGCTACCGAACGATTTATAAAGCTCACGCAAATAATCGGGCAGCACAAATACTATGCGAAATTGTTCTGCCGTCTTTAGGTGGAGATCACTCAACATGTCGAACGTCAGGTGCAGCTTGTTGTGCAGATTTCGCGTGTAGCGCTCGAGCTCCGGTGTAAGCACCACGAGGTTCGCTCCGAGTGCCTTAATCTCCGCATACACGCCCTGTAGAGCCTCCAGCTCCATATTGCAGTAGGGTCACCAGTGGCCCCGAAAGAAGCTAACGACCAACGGACCTTGTCGGAGCAAATCCGCGGAACTTACCTCGAAATGATTTTGGTTAAATAACGTGAATTCCGGTGCGCGATCCCCTATCTTCAGTCCTCGGCTCTCGATTCCCGAAGCTTTCAATTCCGTTGTGGCGCGATGCATCTTTTCGATGGCTTCGCGCGGCGCGTTGTAAGGCGGAGCTCCGGATTCGAACCCCTGTTTAAATTCGTCTAAACGGGACTGCAAACTTGCCATTGTTCCCCCCTCCCGTTCCCAGTTTACTCTGGACAGAGCTTGGACGAGTGTGACAGCGCTGTCCACGTTTCATTCTGTGCCTCTGCCAGGAACGAGGACGCCTTGGCGATCTCCCCCGGGTCCTCCTAGCCTGCAGGGCGGAACATTATTTTCTATCTCTTTCTTCATCTTTGTAAGCGTCTGCCAGTCGCTTCTTTCTACGCGCCATACTCGCAACCTGTGGGATTTGGTAAACGAGCACAGGGCGCTTAGCGGTTCTTTCCGCCGTTGTTCTTTCACAATAAGATTTGCCTGCGGCCTGCAGTACAACTGTCCGGCTCGATTTTCACGTCGATTCGAAACATGGGCATAAGGTTGGTGGAACCGATCGGGGTGCGGTTGGAACCTCTTCCTTTTAAGGAGCAGCAAAGTGGCACAACACATTGGCGCGCTTGACCAAGGCACCACCAGCACTCGGTTCATCGTCTTTAACCACGCCGGTGACATCCAGGCCATGGCTCAAAAGGAGCACGCGCAGATCTATCCGCAACCGGGTTGGGTCGAGCATGACCCCGAGGAGATCTGGCAACGTACGCGCGAAGTGATCGCGGAAGCGATGGCCAAGGGAGGGCTCCAACCCAAAGACCTGGCCGCCATCGGAATTACCAATCAGCGCGAAACTACCGTCGTATGGAATCGCAAGACGGGAAAGCCCGTCGCGAACGCCTTGGTCTGGCAGGATACCCGGGTCGCCAGCGATGTCAGTGAACTCGCGAAAACCGATGGCCAGGATCGCTTTCGCGGCAAGACCGGATTGCCGCTGTCCACCTACTTCAGTGCTTTGAAAATCCATTGGATTCTCGAGAACGTGCAAGGTGTACGGCCACTGGCGGAATCCGGAGAAGTGCTTTTCGGCAATGTGGACACCTTTCTGCTATGGCATCTCACCGGTGGCCCAGCGGGCGGAATCTATGTTACAGACGCCACGAACGCCAGCCGCACCCAATTGATGAATCTCGAAACATTGGCCTGGGACAAGGAACTGCTCCAGGCATTCGGAATCCCACCGGCCATGCTCCCCGAAATACGCTCGAGCAGTGAGATCTACGGAGTGGCACAGGAGCCCTCCATTAAGGATGTCGCGATCGCGGGTATCTTGGGCGACCAGCAAGCTGCACTGGTCGGCCAGGCCTGTTTCGAACCGGGGGAAGCGAAAAACACTTACGGCACCGGCTGCTTCCTGCTCAAGAACACCGGAATTCGCAAGGTGGACTCCAAGTCCGGTTTGCTCACGACTGTGGCTTACAAGCTTGGCCCACAACAACCCCCACATTATGCGCTCGAGGGAAGCATCGCCGTTACAGGCGCGCTGGTGCAATGGCTGCGCGACAACCTGGACTTGATCGCCAAGAGTTCCGATATCGAAGCCCTCGCACGCACCGCGCCGGACAACGGCGGCGTTTATTTTGTTCCTGCCTTTTCCGGACTGTATGCCCCTTACTGGAAAGACAGCGCCCGCGGCGTCATCGCCGGCTTGACTCGCTACGCCAACAAAGGGCACATCGCCAGGGCGGTGCTGGAGGCAACTGCGTTTCAGACACGCGATGTGCTCGAAGCCATGCAAAAAGATTCCAGCATCAAGCTGGAGATGCTCAAAGTCGATGGCGGAATGGTGTCGAACGAATTGCTCATGCAGTTTCAGTCGGACATTCTCAACCGCCCCGTAGTTCGACCGGCAAGCAAAGATGCGACCACTGCTCTCGGCGCGGCCTACGCCGCCGGACTCGCCGTTGGTTACTTTACCGATCTCAAGGAACTCCGAGCCAACTGGAGCGCAGACCGCGCCTGGCAGCCGCGCATGAAAAACGACAAACGTGAGGAGCTCTACACGATGTGGAAGCGTGCCGTAACTCGCTCCTTCGATTGGGCCACTTGATCACGAGCTATTGCACCAAGGAAAGGCAAAAGGAGATCACATGCTCGCGAAATGTTTTGGTGAATTTATGGGGACTCTCATCCTCGTTTTTCTGGGCGATGGGGTGGTTGCGAATGTACTCCTCAAGCGTTCGAAGGCCGAAGGTGCGGGTTGGATGGTGATCACCAGCGGTTGGGCCTTCGCGGTCATGGCCGGCGTTTTCGTTGCGATCGCCTGCGGAAGCAGCGACGCTCACCTCAATCCAGCGGTAACCATGGGATTCGCCGTATCATCCGGGCACTTTGGAAATTTCGCGCCTTACCTTGCGGCTCAGATGGCAGGCGCCTTCACCGGAGCTATCCTCGTGTGGATTCATTTTTTGCCGCATTGGGAGGAGACCTCGGATCAAGGGCTAAAACTCGCCTGTTTCTGCACCGCGCCGGCAATACGCCGTTTTGGCGCAAACCTGATCAGCGAGATTCTAGGAACATTTGTTTTGGTGCTTGTCGTGGGCGCAATTTTCTCGAAAGCGGTCGCCGCTTCTGGCCCTGCATTGGGACTGGGTCCTTACCTGGTTGCGGCACTGGTCTGGGGAATCGGCCTGTCTCTTGGCGGAACAACGGGTTACGCAATCAATCCTGCTCGTGACTTCGGACCTCGCCTGGCCCACACAATTCTGCCCATTGCAGGAAAGGGAACTTCCGATTGGGGTTATGCGATCGTGCCGGTACTCGGGCCACTGATTGGCGGAGGATTGGCCGGCCTGCTTCTCCATGCTTTAGCAAAATAGACGCCGACCCGGCAAGGCCCTGCCCCACAAAGCGCTACTCATTTTGGCGCCACCAATTTGACGACCGTGGCGGAATTACCCGGTTCGAACGCTGCCAGTCGATTCGCCACCGGTGGCCGGGAATGGGCACCCATATCAGCCTCTTTTGAGGTGTTCCTCGTGCGTGATGGTAGAGCGCGGCCGTGCGTTCATAGAATCCGCGCGTGTGCCAGGAATTCCGGAAGCGCTGGAAGTCCAGGTGATGACAAAACTCGTGGCACAAAGTGCTCAGGAAGGTTCCGTACGAAGTTACCTTTTTCTGCACCGCCGTTTTCATCCACACGCGGATCAGAATGGCGTTGGGGTTGTAATCGCCAAAAAGCTCAACGGTCGATCGCTCTCTGACGCGCAACGGCCGGGCGGCGAGAACCCGCACATCGCAATGTTTTACCTGATAGAAATCGGCGGCGGCATCCAGAAATTCTCGCGAGACTCGCAGAACCTCATTGCTTCGACCTGTCTTCATGCCAGCTTCAATGGCGGAAGCTATTCTACGCAGTCGGTCGTCCTCGGGTAGCCTTAACGCGTTAAGCCTGTCGCTTTCCGCGAAAAACGGTCTATTTTTCTTCCTCGGCGGCGCGTCCGTGATCATTGCTCATTTCATTTTGCCCGACGCTGCGCCCCCGAACAAGAAAGCCTGAACAGCCAGCAACTCAATCCTTTGCATACCGGCCGTTTCAACGCGCCAGCCACAGTGCGTAACGCACCGCCTGAAACATCGTCGCTTGATAGTTCGACCGCAGTACGTGATACCAAAACAAGACGGAATGCTGTTTCATATAGCCCCTCGTTCCACAAGCTCCCGAGGTATTTCCTGAGGACTTGCTCTAACCTTCGCCCCCTTTGTACACGAGCCGCAAACGCCGCACATCCCGAGATGGAATGCTTTTTGTATAACTCCAAATGGCGCATTCGCTCTACTCCGATGGGGGTAGCGAAGCATCCCCCATGGCTCAATTTTCCCATCCGCGACGAGCGTTAGTTCCCGTTTGGGACCCCTAAAAGAAATGGCCCGCCCTGTTCGAGCGGGCCTTCCATTGTCCAGTTTCACCGCTGATCTTGCTTTACTGCTGGTCCTGCACCAGCGGCAATTGCGAGCCCAGCTGCAGGTCGATCATCGCCTGTACCCGGCGCTCGATCTGATAAAACGTGGCCACTTTCTTGCCCGGAATCGCCGTGCTGAAAATCGGCACATACTTGATTCGCAGGTTCGCTACGTTCTTCTCCACGTCCAGCGCGCGGTTTGTCAACGACAAGGCCTGTGCGTCGGTCATCGTGCCCCAGGTGTCCGCGTATTCTTTAATTAATGCGTACTTCTCATTGTTGACCTTCACGAGTTCCGCCGTGTATTGGTCGTACAGCGGCCAGAATTTCGTAGCCTCGTCATCGGTCAGCTTTAAATTCGCCGCGATCAACTGTTTTTTCTTCGAACGAATGTCCTCTCTCATCAACTTGATGTCTTGATCTACGCCCGACGGTTGCGAATTCGCCGACGGCGAACTTTGCGACTGGGCCTGCGCCTTTATCGTTCGTGCGCTTCCCAGATAGAAGCAGCTTCCAGCCAACACCATCACCACAAGCTTGTTGCACATGCACACCCTCCCCTTTCGCCTGCCCCGATTCACTCGAACTCAGGCGCCTGTTTCTATTGTCTACTTCGGGCGGAAGATGTCGCGCTTTCTTACTGCGCGGGTGGTGGCGGAGGTGGTAGCGTCAACGATTTCGCTAGCGTAAACGTCAAAGCGGTTTCCGCTGGTATTTCAATCTGCTTGTTTCCGGTCAAGGCGCCGCCCACCAAGCCGGCACCCGCGCCGACCAGCGCGCCAATGCCCGCGCCTTTGCCTCCGCCGGCAATGCCGCCAATCAACGCGCCTCCCGCAGCGCCTCCACCGGTGGTCACTGCCGTACGCTTGCCCTTGCCTTTCACAGTGCTGTCCAGCGTCCCCGTCTGGATATCGTAGCTTTGTCCACGCACCGTAATGCCCGTTAGCGCCAGCGACAGTTCGCCTTCACCTTTAATCTTGCCTTTTTCTTTCGCCGTGATGACTGTCCCGGTTACATGCGAGCCTTTCGGAATTGCTGTCGCTCCTCCTATACTCACGGAACGAGCTAAGGTTCCTAAAAAGGTTTGCCCCGATTGGCTGGTCTTTGAACCTAGTGCCTGGTCTGTTGTGATCACCAATGCGGTCCCAGACGGCACCACGATCGGCTGTGGCGGAGGCGCGGGTGCGGGCGCCGGTGTTGTCGTTGCTGGCGGAGTATTCATTGCCTGGTCTGCGGCCGCTCCAGCAGCAACTGCCGGCACCGCCACAATGGCCGTGTCGTCTTTTACGTTCGAGACTCCGGTCTCCGCTTTCGCAATTTGCTCGGCGCGCTGTTGCGTGGCCTGGTCTTTCACCGTGCCCTTGAGCGTCACGTTGCCGTCGTTCGATGTCACCGTAACCGCGGAACCCTGCGTCTGCGGATCCGCTGCCAACTGGTTTTGCACATCTTGTGCGATCTTTGCGTCATCTACATGCTTGCAGCCCGCCGTTAACGCCAAACAGCCGGCTACTACCCACGGTAGAACCGATGTGTACTTCTTCCTCATGGATCAAGCTCCTTTTACCTGCGATACGTTGCGAAAACGGATCGACTTGCGCATCCCTGAATCGAATTTCAGCGCTGCCCCATCCCGTTTCCGAAATCTCTGTGTTTCTCCATGTGCCAGTTCACGTTGACACACCTGCCTGCCCTTCCAGAGTGCTCCTTCATCAAGCAATCCCTGAGCACACTTCTCAGGCTCAGCGGGAGGTAATTGCGCAGCAAGAGCGCCCGGGCGGCGGGTTGACGTAAATTTAAGAACGATTCTCCCGCCATGTCAACTAGCGCGCTCTCGCACTCGCGCGCCGTTCTTTCTTTTGCCGCCTCCGTGTGAATGGGGCAGAGGCAACGAGCTCGCTCAGCTATTCGTATCGCAAAGCGATCATGGGGTCGACGCGCATGGCCCGGCGCGCAGGAATGAAACAAGCCGCCAGCGCCACGACGGTCAGCACCCCGGAGACGGCGATGAAAGTGAGCATGTCTGTGGAAGCCACACCGAAAAGGAGCGAAGAAAGGACGCGCGTAGCAAGGAACGCGCCAAGCAGTCCAACGAGCAGGCCGAGTCCCGTGAGACGCAGGCCGAGGCCGAGCACGTCGCGAAGAACCTGCGCTTGCGACGCGCCCAGAGCTATGCGAATGCCGATGTCTCGAGTGCGCTGGGCAACCGTGTACGAAATGACCCCATATATGCCGATGGCAGCCAAAACCAGAGCCAGACCGCTAAAGAGGCCGAGAAGAATCAAAGTAAATCTTCGCCCGGCAACCGACGCACGGATCAATTCCTGCATAGTGGCAATGGCGAAAATCGGTTGGTCCTTGTCAATCGCCGCGATTTCGCTTCGAATGGCCGCGGTCATCGCCGACGGTTCTACGCGGGAGCGGACCAGCACCTCCATATCGCTGCTCGCAGCCTGGTGGAACGGAAGATAGACCTCGAGCCGCGCGGGGTTGGCAAGACCGTACATTTTCGTGTCGCCGAGCACACCGACAATGGTGCGCCACTGCGGCGGCTTGGCCGGATCAACCTGGCCGAGCATGAGTCGCTTGCCGACCGCATCGCCATTGGGGAAGTACTGGCGAGCCAGTTTGTCGTTGATGATGACCACTGGCGCGCCCTTTTCGTTGTCGGTTTCCACGAACTCGCGGCCCTGTAGCAGCGGGATGCCCAAGGTGCTGACGTAGCCGTCGCTAATGCTGTGAAAGTCCGGGTGCGGATAGCTGCCGGGCTTCGGTAGAGGCATGCCTTCGATGGTAATATCGCCGCGACCATGGCTGTCGGTCAGTGGAACGTTGGTTCCGATCGCTGCGCTTTGCACGCCAGGAATCGCGCGGACTCGATCCAGCGCGTTTTGCCAGAAATGGATAATCGCGGGGTCCTTGTCGTATTGCGCCGTGCGTAAATCCATCTCCATCGTCAACAGCCGTTCGGGCTGAAAGCCGGGGTTGACCGAAAGGAGGTGGTGCAGAGACTTCATCATCAATCCCGCGCCGGCAAGAAGAACGAGAGAAAGAGCAAGCTCGGCGATGACGAAAAAGCCCCGCAGGCGGTTGTGGGACGCGCCGGTTCCCGTGCCCGCACTACCCTCTTTGAGTTGCAGGTGCTTATCGGATTTGGCGGAGCGCGCGGCGGGGGCAAGACCGCAAATGAAAGCGGCGAGCAGGACGAGCGTGACCGCGAAAACGAGCACGGTGGGATTTAAAGTGACCGTCGCGCCCATCAGCATTTCCGGGGAAAGCATTCGCGTGATGGCCCGGCTGCCCACGACCGCGAGAGCGATGCCGAAAGCGCCGCCAACCGCGGCAAGGACAAGACTCTCCGTGAGCATTTGGCGCACAATGCGGCGGCGCGTGGCCCCGAAGGCAATGCGCAGGGCAATTTCGCGGGTACGACCTGCGCCGCGAACCAACAGAAGATTCGCCACATTGGCGCAGGCGATGAGAAGTACGCAAAGAACCGCGCCGAACAAACTCAGGATGGCTGTACGCATGTCACCCACAAAGGCTTCACGAATGGGCCTCAGCACCACCCCAAACTCATCGTTATCGCCGGGGTACTGCGTGGCAAGCCGGGCGGCGATGCCCTCCATCTCGGAACGTGCGGCAGCAAGCCTTGTCGCGGGGGCAAGCCTTCCGAGGACGACCATGTCACCGCGGGCTCCGCGGTCAGCAGCCTCGGGGTTTGTGGCGAGCCAGGTGCCGATAGGTTCGAGGAATTGCACCTTCTCAACCCAACGGAAATTGCGCGGAAGAACGCCAATGATGGTGAAACTGCGCCCGTCGAACAGAATCGTTCGGCCAACAGCGGAAGCGTCCGAACCGAAATGAGATTGCCAAAGTGAATAGCCCAGCATAACTACCGGAGCTGCGCCGGACTTTTCTTCGGAGGCGTCGAAATCGCGCCCGAGGAAAGGACGCACTCCGAGCAGAGAAAGAAAGTTCGGAGACACCGCTTCGCCGCTGATGCTTTCGGGCTGGCTAATACCAGAGAGATTGAAGCTGACTGCGTGAACGGCAGCCAACTGGGAAAACGTGGTGCTTTGCGCACGCCAGTCCAGGAAATTCGGGTCGGAGACGCTCACCACGCCTACTCTTGGCGTGGTTTCATTCAGCAGAATCAGGCGCGCGGAATCGGGGTAAGGCAGCGGGTCGAGAAGGACCCCGTAGACCACGCTGAAGATCGCGGTGTTGGCGCCGATTCCCAGGGCCAAGGTGAGTACGCCTATAATCGCGAAACCGGGCGATTTTCTAAGTAAGCGCAGGCCGTGCCGTAAATCCTGAATAAAATCCGCCAACCAATTTACGCCTCGCGCATCGCGGCAGTTCTCTTTTGCCTGTTCGATACCGCCCATGTCGAGCTGCGCTTGCCGGCGGGCTTCTTCGCGCGTCATCCCTTTTGCGGCGTAAGCATCGGTTGCTTGTTCGAGGTGATCGCAAAGCTCCTCGTCCAATTCCCGGTCCGTCTGTGGCCGACGGAACAAGGAACGCAGCCGCAGCGGAATTGTGAACCACCAATGCTCCGGACGCATCTGTAACCTCCTTTCCCGCCGTACGGCGCTCACGCCTCTTTCAGCTTGATCACCCGCGAAATGGCACTCGATAGCCGGCCCCAGTTTTCCGCTTCTTTTTCCAGTTGTCGCTGCCCCAACCGTGTCAGCGAATAATATTTCGCTCGCCGGCCAGACTCGGACGGTTTCCACTCGGCGGCGATCCAGCCCTCTTGTTCCAGTTTGTGCAGGGCCGGATACAAAGACCCGTCGCTCACCTGTAGCACATCGCCCGACACCTGCTTCAACCTCTGGCTCACCGCGAAGCCGTTCAGCGGCTCGAGTGCCAGAATCTTCAACAGCAACATGTCCAAGGTGCCTTGCAGCAGATCGGAAGGTTTACTCATTCGCGTGTCCTCGGTAACCGAGACTATCACCCCTCCTCTCGGTAAGCAAGGGGTTGCCCTTTTTTGAACGTTTCTGACGCCGTGTTAACCACTCGCGACAGACAGCCACGCCCGGAGTTCTTTGAATTTTCACTAATCTCGAAAAGGCAATAATTTGTTTTCAACGGCGTTAAAAAAGGAATGGTCCCGGGCCGCACAAAACAAGCCCCAGACCATTTTTCTGCAAACCATACCTGGGACAGGCTTCGCGCCTTGCCGCATCTGCCTCTTCTGCCAGTTGCTGGACGCCACCGAAAAATTTCGCTGACTGCCCAGTGAATAGTCCGTCGTCGGTAAATGCCTGAATGGCCGTTCTTGCCCCGGCAAACCTGTCGTCGCTAGGCCGAATGACCGCCACGTGTGGAAGCTTCGCACTGATGAATTCGCAGGGAACCGGAAAGATCAGACTGGGCGGAACGAGCCTGGCCGGTTGTAACGCTGGATTGGCGAAAAAATCGGGAAACAAAAGGCCGGACGTGGCATCCGTAAACGGTGCCACCGAGGCTTGCACACCGTTGCCTGCGAAGTCGACCCATTCCAGGAAGTGGGCTACTTCGTCGCCGCCAATTCCAAGTGTGATTTTCAGCACTTCCCGGCTGCTGATCTTCTGGCTCAGCGCGGCATGGAGGCTCGATCCACCTTGTTCGATAAATCCAAAGTGAAAAGCCGCCACGTTGGCGATTGCCTGGATGTGGTCGTTCCGGGAAAGCTAGGATTAGAGGCGCCACTGAAGTCGTTATTGTTGCGCGGAATTGCCATTCGCAAACGGCTGTGTCACGCGTAGGTCAAAGGCTTGTCTGCTCTCTGCATCTTTTTATTCATCTCGGAAGGTGACATTTTGCAGATCGGCCGCTAATGCAACCAGTGACCAGGCCGTCGCGGCCGTTTTTCCTTCTCCTTTACCTTTTCTCCCCTTTTTCAAATTTGCGATATCATTGCGTCCCCGCCGTTTGTTCCCTCGATCACCAGGAAGGAAGGTCTTTATGTCTACTCCTGCGATTCCGGCTGAGGGTGAGCGCCTCCGCCAAAGCCGCGAAAAATTGAGTCCCTGGAAAAAGTGGGGTCCTTATCTGAGCGAGCGCCAATGGGGCACCGTCCGCGAGGATTACAGCTCCGATGGCTCTGCGTGGGACTATTTTCCCCACGATCACGCCCGTTCTCGCGCTTACCACTGGGGCGAAGATGGTCTCGCCGGCATGTCCGACGACAAGCAAAAGCTTTGTTTCTCCCTCGCCCTCTGGAATGGCGCGGATCCCATCCTCAAGGAGCGCCTTTTCGGTCTGACCAACAGCGAAGGCAATCACGGCGAAGACGTGAAGGAGTATTACTTTTACCTCGACAGCTCCCCCACCCACTCCTATATGAAATATCTCTACAAGTATCCCCAGCGCGCTTATCCCTACGCTGATCTCGTCAACACCAATAAGACCCGCTCGCGCCTGGAAATGGAGTACGAACTCCTCGACACCAACGTGTTCGACGAAGACCGTTACTTCGATGTGTTTGTGGAATACGCCAAACGCGGGCCGGAAGACATGCTGATCGAAATTACCGTGTCGAATCGTGGCCCGGAACCGGCCGTCCTCGATCTGCTTCCTACGCTGTGGTTCCGCAACACCTGGAACTGGTGGCCCATGCCCACCAAACCACTCCTAAAAGTGATGCAGTCGGGCGGCGGAACGGAATGCATTTTGGCCAGCCATCCCGATTTGGGAGATCGCTATCTTCTTCTTGATCGCGAAGTTCCTTTGTTGTTCGTAGAAAATGAATCCAACGCCGAGTGCCTTTGGAACAAGCCCAATCCCACTCCCTTCGTCAAAGACGGCATCAACAATTTTTTGGTTCATGGCCAGAAAGACAAAATCAATCCCGCGCGCACCGGCACCAAGTGCTCTGCTCAGTACCACCTCACCATCCCTCCCGGTAAGAGCAGCACGGTTCGTCTGCTTCTCACCGACGACTCCAAAACGGCCGCCCTTGGCAAGAATGACCAGGCGAAGTTTTTCCAGACCGAATTTCCTGATGTGATGGCAGAGCGCCGCAAGGAAACCGACGAGTTCTACGACAGCATCACCCCGGCCGCACTCGATCAAGATCGCAAAAACGTCATGCGCCAGGCCCTGGCCGGAATGCTGTGGAGCAAGCAGCATTACTTCTTCGATTTGCAGTTCTGGCTTCGCGAACACAATGCCGACCCCACCATCGGCGGTAAAAACACCGCCGCTCGAAACCAAGGGTGGGTCCACATGTTGAACGATGACGTGATTTCCATGCCCGACAAGTGGGAGTATCCCTGGTACGCTGCTTGGGACCTTGCCTTCCACACCATCGCCTTCGCCATTCTCGACGTCGATTTCGCCAAGCGTCAGTTGCAGCTCATGTTCGACGGTCTGTATCTTCACCCCAGTGGCCAGATTCCTGCCTACGAGTGGAACTTTGGCGACGTGAATCCTCCCGTTCACGCTTTCGCCGCGCTGTATGTCTACAACATGGAACGCGAACAGAAAGGCTACGGCGACGTGGAGTTCCTCAAGCGTTCCTTCGACAAGCTGGTCTTCAATTTTTCCTGGTGGGTCAACCGCAAGGATCCCAACGGCAAAAATGTTTTCGAAGGCGGCTTCCTCGGCCTCGACAACATCGGCGTTTTCGACCGCAGCGCCAAGCTTCCCGATGGCGGCAGCCTGGAGCAAGCCGACGGCACCGCTTGGGTCTCCTTCTTCTGCCAGAACATGATGGAAATTGCCCTGGAACTAGCTCGCCACGACGAAGCTTATTGCGACGTAGCCCTCAAATTCGCCGAACATTTCCTCTGGGTCGCCAGCGCCATGGACCGCATGGGAGAGCACGAGGACTCTTTATGGGACGAAGCCGATGGTTTTTATTACGATGTCCTGCGTTTGCCCAAGGGCGATGCCCTGCGCATGAAAGTCCGCTCACTCGTCGGCCTCTTGCCCTTCTGTGCTACCACTACCGTTTATCCTGACATCGTCGAAAAATTCCCCGAGTTCGCCAATCGCGTCCGCCGCTTCCTCGACCGCAACCCCCGCCTCGTCATGAGCATCGCTTCCCGCGATCCCGGATACAAAGGTAGATTCCTCATGTCCGCCCTCAACGAGCAAAAACTGCGCCGCATTCTCCATTACATGTTGGATGAATCGGAATTCTTCGGGTCCCATGGTATCCGCTCCATCTCCCGATACCATCGGGACCACCCTTATGTCCTCAACCTTCAAGGCAAAGACCTCAGCGTGAACTATCAGCCCGCGGAATCGCAGAGTGGACTCTTCGGGGGAAACTCCAATTGGCGCGGTCCGGTCTGGTATCCCATCAACTTCTTGATTCTTCGCGCGCTTTTGAACTTCTACCTGTATTACGGCGACGACTTCAAGGTCGAATGCCCCACAGGTTCCGGCAAAATGATGACCCTTTTCGAGGTCGCTGTGGAACTGAATCGCCGCCTCTATTCTATTTTCCTTCGCGATCCAACCAACGGCGGACGCCGTCCCGTCTTCGGCGGTGTCGAGAAATTCCAGAACGATCCCCACTGGCGCGACTGCATCCTCTTCTACGAATATTTCCACGGCGACAACGGCGCCGGCATTGGCGCCAGCCATCAAACCGGTTGGACCGGCTTGGTCGCCCGCTCTATCGGCCTTTCCGTCGGTCTCGATGCCGATAAGCTTCTCAACTACGAGCACAAACCCGTTTTGCGGGAATCTTCTATACCCAAGGCGACAGCCGCAACCGCCAGTTAATCGCGGACAGACACACGCCACTCACTGCGATTTGAGGCTTGCTACTCTAGCGTTTTTTTAATGTCGAGAATCGCTTGCACTACGTTTTCTTCGCCAATCGCCGTGTTTAGCATCACGTGATACAGCCATCGTGTCGGCCATTCCACGTGGAAATATCTTTGCACGAAGTCGATGCGGTCGCGGTCCACCGTGTCTACCAGTTCCTGGGCTTCCGCCGGCGACTTGCCCCGCCCAATCAACCGCTTCACCTTGTCTTCCCGTGGCGCAAACAGAAAAACGCGCAGCGTTTCCGGATTCTTCTCCAGAAAATGTTGCGAGCCTCTTCCCACGATGATGGAATTCCCCTTGGTGGCCACGTGGCGCACCACCCGCTCGGTAATCCGCAGAATGCTTTCGCTATCCACCACCTTCAATTTGTGTGCGTTGATGCTTCCCTCGTAGCTGCCGCGCAAAAACGATTTGAACAGCCGGTAGTACAGCGGATCGTTCTTTTCTTCCCGAACCTCCACGACGGTTTTTGGACACTGCGCCAGCCGCGCGATCTCTTCCGTCAGCAATTCGTCCCAAAGTTTCCAATCCATGCGCTCGGACAGCCGCCGCGCAATCTCGCTTCCCCCGCATCCATATTCCCGTTCTATCGTGATGATTTTGATCATTCCGGGTCACCTGGACTCATCCTACCGCAACGTCGCCGCCCCCGCCGGGATCATTCTTCTTCAGCAAAAACGCCAGCAAAAACATAATTCCAGAGCCGACCGCCAGCACCATGAAGATATCCACGTACGCCAGCGTTCCCGCCTGCACTTGCACCAGTTCGTAGAGCCTCGCGATCGCCTGCTTTTGCGCATCTACTGGACTCAGGCCGCCGTGCATGGCCTGGGCCGTCAACCCCTTCAACGCATTTTGGAAATTCTGGCTCCCGGAGCGCACGTAATCCCCCAAAATCTCCTGGTGAAATTGCGAGCGTCTTGCCACCAGCGTGGTCACCATCGAAGTTCCCACGCTGCTCCCCATATTCCGCATGAAATTTACGATGCCCGCCACCGCATTGTTTTTCTCTGGCGAGATTCCCACATACGCCGCCATCGTGATCGGCACAAACAAAAAGCCCAACCCGATCACTTGCGCAATGCGCAGCCACGTGGCCGCCGCGAAACTGATGTCCAACTCGATCCGCTGCGTCGAGTAGTACATCGCGATACTCAAACACAGCCACCCAGTTGCAATCAGGTAGCGCGCCTGGACCTTCGTCGTCAGCTGCCCCATGATCGGCATTTCAAACAGCAACACTAATCCCCCCGCGGATAACGCGAACCCCGCCAGTTCCGAGGTGTACCCCACCAGCGTCTGCAAAAATTGCGGCATCAGCACCAGGCTGCTGAATAACATAACGCCCATCGCGAACATCATCACGTTCGCCGCCGCAAAGTTAAAACTCTTGAACATCTTCATGTCGATGATCGGGTGTTTCGCGAACCATTCCCAGATCACCAGCGACACCAGGCACACCGACGAAATTACCGCCAACGTCGTGATGAAGTGCGATCCGAACCAGTCATCTTCCTGACCCTTATCCAGCACCACCTGCAGCGCCCCTACTCCCAACGCCAACAAGGCGATCCCGATGTAGTCCAGTTTTACGCCCGCGCTCTTCAATTTCTTCAGATACGGCGGATCCTCCACATACGTACGAACCAGAAACCACGTCAGCGCGCCCACCGGCAGGTTGATGAAGAAGATCCATCGCCATGAATAATTGAACGTGATCCACCCGCCCAACGTTGGCCCAATGGTCGGCGCAATGATCGCTGTGATTCCATAGAGCGCGAACGCCAATCCTCGCTGCTGCGGCGGAAATGTATCTGCCAGAATCGCCTGCGCCATCGGCTGGAGACCGCCGCCTCCTGCTCCTTGCAGCACGCGAAAAAACAGTAGCATGCCCAGGCTCGGCGCAAATCCGCAGAGCAAAGAACTCGCTGTGAACACCAGCAGGCAGGCCATGAAAAAGCGCTTTCGTCCCAGTGCCCCTGCCAGCCACCCGCTGATCGGCAAAATAATCGCGTTCGATACCAGATACGACGTCAGCACCCACGTGCTCTGATCGTTGCTCGCCGCCAAGTTTCCCGCGATATACGGCAGCGCCACGTTCGCGATGCTGGTGTCCAGCACTTCCATGAACGCCGCCAACGCCACAATCACCCCGATCAGCCAGGGGTTGAACTTTGGCCGCCAAACTTCTTGATCGAGTGTGAGGGTTGCGGTGCTCATCTCAGGTATACGTGAGGCACCACGTTCATCCCCGGCCGCAGCGACAGATCGCGATTTTCCCCGGGTTCCAGCACGATCTTCACCGGAATGCGCTGCACAATCTTCACGTAATTGCCCGTCGCATTTTCCGGCGGCAGCAAACTGAACAGCGGGCCCGTGGCGCCGGCGATGCTATCCACGTGTCCCCGGTAGGTTCTACCGTTCGAATCCACGTGAATATCTGCTTTCTGCCCGACGCGCATGTGCTTCAGTTGCGTTTCCTTGAAATTTGCCGTGATCCACACTTCATTCAATGGCACCACCGTCAGCAGTTGCTGCCCGGGCTGCACGTTCAGTCCAACGACCACCGTTTTGTTCACTTCGCCGGTCACCGGCGCGACAATCTTCGTGTATCCCAAGTTCAAGATCGCCTGGTCCAGCGCCGCCTGCTTTTGTTTTACATCCGCGATGGCCGCCTGCGCCCGAGAGCGCGTTGACGACACCTGCTGCGGTCCCGTCTCTGCGGACCGCTCGTTCGCTTGCGCCCCCGCTAATCGGCTCCGCGCTTGTTGCACTGCCTGTTGCGCAGCGGATTCATTCGCCTGCGACGCGGCCACGTTTGCGGTACTCGATTTCGCCGCGGCTACCGCCTGGTCGTACACTTGCTCCGCCACTTCTTTCTTGTCCACCAGCAGTTTGTAGCGGTGCAAATCGTCCTGGATCTTTACGTCGTTCGCTTCCGCTGCTGCCACCTGTTCGTGTGCCGCCACCAATTCTTTCTCTGCCGCTTCTACTCCAGCCTTTGCGTTTTGTACGTCCGAAGATGCATAGCTCAGTTGGCTGGAGGTACTCACCGACGTAATCGGTACAGTAATATTCAGTGATTGCGCGGTAGCTTCCGCGTTCGCCAGATTCGCCTTCGCCTGATTTACGGCTACTTGATAATCCGTCGGATCGATTTCTACCAGCACCTTGTCCTTTTGCACATACTCGTTATCGCCCACGTTCACCGCGATCACATATCCCGATATGCGCGCGCTCACCGGAGACAGATGCACGTCCACCTGCGCGTCATCGGTCGATTCATACCCACTCAGGTACCACCATAAAAACAAGCCGATGATCAGCGCCGCCACACCACCGAAAATAAAGATCATTCGCTTGCGTCGTTTCTTCCGTGCCACTACCTGCGGTGGCGGTGGCGCGTCAATCGCCGACGGTTCTTCTGTCGCGGTTGTCTGGGTCGTTCCAACTGCAGACGGAGTCTTCTTCTCCTCAGCCATCTCAGTGTCCTTTGAAGTATCCCTTCACACCTTCTTCGGCGATTCCGAGGGCCCGGGCCAAAGAAATCTTTGAAAAGTTGAAGTTGTACAGGCTGTTGATGTATTGCTCGTGCGCGCTAGCCACCGCTTCCTGCGATTGCACCACTTCCACCGTGTCGGTCACCCCCGCGGTGAACCGGTCCCGCGATTGCGTCAGCGTCTCTTCCGACAGGTCAATATTGCTGCGCGCCACGCGCACCTGCTCGGCCGACGATTCCAGGTTGAATATCGCCGTGCGTACGTCCGCGTCGATTTGCGCCTTCAAATTGTCCAGTTGTTCCCGGCTCTGCTCCAGTCGCGCCTCTGCTTGCAGTACATCTCCGTGCACGCTGCCGCCCAGAAAGATCGGAATGTTCAGTGTCCCTTTCAGGTCATATACCTGCGTCGCCGTCGACGGATGGGACCCGGCCGCGCCGTAGTCTGCATTGAAGCCAAGGGAGGGAAGATAACCAGCGGATGCCGCTTTCTTCTCATATTCCGCTGCGCGCACATTCGCCAGCGCCGCCTGGTAGTCCGAGCGCGACGCATATGCGCGCTTCAACGCATCCTCCAACATGATCCCTTCGAACGGCTGGTACGGCGATTTGTCCGTCAGCTCATACTCCTGACCCGGCGCCAAGCCGATCACTCGCGCCAGCGTTAGTTTCTGAATCGAGTAGTTATTCTTCGCCTGGATTAACTGTTGCTGCCGCGTCTGCAGTTCCACCTTTGCCCGCAATGCATCAATCTGTGGCGAAGTCCCCGCGGTCACTTGGTCCGCGGCCTGGTCCGCCAACGCTTGCGCCGTTGCCACTTGCGCTTCCGCTGTTTCGATGCGCGCCGCGTCCGCTATCGCCTCCAGATACGTGTAGCCCACCGCCAACACCACCAGGTCTCGCGCATCCTTGTAGTTATATTCCGCCGATTTTACGTTTTGCTTCGCGGCCCGGTTGCTGTTGATCGCCTTCCAATCGAATAACGTCTGGCTCATGGCCAAACGCGAGTCGAAATACGAAAACGGGCCGACCGATGACGGAAGATGGACTCCCGGAACAACTTTACCTGTGAAGCCGAATTCCACCAGGTTGATTTGCGACTCGTCCACAAATGGGCTTGCCGTCACATGCGGCAACAGCGCGCTCAGCGCTTCCCACCGCTGTCCGCGCGCACCCTTGATATCGGAGGTCAACAGCAGCGCGCCGAGATTCTGCCGCAATCCCCGGTTGATCGCGTCATCGAGCGACACCGGCAGCACGCCGGGCACCAATTTGCCCGGTACGCTTCCCCCATATGGACTAACACCGTTTGTGCCGGGTATTGGCTGACCGGGCGTGGACGGTTCTTCGGATTGCGCCAGGCAGATTGTTGCAGTGCACAGCAGCGCTCCGGCGGTCAGCAGCACGCGCCGCCAACAGCAAGGCAGACGGAGATTCACGTTGGACCACCTCCATGGCCTAGAACTCCGTCTGAACCTACAACCTGGAGGCAACATCCTAATCCGGCCTGCTGTCTCGAGCAACCCCATCCTCCGGACTATTCTCAGGCGGCGTCTTCGTTTGTATTACGGTGTTACTGATGGTGCGCCCACATTGGATGTGGTTCGCGCCGGGAAGGTCAAATTTTTGACACTCTTTTTAGCTTCCGCGCCTAACCCAGCGCCCCCCGAATGCACGGAAAAGAATTAAACCTTTCCCGCTATCCTGCATCCAACCTCCCTAAGCGGGCCGCTGCCACCTTTTCGCCCTCGGCTGGTGGCTTTTTCCTCGCCGTCTGGCATACTCCTACGGCCGGAAACCGCGTTCGCCTGTCGGCTCGCTACCCAGGCCAATTTCAGAAGGGACCCTGCAACTTGCCGAAACCAGTTCTTCTCACCGTCGACGACGATCCTGACGTTCTCCGTGCCGTCGAACGCGATCTTCGTAACCGCTACTCCGACCGCTACCGCATTCTTCGCGCCTCTTCCGGTGCTGAAGCCATGAGCACCCTCCAGCGCCTCCATGAACGCAATGAAGCGGTGGCTTTGCTCCTTGCCGATCAGCGCATGCCCGAACTCGATGGCGTCGGCTTCCTCAGCCAGGCCACCGAACTCTTTCCCGCCTCCAAACGTGCCCTGCTTACTGCCTACGCCGATACCAATGCTGCTATCGATGCCATTAATGAAGCGCGCGTTCACTATTTCCTGATGAAGCCCTGGGATCCTCCCGAACAAAATCTCTACCCGGCCCTCGACGATCTGCTGAATGATTGGATGGACTCCTACCATCCCCCTTATGACGGGATTCGCGTGCTCGGCACTCGCTGGTCCCCGCACTGCTATGACCTTCGCGATTTCCTCGCGCGCAATCATGTTCCTTATCAGTGGGTCGACGTCGAGCAAAATACCAACGACACCGCCATTCAGGCGCTGCTGAAGGGCGAAGATGGCTCTCCGCAGGCTCTCCCGCTTGTCATTTTTCCCGACAACACGCGCCTTTGTGATCCCGCTCCCTTGGCCATCGCGCAGAAAATCGGTTTGCGCACCCGCGCGGACGTGGACTTCTATGATCTCGCCATCATCGGCGGCGGTCCCGCCGGTCTTGCCGCCGCGGTCTATGGCGCTTCCGAAGGGCTGCGCACCGTAATGATTGAGCGCGAAGCCCCGGGTGGCCAGGCCGGGCTTAGTTCACGCATCGAAAATTATCTTGGTTTTCCCGCTGGCCTCAGCGGCCAGGATCTGGCGCGCCGCGCGGTCGTGCAAGCCACCCGTTTCGGCGTGGAAATTCTGTCGCCGCAAGAAGCCGTGGCCCTGCGCGTCGAAGGTCCTTATCGCATTGTCGAACTCGCTGATGGCAGCCGCATCTCTTGCCACGTCCTCCTGCTTGCCATGGGTGTTCAGTGGCGCAGTCTCTCTGTCCCCGGCGAAGAAAAATTTCGCGGCGCCGGCCTTTATTATGGGGGTGGCGTTACCGAAGCGCTCTCCTGCAAGGGCGAAACTGTGTACGTTGTCGGTGGCGCAAACTCCGCCGGCCAGGCGGCCATCAACTTCTCCAAATACGCGAACAAAGTTGTCATGTTGGTCCGTGGTGATTCCCTAGCCGCCAGCATGTCCCAATACCTAATCGACCAGATCAACAAAACTTCCAACATCGAGGTTTGGCCACAATCGGAAGTCACTGAGGTCTTCGGCGACACTCATCTCGAAGCCATTGCGGTTCGCTGCGCGCGCACCGGCACTGTTGAGCGCTATCCCGCCGGCAGCGTCTACATTTATATTGGCGCGCTGCCCCGTACCAACTGGCTTGGCGACGCCATCCATCGCGACGACCGTGGCTTCATCATCTCCGGTCCCGACCTGATGAAAGACGGCAAATACCCGGCGTGCTGGACCCTCGATCGCCCCCCCGGCCTGCTGGAAACCAGCGTTCCCGGAGTTTTTGTCGTCGGCGACGTCCGTCACGGTTCGGTCAAGCGCGTTGCTTCCGGCGTCGGCGAAGGCGCGGTTGCCGTCCAGTTCATTCACCAATATTTGGCGAAGGTATCCTGACACGCTAAGGCGGACTCATGCCCTCTTCTACAAAAGAAGATTCCATCAAACGGATTGCCAATGAATTAAAACAGGTTCCTGCCTTCGAAGGCATTTCCGACGACGACCTCGAGTGGTTTGCCGAGCATAGCCAGGAGTTTACCGCTGAGCCCGGCGACATCATTACCGTTGAGGGCGAACGCGCCGAACATATGATCGTTCTTCTCGAAGGTTCCTTCACCGGGCGCATCGAGTCTGCCGGTGCGGATGCCGTCTTTCACATCTCCGCGGGCGCCATCACCGGACTTCTTCCTTATTCGCGGCTGAAAAAAATGAAAATGACCAGCCGCGCGGACACGCATCTTCGCGTACTCAAGTTTCATTCCCGCGATTTTCGCGAAATGATGCACCGCATGCCGCTTTTGGCCGAGCGCCTCGTGGGCATGCTCACGGACCGCGTTCGTGAATGGACCCGCCTCGAGCAGCAGCGCGACAAACTTGCCGCTCTCGGCAAGCTTTCTGCCGGGCTGGCTCACGAACTCAACAATCCTTCCGCCGCTGCTGTCCGCGCCTCCGAAGCGCTGCTCGAATGTCTCGACCGCCTCCGCAAGCTCGAACGCGATCCCGCACTCAACGACGCCAACTGCGCGGAAATTTCTGTGGCCGAAGAAGATATTCATCGTCAGCTCCAGCCCGCCGTCTTTCGCGACGAACTCGAGCGTAGTGACCGCGAAGACGCCCTGACCACCTGGCTCGAGGCCAATTCCGTCAAGGATCCGTGGAAACTCGCTCCCATGTTGGTGGAAGCCAATGTCGAAAAAGACCATCTGCAGCGCCTTCAGGAAGTCACTGGCCCCGCTTTCTCCGCAGAGTTGATGCGCTTTGCCACTATGCTGGACATGGAGCGCCTTGCTCAGCAAATCGGCCACAGTACCAAGCGCATCTCCGGTCTGGTCCGCGCCATCAAGGAATATTCCTACATGGACCAATCGCCCGTGCAGCCCGTCGACATCGTGCACGGCATCGAGAACACTCTCACGATCCTCGAGCACAAACTCCGCAGGGGTGTTTCCGTGCAGCGCCAGTTTGCTCCCGATCTTCCTCGTGTCACCGCCAATGGCAGCGAACTCAATCAGGTTTGGACCAATCTCATCGATAACGCCGCCGACGCCATGAAGAACAAAGGCATCCTTACAATTCGAGTGGCACGTGAAGGTGATTTTGTTCTCGTTGAAATTGCCGACAACGGGCCAGGTATCCCTAAAGAAGATCAGTCCCACATTTTCGAGCCGTTTTTCACCACTAAGCCCGTCGGGCAGGGCACTGGCCTCGGACTCGACGCCGTGCGCCGCATCATCAACAAGCTTGGCGGCGTGATTTCCTTCACTTCCGTTCCTGGCGACACGCGTTTCCAAGTGCGTATCCCGATCGTCTCAAAAGAGGCATGATCCATGGCTAACTGTTCTCACCGTAAAGAAATCAAGCCCGTCCACGCCAAAACCAAAGGATGCGAGGAGTGCCTCAAGATGGGTGATTCCTGGGTTCATCTTCGCCTCTGTCTTTCCTGTGGGCATGTTGGCTGCTGCGACTCCTCAAAGAACCAGCACGCCACCAAACACTTCCACTCCACGCACCACCCCGTCATGCGTTCTTTTGAGCCCGGCGAAGACTGGGGCTGGTGCTACGTCGACGAGATCATGTTGGAAGGCAATGACTTGCGCGCCCATTAAAAACCAGCATCTTTGGGTTACGTTCCCTGCCCTCACGCATCCAACGCTTTTGAGACTTAGCCACGACCGAAGGAGACCATCATGACCGGGGGCGCGAAGACGGCCGAACAACCTACTTTGCTGCAGGATCTCCTTGACGCGCGCGCGCTTACCGACAAGCTCTTCGACGTTGTGCAATCCACTGCCCTCTATGAGCGCCCCATCGCTGAACGTCATCGCCTCATCTTCTATCTTGGTCATCTGGAAGCTTTCGATTGGAACCTTTTTCGCCAGCACTCTCCCTCGCTGAAATCGTTCCACCCCTCCTATGATCAATTGTTTGCGTTTGGCATCGACCCTGTTGATGGCGCCCTCCCCAACGATCAGCCCCACGATTGGCCTGCTATCGCCGAAGTTCGGCAATATAATCAACGCCTTCGCCGCGAAATCGATGTGTTTCTCGATACCGCGAGCCTCGGCTCTTCGCGGTCCCTGGCCACTCCCGCCGACACGCTTCTTCACGTCGCCATTGAGCATCGTCTTATGCATGCGGAGACTATCGCGTACCTCTTTCACCGTATGCCCTATGGCCAGAAAAATTCACAGAATCAGTCTGCTGTGTCTGCGAACACTCCGCATCCCGAAATGCTGGCCGTCCCGTCTGGTCGCGTCACTCTCGGCCTCGCTAAGAACGGCGCCTTCGGCTGGGACAACGAATTCGACCTGCATCACCTCGATGTCCCGGAATTTCTCGTCGACAAGTTCATGGTCACCAACGGCGACTTCCTCGAATTTCTCAACGCCGGCGCTTACAGCCAACGCCATCTTTGGCGAGACTCGGACTGGCAATGGGTGCAATCCCAACAAATCCGTCATCCCGCTTTTTGGCGCAAACAGGGCAGTGACTGGCTCTACTGCGGCATGTTCGAAGAGCTTCCTCTCCCGCTCGATTGGCCCGTCTACGTCAGCTATGCGGAAGCCAACGCTTATGCCCGGTGGGCAGGGAAGTCTTTGCCCACGGAAGCGCAATGGCAGCGCGCCGCTTATGGCGATCGTCGTGGACCCGAACGTGACTTTCCCTGGGGTAGCGATTCTCGTGTCAACGGCAAAGGCAATTTCGATTTCTCGCGCTGGGATCCCGCACCCGTTACCGCTCACGCCGAAAACGTAAGCGCGTTTGGCGCCGCAGGCATGCTCGGTAACGGCTGGGAATGGTGCTCCACGGAATTTGCCGCGTTCCCCGGATTCCAGGCTTTTCCGTTTTATGCCGGCTATTCTGCCAATTTCTTTGACGGCCAGCATTTCGTTCTCAAAGGTGGTTCTGCGCGTACCGCGGCCCCGTTGCTGCGACGTTCCTTCCGTAATTGGTTTCAGCCGCATTACCAATATGCCTACACCGGATTCCGCTGTGTGAAAAATCCCCAGGATGGGAGACCCGCGCGATGACCTCAACAGCTACCGCAACGAAACAGAGTGAGTTCGCGCTACAGGTCCGCGATGGACTCACGCGTCCGGGTCAGAAGGAATTGCCTTCCAAATTCCTGTACGACGATATCGGCTCCGCTCTTTTCGAGCTGATCTGCAAGCTCCCGGAATACGGTTTGACCCGTGCGGAAGAGCGCATTCTCTCCCGCCATTCTTCTGAAATTGTCGATCGCCTTCCCAAGCCCATCGCCGTTGCGGAACTGGGTAGCGGCACCGGCAAGAAAACGCGTCTCATCCTCGAAGCCTTGTGTCGCCGCCACACCATCTCTTACTACCCCATCGAGATTTCCTCTGCCGCTCTCGCCTGTTGTGAACGCGAACTCCAGGACATGCACTCGCTGAGTATTG
>Ga0335073_10002551_pt1 | contig 24968 bp, 18 predicted proteins | sample Lox_Sample_22_FD_207093 | JGI IMG/M metagenome (GOLD analysis project Ga0335073, IMG submission 207093) | Soil microbial communities from Loxahatchee National Wildlife Refuge, Florida, United States - Lox_Sample_2.2 | ecosystem: Environmental > Terrestrial > Soil > Wetlands | place: USA... | reverse complement strand
CTAGGGGAACATCAGCGTCGGCGTCGCCGGCGGTTGCGGCGCCTGGGTCGCCGCTTTCGCCACCCATCCGCCGCCCAGCGCCTTGTAGATGTTGACGAGATTGGCGTAAGCATTGCCCCGCGTCTGCGATTCCGCGATCTGCGACGAATAGAGATCCCGCTCGGCAATGAGTACCGTCAGATAAGGCTCCTGGCCCTCGTTGTATTGCAACCACGCCAGCCGGAGCGCCGCTTTGTTGGCGGCGACGAGCCGCTGCTCCACCGCCAGCTGCTCCATGCCCTTTTGAAAACCGATCAGCGCGTCCGAGACATCGGCAAACGCCGTCTGGATGGTGTATTCGTAGTCCGCCAAGGTCTGCTTCTGCACCGCCGAGGCCTGGATCACCTGGCCGGAAATATTGCCGCCGGTGAAGATCGGGCCGGTGGCCATTCCGGCAAAGGACCAGACGCGCGCCGGCCCGACGAAGAGGTCGTCGAGCTGACGGCTGGCGGCACCAAACGCGCCCGTCAACGAGATTTGCGGGTAATAGAGCGCCTCGGCGGCGCCGATCTGAGCATTGGCCGCGATCAGGTTCTGTTCCGCCTGGGCGACATCGGGGCGACGCTCGAGCAGCTCCGAGGGCAGCGCCGCCGGCACGGCGGGAAGGCTCATCGCCACCAGCGTCTTGCCGCGCATGATCGGCCGGGGATCGCTGCCGATCAGGACGGAGAGCGCGTCTTCCGCCTGACCGATCTGCGCCTGCAATTGCGGGATCACCGCCGCCGCGCTCTCATACTGCGCGCGCGCCTGCTGCACATTCAGCATCGAGACTTCGCCGTATTGGAACTGATGGGTGAAATACTGGACCGCGTCGGCATAGGCCTTCAAGGTCTCTTCCGAGGTCTCGAGCTGAGCGTCGAGCGAGCGAAGTTGAACGTAGGAAATCGCCACCGACGCCACCAGGCTCAGCACCACCCCGCGCCGCGCCTCCTCGGCACCGACCAGCCCGGCTTTCGCGGCCTCGGTCTGGCGCCGGATGCGGCCCCAGAGGTCGATTTCCCAGCTGCTGTCGAGGATGCCCTGAAACAGGTTCTGCGGATTTGTCGTCCCTGGCGGCAGCGGCACGACGCGCTGCGAGAAGCGGTCGCGCTCCGCGGCGCCGCTATAGCCGAGCTGCGGGTAGAAGCCGGCGCGGGTGCTCATCAGCACGCCGGCCGCCTGCTCGATCTGTCCCGCCGCCGTCTGCAGCGTCCAGTTGTTCGCCAGCGCGGTGGTGATGAGCGCGTCGAGCGCGGGATCGTCGAACTGCCGCCACCACTCGGTATTGGCGGTGTCTTGGACGTTCTTGATCTCGAAGCGGAACTCCTTCGGGATGTCTGAATTGGGCCGATGATAGTCCGGACCGACTTCACAGCCGGCGAGCGCGAGCACCAGGGCCGCGGCGAGAGTGACGGCGCGCATGCTAGCCGTCGATGACGAAGGTCGAGAACATGGCTGCGCCCAGCCGAGCCCCTGGCCGTCGTGCCGGCAGGGGCGAGAGCCCCGCCGGGCACAGCAAGCGGCCAGGATCGGGGCGTGCTTTGCCAGAAAACCATTGCATGACCCACGGCGTCCCGATCGCGGTTATGGTCGCCTACCATTGGCCTCGGACGCGGCGGCGTATATCAGGTGTCTCCCCGAGATGCGCCACCGGCATTGCTGATGCCCGAAGGCGGGCGCCGTCCGCCATCGTGATAGAGCCGGCGCTCGACCGCGTTGGCGGAAGCGAAGCGGCACCCCCGAGGACCTGCTTTGTACCCTTGATCGGAGGTACCCGCCCGGTCCCGACCCGGCAGCGCCTTTCCCGAACGCGAGTGGCCCGTTTATAGTTGGAGGGTAAGGCTAATCACCGATCTCCGACGGGAAGTGGCGCCTTATGTCGAGGTTGCTCCGCTGGTTGATCGCCGCAATCAACCATCTCTTCCGGATCGGCGTCAGCACCTGGACGACGCTCGCCATCTATTATTCGAACCTGCCGTGGCCCGGGCTGCGGTTGGGGCTGGCGGCGGCGTTTGCGGCATTCGCGATCTGGGCGTTCTGGCTTTCGCGCCGGCGGCACATGCCGGCGGCGGCATTCGTGGTGGTGCTCGGGGTCATTGCCTGGTGGCTCACCATCGCTCCCTCGCACGATCGCAACTGGCGTCCGGAAGTTGCCGTGATGCCGCGCGCGTTCATCGATGGGGACCATGTGCGCCTGACCGGCGTCCGCAACTTCGACTACCGCAGCCGGAACGATTTCACCGTTCGCTATGAAGAGCGCGACATCGAGCTTTCCCACGTGATCGGCTTGGATTTCTTCGTGTCCTACTGGAGCGAAGGGCCGATCGCGCACACCTTCGTCAGTTTCGTCTTCGACAACACCTGGCCGCTGAGCATTTCCATCGAGACGCGGCCGGAGGTGGGCCGTGGCTTCGAGCCGATCGCCTCGCTGTTCAAGCAATTCGAGCTGATCTACGTGGTGGGCGAGGAGCGTGACCTCGTGGGTGTACGCGCCATTCATCGCGGAGAGGCGGTGTACCTCTATCGCCTCAACACCTCGCCCGACAATGCGCGGCGGTTGCTGATGGTCTATCTGGCGCGGATCAATGAACTCGCCGACCGGCCGGAATTCTATAACCTGCTGACCAACAACTGCACCATCAACATCATTCGCTACGCGAACGCCGCCGGGCGAAAGGGGCGGTTCAACATCCGCCATCTCTTCAACGGCCTGATCGACAGCTACCTCTACCACTCGGGGCGAGTGGACACGACCCTGCCGTTCGACGAATTGCGGCGGCGCTCCCTGATCAACGAGGCGGCCCGGGCCGCTGACGACGCGCCGGAGCCGGAGTTTTCGCGCCGCATCCGCGCCTCCCTGCCGACGGTTGCTCGCTGATTGGAAGCTCAGAAGGAGCCGATTGCGGAGCCGAGCGCAATCACCACGGCGAGCGCGATCAGCGGACCCACGATGGCGACCACCAGCAGGTCGAGATAGCTTTCTCGATGGGTCGAGCCGCACACCGCGAGCAGCGTAACCACGGCGCCGTTCTGCGGCAGGCTGTCGAGCGTACCGGCACCGATCACGGCGATGCGATGCAGCAGCGCAGGATCGATACCGGTCTCCACGGCAAGGCGCATGTACGTTGCGCCCAGCGCATCGAGCGCAATCGTCAGCCCGCCGGAAGCGGAGCCGGTCAAGGCGGCAAGCGCCGTCGTTGCGACGGCCAGCGAGACGAGGGGCCCGCCCTCGATCGACAGCAGCCAGTCGCGCACCATGCCGAACGCGGGCAGCGCGGCGACGACCGCGCCAAAGCCGACGAGGCTCGCAACGCTGAGCACCGGCAGGACCGAGGCGTTGGCGCCCGCATCCATGGTGTCGCGCAACGCCGGCAGGCGCCGCCAGTTGATGACGATGGCGGTGAGGATCGCCGCCGCGAGCGCCGTCACCACGGACCACACGCCGCCCACGGCGGCGAGCGAGGTCGCCCCCCACCGCTCCTCGGCCAGAAACGCGACATCGAGGCGTGGCAGGACGAGCAGCGACATCAGGACGTTGACGCTGACCACGACGAGCAACGGCAGCGCCGCCAGCGCAATCGGAGGCGTCGTCGCGGTGCGGCGGCCGTGGTGGATCTCGGCGGGATCGAACTCGCGCGCCGTGGTCGCACGTTCGCGGACGGTCCGGTCATCCGCCGCCGCGTCGACCGGAGCGGGGGGCGCAGAGCCATAACCTTCGCCTCTCCGCCGGGCGGCCGCTTCGGCGCGGGTGAGCCACCAGAGGCCGAATCCGAACATGATGGCGGCGGCGATGATGCCGAGGCCGGGTGCGGCCAACGGCGTCGTTCCGAAGAACGGCATCGGGATGGCGTTTTGGATCGCCGGCGTTCCCGGCAGTGCCGACATCGTGAAGGTGGAGGTCCCGAGCGTGACCGCCGCCGGGATCAGCCGGTGCGGAATGGCCGCCGCGCGGAACAGCGCCTGTGCCATGGGAACCAGCACGAAGAACGCGACGAAGAGGCTGACGCCGCCATAGGTGACGAGCGTGCCGGCGAGCACGACCGTGAGAATCGCGCGCTGCTGCCCCAACCGTCTCGTCATGAAATCGGCGATGGCCATCACCGATCCGCTATCGTCCATGAGCTTGCCGAACACGGCGCCGAGCAAGAACAGCGGGAAGAACTGCGCCACGAACTGCGCGCCATTGCCCATGAAGGTCTGCGTCCAGTGGGCGAGAAGCGGCTCGCGCGCAAATGCGGCAGCCACCAGCGCCGCGACGGGAGCCAGCAGCAGCACGCTCCATCCCCGAAAGGCCAGCCAGACGATCAGCCCGAGCCCGAGCAGAATACCGAGAAGTCCCATCGCATCATTCCCAGGTCAGCAGCGCCAAAGTGCTGCGCCAGCGCGGTGCGAGGCCTGCGCGTCATCGCGCGACCGCGGTGAGCCGGTAGTCCCGATCGGCATCCTCCGGAAGATGCGCGGGCTTCAAGCTCTCGTCGAAGATCCAGGAAAGGTCGAGCGAATTGCGGACGCCGAGATCCTGGTAGTGCAGCGACAACCAGCTTTCGGCGGCCTTTCTGCCTTGATCGCGGAGATAGGTGAGGAAGGCCCATTCGGCATTCAGCTTGCTGGAGACGCCGAGCCCCAGCATCGTCGCTTCGTCGTGAATGGCATGGATACGGGTGTCGCGGTACCGCTCGCGCTCGAGGTTCTCGTGGTGAATGACCTCCCAGAGGAAGGCGAGCGAGCGCAGTTCCTTCAGCAGCGCGGCGTTGAAGGTGATCTCGTTCAGTCGGTTCTGAATGTCCCTGGCCGAGCGCGGGACATCCGGCCGATAGAACGGGTTGATTTGGATCAGGACCAGATCCCCGACCTCGCATTCGTCGACGAGCGGGAAGAGCGCCGGATTTCCCATGTAGCCGCCGTCCCAATAGGACTCGCCGTCGATCTCGACCGCTTTGAAGAGGAAGGGCAGGCACGCCGAAGCCATGACGCAGTCGAGGGTGATGCCGGGTTGCCGGAAGACCTTGGGCCGGCCGGTGCGGACATTGGTCGCGGTCAGAAACAGCTTGACGCCGCTGCGGTCGTTGACGCGGTCGAAGTCGATGCACCGCGCGACCACGTCGCGCAGCGGGTTCAAGCCCCAGGGATTGAGCTCGTAGGGGGAACACACGCGGGAGAGAAAGTCCATCATGACATACCCGGGCGACGCATCGAGACTCCAGTTGCCCATGAAAAGGTCGATCGGCGAGCGGCGGATCGGGCTGTACTGAGCCGCAGCGCTCACCGCCGCCCAAAACCTCTCCAGGCACTCCCGAGCCGCCGCCGGGCCACCCCGCGCCATCCCGTCAGCGAGCGCCACCGCGTTCATCGCACCGGCGCTGGTGCCGCTGACGCCGCCGATGCGAAGTCGCTGGTCCTCCAGCAGCCGGTCAAGGACGCCCCAGGTAAAGGCGCCATGGGAGCCGCCACCCTGCAAGGCCAGTTTGATCACTTTTTGGGGTTGCTCAGCCATCTGACACCTCTCTGATTCCAGCCGGGTTGCGCGTGGTTCGGTTGGGGCGGGCGTTAGTTGCCGTGCGCCGCGGCCAGCGCGTCGCCGCGAACCGCGGGTTCCTTGATACGGAACCAAGCGACGTAAAGAGCGGGAAGGAAAACCAGCGTGAGCATCGTCGCCACCAGCAGACCGCCCATGATGGCGTAGGCCATCGGACCCCAGAAGATCGTCACCGCAATCGGGATCAACCCGAGCACCGTGGACACCGCCGTCAGCATGATCGGGCGGAAGCGCGACAACGTCGCTTCGATGACCGCATCCCATGCCTCGCGGCCCTGCGCCAGCTCGAAATCGATCTGCTCGATGAGGATGACGGCGTTGCGGGCGATCATGCCAAGCAGCGCGAGAATGCCCAGAATGGCCACGAAACCGAGCGGCTTGTTGAAGATGAGGAGGGCGGCAACGACGCCGATGAGACCCATGGGGACGACGCTCAGCACCAGGAAGAGGCGATTGAAACTCTGCAATTGGATCATCAGGAACGTGATCATCAGGAACAGCATCAGCGGCACGACGGCAACAACCGACGCCTGAGATTTCGCGCTTTCCTCCACCGTGCCGCCGACCGCGATGTGGTAGGATGGCGAAAGGGTCGCGCTCAGCTTTGCGACCGCCGGAGCGAGCGCGTCGACCACGGCCTCGGGCAGCACGCCGGGGGCGACGTCGGCTTGCACGGTCAGCGTCGGGACGCGATCGCGGCGCCAGATCAGCGGGTATTCCTGCCCGAAATCGAAGCTCGCGACCTGGCTCAGCGGAACGGTACGTCCGTTCGCGAGCGGAAGCTGCAGCGTGCGCAACGTCGAAAGCGACAGACGCTGCTCGTCGTTCGCCCGTGTCAGGACGTCGATCAGGTAGATGCCGTCCCGAACCTGCGTCACCGGCGCGCCCGTGACGACCGTATTCATCACCGAGGCAATTGCCTCGGAGCTCAATCCCAGGAGCCGCGCCTGATCCTGGTCGATGCGGATGCGCACCATTCGCGCCGGTTCCATCCAATCGAAATTGACGTGCCGGGAGCCGGGATCGCTCGCCACGACCTGCGCGAGCTGCATCGCGATATCCCGGATCTCGTTGATATCGGTGCCGCTGACGCGATATTGGATCGGCCACCCGACGGGCGGTCCGAGCCCGAGCGGCGATACCCGGACCACCGCGCTCGGGAGCTTTTCCGCGAGCGCCGCCTCGAGCTTCCTGTGCACCCGCTCGCGCGCCGACACATCCTTTGCGACCACCACGGCCTGAGTGAAGAAGTCATTCGGCAAGGCGACGTCGAGCGGCAAATAGAAGCGGATCGCACCGCGACCGACATAGGTGCTCCACCGTTCGACGTCCGGATCGCCTCTGAGCAGGCCGTCGACGCGCTCGGCGGCCTCCTCGCTGGCATAAATCGAGGCGTTTTGCGGCAACGTGACATCGACCAGAAGATCCGGACGGTCCGACGGCGGAAAGAACTGACGCGGCACGTGCGGGGCGGCGAGAAGCGCCGCGACGAAGCATCCGAGGGTCACGCCGATCGTGATCCACCGCGCCCGCAGCGCGCCGACCACAAAGCGGCGAAAATGACGAAGGATGAAGCTGGGCTCGCCGGACAGCTTGGCTTTTGGCTTGGCAAGGATCACCACGCCGAGCAACGGCGCAAAGACCACCGCCACGACCCAGGAAAGCACCAGCGCATACCCGACGACGGCGAAGATCGAGAAGGTGTATTCACCCGCCGAGCTCCGGGCAAAGCCGATCGGCACGAACCCGGCTGCCGTGACGAACGAGCCGGTCAGCATCGGCAGCGCCAATGTCTTGTAGGCAAAGGTCGCCGCCTCCTCCTTGCTGTCCCCCTCCGCGAGGCGCGAGGTCATGACGTCGACCGTCGTCATCGCGTCATCGACCAGGAGGCCAAGGGCGATGATCAGCGCCCCGAGCGAGATCCGCTGCAGGTCGATCGAGGTCAATTCCATCGCCGACAGCACGATCGCGAGCGTCAGCGGGATCGAGAGCGCGATGACGGCGCCGGCGCGAAGGCCGAGACTGACGAAGCTCACCGCCATGATGATGGCGATCGCCTGCCACAGCGAGGTGGTGAAGTCGTGGATGGCATGGTCGACGACGTAGGGCTGATCGGCCACCAGGATCGGCTCGATGCCGATCGGCAGGTCGGCGCGGATCTCGCGCATGGTCTGCTCGACGTTCCGGCCAAGCGCCAGGATGTCGCCGCCTTCCCGCATGGCGATGGCGAGACCGATGGCGGACTGGCCGTTCACACGGAACATGGGTTGCGGCGGATCCGCGTAGGAGCGATAGACCTGGGCGATGTCGCGCAGGCGGATCAGCTGGCCGTTCGCGACGAAATTCACGTTCAGGATGTCCTGCTCGGATTGGAAAGCGCCGGTGACGCGGAGGGTCAGCTGCTCGTTGCCGGTTTGGATGGTCCCGGACGGGCTGACGATGTTCTGCGCCGCGAGCGCGGCGACCAGGGCTCTCCGGTCGATCCCGAGACCCGCCAGCTGCTGCATCGAAAATTGGACGAAGATCTTCTCGTCCTGGGCGCCGAGGATCTCGATCTTGGACACATCCGGCACCTGCAGCAGCCGCGAGCGGATATCTTCGACCCGGTCGCGGAGCTCGCGCTGCGTGAACCCGTCAGCGGTGACGCCGTAGATGATCCCGAACGTATCGCCGAATTCGTCGTTGAAACCCGGGCCGACCACGCCGGCAGGAAGCGTATGGCGCATGTCGCCGACGCTCTTGCGGACGTGGTACCAGATGTCGGGGACCTGCGCGCCGGTGGTCTCTCCTTTGAGGTTGACGAAGATGGTCGTCTTGCCGGGTTTCGTGTAGCTGCGCAGAAAATCGAGATTCGGCGTTTCCTGGAGCGTTCGCTCCAGCCGCTCGGTAACCTGCTGGATCGTCTCGTCCAACGTCGCGCCTGGCCAGGCAGCTTGTACGACCATCGTTTTGATGATGAACGCGGGATCCTCGCTGCGCCCGAGGCGGAAGAAGGCGCCCAGTCCCGCGATCGTCACGGCGATCATGAGGTAGATGACGAACGAGCGGTGCTCGAGTGCCCATTTCGAAAGATTGAACTGCATTCAGAAGCTGTCCGTGCGTTCGAACTTTGCCCGGCGACGGCCGCGACGACGACGTGCCCGTGGAGGGGTCAGGAGTGCGATCCGAGCAACCGGACCTTCTGGCCAGGATGGAGCGCCTGCACTCCGGCGGTCACGACGATATCTCCCGCGTCCAAACCCTCGGCGATGACGACCGTCCCAGGGTCGTGACGCAACAATTCGACATTTCGCAAGGACACCGTCGACTGCTTGGGGTCGACGATCCAGACCGCGGGCTGTCGATTGAATTCGGTCAGGGCCGAGGCGGGTATCGCGATGACCGGCTCGGAATCCAGCTTGACGCTGCCGATGACGGTCGAGCCGAGCCGCATGGCCGCCGGTGGATCGGTCAGACCGACCTTGACCTCAAACGTTCTGGTGACGGGGTCGGCTTGCGGCGCGACCGTCCGGACCCGTCCGGTCGCCTTCACCGCCGGATCATCCGTCAGCGTTACCGTGATCTCAGGGTCGCTCGGCGCCTCGCGCAGCAATTGACCCGGCACCTCGAAGACCGCGTCCCGGCCGCCTTGCCGCGCGAGCTGTACGATCATTTGTCCGGCCTGCACCACCTCGCCCGGTTCGGCGCCGCGGGCGGTTACCGTTCCGGGAGCATCGGCCTTGAGGACCGTGTAGCTCACCCGGTCGGTCGCGGTCTTCACCTGAGCTTCCGCGTCATCGACCTGGGATTCCGCGTTTTGCAAATCCCTTTGCGCCTGATCAAACCGGGCTCGAGGCGTGGCGTCTTGCGCCAGAAGTCGTCGCTGCCGTTCGAAGGTGTCGCGCGCGTAGGCCAATTGCGCTCGCGCGGCGGTGAGGGCTGACTCGGCGGAGCGCAACGCGTTGACCTCGTTCTCGGGATCCAGTTCGCCGAGCACTTGCCCGGCCTCGACGCGATCGCCGATCGTCACCGGTCTTCTGATCATCCGCCCGCCGATGCGAAACGCGAGCGACGCCTCGTCGTCAGCCTGAATGTGCCCGGTCAATACGACGGTTTCACCGGCCTCCCCTCTCACCGCCGTCACCGTCCGGACGGGCCGCACTTCCGGCGCATCGCTCTTGACGTCCGGCTTGCACGACGCCAGGGCCAGCGCGGCGGCGGGCAGAAGCAACCAGATCGAGGCAGAACCGCGCTCCTTCACGGGAACCCCTCCTCCGATTCCGGGCGAACCGGTTCTGCGACCCGCCATCGTCACGCGATTTTTGATCGGCATCGCGGTTGCGAAAACACTGCGGCTCCATACCTACCGCTTTTGCTACCGCGATCGGCATCGGGTGAACTCCGTAGTTCACCGACTTATATCTCACCCAAAAACCGTCCTCGCCCCAGCCGGGCCACTGACCGCGCGGCAATGCCGTCGGCGATGCCGCGGCCGACCATCAGGCGAAAGACGATTCGTTTGGTTCGCTCGCTGCTCGCGTAGTGGAGAGCGGGTGCGTCTTCCTGCGCGTGTCGGCGCGGCAAAATACGCAGTCCACCCGATATCGACGCCCGCCACCCCGTTTGAGTATGACGCTCGATGGCGCACAGATGCGATCGCCGATCCGATGCGAAGCGAGAAATGGTGGCGGATATGCGCGTGAAAGTCGGTGGCGCAGACGCAGGGATGCGCGAGCGGCAACCGCGGCGACGAGACGTTTCCTGTCCGTGGCCAGACGTCGGCCTGGGCTTGAACAGCCGTGCTTGATGCCGCCGCGAGCGGGTGGGCGCGAGGCGGGGTCTGGCGCCTGATCGGGTTTCTCGCTTTCTGGGTGGTGCTTTCCGGCGCCGATCTTGCCGATCTTCCCATCGGGATCGTGGCCGCCGTGGCGGCGACCTGGACCAGCCTGCGCCTGCTGCCGCCGGGCCCGACCCGGATATCGCTGCCGGCGCTGGGAGGTCTCGCGTTGCGCTTTTTTTGCCAGTCCATCGTCGCCGGCGTCGACGTTGCATGGCGCGCGCTGCACCCTCGGCTGCCGCTGCGACCGGGCTTCGTCGCTTACGCGGTTCAGTTTCCGCCCGGGACGGCTCGCAACGCCTTCGCCGCGCTCACCAGTCTGCTGCCCGGCACGGTGCCGGCCGCGGACGAGCGCCGAGCGCTGGTCTATCACTGCCTCGATGTCGACCAGCCGGTGGTGTCGCAACTGTCCGCGGAAGAGGCGGCGATGGCGAAGGCGCTCGCCCATGACTGATTTTCTGACCGTGTCCCTCGGTTTCATTCTGGCGATGCTGGCACTGGGACTGATCCGGGTTCTGCGCGGCCCGGGAGAAGCCGACCGCATGATGGCGGCACAGCTGATCGGAACCGGCGGCATCGCCGCTTTGCTGCTGCTTGGCTCGGTGGCGGACCTGAGCGCGGCAATCGACGTCGCTTTGACGCTGGCGTTGCTTGCCACGTTTGCCTCGATTGCATTCGTCAAGAAAGGGCTCTCCCGTCTGGGCGCGGAGAGCTCTGCAGCGAGGGAGGACGGATCAGCGTGGCGCTCGACATCGTGACGATCGTTGCCGTTTCGGCGGGAGCGTTCTTCTTTCTCGCCGGCACCGTGGGCTTGCTCCGCTTCCCCGACACGCTCACGCGATTGCATGCGCTCACCAAGGCGGACAATCTCGGCGTCGGCCTCGTCGCGCTCGGACTCTTGCCGCGCGCCGGGAGCCTGAGCGGCGGCCTCAAGCTCATCTGCGTCTGGTTGCTGGTGCTGCTGGCCAGCGCGACGGTCTCGCAGCTCATCGCGCGCGCCGCACGTGACAGCGGACCGCTGCCATGACGTTCGCGCTCGCGCTTCATATCGCGCTCGCCGGCATGATGCTGGGCCTGGCCGCTTGGACGATCGCGGCGCGCGAGACTTTCGCCGCGGTCGTCGGCTTCGTCGTCTATGGATTATTCCTCGCGCTCGTCTGGGTGCGCCTCGATGCGCTCGATGTGGCGCTGGCCGAGGCCGCGATCGGTGGCGGCCTCAACGGCCTGCTGCTGCTGGGCGCGGCGGCGCGCTTGCGGGCGGCCGAGGCGCCGGCGGACGCCGAGCGCCCCGGGGCAAGCCTGCGCCTGCTGGCCGCGTTGCTCTCGGCGACGGTCGCCGCGGCGCTGGCGGCTGCGGTGTTGCTGTTGCCCGAACCCGCGCCGACGCTGGCGCCGGCCGCTGCGGCAAATGCCGCGGCGACCGGCCTCGCCAATCCCGTCACCAACGTGTTGATGGCGTTTCGCGCCATGGACACCATGCTGGAGAAGGTCGTGCTGCTGCTGGCGGTGGTGGGTGTGTGGTCGATTGCGCCGGATCATTTCTGGGGCGGACGCCCGGGCGTGCGTCACCAGGCCGATCCACAAGGCACGCTCGCCTTTCTGGCGCGGGTGCTGACGCCGTTCGGCATCGTCGTGGGCATCTATCTCTCGTGGACCGGGGCCAGTCATCCCGGCGGCGCCTTCCAGGGCGCGACGATTCTCGCCGCGATGTGGTTGCTGATCATGATGGCGGGGCTCGCGGACACGCCGCCCATGAACGCACGGCGGCTGCGCCTGATGCTGATCGCCGGCCCCGCGGTCTTCCTCCTCGTCGGCCTCGGCGGGCTCGCCTTTGGCGCGGCGTTTCTCGCCTATCCCGCGGCCTACGCCAAGCCGCTGATCCTGGCCATCGAAGCCGCGATGGTGTTGACGGTCGCGATCACGCTCGGCCTGCTGGTGGCCGGTCCGCCGGAAAGGAGCGCTGCGCCATGAGCATTGCGAGCGTGTTCGCCTTGTGCGCGGCCGCGGCCGTGGGGCTCGGCCTCTATGGCCTTCTCGTCAGTCCACAGCCGTTGCGGAAGATCCTCGCCTTCAATCTTCTCGGCAGCGGCGTATTCGTCTTGTTCGGCGTGGTCGCGCGCAGAGGCGCGGCGGCGGGTTTCGCGAGTGATCCGATACCCCAAGCACTGGTCATCACCGGCATCGTGGTGGCCTTCTCCGCGACCGCATTGGCGGTCGCATTGCTGCTGCGGCTGCTCCAGGTATCCGGTTCGGCGACGCTCGCCGCTCACTCATCCGCGCGGTCGAGCCGCGATCCTGCCGGCACGTAATGCCCGATCCGGCCCCAGCTCTGGACGCGGTGACGGCGGGCGCGTTCCTGTTGGTGCTGGCGATCGTCGTCCCTGTGGCCGGGCTGCTCGCAGCCTTCGCCGCCGGCGGGCGATGGGTCGAACGGATTGCGCTGACGACCCTGCCGCTCGGCCTCGCGATCGCGGTGGCCATCGCGATCGCCCTGTGGCGGACCGACGCGCCGATCGTCTATCTGCTCGGCGCCTGGGCGCCGCCGCTCGGCGTGGCGCTGCGCGCGGATGGGCTCTCCGCGCTGATGATGGCGATCACCGCGGTTGTGATCTGCGGCGTCGGCATCTTTGCATGCGCGGATTTTCGCATCCCCGCCGGAGCGACCGAGGCGCGCGCGCCCTTCGCGTTCTGGATCCTGCTGCTGGCGATCTGGGCTGCGCTCAACATGGTCTTCGTCGCCGGAGACCTCTTCACGTTATACGTCGCGCTCGAGCTCTTGACCTTCGCCGCGGTGCCGCTGGTCTCGCTGGATGGCCGTGCGGAGACGCTGCAAGCCGCCCTGCGCTATCTCATCTTCGCGCTGCTCGGCTCGGCCTTCTATCTGGTCGGCAGCGCGCTGCTCTATGGCGCCTATGGCACCCTCGACATCGTCCTGCTGTCGCATCAGCTGCGCGCGCAGCCGGCAACGCTGGTCGCGGCCGCGCTGATGACGGTCGGCCTGCTCGCCAAGACGGCGCTCTTCCCGCTGCATCTGTGGTTGCCGCCGGCGCATGCCGGCGCGCCGGCCGCTTGCAGCGCGGTGCTCTCGGCACTGGTGGTGAAGGGATCGTTTTTCATCGTCGTGCGGCTGTGGTTCGGCGTCATGCCGGGGCTGCCCGGGAGCGCCGCCGCGCAACTGCTCGCGGCGCTCGGCGCGGCGGCCATCGTGCTCGGCAGCATCGTTGCGCTGCGGCAGGAGCGGCTGAAGCTGCTGGTCGCCTATTCGACGCTCGCGCAGATCGGTTATTTGTTCCTGATGTTTCCGCTCGCCCTCGATCCCGCAACCGCGCGGCTCGCCAGCGGCGGCGCCCTCGCCGGCGGCATTCTGCAGGCGATCTCGCACGCCACCGCCAAGGCCGCGATGTTCATGTCGGCCGGATTGCTCTACGCGGCGCTCGGACACGATCGGATCTCGGGACTGGCCGGTGTCGCGCGGGCGCTGCCGCTCAGCGTCCTCGCCTTCGCGCTGGGCGGCATGGCGCTGATCGGGCCGCCCGGAAGCGGCGCCTATCTCGCCAAGACCCTGTTGCTGCAGGCGGCAGACGACGGCGGGCAATGGTGGTGGACGGTTGTCATCCAGGCCGGCGGGATGTTTACCGCGGGCTATTGGCTGCTTGTGCTCGTTCACACATTGGCGCGCGGGGATGCGTCGGCCGCATTGCGGGCTCGCGTGTCGCGGCTCCAGGAAGCCGCGGCGCTGGCGCTCGCGCTGTGCTCGCTGTTGCTCGGGCTGTTTCCCTGGGACGCGTATCTGGCGATTCCGGCCGGCGCCGCCGCGTCGAATCCGCTCACCCTCAAAGCGCTCTCGAGCCTGCTCTGGCCGATCGTGGGCGGCGCCGTGCTGGCGACCCTGCTGGGACGCTCGGGACTTCCGCCGGCGCGCCTGCGCGTGGAGAATTTGCTTGTCGCCGTGATTCGTCCGGTCCGGCGCGGCGTGCTGGTCTTGAGCGGAACGATCGAGCGTCTTGATGGCGCGCTGCGGCAATGGCCGGTGGCCGCGATTTCGCTGCTGGTGATCGCGATGCTGCTCGGTGCAGCGATGCAGGCCGCGCAGTCACTCGATTGACTCCCAAAAAAGTTTACGCAAAAGCGATCGGCCGCCGGGTCTGAAAATATCTCAGAAGGGCGAAGCAGGCGGCGGCCGCGGCGAGATGCTTGAGCGTGTGCCCGCTCAGGATGGAGAGGGCCGAGTAGACCGCGTGGTCATAGAATTCGAGCACCTTCGCCAAGGCATAAAGCGCGGCGGCAACCAGCCAATAGGATGTGCCGGTGAATTTCGGCGGCAACAGCAGGAACAGCAGCGGCAACGCCAGGCAGGGAAAGAATTGCACCCAACCGTAGAGCCGCAGATCGTCGGTCGAGCGCCAGAGCAACAGACTGAATACGGCGAGCGCCAGCAGGGGCCACAACAGAATGGCTCCGGCCTTTGCATTCACTCTCTCCTCGACCGCGATGGCGAGGATCGCCATGAAGGTGAGCGCCATCGGCAATCGGTCCCAAAACAACGTGTCGTTGCTCGGATTCCAATGGTAGTAGGCCGAGCCGAAGCCGGTCAGGAATACCCCTAGGAAGAGAACGACGGTTGCCGGATCGCGGCGAAACTGCCACAGCCCCGCGATGCCGACCGCGACGAAGGGAAGGTTCGAGGTGACGTTCCAGAAATTCGGAACGCCGAGCAACGTGCGCTGATCGGCGAAATCATGATAGCTCGGATCTTGCGGGATCGGCGGCAGCAACGGTAACGCCGCGAGGGACAGCCCCATCAGGCCGAGAAGCACGAGCAGCGGACCGTTTTGCTGCGCAGGGCCGAGAATTTCTCGAGCTATCGCTCGATATGGTTTCCGCATGGCGTTCGCTCGACCTCGATCCTGCTTCGCTCGCCGCGCTCATTCTTCTCCATCGGCGCATAGTGCGTCCAGCGCATCAGTGTGGGATCGGTTTTCCACCACGGCGTTTGGCGGGTTGGTCGCCCGCAAGACGCTCAGCCTGGCTTTGCCGCAATCAATCTTCGCCCCCGCCGATGAAGCCCGGCGAGAGCGGCGGCGCGCAGGCTAATCCGAGGCGCCCGAGCCGGGCTGCGGCAGCGCCGAATGGGCCGGGGGCGCCTCGCGTTTTTCGACCGTTGCGCCGGACTCGCGACGCTCCTTCAGCCGCTCGAAGAGGTAGAAGAACAGCGGAACGAAGAGCAACGCCAAGGTGGAGGCGCCGATCATGCCGCCGGTGATGCCGGTGCCGATCGAGTGCCGGGCATTGGCGCCGGCCCCGGTCGCAATCACCAGCGGCAGGGTGCCGAAAATGAACGCCAGCGAGGTCATGATGATGGGACGCAGCCGGAGCTCGCCTGCTTCCACCGCGGCGTCGATGATCGAAAGGCCTTCCTTGCGCTTCTCGACGGCGAATTCGATGATCAGGATCGCGTTCTTCGCCGCGAGCCCGATCATCGTCAAGAGGCCGATCTGGAAGTAGACATCGCTTTCCAGACCGCGCAGCCAGACCGCGGCGGCCGCACCCAGAACGCCAAAGGGGACGGCAGTCATCACCGCGGTGGGCAGCGCCCAGGATTCGAACTGGGCGGCGAGAATCAGGAAGACCAGCACGATGCCGAAGCCGAAGACCAGGACGGCCGCACCCCCCGCCTGCTTCTCGGCAAAGGCGACGCCCGACCAGCCGAAGGCATATCCCTGGGGCAGGGTCGCGCGCGCGGTCTCTTCCATGGCGGCAATCGCCTGGCCCGAGCTGTAGCCGGGTGCGGCGTCGCCGGTGATTTGCACGGCGGGGAAGGAATTGAAGTGCGAGACGAGCGCCGGGCCTGCGGTATAGGTGAGGTTCACCAAGGTCGAGAGCGGCACCATGTGGTCCGGATCGGGTCCGACATAAAGCCGCGAGATGTCGTCAGGCGTGCGGCGATATTTGGAATCGGCCTGGACGATGACGTACCAGACGCGGTTGAACTGCTGGAACTGACTGACGAAGAGCGAGCCGAACTGCGCCTGAAGCGTATCGAAAATGCTGCTGATGGGGACGCCGAGCAGCACCGCCTTCTCGCGGTCGACCGCCACGTGCAGCTGCTGTCCCGATGCGTTGTAGGTCATGCTCAGCTTGGCAAGCTCGGGACGCTGCCGCGCCTTGGCGAGAAACTCCCGGGTCACGCGTTCGAGATCCTGGGCGTTGCCGGTTCCCTGATTCTGCAGCCAGAATTGGAAGCCGCCCTGCGAGGCGAGGCCGGGGATCGAGGGCGGCGGCACCCCCAGGACGATGCCCTCCCTCATCCCGGCCGCATGGCGCATGAAATCGCGAATGACGGCATCGGCGCTGAGGGACGATGATTCGCGCTCGCTGTAAGGTTTGAGCGCGACGAAGAAGGTAACGACGTTGAACTCGTACTGGCCGTCGACGATGTTGTAGCCGGCGACGCTGATGCGATAGAGAACCGCCGGATTCTGCGCGAGCGCCTGATCCATCTTGTGCGTGAGCGCCTTGGTCCGGTCGAGGCTCGCCGCGTCCGGCAAAATGCCGAGGGCAAAGATATAGCCTTGATCCTCCTGCGGAACGAAGCTGGTCGGAAGCATGCGCAGCAGCTGCCAGCTGGCGAGGACCAGGGCGCCGAAGAGCAGCAGCGCGATCGAGGTATGACGGATGACCAGCATGATCGCCCGTCCATAGGCCTTCTCCAGGTTTTTGAACGAGCGGTTGAACCAGGCGAAGAAGCCGCGCTGCGGCGGCGTCGAGGTGCGCAGCAGCAGGGCGCACATCATCGGGGTCAGGGTCAGCGCGACGAAGCCGGAGATCGTGATCGAGACGGCGATGGTAACGGCGAACTGCTTGTAGAGCTGGCCGGTCGGACCGCCGATGAAGGCGGCCGGGATGAACACGGCGCAGAGCACCAGCACGATCGCAACCACCGGGCCGGTCACCTCGCTCATGGCGCGAAGCACGGCCGCCTTGGGGTCTTGCTTGTGCTCCATCATGTTGCGGTCGGCGTTCTCGATGACGACGATCGCATCATCGACGACAAGCCCGATGGCCAGAACGAGGCCGAAAAGCGTCACCAGGTTCAAGGAAAATCCCAGCAGGAGCATGCCCACGAAGGTGCCGACGATCGACACCAGGATCGCCATGGTCGCGATCACCGTGGCGCGGAAGCTCTGCAGGAACAGATACATGATGGCGATCACGAGCAGGATCGCTTCGCCCAAGGTGTGCACCACCTCCTTGATCGAGAGGCGCACAAAATCGGTGGTATCGAGGGCGATGACGTAGTCGAGACCGTCGGGGAAATCCTGCTTCAGCTCCTCGAGCGTCTTGCGCACGCCGTTCGAGACCTGAATCGCATTGGCGCCGGGCTGCTGGTAGATGACGATGAGCGGCGTCGGCTGCTCATTGAGCTCGCTGTCCGAGAGATACAGCTCCGAGCCGACCTGGGCGCGGGCGACGTCGCCGAGGTGAACCAGGGCGCTGCCGTCCTGGCTCGCGCGCAGCAGAATGTCCTCGTATTGCTCCGCCTCGGTGAATTGCCGCTGACCGGTGATCGGGAAAGTCTGCTCCACCGCCTTGTCGTTCGGCGGCTGGCCGAGCTGACCTGCGCCGACGACCTGGTTCTGCCCCGCGATCGCCTGCTTGATCTGCGTCGTCGTGATGCCGAGCGACGCCATCCTGTCGGGATTGAGCCAGACGCGCATCGCCTGGTTGGCATTACCGAACATGGTGGCTTGGCCGGCGCCCGGCACGCGCTGGATCGCGCTGAGCACGTAGATGTTGGCATAGTTGGTGACATAGCGCAGCGGATAGCGGCCGTTCTTGGCGTAGAGGCCGACGATCATCAGCACGCTGGAGGATTGCTGCTGGACATTGACGCCGTACTGGATCACCGCTTGCGGCAATTGCGGCGTCGCCAGATTCACCCGATTCTGCACCAGCACCTGGTCGATATCCGGATCCGTCGACAGGTCGAAATAGACATTGATCGTCAACTGACCCGAAGCGGAGCTCGTCGACGTCATGTACAGCATGTTGGCGACGCCGTTGATCTCCGCCTCGATCGGCGCGGCGACCGATTGGGCAACGGTTTCCGCATCCGCTCCGGCATAGCTCGTCGTCACCTGAATCTGCACCGGCGCGATCGTCGGGTACCAGGCGATCGGCAGGTTGACGACGGCCACAGTGCCGATCAGCACGATCACGATGGCGACGACCGAAGCGAAAACCGGATGATCGATGAAGAATTTCGAGAACATGATCTTCCTCGCGTTAGCGTTTCGGCGAGGTTCCCGGGGCCGTGGTCGACCCCGTGCTGATCTGCGCTTCCGTCTGCAAGGGCTCCGCCTTCACCAGCGCCCCCGGCTGCAGCAGGCTGCCGCCGTCGACGATGACTTTTTCGCCGGCGTTCAGGCCCTCGGAAATGAACCAGTCATCGCCGTGCCAGTCGCCGACCACGACCGGGCGAAGCTCGGCCTTGCCGTCCTTGTCCACCACCCAGACCGCCTGGCCCTTCGCTGTCTGCCGCACCGCCCGCTGCGGCACGAGAATGGCCTCGGGGCGGACGAAGCCCAGCACGCGCGAGCGCACATATTCGTTGGGCTGTAGCAGCCCGTCCGGATTGTCCACGGTGGCGCGCACGAGGTAGGTGCCGGTTTTCGCATTGAAGGACGGAGCCCGGAAGCTGATCTGCCCTTTGTAGGGGTAGATCGAGCCATCCGGCATCGAGATCTCGACCTCGTGGGTTTCGCCGCCCTCCGGCCCGCGCAACAGCCCGCTTTGCTCCTGCCGGCGAAACTCCAGGAGCTGGTTCTGGGAGACGCTGTAGTTGACCCACATCGGCGACACCACGGCGACGCTGGTGAGCTTGGTGTTGAGATCGCCGATATAGGTTCCGTCCTGCTGCAGCGCGGCAGAGGTAATGCCGGTCACCGGCGAGGTGATCGTGGTGTAGGAAAGGTTGAGGTCGGCCTGGGCCAGATTCGCCTTGGCTTGATCGACCGCCGCTTGCGCGGCCTGAACCTCGCCGGTGGCGTTGTCCAGGTCCTTCTGTGCCATCGCGTTCAGCTTCACCAGAGGTCGGACGCGGTTGAGCCGCGCTTGCGCCGTGGTGAGTCGCGCTTGCTGCTGCGCCAGCGCCGCCTTCGCGGCGGCGACCTGCACCTCAAAGGGCTTGTGATCCATCTCGAAGAGCACGTCGCCGGCCTTGACGATCGAGCCTTCCTGGTACACCCGCTTGTCGAGAAAGCCGGTGACCCGGGCATAGATCTCGACCTGCTGCGAGCTTTGGGTCTGGGCGATGAACTCCATCGAGACCGGCACCGTGCGCGGCTCGACCGTGACAGTGGACACCGTCGGCGGGGGGCGCTCGGCCTGCTTTTCCTCCTTGCCGCAGCCGAGCAACGGCAGCGCTGCGGCGAGCGCGATCGCGGCGCTACGCCAGGCGAGGCGGGGGAAAGTCAGTCCCGGCCTTCGTGCCGGCAGGGGCCAAAGGCCCACCGGGTACAGCTGGCGGGCAGGACCGAAGCGTTCTTCGCGAGAAAACCATGGCATGACCGACGGCGTCCCGAGCGCGGTTATGGTCCCTTACCATTGGCCTGGGACGCGGCGGCGTATATCAGGTGTCTCCCCGAGATCGGCGACCAGAGCGCGGTAGCCGGCAAACCGCACGCCGAGATCGCCGCGCTCAACTGACGATGTGCAGCCCGCCATCGACATAGATCGTCTCGCCGGTGATGAGGCGCGCCCCGTCGGCGGAAAGGGCGGCGGTGGCGATGCCGACATCGTCGATCGTCACCAGCTGGCGCGCCGGCGCTTTCGTCGCCGCTTCGGTCAGAAGCTCGTCGAAATCCTTGATTCCGGACGCCGCCCGTGTCTTGAGCGGGCCGGGCGAGATGATGTGGACGCGGATCCCCTTGGCGCCCAGCTCATAGGCGAGATAGCGGCCGGTCGCTTCCAGCGCCGCTTTGACCGGGCCCATGAGATTGTAATGCTCGACCACCTTGTGGGCGCCGTAATAGCTCATGGTGAAGAGGGTTCCGCCCTCGGTCATCAGCGGTTCGGCAAGCCGGGCCATGCGGATGAAGGAGTGACACGACACGTCCATGGCCATGAGGAAGCCCTCGCGCGAGCAGTCGACGACCCGGCCGTGCAAATCCTCCTTCGGCGCGAAGGCCATGGAGTGGACGGCGAAATCGAGCCGGCCCCAGGTTTCCTTGATGCTTTGGAAGACCGCTTCGAGCGAGCCCTCCTGACGGACGTCGAGCGGCACGAAGATCGGCGCTTCGAGCTCGCGGGCGAGCGGCTCGACATAGGGGCGGGCTTTCTCGTTCAGGTAGGTAATGGCGACGTCGGCGCCGTGCAGCTTGAACGCCCTGGCGCAGCCATAGGCGATCGACTGGTCATTGGCGATGCCGGTCACCAGCCCTTTCTTGCCGGCCAGTGGGCGGAAGCCAGGATTGGACATGGTTGCCTCTCAATTCCGGGGGGTGATCAGCGGGAGGGATGGACGAGTTCGAGCGTATGGCGCGCGATGACCATCTCTTCGTCGGTCGGGATGACCCAGGCGGCGACGGCCGAGTCCGGCCTGGTGATGCGCGGCCCGCCGGCACGGTTCGCGGCTTCGTCCAGGCGGAGGCCGAGCCATGCGGCGCGCCGACAGATCCGGGCGCGGAGCTCCGGCGAATGCTCGCCGATGCCGGCGGTGAAGACGATCCCCTCGACCCCCTCCAGTACCGCCGCCAGCGCGCCGAGCTGGCGCGAGACGTGATAAACGAAGTAGTCGAGCGCCAGCGCCGCAGCCGGCTCCTGGCTGGCCAGCAGGTCGCGCGCATCATTGCTGATGCCGGAAAGGCCACGCAGCCCGCAATCGTGGTACAGCAGATGCTCGACCGCGTCCGCGGATAGCCGCTTCTGCCGGATCAAATGCAGCACCACGCCAGGGTCGAGCTGCCCGCAACGCGTGCCCATGGGCAGCCCATCCAAGGCGGTGAACCCCATCGTGCTGTCGACGCTGCGGCCCGATTTGATCGCGCACATGCTGGCACCGCTGCCGAGATGGGCGACGACGACGCGTCCTTCCGCCAATTCCGGGGCGACCACCCGCAGCCGCCCGGCGATATACTCGTAAGAGAGGCCGTGGAAGCCATAGCGCCGCACACCCTCCTGATAGAGCGCATCGGGCAGGGCGAAGCGATCGGCAAGCTCGGGATGGCCGTGGTGGTAGGCGGTATCGAAGCAGGCGACTTGCGGCAGCTCCGGCAGGGCGCGCCGCACCGCGCGAATGGCGGCCAAATTCGCCGGCTGGTGCAGGGGCGCGAGCCGCACCAGCGCGTCGAGCTTGTCGATCACGGCGTCGTCGATGACGACCGATTTGGCGAATTCGGCGCCGCCATGGACGACGCGATGTCCGACCGCCGCCAGCCGGCCACGCCCGCCCATGCCGCGCAGCCAGTCGGCGACGGTCTTGATCGCGTCGTCGTGACCTTGCACCTGCTTCGGCTCGAAGCTTCTTTCGACCAAGGGGGTGCCGTCGGCGTCGCGCGCGGCGAGACGCGGGTGGCTACCGATCCCTTCGATCTGGCCTTTGAACAGCAGCGCCGGATCGGCTTCCTCGGCCGGCGCATAGACCGAGAACTTCACGCTCGAGGAGCCGGCGTTGACGATCAGAATGACGTTCGTCATCTCCGCTACTCTGCCGCGGCGGCTGCGGTCTTGCGCTGGGCGTGAGCGTAGAGTGCGGCAACGGCGCAGGACGCCATCCGCGCGCGCACCGTGTCGGCTCGGCTCGTCAGGATGATCGGCACGCGCGCCCCGAGCACGATGCCGGCCGCATCGGCATCGGCGAGGAAGCTCAGATTCTTCGCCAGCATGTTCCCGGCCTCGAGGTCGGGTACCAGCAGAATGTCGGCTTGGCCGGCAACCGGAGAGACGATGCCTTTGATCTTCGCTGCCGCGATATTGATGGCGTTGTCGAGCGCCAAGGGGCCGTCGAGCAAGCCGCCGGTGATTTGACCGCGATCGGCCATCTTGCAGAGCGCGGCGGCGTCGAGGGTCGATTGTATCTTCGGATTGACCGTCTCCACCGCCGACATGATCGCAACCCGCGGCTGATCGAGGCCGAGCGCGCGCGCCAGGTCGATGGCGTTGCGGACGATATCGATCTTGTCCTCGAGCGTCGGAGAGATATTGACCGCGGCGTCGGTGACGACCAGCGGCTTTGGGTATGTCGGAACATCCATGATGAAACAGTGGCTGATGCGCCGGGCCGTGCGCAGCCCCGTGTCCTTTCGCACCACCGCGCCCATCAGCTCGTCGGTGTGGAGGCTGCCCTTCATCAGCAGCTCGGCCTTGCCGAGGCGCACCAGCTCCACGGCTTTCTCCGCCGCTTCCCGGCTATGGGGCGCATCGACAATCTCGCAGCCGCCAAGATCCAGCTTGGCATTGTCCGCGACGGCGCGGATCGCGCCCGCGGGACCGACGAGCAGGGGACGAATGATCCCGACCTTGGCCGCGTCCACGGCGCCGGCGAGCGACGAGCCGTCACAGGGATAGGCCACCGCCGTGGCGACCGGCGACAGGTCGCGGCAGCGTGCGATCAGGGCATCGTACTTCTCGTGCCGGCGCAGCCTGATCTCCGGCACCTCGGCAAGGCGGCCGGTAAATTTCTTGGTCGGAGCCACGACTTCCGCGCGCCCCGACATCACCGACGCGCCGGTCTCGTCCGTGCACTGGCAATCCAGCACGATCATACCGCTCGCCGCCATCTTCCGCCGCACCACGACCTTGGTGGTGAGGGTGTCGCCGGCGGTAATCTGCTTGTGAAAATGCAGCGTCTGGCCGGCATAGACGGTCCCCGGGCCCGGCAGCTTCGAGCCGAGCACGGCCGAGACCAGGGCGCCGCCCCACATGCTATGCGCCGTCAACAGGCCGAGCGATCCGGCATGGGTCGGATTGACGTCGCCTGAGATCGCGGCGAAGAGCGCGATATCGTCGCGCGTGAGCGTCCGCGTCACGCTCGCCGCGTCGCCGATATTGATCTCGTCGAAAGTGCGGTTTTCGATGGTCTCTTCTTCGAGCGTCATGGGTCGCCTCTTAGCCCTCGGAGTCTTCGCTCTTCGCCTTCGCCGGCGCCGCGGCTTCGTTGCGCGCGCGCGGGCGACGGACCGGTGCGGCGCTCTCCGCGGCCGCGACCCGCCAGGGCGCGCCCGGCGGCGTCGGCGCGGCAGCCGCCTCCTCGAACATCGTCTCGACGCGCTCCAGCCGGGTTTTGATCTCGCCTGTGGGCTCGCCCTCGATGGCGGCGATGCGGCGAATGAGATCGAGAGAGATCGCCAACTCTGCCGCGGAACCGGCGGCGAGAAGCTTTGGAATTGCCGCCACCGCGCGCTCTTCGTCGAGGCGCAGCATGAGATATTGGTCCCTCAGCAATTCCTTGAAATGCGGAATGCTCATGCGGTCGCTGTCCGGCCGGCTCGCCCGGAACTGCCGCAGGAGATTGAAGGTGCGCTCGTCCGCCCCCCTCACCGTGCGACCCAGGCCGATATAGACGAGCGCGCGGATGGTGCCTTCCGGCAGGCCGCCATGTTCCATACGGGCCTCGAGCTCGCCCGCGGCCTTTGTCGCCGCCGCCTCGCGTGACAGGTCGCGGCCGATGCGTTGGCGCGCGGTCGCCGTATCGGAGCCCAGCCCAACCACCGCCTGCAGAACGGGCGAACCGTAGACGCTCATAAAGACGGCTTCCGTCCACCAGTCGCGCATATCGCGATAGCGATCGAGCGCATCGATGATTTGCTGCGACATGGCGCGCTGGACGGCGAGGAAGGGGTTGTCATCGCTCACCGGGCGCCGTTGCTCGCGCACCGTCTCGGCGAGCTTGGCAATCGGCCGCAGCAGCGGGTTCTGGTCGGAGAATTCCTCGAAACGCACGCGATGCGGATGCAGGCGCCGCAGCCAATCCGCCGACTGATCCGTCGTCATCATGCGGACCATGGGACTGACGAAGGTCCGATAAAGGCCGAGGTTCACCTCCGACACGCGCGCGACCGCTGCAAAGCGCCGATCATCCTCGGCGTCATTGCCGCCCAAGGCGCGGATGTCGTTGAGCGTGCGCGCCTCGAAATGGACCACGTAATCGCCGGAAACGAGCTCGGCGTGGCTCGTCTCCGGGCTCTTTTTCGTCATCACGGCTTCATAAAGGCCGGGCGGCAGCACATCGATGAGGTCCATCGTTTGGGCGAACTCTTCATGCTCCTTGGTTGCGACCTTGGCGGAGACGAAAATGCCGAGATGGCCGATGGTCTGGTGCAGCGCGTAGATGATCGTCTGGCCGTTGGCGACGATCTCCTCGTCGCGATCGTAGAGATCGAGGATCCAGTCCAGCGCCTGCTGCGGCGGGGTGATATTGTCGCCCCAGGAGCAAAAAACGATGATCGGCGACTTGATGTTCCGGAGATCGACACGGATGCCGTTTGAAGTATAGAGCTCGCCCGTCGCGAGCTTGTTGCCGACGAACAGCTGATCGGCGATGTACTGCATTTCGACGGCATTGAGCAGCACCGGACTACCCCACCATTTCTCGAATTC
>Ga0335073_10002549_pt1 | contig 24983 bp, 20 predicted proteins | sample Lox_Sample_22_FD_207093 | JGI IMG/M metagenome (GOLD analysis project Ga0335073, IMG submission 207093) | Soil microbial communities from Loxahatchee National Wildlife Refuge, Florida, United States - Lox_Sample_2.2 | ecosystem: Environmental > Terrestrial > Soil > Wetlands | place: USA... | reverse complement strand
CGTGTCCCGTCGATACGCGCACGCGGGACCCGCCGCGCCGTGCAGCGGGTCGGCAACGTCAAGATCACGAGATCGGGGATGGAAAACGTAGCCAGGGCTACCCGGGATATCCCATGATCTTGGAAACTGGCTGCTGACCGGGGCGGGCGCCGTGATCGCGGGCGGCAAGCGGGGTGAATTTGGCCACCAGTATCCAAGAACTCGCGGCGGCCCTTCCGGCCTGGCCCGCGGCGGCCACGCGACCCTCACAGCACACGGAAGCCGCCCTGAATGCGAACCGACGGGTTTTTTCCCGAGGGGCACTTACTGTAGGTCCGTCGGTTTCATATTTGGCTGTGCCGGGTGTCGCAAGTTGGGGATCGTGCCCCGGGGGGTTCAGGGTGAACCGGCCGGAGGCCGGGACCGGTGTCACATCAGCCACTGGCGCCCACTTTGTATATACGCCGTACGGCAAAATAGGACAAAACGGCGCCCAGAGTGGTCGGGACATATACAAAGTGGACAGCAGGGGCCAGTGTGACGTGCGGATCGGCGGGGCGGGAGCAGCGGCTGCTGTTATCGCCGGGCGGCCCTTGCGTATGGCAAGGGCGCGCGAAGGGAGAGTCTCGCGTCCTTAGCGAAACCAGTCCGCACATGGCGGCCGGCCCGCGGTCTCTCAGCATTTGTCTTACTCTTGATTTAATCTGTCCCGCGACTAACTCCCTATCCGCGGCGGAAGCAATTAAAGTTCTGTAGCAGAGGTAAGCCCAATGCTGACGGCAAGATTTTATTCGGTTTTAGCTTCCCTGTTATTTGCCTGAACGTCCTAGGCAAAAGCAGTGACGCCATAGGAGGGGAGCACCTCCCCGGTTTCAAGGGCACCCTGCGGCTGAACGGAACTGTCCTCGCCGGGATGTACCAGGGCAAGATCACCTGGTGGAACGACCCCGCGGTCGCCGCCCTGAACCCCGGCGCGTCGCTGAATGAGTACGCCATCGCGTACTCGATCCAGTCGAGCATGGACAAGGCACAGGACATCCAGGCGGTGCTCTACTGGCGATCACCACGGGCAACTCCGCCAAGTACCTGTCGCAGGTGATCTTCCTGCCGCTGTCTGCGGCGGCCCTCGCGGTTTCCGAGGCCCTCCCTCATCGCCAAGATGACCACGTGACGCTACCGGGCTAGGGCGCCCATCGGGTCCCAGGCCGGCAGCACGATCGGCTCGGCGTCCAGAGCGCTCTGCAGGTCGGCGGGGAGCGCGCTCCTGCGAGCGGCGATCTCGAAGACGTACTGGCCGAACCAGGAGTCGTTCATCGTGAAGAAGCCGTCCTTGCCGCGGTCGGAGCCCCAGCTGTTCTCGACGCGCCAGCGCCGGGTCACCCCGTCAAGCACATCGACCCCGGTGAAGAGCATCGCGTGCGTCATCGCGGTTTCGTGGTACGCGAGACGGGCGGCCTTGTCGAGGTCGAACGTCGCGTCGTAGACCGAAGGCAGGTCGTAGAGCTCCGCGTCCCAGAACGCGTAATCGTTGCTCATCATCTTGCCGACGTCGCAGCCGAACCAGACAGGCTCGCCGCCCTGGATCGTGGCCGCGGCGACGTCCTTGATGACCTGCGTGTCGACGTTCAGGTAGGTGACCCGCGGGCCGCCGATGACGTTTCCGAGGTACTCGACGGTGAAGGTCCGGCCGATCGGGCTGGACGGCCTGGGGTCGTTGACGAGGCAGACGTACTCGCTGACCGGCAGGTCCACATATCTGGCGGCGAACTCCTGCGGGGTAAGAACGCCATCGCGGTGAAACGTCTTGTCCTTGTCCGTCCACTGCCAGTCGAAGCGCTCCGGCGGCGTACCCAGGTGGATGCACAGGATCCGGTAGACGACCTGCATGATGTCAGCCTTGGCCGCGCGGGCCGCCTCAAGACCCTCGGCCATGGCCGCGCGGACAGTCCGCGCGCCCTGGCGAAGCTGGTAGCGCAGGATCGAGTTCATCCGGGCCGTGTCCGACGAACTCTGCGTCTCCGGCATGTAGCTCTTGGGGACCAGGCCGTGCTTGGCCACCAGGGCGGCGAACATGTTCCACTGGCCGCCGTCACTGGCCGCCGACTCCAGCAGGAAGGCGACCGTGCGGTCGTCGACGTCGCGATCCGCGGTATCGATGATCGCCTCGAGGAAGTAGTTGGCGCGCTCGAGCTTGTCCCAGAACATCATGTAGTTCTGCGAGAACTCGAAGTCCTTGAGCCCGCACGTGCGCATCACGCCGACGCGCAGGAGGTTCAGCCCGGCGAACAGCCAGCAGCGGCCGCTCCGCGCCTGGTTCGTGACCTTCCAGTCGTCCAGCGTCGTCGACACTGAGTGGTCGATGCCGCTGACGATCTCCCGGTTGATCGCGACGTCGTCGACGCTCACCCGGGTCACGGCATTCTGGGCGAGCCGGTAGACCGGGCTGGCCGAGAAATCCTTGCGCAGTCGTTCCAGATCAGCAGCAGCGAGCGTTCCGTCCACCAAAGCATCCTCTCGCGTCATTGTCTCGGCCCCATTCCAGGGTAGACGCCGCCGCGGAGTTGTTCTGGCCTCGTCTCGCAGACTTACATCGCCATCACGCTGGGTGCGTGCTGATCGAGATGCCAGATCCGCTGCCAGTGCGATAGACCGATACGTTCGCGGCTTCGCTGCCGCGGGTCGCGGTGAAGGTAGCGCTGTAGGCCCCCACCGTGGACGACGTCAGGTGCCAGCCGCCTTTCGCGAGCGCTTCTTTGTAGAAGTCGGCGACCTTCGCCACCGTTTCCGGTGAATCGAGGACGGTCGAGCTAGCCGTGCTGCTCACCACTTTTGACGGCTCGTAGTCCGGCGGTTTGGCCGTCGCCTGCGATGCGTTTCCTGAAGCGGTGCCGCTGGAGCTAGCGGCTGGAGTTGGCGTAGCTGGCTGACTGCTCGAAGCCGGCGGGGCATGTGCCGCCGAGGCGGTTGGAGCGCTGGAACTGGAAGAGGCGGCACTGCCCGAACACCCTGCCACGGTGGCCGCGGCTAGCGCCGCGGCGGCGACTACGAGCAGCCGGGTGTCCGACCCCGGCCTTCCCCAGATACGGTTCACGTCGTGCCTCCCACGCGCTGCTGTGCCGAGCGCTCAGGCCCACCGCCGGTTTAAGTGATCGCAAAGCCGCGGTCGTGGCGTCCATCGGGAGGTTGTCACTGCAACTCTAAGTCATCATGTGACTCGGCTCGGATGCCTGCCCGGCCTTGTCGGCGAAGCCTGCGAATAGTCCGGCGCAGGGTATAGATCAGGGACATATTGATGGCCGCAAATTCATATCGGCCGACTTGTCGGCCACTGGTCAATTCATGATCTATGGGGCATGCTTGCGCAATGAGGAAACGCACCACCGTACTGGCTGCGACGCTGGTAACGCTGGCAGGTCTCACCGTGCCTCTGGTCAGCGCGTCGGCGCAGACGACGACCCCACGGCCGGACATTGACGCCTCCGAGTGGTGCGGAACCCAGGCACCGCCGTGTGTGGTGTCCGCCACGCGCAACGGGGTCGCTATCACCCAGAGTGATCCGACCTATGCGGTATCCGCCGCGGGGTCGCTGCAGTCCAACGGTGAGTTCCTCACCCAATGGGGGATCGACGACGTCAACGTCCCCGGCGCCTATGCGTCGTTGGCGCCGACAGATGTGGGTGTTCCGTTCAGCATCACCGTCGACGTCGGCGCGCACCCGCCGCGTGTGGTCGACGAGTACGCGGGCGGCGTGAGCGTCACCGACACCCAAGTGGGCAACGCCTGGGACGTCACCGTCTCCGGCGACGCCGTTCTGCAAGGAGTCAACGCCGACTGCAACGCGGTCGCCTGGACCTGCCCCTTCGACGAGACGAACACGATCGTCGCCTTCCAGGGCGAGATCGGCGACTGGCAGCAGTGGGCCGATTCGGCGCAGTGGAACGACTTCAACGGTCTCGACCAGTGGACGAACGTCGAACTTACCGAGATTCCGCCGCAGATCACGGGGAGCCCGTTCACCATCACCGAGGAGCTTGGCAACTCCCACGAGTTGAACGGCGACGTGTTCGACGGCTTCTGGTACGGTGTGCTGCCCAACGCGTTCCTCGTGGACATGGGCATCAACGATCCCTCCACGCTCACCTCCATTGGCATCTCGGCCAGCGTGGGTACCGGGACAGTGACCGTGATCCCGGGACCGACGTCAACCGAGATCGAGATCACCGGGATCACGTTCTCGCCGCGAATGGTGCACATCAAGCGCGGCAACATCACACCGCGAGCCCCGACCGGCGTGACCACGCGCCGGGCGTCGGCGACGGTGGGCTACCTCGCCTTCCACGCGGCGCGCCCGAGAGGGTCCAGGGTCCTTTCCTACCAGGGTCGCTGTGTGGCGGCGCACCACCCCACTCGCTACGGCACTGCTTCCCGCTCACCGGTGAAGGTGACCTCGCTCACCAAGGGGGTCAGCTACGTTTGCCAGGTCCGGGCGAGGGCCTCGGTCGGCTACGGGCCCTGGTCACCCGGTCACAAGCTGGCCGGCTGACAGCGTTAGCAGCTGGATGCCTGCTGAACGCCCATGGCAAAATCAGCAGGTGCAGATCGGGATGCTAGGGCCGTTGGAAGTCCGCACGGACGACGGCGCCCTAGCCGACGTACCGGGCGCGCGGCTGCGCGGACTGCTGGTCGCTCTCGCGCTCAAGCCCGGTCACGTGGTCCCGAAGGTGTCCCTCGTCGACTGGATCTGGGGAGCGGACCCGCCCGCCGACGCGACGAACGCCCTGCAGCGCCTGGTTTCCCGGCTTCGCAAGGCACTGCCTGATGGGGTGATCGAGGGGCAGCCGGACGGTTACCGGCTCAGGGTGGAGCCCGACGCCGTCGACGCTGTGCGGTTCGAACGCCTCGTCATCGCGGGCCAGGCCCGCACCGCGGAAGGTTCCCGGCGGGCGCCGCTGCTGCGAGAGGCCCTAGACCTGTGGCGCGGTGCGGCCATGCAGGACGTCGGCCTGCTCGACAGCGCCCCGTTCGACGCCGCGGTCGACCGGCTCGAGGGGTTGCGCCTGACGGCGGCGGAGGAGCGCGCCGACGCGGAGATCACCCTCGGGCGCGGCGCGGAGATGGTCGCGGAGCTGACCGACCTCGTCGCCGCGCACCCACTGCGGGAACGGCTCGTCGCGGCGCTGATGCGTGCCCTCGTCGCGGCCGGCCGCGACAGCGAGGCGCTGCTTGTTTACCAGCGCGCGAGGGAGGCCCTGGCCGACGCGCTGGGCGTTGACCCCTCGCCTGAGCTGTCCGCACTGCACGTCGCGCTGCTGCGGGGCGAGCTCGGCCGGCGGGAGCAGAGCCGCAAGACCAACCTGCACGCCGAGCTGACCAGCTTCGTCGGCAAGGCCGCCGATGTCGCCGCGGTCCGTGAGCTCATTTCCGGCCACCGGCTCACCACCGTGATCGGGCCGGGCGGCTCGGGGAAGACCAGGCTGGCCGCGGAGACCGCGCGCACGCTGCTCGGCGACCTGCCGGACGGGGCATGGCTGGTGGAGCTCGCCGCCATCGGCGCGGACGGGGACGTGGCCCAGGCGACGCTCGCCGGGCTCGGCCTGCGGGACGCCCTGCTTGGCGATGCCCCGAACGCGGAGCCGACGGACCGGCTGATCGCCGCGGTCCGCGACCGCGAGGCGCTGCTGATCCTTGACAACTGTGAGCACGTGATCGAGTCCGCGGCGATGTTCGCGCACCGGCTGCTCGGGGAGTGCCGGCGACTGCGGATCCTGGCGACAAGCCGGGAACCGCTCGGCATCACCGGGGAGGCGCTGTGGATGGTCGAGCCGCTGTCCCTGCCAGCGGAGGACGCCGGCCCAGCCGACATCGAGTCATCGCCTGCTGTCCAGCTGCTGCGGGACCGGGCCGGGGCGGTACGCCGGGATCTCGCCTCCGACACCCGGACGCTGGCGACCATGGCGCGCGTCTGCCGCGCGCTTGACGGGATGCCGCTGGCGATCGAACTGGCCGCGGCCCGGCTGCGCACCATGTCCGTCGACCAGCTCGCCAGCCGGCTCGATGACCGGTTCCGCCTGCTCACCAGCGGCAGCCGGACCGCGCTGCCGCGGCACAGGACGCTGCGCGCCGTGGTCGACTGGAGCTGGGAGCTGCTAACCGACGCCGAGCGGATGGTCTTGCGCAGGCTCTCGGTGTTCTCCGGCGGGGCGAGCCTGGACGCGGCCGAGCGAGTCTGCGCCGGCGACGCGGTCGACCGGGACCAGGTGCTCGACCTGCTCACCGCCCTGACCGAGAAATCGCTGCTGCGCAACGATGGCGGCAGCGCCCCGCGCTACCGGATGACCGGCACGATCAAGGAGTACGCCGGGCAACGGCTCGCGGCGGCGGGGGAAGCGGACCTGGCGCGCCACGCGCACCTGGCCTACTTCACCACGCTCGCCGAGACCGCGGATCCGCACCTGCGCCGCGCCGGGCAACTGGGCTGGCTGGCCACGCTCGAGGCCGAGCATGACAACATCGGCACCGCGATGCGGGGCGCGCTCGCGGCGAGCGAGGCACAGCCGGCGATGCGGCTCGCGGCGGGAGCTGGCTGGTACTGGTGGCTCGGCGGGCACAAAACCGAAGGCATGGAGCTCCTCATCGCGGCCACCGAGGCGCCAGGCGAGGTGACCGACGAGGCCCGGGCCACGGTATATGGGCTCCTCGTGCAGTTCGTGAGCGCCGGGCGCGGCGACGAGCACCAGGCGGCGGCGTGGATCCACGAGGCGTACCGGTTCAGCCATGGCAGCCACCTCCGCCACCCGGCGCCGCGGGTCGTCGCCGCACTTGAGCGGATGCTGCAGTCGCCCGACGCGGTCTTGCCTGCGTGGGAACTGCTGCTCAGCGACGAGGACCCCTGGGTGCGGGCCATCGCCCGGCTGCAGCTAGGCAAGATGCGGATCATGCTTGGCCAAGGCGGCGGGGAAGCTGACGCGTACCTGGAGACGGCGCTCGCCGAGTTCCGGGTCCTCGGCGAGCGGTTCGGGATCTCGTTCGCCCTGACCGAGCTGGCGGACCGCAGCGCGGTGCGCGGGGAGTTCGCCACCGCGTGCGAGCACTACGAGCAGGCGATCGCGGTCGTCTACGAGGTCGGTGCCACCGAAGACGTCATCCGGTTGCGATCGCAGCAGGCGCAGCTGTACTGGCTGCTTGGCGACCAAGCGGCCAGCGCGGCCGCCATCGCCGAGGCACAGCGGTACGCGGACCGGGTCACCTGGCCGGACGCGCTGGCGGAGCTGGCCCTCTCGAAGGCCGAACTCGCCCGCTGGGGCGGCGACCCGGCGGAGGCGCGCGAGCAACTCGGCGTCGCCGCGTCCCTGCTTGGCGGCGACACGGAGCAGGCAGTGATCCACGCCAGGCACGACCTGCTCGGCTACCTCGCCGACGATCTGGGCGAGGCTCGGGCACACCGCCTGGCTGCCTGCGAGGCTGCGGCCGCGGCGGGACACGCCCCGACGATCGCCAAGGCGCTCGTCGGGGTCGCGGATCTGGCGCTGCGGCGCGGCGAGCATGAGCAGGCCGTGCGACTGCTCGCCGCGAGCACCGCCGTGCGCGGGCTGCGGGACCACGCCCAGCCGGACGTGGACCGCATCGAGCAGGCAGCGCGGAGCCGCCTCGGCGACGCGCGGTTCGCCGAGGCGGCCCGGGAGGGGACACTGGTCAGCTGGTCTGCGCTGGCCGAGGTCACGCTCGCTTCTTGAACGTGGCGACCGCCCACACGTACCCGACGAGGGCGAACCCCGCGCACCAGGCGACGGCCGCGATCGCGTGGCCCGCCGGCGGGTTGCCCGTCAGCAGCCCGCGCAGCGTCTCGATGACCGGGGTGAAGGGCTGGTACTCCGCGAACTGCCTGACGCCAGGCGCCATCTTGTCCGCGGGCGCGAACGCGCTGCTCAGGAACGGCAGGATGACCAGCGGCACGGTAGCCAAGCCCGCCGATTCCGCGGTCTTCGCCGCCAAGCCGAGTGCGACGGTGAGCCAGCTCGCCGCGAAGCTCAGCATCACGATGACACCGATCGCGCCAAGCCAGTCAAGGGCGCTCGCTGGCGAGCGGAACCCCATCGCGAAGGCCACCCCGATGATGGCCGCGATGGCCACGAGACCGCGCACCGTGGTGACGATGACGTGCCCTGTCAGCACGGCGCCGCGGGACACGTCCATGACCTTGAAGCGGTTGATGATGCCCTTGGTCATGTCGGAGTTCACCGCCACCGCGGTGGACCCCAGCCCGTAGCAAATGGCCGTCACCAGCAGGCCCGGCGTCGCGTAGTCGACGTACTTCTCGCCGACGTTGAACGCGCCGCCGAAGACATACACGAACATGAGCATCAGCACGATCGGGAACAGGACCGCGTTGAACACCACCATCGGGTTCCGCATGGTGTGTTTGAGGTTGCGGCGCAGCATGATCGCCGAATCGGCCAGCGGCATCGAGACAGTGCTCATCGTGCGATCTCCGTTGCGGTCGCGTGCTCGGTCAGGGCGAGGAATACGTCGTCGAGGTCCGGTGTGTGCACGGAGAACTCCCTGGAGTCGATCGCGTGCTCGTCAAGCAGGTCGAGCAGGGCCCGCAGCGACCGCGGGTCACCGTCGCTAGGCACCCTCAGGGTCAGCTCCTGGTCGTCCCGCGCGGACCCATGCAGAAGCCGCGCCGCGGCGTCGAGTTCGCCGAGGTGCGCGAACCGGAGCCGGACGTGGGTGCCGGGTATCTGCCGCTTGAGCTCTTCAGGGGTGCCCTCGGCGATCAGGCGGCCCTGGTCGAGCACCGCGATCCGGTCGGCGAGCTGGTCGGCCTCCTCGAGGTACTGAGTGGTCAGGAAGATGGTGGTGCCGTCCGCCACCAGCTCGCGAACGATCCCCCACATCGTGCGCCGGCTGCGCGGGTCCAGCCCGGTCGTCGGCTCGTCAAGGAAGATGACCCGCGGGCTGCCGACCAGCGTCATCGCGAGGTCCAGCTTCCTGCGCATGCCGCCGGAGTAGGTCGACGCCAGCTTGTCCGCCGACTCCGCGAGGTCGAACCGCTCCAGCAGCCCGGTGACCACCCGGTCACCGGAGCGGACCCGTTTCAGGTCCGCCATCAGCCGCAGGTTCTCCCTGCCTGTCAGCAGCTCGTCCACCGCGGCGAACTGACCGGTCACGCCGATAGCCGCGCGCACGTCCTTGGTCGCGGTGGCAGCGTCGTACCCGGCGACCCGAACCGTCCCGGCGTCGGCTTTCAGCAAGGTGGTCAGGACGTTCACCGTCGTCGTCTTGCCCGCCCCGTTCGGGCCGAGCATGGAGAAAACCGATCCCGCGGCAACATCGAAGCTGATGCCGTCGAGCACGACCTTCTCTCCGAATGCCTTCCGCAGTCCTGAAACCGCGATATCCGAAGTCCTCATGTCGCCACCATCGCCACCCGGCCTGACACGCGCCTGACACACCCCTGACACGGCCGCTGACACGTCGCGTGGCCGCCGGGCGGGTAAAGGCCCGCGGGGGGAGCGTGCATGCATGGCCACACAGGCTGCTGGTCGGCGCAGACAGCGGCGGAAGCGTGTCATCGGAATGGCCGGATCCACGCCCCATGGGTTAAAGCGGATCCGGCGTCTAGCATCAGCGTATGGGGCGGGTAAACGGGCGTTGCAAGGTCATGATCGCGGCTGCCGCGATATCCCTGGCCTGCGCCGGGGCGATCGCCACCCCGGCGCGATCGGCGGCGGGAGTCGCGCGGCCCGCCGTCACGTCATTCACCATCTATGGAGGCTTGTACGGCGTCGCCGCCACCTCGGCCGGTAACGCGTGGGCCGTCGGCGCTGGCCCTGGCGGGAAGACGCTGATCCTGCACTGGAACGGCACCACATGGTCGCAGGTGACAAACCCGAAACCGGTGCCCGGTGCGCTTGACGCGGTGGCCGCCGTCTCGGCCGACGACGTATGGGCGGTTGGTTTTTACATCCCGCCCTTGGGCCAGGGCCCGCATAGAACTCTGGTCATGCACTGGAATGGCAAGGCGTGGAGCCGGCCGGCCAGCGCACCCGTGCTCTCCGGCGAACTCGTCGACGTCGCGGTGTCGGGATCCAGTGTCTGGGCGGTCGGCGGCGCCGACAACCTCAGCAATCCCCCCACGATCATGCACTGGACCGATGGCCGCTGGTACGTGGTTCCCTCCGACGCGCCCGTGCAGTCCGAGCTCTACGGAGTCGCCGCGACAGGCGCCAGCACCGCTTGGGCGGTCGGCCAGCTTTATAACGTGGGCGGCTCGTTCCTCCTGCGGTGGAACGGCACCGTGTGGAGGAGGGTCTCGTCTCCGCTGCAAGGCGCTACCAGCTACTTGTCCGATCTGGCGGCAGGCCCGGCGGGGGATGTATGGGCGGTCGGGTCCCGTAGCAACAGCACCGCGGCCAGCATGCAGTGGAATGGCAAGACGTGGCGGACAGCGCCTTTTGGCCTCGCGGGCAGCAGTCTGTCTGGCGTGACATTTGTTCCGGGGGGCACCGCGTGGGCCGTCGGGGACGACAACGTCACCGAGAACAGCTACGTCTCGCTCATCCTGCGATGGACCGGGCGGGCCTGGACTCAGGTAGCCATTCCCGAGAACGCGAAGGACAGGAACAGCTTTCTGGACGCCGTCGCCGCGACCTCACCGAACAGCGCGTGGGCAGTAGGAGGGGTAGCGCCGGCCGGAGGGACGGTGCCGGATAGAACCCTCATCCTGCACTGGAACGGCAAGACCTGGAGCTGACCGCGCCCCACCCACCGCGGCCGAGCTGCCCGGCGGCCGGCCGGTCTGGGTGTCGCGGGCTCACGAGCGGGTAAAACCCCAGTCGCTAGGTCGGGATTCAGTGGTACGGGCACGATCCCAGCCGGGGGGCATGACCTGGGAAGACTCTGGCTGTGTCTAGAACGGCCTGCTTCCGCATCGACCCACGGAAACCAATCAGGGGGACACACATGTCTGGCACGACCCAAACCTCAGCGGGCAGCACAGCGATCCGGCCGTTCACGGTCCCGGTCAGCCCCGAGTCGGAGCTCAAGGCGCTGCGCGCCCGCATCACGGCCACCCGCTGGCCGGACGCCGAGCTGGTCGACGACTTCTCGCAGGGCGTGCAGCTGGCGGTGATGCAGGAGCTTGCCCGCTACTGGGCGACGGAATACGACCTGAGCAGGGGCGAGCGAAGGCTAGGCGCCCTGCCCAACTTCATCACAGAGATCGACGGGGTTGACATCCACTTCATCCACGTCCGCTCGCCGCATGAGAACGCGCTGCCGGTCATCATCACGCACGGGTGGCCGGGCTCGGTCATCGAGATGCTGAACGTCATCGACCCGCTCACCAACCCGACGGCGCACGGCGCGAGCGCGGCGGACGCCTTCGACGTGGTCATCCCGTCGATTCCGGGCTACGGGTACTCCGCCAAGCCGCGGGACCTCGGCTGGGGCCCTGACCGGATAGCACGTGCCTGGGCTGTGCTGATGAAGCGTCTGGGCTACACGCGGTACGTGGCGCAAGGCGGCGACTGGGGCGCGATCATCACGGACCTGATGGGCGTGCAGGAACCCGCGGGGCTGCTCGGCATCCACACCAACATGGCCGGCGTCGTCCCGCCGGATGCGTGGACGGTGCTCGTGCGCAACGTATTCGGGGCCGGCGGCCCGGCGCCATCCGGCATGTCTCCCGCGGAAAGCTGGACGTTCGAGCAGCTGGAGACCTTCTTCGTGAAGGGCGTCGGGTACGGAGTGCAGATGGGGACGCGTCCGCAGACGATGTACGGCCTGGCCGACTCGCCCGTCACCCTGGCGTCCTGGATGATCAACCATGACGAGAACAGCTACCACGACATCGCCGACGCTTTCGCAGGGCGCCCCGTCGGCGGCCTGACCCGGGACGAGATCCTGGACAACGTCACGTTTGCCTGGCTGACGAACACCGGGGTCTCCTCCGCCCGGCTGTACTGGGAGAACACGGCCGGCTTCTTCGACGTCAAGGGCGTGAACATCCCGGCCGCCGTGAGCGTCTTCCCGCACGAGATCTACAAGGCCCCGCGCAGCTGGGCGGAGCGGGCCTATCCCAAGCTCGTCTACTTCAACGAGCTTGACAGGGGCAACCACTTCGCCGCATGGCAGGAGCCGGCGCTGTTCTCCGGCGAGCTCCGCGCCGCGTTCCGGTCGCTGCGCTAGAGGATCTGACATGACAGGACGCTTGGCGGTACCCGCCGGACTACACACGTCGTCGGCCCGGCTGCCCGTCGAGGGCAGGCTGCCGTCTTTCGACGGCGCCACCGGGTGGCTCAACTCACCGCCGCTGACGGCGAGCGACCTTAGCGGCAAGATCATCCTCGTCAACTTCTGGACCTACACGTGTATCAACTGGCTCCGCCAGCTTCCCTACCTGCGCGCGTGGGCCGGGAAATACGCCGATCACAGCCTGGTCGTGGTCGGGGTACACACCCCCGAGTTCGGATTCGAGCACGACGTGGCCAACGTCCGCCGCGCCGTGCGCGACATGCGGATCGAGTACCCGGTCGCGATCGACAACGACTACGCGGTATGGAGCGCCTTCGACAACCACTACTGGCCCGCCCTCTACTTCGCCGACGCGCGGGGGCGCATCCGGCACCATCACTTCGGCGAAGGCGAATACCAGCAGTCGGAAATGGTCATCCAGCAACTGCTGGTCGAGGCGGGAACCACCGACCATGACCATGAGGTCGAGTCGGTCGATGCCCGTGGCGTGGAGGCTCCGGCCGACTGGGCCTCCCTGCGGTCACCGGAGAACTACACCGGCTACGAGCGGACCGAGAACCTCGCGTCTCCCGGCGGCGCGGTAGCGGGCAAGCACCACGCCTATGAGATCCCGGCCCAGCTCAAGCTCAATCAGTGGGCCATCTCCGGCGACTGGACGATGGGGGAGCAGGCCGTGACCCTGAACGAGGCCGGCGGCCAGATCGCGGACCGGTTCCACGCCCGCGATCTTCACCTGGTCATGGGCCCGGCGGCCCCGGGCGCCTCCGTGCGATTCCAGGTGCGCATCGACGGACAGCCGCCGGCCTCGGCGCACGGGGCCGACGTCGACGACGAGGGCACAGGAACCGTGACCGAACAGCGGCTGCATCAGCTCATCCGCCAGACCGGCTCCGTGACCGACCACACCTTCGAGATCACCTTCTTCGATCCGGGCGCGCAGGTCTACGCGTTCACCTTCGGCTAGCGGTTTCCTTCACGCGGGGCGGGACGCCGCACCAGCCGGACAAGGTGCGGCCCCATCCAGAGGCCGGCGATGACGGTTGTGCGATGACTGACGGCTGGCACCTCCTTCACCCTGACTTCGGCGCCTGCCCGGAGCATCGGTTCGAGATACCGCGAGATGTTTCGCAACGGGGCGACGCTGTCGCGCCGTGAGCTCGCGAATACGAACCGGCAGCCGTCGAGTCGCCCGAAGTCCGGCCATTGAAGCCCAGCCCATGCTTCTTCCAGCCTGGGGAGCGACCATCCTCGCGCTACATGGAGCTGCCTCAGTTCGGACATCGTCCACAGGCCCTGGGCGATATTGCCGCCGGTGTTGAACACGCCCCAGCGCAACTCGGGGATTGGCTGGCCCACGCAGTTGTACAGAATGAAGGAGCCCAGGCTGCTGCCGAAGAATCCGAACTCGGTCACGCCCTCAGATTCCAGCTTGGCTATCCGTGCCTTGATGTCCTCGCGGACCTGTGAGATCAGCTCCGGCAGGATCGCCGGGTCCGCCTCCGTAAAGACCGCGGCGGTCGTCTGGTACGCCACGACGTGATAGCCCGCCCTGACAAGCCGCCGTATCGCGAAGCGCACCTTGTGAATCGCAGTGCTGTACGGGCAGATGAAAATGAGCGTGGCCGTGGTGCGCCTGAAAGTCCCGAACTCCGCGGACGCAAACAACCTGTCGTGCATACACCCCACACTCGAGAGGCTAAGGCGGAGCAGTCGCCACTGTCCGTTCGGTACCTTGCCGTCCTATTGAGCCGTGCAGCTGATCCGCCGAATCGGGCAGTCGCAGCGTGCGGCTGGCCAGTCCGACGGCGGCGGTGCAGGCCACCACCAGGGCCACCCCGGCGATGGCGGCCACCATCGGCAGCGACGGCGCGGACGCGATGCCGGCGCCCAGGCCGCTCGACTGGCCCTGTTTGTTGATCAGCCAGGGGCCGGCGACGGCCCCGGCGGCCAGGCCCGCGCCAACCCCGATGGTCGCCAGGATCGTGGTGTTCACCACCCGGGTCGCCATCACCTGCCGGGGCGTCAGACCCATCGCCGCGAGCACGCGGGTCTCGTGCCGGTGGTCACGGAGCCCGATCGCGGTCGCGGTGAGCAGGTTCGCCAGGCCGATGACGGCCACGATCAGCACCGACACCACGATCACCACGCGGACCATGCCTAGCCCGTCGGCCGGGTTCGCCACTAGCTGAACGTCAAGCTGGTTCCGCGACGTGCGGAGCAGATTCGCGGCGGCCACCGCGGCCGGCACCCCCGGCCGCAGCACGACGTCGTAGAACTGAGGCGGCTGCGGATTCCCCGCGACCCGAAGCGCGTCTAGCCCGAAGGCGAGCACGTCGCCGTTGTCGTTCGGGTAGATGATCCGGCCGACGATCCGGACGTCCACGTACACGCCATCGACCGTCACCCCTGTCAGGTCCCCGACTGACAGGTGCATCAGGTCCAGGAATCCCTGGCCGGCCACCGCCTCGTTCGACGCGCGGAAGAGCCGCCCGTCGGCGACGTGGAACGGGTACGGCCGCGCCGACGTCCCCGCCGCCAGCGCGGTAAACGTGCCATTGTCGCCGGGCAGCAGGGTGTCGAACGCCGCGCCCGGGTAGGCGGCGAGCACCGCAGGATCGCGGGCAAGCACCGGCGCGCTCGACGGGCCGCTCACGGTGAGCGCGGCGGCCAGGCCGATCCGTCCCGGGTCCCGGGCGAACCCGTCGATCGTTGACCAGCATGTCAGCGCGATCGTGATCATCACCATCGGGATCGCGACTCCGAACACGGTCAGCAGCGCCGGCAGCCGACGCGTCAGCGAGTCGCGCGCGCCGAGCACCAGGGCAGCCGGCAGGTGGACGAGCAGGCCAAGCCGGGCGATCAGCGATAGGTGCCCGCGCGGCGGACTGGCCTGGACCGCGGCGACCGGGGATACCAGGCCGGCCCGCCACGCCGGGATGAGCGTGGCGATCACGACGGTGAGCACGGTCCCCGCCGCGATCAGCGTCACCCATGAGCCAGGCAACGGGACCAGGCCCCCAGGGATGCCGTCGGGCGACCGGATGAACTCCGGTGACGTCACCACCCGGGCCATCGCCACCCCGCACAAGGCGCCGACGACGCCAAGCACGGTCTGCTCCGCGACCAGCATCCGGACCACCTGGCCAGGGGTGAAGCCGAGGGCCTTGAGCATCGCGATGTCCTGCCGGTGCATCAGCACCCGGCCCGCGGTCACGTTGGCGATCGCGCACGGCGCGGCGCCGAGGGCGATGATGCCGAACAGCCCGAGCAGCAGCCCTAGCAGCCGGGTGTCGCTGGCCATCGAGTTCTCCACCTGCGCTGACGTAGAGAACCGCTGCACGACCGAGCTCTCGCCTGGCCCGTTGTACGCGTTGTAGATCTGCTGCACAACCTGTCCGACCGCGAGCGGCGCCACGTCTGCCAGCCGCAGGTCGACGACGTACTCGCGCTCGGTGGTGGCTGGCTCGACCGCGCTGAGCACCGACTGCGGTACCCAGATGAGCCCGGGAGTCCACTGCGGGTAGAAACCCTGATCCGCGGTATCGGCGATGCCGATGACCGTCATCCGCACAGCCGCGGCGTCCACGCTCTGGACGCTGATCTGATCACCGACACCGACGTGCACCGCGGCCGCCAGCGAGGCTTCCACCACCACGCCGTGCGGCGCGGAGGGCCGCAGCCAGGTGCCGGCGACCAGCAGCGGCGTGGACATCGACGGCCTGGCCGTGCCCATCGCGGTCAGCTGCACCGGCGACTTCACCGGGCCCTGCTCCAGCGTGGCCGGCGCCGCCTGGAACGGGCCGTCAACCGCCCGCACCCCAGGCAGCCCGGACAGCTTGGCGGTGTCCGTGCCGTAAGAGAAGTACACGACCACGTCCGCGCCATGGGTACGGGCGAACAGGCCCCGCCATGGGTTGATCGCGCCCTCAAGCAGCATGGTGGCGACCACGAGCGCGGTGACCACCCCGGCCGCCACGACGACGGTGACCAGCGCCTGGCCGCGGCGGGCCCGCAGGTCGGCGCGCACCCACCGCAGTGTGCCTCGCATCGGCCGGCCCGGCCCGTCAGCCGCGCAGTTCCATGACGTCACGGACGCCGTTGACCGGACGCGGGATCCGCAGCACCGGCGCGTCGTCCGCGACCATCCCGTCGAACAGGTTGAGCACCCGGTCAGCCCTGCTGGCCACCCGCGCGTCATGGGTGACAAGGAGGATCGCCTGGCCGCCGTCGTGGGTGCGCTGCAGCAATCGCAGCACGTCACGGGTGTTCGTGCTGTCCAGGTTGCCAGTGGGCTCGTCGGCCAGCAGCAGGCTTGGCTCGTTCGCTAGCGCCCGGGCCAGCGCGACCCGCTGCTGCTCGCCGCCGGACAGCCGGGCCGGCGCCGCACCAGCCCTGTCGGCCAGGCCCAGCTCGCCGAGCAGTTCCTCCCGCCGCTTGCGTGCCTGCCGGGGCGTCGCGCCGCCCAGCAGCGCCGGCAGTTCGACATTGTCCGCGACGGTCATGTTGGACAGCAGGTTGAAGGACTGGAACACGAACCCGATGTGGCGACGCCGCATGATGGCCCACTCGGCGGTCGATAGCCGGTCGACCCTGCGGCCGCGCAGCCAGATCTCTCCCCGCGTCGCGGGCTCGAGTCCGCCGAGCATGTGCAGCAGCGTCGACTTCCCCGACCCGGACGGGCCCATGACCGCGACGAACTCACCGCTGTCGACCGTGATGTCGACCCCCCGCACGGCCTCCATCGCCACTCCATCGGAGCGATAGACCTTCGCCAGCCCCCGCGTGGCGAGCAGTGCCGTACTCACACGAGTTCCTCCTGGCATCTTTCCAGCCAGTCGAGGTCCGCCTGCAGGTGCAAAATGGCGCCCTCGATCAGCAGCCGGGCTGGCTTGCTCGATGGGGTCAGCTCGGTCAGGGTCCGCATTATGCCTAGATAGTGCCGACGCTGAGAGTTGATCAGCTCCATCCGGTCGGCCAGCCCTGCCAACGGCGCCAGGACCAGCTTGGTGAAGAACTCGTCGCGGATGCGCGGGCCGTCGCTAGGCTCGGCGACCCACGCTTGCAGCGCCTCGCGGCCGTCCGGGGTCAGCTCGTAGACCCGCTTGTTCGGCCGGGTGGTCTGCTCGACGTCCTGACTGAGCACCAGGCCGTCCTGCTCGAGCCGCTTCAGTGTGACGTAGATTTGCCCAATGTTCGGCGACGGGTACGCCTCGCCAAAGGTCTGCTCAAGCGCGAGCTTGAGCTCATAGCCGTGAGCTGGCTCCTTGGCCAGGAGCGCCAGCAGGTGCAGCCGCACGGTCCCGTCACCTCCAGTGGGGGTCGCTGTACTCACATTACCGGTGTGCATAACACCTAGGTAAGCCCGCAATTTCCTAGTTGTTACCGGAACCCGTTGACACTTACCTAACAAGGGTGCATAACATGCATGTATCTTGACGCCGGATGCTCCTGGAGGCTCCTATGCGGCGGACGATCGCGGCCGTTGTAGCCGGCCTCGCGATGGTCACCGCTGGGTGCGCCTCCGCTGCGGCGCAGCCGCCGTCGACGAACGGGATCGGGCCGATCACGTTCGCCATCGGCAGCGATGACATCGGCTGGCTCCGCCCGGTCATCGCGAAGTGGAACGCCATGTACCCGGCGCAGGCCGTTACCCCGCTGTACCTCCCGGAGGTGTCGAACGTTCAGCTCGCCCAGCTGGTCGCCAACCTTCAGGCGAAGAGCCCGGAGTACGACGTCATCGACATGGATGTGGTGTGGACCGCGGAGTTCGCCTCGAACGGCTGGATCATCCCGCTGCCGGAGAACCAGTTCCACCTGGCCGGCTTCTTCTCGCAGGCCGTCAGCACCGCCAAGTACCAAGGCCGCCTCTACGCCGTTCCGGACTACAGCAACGCGGATCTGCTCTACTACCGCAAGGACATTCTCGCCAAGGCGGGGGTTCACGGGCCGCCCACCACGTGGGCGCAGCTTGAGTACCTGGCGAAGACAGTGGCTCCCCGGTACGGACTGCAGGGTTACGCCGGCACGTTCGCGCAGTACGAGGGGCTGACAGTCAACTTCGCCGAAGCCGTCCAGTCGGCGGGCGGGTCGATCCTCAACGCGGCCGGCACCCAGGTCACCCTCGATACACCGCAGGCGCTGGCCGGGCTCGAATTCCTGGTCGGCGGGTTCCAGCAGGGCTGGATCCCGCAGGCCGCGCTCAAGTACGAGGAGGTGTCTGCCCAGGACGAGTTCGTGTCAGGGAAGGTCTTGTTCCTCAACGACTGGCCTGACGTCTACGCCACACTCGGCCCGGACGCCGACCAGAAATACGGCATCGCCGCGCTGCCCGGCCGCAGCGGGCCGGGCTCAAGCACCCTTGGCGGCGCCAACCTGGCGATAAGCGCCTACTCGCAGCACCAGCAGACGGCGCTGCACTTCATCCAGTTCATGACCACGCCCCAGATCCAGACCATCATGCTCGAGCAGGGCTCGTTCCCGCCCGTGCTCAAGCAGCTCTACGCCGAGCCGGCCCTCACCAGGCGGTTCAAGTACTTGCCCACCCTCTACGACGCCATCGAGACCGCGCAGCCACGCCCCGCGATCACCAACTACGACCAGGCCAGCCTGGCGATCTCCAGTGAGACCTACGAGGCCCTGGAAGGAGCCCAGACCCCGCAGGTAGCCCTCGCCGACATGCAGCGCCAGCTCAGCCAGATCATCCGCAACGGCTTAGCCGCCCCACTGACCCCATAGCACCGGGCGACCGGCCGGGCAGAGCCGGCCGGTGCATCCACTCTCCGCACGGCCAGCGCGCCACGTGGCGTACCCAGCACATCCCCACGCGGCTACTGGATGTAATCAAACCGACACAATCTAGGAAGCGGGTCAACCTCATGATGACCAGTACCAAAGCAAGACGCACCGGCATCGCGGTCGGAGCCGCGATCCTGCTGGGCCTGTCCGCCGCCGCATGCAGTTCTGGCGGCTCAAGCGGCTCGGGGCAGTCGGCGAGCTCCGCGCAGACGATCACCTTCGCCATCTCCGGCCTCGGTAGCGAGGGGACGTACACCGAGAAGCAGGTCAGCGCGTTCGAGAAGGCGAACCCGAACATCAAGGTCACGGTCGAGGTGCTGTCGTCGAACTCCACTGTGTTCCTGTCCCAGGTCAACAACTCCTTCGCGTCCGGCTCTCCGACGCCGGACCTGGTCGAGTCCGACATCACGTACACAGCCAAGTGGGCCGCGGCGGGCTACGTGCAGCCGGTCAGCTGCCCGGCCAGCCAGTTCAACCAGGCGATGATCTCCACCGGCACCTACCAGGGCAAGCTCTACTCCTGCCCGTGGTTCCTCAACGTCGAAGGGCTCTGGTACCGCACGGACCTGGTCCCCACCCCGCCGACCACGCCCCAGCAGGTCATCACCGACGCCGAGGCAGCGCTCAAGGCCGACCCCTCGCTGAAGGAAGGCATCGCGTTCGAGGGTGACCAGTACGAAGGCGCGATCACGGTGTACATGATGCTCGACAAGGCGTTCGGCGGCTCGCTGAGCAACCTGTCGAACGTCAACACCCCGCAGAACGTGGCGGCGCTCAACTACCTGCACAGCCTGATCTATCAGTACAAGGTGGCCCCCAGCGACGTCGTCACGTACCAGGAAGGCCAGACAGGAAACGACTTCGCGGCCGGCTACGCCGCGTTCGCCACCAACTGGCCGTACGTGGCCAGCCTGCCGCTGGCGCCCGCGGTCAAGGGTCACATCGGCTTCATCCCGTTCCCGGCCGCCGCCGGCGGCTCGCCCGGCGTCGCGCTCGGCGGCGAGGTGCTGAGCATCAACGCCAAGACCGCGCACCTGGCCGCGGTCAACAAGCTCATCGACTTCCTCACCAGCCCCGCGCAGGAGACAGCCCGGGCGATCGCGGTCTCCGACGCTCCGGCGGTCCCGGCCGCGTACACCTCGTCGCTGTTCACCGCCGCACCGATCTTCAAGACCGTGCAGACGATGGCGCCGATCGCGGCCGCGCGTCCAGTCAGCCCGGACTACCTGAACGTGTCCGCCGACCTGCAGGAGCTGATCTCGTCGGCGTACGCGAGCCCGAGCTCGAGCGCCGCGTCTAGCGCCTTCACCAACTACGCCGGCACCATCGCGACCGACTCCAGCGTGACCGGCTAGCCATGGCCGCTGAAGCCAAAGAGGTCACCGGACGGCCCGCATCCGCGGGCCGTCCGGTCCGGCGCCGTGGTCCCGCGCCGGTCGGCCATGCCAGGGAACGCACCGACCGGCGGCTCGGCTACCTCCTGGTCGCGCCGGTGCTCGTCCTGCTGCTCGCGGTCACCGCGTATCCACTGGTCTTCAACCTGTGGAACTCGTTCCACAACGACAACCTGACGTTCGCGAACGCCCCGCACAACTTCGTCGGGCTGCAGAACTACCGGACGGCCCTCACCACGGCCGGGTGGGTGGCGTCCCTGGAGCGAACCCTGATCTTCACCGCCGTGACCATCGTCTTCGACGTCGTGGTGGGACTCGCCCTGGCGCTGATGCTGCACCGGAATTTCCGCGGCCGCGGCCTCCTGCGTGCCGCGGTGCTGATCCCGTGGGCGGTGCCGACCGTGGTGTCCGCGATGCTGTGGAAGACCATGTTCGACCCCCGTACCGGCTTCGTGGACTACTTCCTCGGCGCGTTCCACCCAGCATGGTCCTCGCTGACCTGGCTGAACGCCAGCGTGGCCCGGTCCTGGGTGGCGATCTTCGTGGCCGACTCCTGGAAGAACATCCCGTTCGTCGCGATCATCTTGCTGGCTGGGCTGCAGGTCATCCCCAAGGACGTTTACGAGGCCGCCAAGATCGACGGGGCGAGCTGGTGGCAGTCGTTCCGCCGGGTGACGCTGCCCATGCTGCGGCCCGCGCTGTCGGTGGCACTCATCTTCCGCACCCTGCAGGCCCTGCTGGTGTTCGACGTCGTGTACGTCATGACCGGCGGCGGGCCAGGCACCTCCACGCAGGTGCTCGCCTACCTGAACTTCAAGTACTTCATCATCAACACCGACTTCGGCGTCGGCGGCGCGATGTCGATCATGCTGATCGTCCTCGCCCTGATCGTATCGGCCATCTACGTGCGGACGTTCCGCCCGCAGGCATCGGGGTGAGCTCAGTGACAGCCACAGCCACCAGCGTGCCGCGCACCGTTTCGCGGCGCCGCTGGGACACAGGAAAGGTCATCAGGGAGACGCTGTTCTACCTCGCGGTCGTCGTCGTCGTGCTGGTGGCGCTGTTCCCGTTCTACTGGATCCTGCGGACCTCGCTGCTGTCCAACTACCAGGTCAGCCAGGGCGTGGGCGGCGCGAACGGCGTCATACCCTCGCACCTGTCGTTCTCCGCGTGGGAGAACGTGTTCACCCAGGATGGCTTCCTCACCCCGCTGCGGAACAGCCTGATCGTCGCGCTTGCCTGCACGGCGGTCACCGTCGTCGTCGCCTCCATCGCCGGATATGCCCTCGCCAGGCTGAAGATCCGCGGCGTCGCCGCCATCCTCGGCTTCATCCTGCTTGCCGGGTTCTTCCCGGTCCTGGCGATGATCGGGCCGCTGTTCCTGCTCATGCGGCACCTGGACCTCCTAGACAACATCTATCCGCTCATCATCATCTACACCGTCTACACGCTGCCGATCTCAACCTGGCTGCTGAAGAACTTTTTCGAACAGATCCCAGCCGAGCTGGAAGACGCCGCGCTGACCGACGGCGCGACCCGGCTGCAGGTCCTGCGCAAGGTTGTCATCCCGGTGGCGGTCCCGGGTGTGTTCACAGCGGCGATCTTGTCGTTCATCCTGGCCTGGAATGACTTCACGTTCGCGGTGTCGTTCCTGACCAGCCTCAACAAATTCACCGCCCCGCTGGCGATTACCACGTACGGGGAGAGCCAGTTCCAGGTGTTCTACAACCTGATCGACGCGGCCGTGGTGATCATCTCCATACCGATCGCGCTGATCGTCTTGTTCGCACAGCGCCGGATCGTGTCCGGCCTCACCGCGGGCTCGTTCCGGTGAGCCCTTAGGGCTGGGACAGCGCGGGACCCAGGCGGCCGGGGAGCATGGCGCGGAACTGCTGAACGGAGCAGCCGGTCAAGGTCGTGGGGGACAGCGCCCGGGCGGACGCGCTTCTTGGCAGGTTCAGCATCGGCCCGAGCTCGCCGAAATACCCGCCCGGGCCGACCACCGTCACATGCTCCTTCGTGCCGTCAGCCAGCTCGCGCAAGATCTCGATTTCGCCGGATCGCACGACGTACACGAGGTCGCTCAGGTCGCCTTGGTGGAAGGCGAACTGCCCTTCCGCGAGTGTGACTTCAATAGGTTCTGGCTGGTCCGCCGCTCTGCGGGGGACCAGCTCGATGACCTTGTCGGCGAGCTGGGTGATGCGCTCGTCGTGGGTGGCCACCACCACCATCCGGCCCGGGCGCGCCAGGTCACGCAGCAGCCGCAGGACGCCCTCGACCTGAACGTAATCCAGGTGCGCCGTGGGCTCGTCGGCCAGGACCAAGGGCGGGTCATGCACTAGGGCCCGGGCGATGGCCGCCCGCTGCTGCTGCCCGCCAGACAGCTGGCTGGGCCGGTGATGAACCCGCTCGCTGAGTCCGACGTCGGCGAGCAGGGTAGTGGCGCGCTCGCGCGCTTGCCTGCGTGGCACGCCCGCCAGTCGCAGCGGGACCATCACGTTGGACCGGGCACTGAGGCTGGGGATGAGGTTGAAGGCCTGGAACACCACGCCGACGGTCTGGCGGCGGTAGGTCGCCAGCGCGCGGCCGCGCAGCCCGGTGACTTCCTCGTCGTTGAAGCGGATTGAGCCGGAGGCCGGCGTCAGCAGCCCCGCCAGGCACGAAAGCAGCGTGGTCTTGCCGCAGCCCGAAGGCCCGAGCAGCACCATCAGCTGGCCGTCGTCGCCCTCGCATGAGAACCCGTTGAGTGGCCGGATCTTGTAGCCGCCAGAAGTGAACTCGACGGTGAGGTTCTCGATGGACAGCGACACGGCATCACCCGCTGAACGCGGCGGCAGGATCGGCGCCCGTAGCGCGCCGCAGCGCGACGAGGCTGGCGAAGAGCCCGACGGCGATGGCTATCGCCGGGAGTGTCGCGAACGAGCTGGCCGGGATGACCACCGGTTGCTTGAACAGCCCGACCATGAAGTTGCAGATGATCATCCCGAAAGCGGCGGCACACAGTGCGACGATGATGGCTTGGAGCGCGAGGCCGCCGAACAAGGCAAGCGAAGACGAGCCGAGTGCCTTGAGGACCGCGAAATCCCTGACCCGCTGGAGTGCGGACACGTAAAGCAGCGCGGCCACGATCATGGCGGCGACCAGCCACATGATGATCTTGGAGCTGTTGATCGAAGAGACGGCTCCCGCCAGGTCGTTCAGGACGCTTTGCTCGATCGCCTGGTCGCTGTGCACGGCCAGGCCCGCTGGCACTGCAGCCGGAGCGCCGCGGGTGACCACGGCGGTGATCAACGGCCTGCCCCCGAACGCCAGCGCCTGCGCGTCAGGCAGGCTCATGTAGAGGACTGGAACGCCCGCCAGCATGGTCCGGTCGGTCACCTCCCCGACAACGCGCAGCGGCATGGCGCCCACAGTGATCTCCGCTCCGAGCGGCGCGCCGGCGCCGACATCGGTCACGACCTGACCACGTCCTGACAGCGCGTGGCCAGCCGTCACGGCGGGGTCGCCCATGTTCCCGATCTGGACCCCGAATACCTCGACATTCCTTGTCTGGCCGCCGATGCGCGCCACCTGCTGCAAGACGATCACGAGCGGGGCGGCTCGCGTCACGCCCGGGGATTTCGCAATCGCAGCCGCATCAGACTGAGGGAAAACTTGTGATCCTGTGATGCTGCTGTGCGCGTTATCCGGAAGCACCCACCATTGGGCGCCAACTCCGCCCACCGTCCGGTCGATTTCCGCGCTGAACCCTCCGGCCAGTCCTGACATAAGGAGAGCCATCGCGAGCACAAGGCCTGCCCCTATGACGGCGATGAGAAACTGGCGATACCGATATCTCAAATCGGCGAAAGTAATCGCCCACACCCACCCAATTGTAATGGCCGGCTCGCAAGGCGCCTAGGACATCTCAATGCGAAACGGGCCGTCCGCGATAAGCCGCTGTCACCGGCTGGAGACGATCATTCCGGCGATCCTGAAGCCGTCGGGCAGGGGCTTGCGCGGATGACGGGCGCCGACGGTGCCGCCGAACGCGCCGCCGATGGCTCCGGCCAGCGGCCCGATGATCATCACAAACCCGGCACCTGCGAAGATGACCGTGACGAGCAGGCCGCCGGCGGCTCCCGCGATCACCCCCGCGAGCAATCCCTGGCGGGTTCGCCGCGCCCGCAGTTCTCGAGAGTCGTCCGCGCCCGGCAGCAGCCATGCCGCAGCGATGCCAGCCGTGGCAGGGGCGACCAGGAACGCGAGCACCGACACAGCGAGGAAACCAGGCAGGCCGAGACCGAGTTCGGCCGCCAGTGCCGCGTCAATGCCGAGTCCCGCGGCCAGGCCAGTTACCGTGCCGACGGCGAGAGTCGCGCCCGATACCGGTGACCGGCGCGCTGTCGCGGCGAGGATCCCGGCCGCGTACAGGATCGTGAGCACCTGCAACGGCATGACCGCGAAGGCGCCGGCGGCCGCCACCGCGGCAGGCCCCCACGCCGCCGCGGCATGGGCGTGCGGCCGCAGGGCCCTGATCGCCGGCGGCACCGCGGCGGCGGCTCCAAGCAGCGCCAG
>Ga0335073_10002547_pt1 | contig 24985 bp, 33 predicted proteins | sample Lox_Sample_22_FD_207093 | JGI IMG/M metagenome (GOLD analysis project Ga0335073, IMG submission 207093) | Soil microbial communities from Loxahatchee National Wildlife Refuge, Florida, United States - Lox_Sample_2.2 | ecosystem: Environmental > Terrestrial > Soil > Wetlands | place: USA... | reverse complement strand
ATTCACAGCCTGAAAGAGCCTAAGTTAATCGAAGATACCATGGGAAGCTTCACTCCTCCGCTCGACAAGAGTGTCGGCTATGGCGTCGTCATCGGACTCGGTTTCCTTTTCGCTTTTGGCATGATCTTGACGACATTTATCCTGAAGAGATACAACTATGAGTTGCAGACCAGTGAAATGTTCAGTACCGCTGGCCGTACGGTCAAGTCTGGTCTCGTTTCTGCTGCTGTCGTTTCATCCTGGACTTGGGTATGTGTAAATTCATTTAACGTCTTGCAGGGAGTTCGCATTCCCATCAGATATATTTTCTTCCATGATCTGATTGGATCCTCCTTTGTTGTAATACTAAATGTGTAAACTGAGTTCAGCGCAATGTATAATTACTCTCTAAATGATTACTGACGAAAATACAGGCTGCTACGCTTCTCCAATCAACTGCTGTCGCCTACAAATATGGTGTATCTGGGCCATTCTGGTACGGTATGTAGTATAATTTGATTTGTTGTAATGTTTCTGTCACTCGAATCCAATTACTTCCACGGTCTCGGGCGGTGAAATGCTCCTAGACTAGTTAGAAAGGACATTCAAACAGATGCTAATCATTGATATAGCTTCCGGCGCAACCGTCCAAATCATCTTGTTTGCCACTCTAGCCATTGAACTGAAGCGCAAAGCACCGAACGCACATACTTTCCTAGAAGTCATCCGAGCACGTTATGGCCCCATCACACACGGCGTGTTTATTGTTTTTGGCTTGATGACCAACATTCTCGTCACTGCTATGTTACTTACTGGAGGTTCTGCTACAGTAAACGCTTTGACGGGAATTCCCACAGTGGCTGCTTGCTACCTCCTCCCTGTTGGCGTCGTCATCTATACAATGTTCGGTGGAATTAAGGCAACATTCCTCACTGATTACGCCCATACCGTTGTCATTATTGTCGTTCTTTTGACATTCGCTTTCAGGGCATATGCGACTGACCCAATTCTCGGAAGCCCAGCCAAGGTTTGGGATCTTCTTCAAAAAGCCGCTGAGGCTCATCCAGTCTCTGGTAATGAACATGGGAGCTACCTGACCATGAGGTCTCAACAAGGTGCCATTTTCTTCGTCATCAATATTGTCGGTAATTTCGGTACTGTGTTCTGTGACAATGGTAAGTTCTCTCGTGATTTATACCCTTAGACTACTTACAGTTTTGAGGTTACTACAACAAGGCAATCGCTGCAAGCCCTGTTCATGCTTTGCCAGGATATGTCGCAGGTGGTCTGGCTTGGTTTGCCATTCCTTTCCTCGCCGCAACTACAATGGGTCTCAGCGCTCTAGCTCTCGAGGGTAATCCAGTTTTCCCTACGTATCCGAATAGAATGGATCCTGCAGACGTTTCGGCTGGTCTTGTTCTACCAACTGCAGCGGTTGCGATGATGGGAACTGGAGGCGCTGTTGCCGCTATCTTGATCGTGTTCATGGCTGTCACTTCAGCAATGTCAGCTGAATTGATTGCGGTTTCGACGATCTGGACCTATGACATCTTCCAGACGTACATTCGTCCGCAATCAAGTGGTCGCACTCTTATTAACATGTCGCACGCTGCCGTCGTCACCTATGCTATCCTACTTGCTTCATTCTCCACAGGTTTGTATTACATTGGCATTAGCATGGGGTAGGTACTCATTCGTAACTTAATTGGAATCGACTAACCTTCTAACAGGTATCTCTACCTGCTGATGGGCGTCATTGTCTCATCTGCTGTCCTTCCAGCCGCTCTTACGCTCCTCTGGGACAAGCAAAACTGGGCCGCCGCAACCTTCTCTCCGCCCCTCGGCCTTACTTGTGCGCTGATCGGTTGGTTGGTCATGGCAAAGACGGAGTATGGCACTCTTAGCGTCGATACCACTGGCTCCAACAATCCCATGCTCGTCGGCAATGTCGTAGCACTCCTTGCGCCCATGGTTTTCATTCCTATTCTGACCTTCGTATTCAAGCCCCAAAACTACAACTGGGAGTCTATGAAGGCGATCAAGAAGGGTGATGACCACGACCTTGCTGCTGCTGCGCACCTTGATCTTGAGATGATCCCGGGAGGTCATGATGAAACGGCCGCGGAAGAGGAAGTTGAGCAAGTGCAACTGCAGCGTGCAGCCAAGATATCACGTTGGCTCACTGTGTTCCTGACACTTGCGCTTCTGGTGCTCTGGCCGATGCCTATGTACGTATTGGCCCATGTGATTTCCGATCTAATTTAAATGCTGACATATTCTTCCCAGGTACGGATCCGGCTACGTCTTCAGCAAACCGTTCTTCCGCGGTTGGATCGTCGTCGGCATCTTTTGGATGTTCTGCTCTGGTTTCACAGTCGTGGTGTACCCACTGTGGGAAGGCAGGCACACCATGGCCCACACCTTCAAGGCCATTGTCAATGATATCAGTGGCAAGAAGAAGCCTAATGTCACGGTTACTCCAGGCATCGAGAAGACTGGTAGTAGTACTCCCACAAAGGAGACTGATGAAAAGCTCAAGGGTGAGGAGATCATCGAAACCAAGTAACATCTAAAAACTCCTTCCAAGCAGATGATTCAGTCTTTTCCCAGAGATATTCTTAGCCGTACTGAAAGCATGTAAATTGGACTGGGTAGTAACGGAATGATACCATTCGTTAGAGACAGAGAATAATCTGTAATCTCTTTTAAACCTTGGAAATCTCGTCACAGTTGAAAGGCCTCGATGATGTAGAAATTTTTGAGGCATAAATTGGGATATCATTCTCAACACGTTCAGGACTAAGTTCATGTCACGTTGAGACGACCCTGGCCACTAATCTAACCAGACTCACAACAAAGGTTGTCAGCCAGGCCACTAATGCAATCAACAGCACGGCCGCCAAAGCCCTCTGTCTATCACATATGGTCATCTGCCACTGACAAATATCGCTCCGATGGCAAACCCATTCAGGATCGTTGAGTGCCTGGAATGCAAGACTCAAATTAGCGGCATCGAACACAATGAAGAGAAGATCTAATAGTGTGAGGCGAAGCTTTTGGTCGGAAGGACGGATACCAATAGGAGGAGCTCTATACTCGTCCACGGTAATGAAGACGATGTACGGAAGTGCGATGGCATCGACTATCAAAGCCATGTATGTTGATGCACCTTTCTGGCATGCAGGGTCGTTACGGAGATGCTGGAAAATTGAACCGCTGATGGCAAGAGCGGTAGCGGAGAAGGCGAGGACGGTGAGTCGGAATATGAGTGGCATGAAAGGGTTCTTCAGGATGAAATGCTGGAAAGACAGTTAGTGCCGTTGCAGTAGAAAAATGGACATAGACATGGAGAGTATGTACTTTGCTCTTGTCCGCGAAGTTGCGTTTCCGAGACTCACGGCTGCCTTCCTTCTTCGCAGCTTCATCTTCATCTTCTTCTTGCTGGCGATCATATACGGCGAGAAGCTTTTGTGCTTGCTGGGCTTCAAGCTCGGTAATACGCCGCCTCGGAGGACCGCCAGTTTCGGGTGACACGAAGCTGAGCCATCGAGGGCCATGTTCAAGTACTGGAGAGCCGATGATAGGAGGTGTCTTGCTTCGCAGGTGGTCGAACTTGTGTCCCGGCGCAGATGTCCGCCGGAAGCCAGGAATATGAATAGGGAGCAGCTTGGGCGAGTGATTATTGCTATTCGAATTCGCTTCTGAAAGGACTGTATCTGCATCGTCCCATTCAACAGAGCGCACATATGGCGGCACCGTTCGCACCGGGGTCATGTTAGCCATGTCTGTAGGGGGGAGCAATGATATTAGCCCGGGAGACGAGTGGCTGGCGATGATTCGAATGAGAACGATTGGACATCAACCAAAGAAGGTTACATAGAGTACAACAGAAGCGCAAGATCCATCACTATGGTGAAAGACAGAGAGAATACATCAATGAAGGGTTCGCTGGTGAAAGAAGAATGAAGGTCGGCTGACATACATGTACATGCCGACCAAAAGCCGTCGTGATTACCACGGTCGCGCGTCGTGCAGAGAAGTGACGTAAATGGAAGAAGCGTAGCTGCAGACGCACGTGGTTGGTTGGATCGATCCACATCTGCCTGAGCTGCGTCTCCGCCGATGCTAATGATTTTTGTCTTTCGAAACTATTTCTGCTGACCACAACCACAATCATCACTCAATGATTCTCTGTTGTCCAAGACTTGCTTAATTCACCACATTCCATTCAAACATGATCAGCAGATAGCAATTTTATCGTCCATCTCGCTTCTCAAAGCAATGCGATTCTTCCTCCTCCCAATCTCAACCCGCCGCACACTCATCTACTGTCAACGATCCGCCAGAGATGACATTGGCGCGAAACCCTCTCTTCTCGACCGTGCCACCACGAAAGCAAATGAAACATGGGTCTCGTTTGAGAAATCAGAAACGGCATGGAAGAGAAAAATCACCCAGTACGGGAACGTGCTATTTCGTCGGATCCCATTTGAAGAATGGGGCCTCAAGACCATCCCCGCACTGAGCAATAAGAGGAAGGAAGCCGAACTGAGCGGAAAGGACAAAGTTGAGGTACTGTTTCCAGGCTTGTTTCTACGCCAGGAGAAGGTCCCTGGCGTACTAAAACAGATAGCGACCGAAAGGCAAGGTCTGCACAGGAGGAAGATGTGGTGGTCAATAATTGCTATTCCGTTTACACTGCCTTTCGCACTTCTACCTGTGTAAGTTACCTGTCCCAATAGATTGAGGATCAATCATGTACTGAGCGAAACCAGAATTCCAAACCTTCCCGGATTTTACTTGGCGTTCAGAGCATACTCGCATTGGAAGGCATTGAGAGGTGCACAACATCTCGAGTTCTTATGCCAAAAGAACCTTGTCCGCCATGCTCCATCTCCGATTCTCGACCAGCTTTATACCGCGGGCTTGATGTATCCCACTCGCGAAGCTTCGCGCAAAGCACCTGCACCCACACGCGAACAGTGCGAGGCCGTTGCCAACCTCACCCAACGACAGACGAATGATGGGCAGGAAGACGTCATGCTTATCCAAGCATGGAACGGCAAGCTAATGGCAGAACGATTTAAGCTTCCCGGCATGGAAGTGGAGATTGAGAGAGCGGTTGAACAAGTGGAAAGCAAGATCAAGGCAAAAGAGGAACTCGCAGAGGAAAAACGAGAGATTGAAACTGCTACGGCACCGCCACGAGGCGAAAAAGCCAAAGCGAAGGCAAGCTAGCAGTTGGTCTTGACACTCTGTGTTCTTAGGTGTATCTCCAGCATATAGAAGGGCATTGACTACCGTGGTCATTCCTCTCAATGTAAGATAAATGTTGTAACACTAAGATAAATATCAAGATAAAGTGTGTCCATCGGCGCAAACACGGAGGCGATGCCATGATATGATCGTCATCTCAATTCGACGAAGCACTTGTAGAAACACGTTCCCGACTGCGATGCGCGTCTTAGACTACGTTCCTCACTTGCATATCAACTTCAACGCACCACTGGCATGCATTGAAGCATTGGACTTCAAGGTACTTTGCCATCGATCTCGCAGACCTTTCTCCATCCTCAATAGGGAACTTCGTCATTGATCTTACTAGACACCATCTTGCTTCAATGCCGACATGAAGGACATAAACTGAGATGCGGAGGTTTCTGGGAAACCATAACGAATTTGCTAAGGCACTAATCTTGGCTAGAAATAATCGAGTATGATACGATCGTCTGCTTGAAAGTTTTGATCCGAGTACTGTTCCGTGGCTTCGTCGCAGATTGAATGTTTATGTAGTATCAGCTCTGACGCCGTGTATCAACACCCCTGCGAAATTTTGGCCATGAGGGAGGTGTCTTACATTATCAAGGAAAGTGATCGTTTCGCCATGTTGCTCAGTATTTAGTTGGGCGATAGATCTTGCAACTCGCCATCATCCCTTTCAAAGTTCTGAACGACTCGAGTCTGACATGTACAATTAGATGATGCCTTGCGCTCTAACGTACTCCTCTAGTTTCCCTATCAGGTCCTCTCTCTTGTCTTCGCTTATCCACGAGATCTCGAGCGCATTCCTCTGCGTCTTTACAAGATCAGTTAGACTCAAGCCTGCCTCCAGTACCTTCTCTAAATTTTCGGTCATATACCCTCGGAAATACGCCGGATCATCCGAATTGATCGTGACCTTGACACCCTGCCTAAGTAAGTCGCTCATTTCTTTCCCTTTGAAATCACTGCAGACGATTGAATTGCTGATCGGACAGCAGGTTAGGCCAATCCCCTTATCGCGAATCTCGGCGACGAGAGAGGGATCTTCCACGATATTTGTCCCATGATCCAAGCGCTCCACTCCTATGTCGTGGAGAGCTTGTCGGATATGCTGGATACTGTTTACCTGATCGACGTCGCAGTGCATGGTCAACCTCAACCCGGCTTCCTTGGCTTTTGAGTAGACAGCTGCGAATTTGATAGGTGGGTTTCCCAGCTCGTCACTGTCAAGCCCGATGCCGACAACGCTATTGCGATGAGGGCTCGCCAGTAATGTGTCCAAGGCTTGCATGGCTGACTCAGCGCTGTGGTCTCTGAGGAAGCACATTATCAGCCCTGTTGAGATTTTGTATTGTTTCTCAGCCCGTTCGATCCCATGAGTCAGACCAGTAATGACGGTTTCGAACGCGATGCCACGAGAAGTATGGCCTTGCGGATCGAAGAACATTTCTGCGTGGACCAAGTTCTGGCTGTTGGCCTTGGCAAGGTAATTGTATGCCAAATCTGAGAAGTCTTCGGCAGTCTGAAGACACGACATGGCCGCATAGTAGACCTTTAAGAATGATGGTAGGTCGTAGAATGGATAGCCGTCGTTATCGCTGCCGGTCCCAATATCTGCTGGAATTGGGAGCCCGTTCCTCTCGGCGAGTGTACGTGCCAAATGCGGCTCGAGAGTCCCTTCAAGATGAACATGTAGCTCACATTTTGGTAGCCCTTCGATAAAGCGTTTGGTGTGGGAGCTCATGCTGATTTGATAACAACCTAATGTTGAAGGGACTGGCCAGATCGCTTAGTCACTGCTCAGTTTAATACGGAGTACCTTGTATGCTTAGGTTCGAAAGCGGAAATAGATATTTGGATAGGCCAGTTTTCCCCTAAAAGGATATCGCTGGACTGAAGGGTTGAACACAAGTCTCCCGTCACGTGCTTGAAGCTCGACGGCATACCACAGCTTCTCCGGGGTCATGCCAGGGACGGAAAACCCATCGGAAGGGCAGCTGAGCCAATAGGAGCGAGGGCGTATTGCGTGAGGCGGAAACCGTTGGATTTGGCGGTTCACCTACCATCTGGTCGTTTACTATAAGGATGAGGCTGAGGCCTCCACAGCTCCTCGTAGTTGAAGAGGATATCTGCCTAGAAGCTGCTTTCCTGGATATGATATGACAAGGTCTGCCAAATCCTTCGTTTCAGGATCGCAGCCTAGTCGGGTAACTTCAATTCTCAACTAACGTAGAGAAGATTATCTCTCAAATTTCATAGTTGCATCATTACTTTTGGACTCATAACATATCTCTATCATTGAAGTTTAAAGGTTTCTTCGCCATGCCGAGGGCTTTGATTGGTGTATTGCTGATCGCCGGAATGGTCGGCTTCTGCCGGGCTTTATTTCGAGTGCCATTACGATATGATATTGTTGAGCGCAGTGTCACTAATGGCAAGCAAAAGCGAAATTTTGGCATTGGTAATGGTCTTCCCAATCTTAGAGATCAATATCCATTGCATGAGTATGTCGACGCCGAGAAAAAGCTTGCAATACAGCCATTGAAAGTAGCCGCTTCCACTTTCCCGAATAGTAACGCACGGGGCTGAATTTGAGATACAGGACGTCTTTAACATGATTCTCATTGGTTTCAACATTTCAATCGGTACGCCAACTCAATCATTCCAAGTGTGTCTATCAATCGAATCAGACTTTTTGATGCTGCAGTCCGCCGATTGCAAAACGGATCCTTGTCAAGAATTTGACCATACCGGCTTCAACAGTTCGCAATCAAGCACCTTCTCTGGCACATCTGGCGAATTCCGTCAAGAGTTCGCTGCGTTACGCTGGGAGGGTCATCGTGCGAATGAAACCGTTGGAGTTGGCGACTTACGGTTCCCTTCCGTTCCGTTTCTGCTCGCAGAATACATCTCGTTAATCGGCTGGATACACTTTTATGCTGATTACGATGGCGTGCTGGGCCTCTCACCACTATCGCCTGCTTGGATTGCTATTCAAGAAAGTGGCCTGCTCGAAGACAAAATCATTGGGCTTAAATTTCCATCAGGTCCATTTGACGCACACAATATCGGTGGCAGGGATGATGGTGAACTTGTTCTCGGTGGCATAAGTCCAGATTTCTCGTCTGCACCTTTCATTGACCTGCCGCTGGCCGGCGGCGATTTTGCATCATGGTGGGCCACGCCGGTTCAAGGACTGACTATCATCAACGGTACAGTCGTACAGCCATATCCTATTCCGGAAGGAGCTGTGGCAGGCTTCGTTTCCGCCGACCCTTTCATTACACTGCCTTCCCCACTCGCACAGGGACTGATGAGCCAGGTGTGGCCGAATTCTACGGGTATTATCGCTGGCCTCCCAAAATTCCCATGCGAGATGCGTCAATCACTTGTGAACGTTGAGCTCAGTCTTGGGAGTGGTGATTTGATCTGGAATATCAAATTGTCGCCATACGACTATTCAGTACGCATAGTGAATGCTCCTGAGGGAACCGAGTTTTGTCTTATGGTAGCGTACCCGGGGCCAGGTGATATCATCAGCTTCGGGTGGCCACTTTTGAGGAGATTTTACAGCGTATTTGATAATGGGCGCAAGCTGATTAGATGTAAGCTCTTAACCGTCAAACGTCTTGCTCTCAGCCCGCACTGCACATTCTGACAAGACGACAGTAACTCCAAAGCCGGACATTGATTGAGTTTGGGCCCAATAGCAGGCGATTTGCAGCAAAAGAAAAGAAAAGAAGCATCGGTAGTGCGATGGCAAAGTTTTTGGTTGGGTGGGACGGCGCAATTGGTAACTCGGCGACCTCGCGCGAAAGTCGGGCATCAGAGCTGATGTAAAAAGCAACAAACCAGACAGATCGAAGGCCAGGCCCAAGATAATGTAATATTAGATAATCATCATATTGCACTGCTCTTCTTGCAAGTGCAGCATTCGAATTCGTCATGTAAGATACGCAATTACTTGCATGATTCGTGGGCGAATCTTCATTTGACGTCCACAGTGTGGAATCCTAAGCTCCGTCAGCATTTAGCAGTTGTCAACTTAGTCAAGACCAACGCAGCTTTCGGCAGATTATTTAATCCAAAATCTCCAATAAAGATTTGTCACCGAATAGAAGCTGGCCTCAGCAAGTTTCAGCTCGTATTCACGCCTTCCACGGCAAGACTAGAGTAGACCGTCAACTGCAAGTTACACCGGTATGTTGATACGGCCAGTCACTCGTACGAGTATTTTAGAATGTTTCCAAAGTTGCAGGAAGGATATCCTGGGACACCACTCCGTTCGAGCGCCACCCAAATGCCATTAGGAATCTTTGGGACAGTCGAAATTAGTCACCATCACGTCGACCATCTCTCTCTTCATATTCCATCATACGGTCTTTGAAGCTAGCGAAGCGAAGATCATGAAGTGCCTTGGATTCAAGGGCAACCTCGGCGATCTTAGACGTGTAGTCATGCATACATAAGATGCTAGGGCATCTATCAAGGTGAGTCCATTATCAAATATCAGTCATTCAAGTCACTCCGTGCTCTTCAAGTCCTCCTTCTTTTCATTTCCGAAATCAACGCCGTCCATCATGCCTTCGGGATCCTGCTTGTGCGGTGCCGTCCAAGTCTCATACTTAGGCTCACCGTTGCTGAACTTTGTGTGCCACTGCAATGGTTGTAAAAAGAACAGTGGAAGTATGTTCAGCACCAACCTGGCGATCCCATATGATGCGCTCCGCCTCGACTCGGGCAACGACATGCTCAAGACTTTCGTCAAAACCTACACCGCTACCGGCAACGCTGGAATCAACTACTTTTGCTCTCACTGCGGCACTACATTGTGGATGGAGACACCGAGTGTACCTAACACTAGGTTCCTCAAGGCTGGAATTATGGATGTTGATGCTATGAACAGAGCGAGGCCTGTCGCGGAGTTCTTCAGCCCTAACCGGGTGGTATGGATTGAGACTGTCCATGGGGCCAGTCAACTGAGAACGATGCAATAAGTAGACCCTGACTGCTATATATTTGTTGCGTTACGAGCATGCCTTAGTATGACCAGCGGGAATAGAGTTTAGAGCGAAGCGAGAATTTGGAATGCTTGCACATAATGTAATGTTTACATTTTGACGCACCAGAAGGTACCAGATTGACCCTCTCCATTGCATTCATTATAGGTAACACTAAACTTCGTGGCGCTATGGATCAATATGCAACGAGGTCCCATGTCTTAGGGTATCAATGCAGCTTTGATCATCGATCCCACCCCGATCCCACCCGCAATGCAAACACCGAACCCCTCCGAACCAAACCATATGAGCCAGCACCCATATCGAGGCCATTGACGCGCTTGGGCGAATTCGCAGCTGGTTCCTACCGAATTGTCCGCGCCTGGACCTTGCTCTCGGCCTTACCGTTCCCTCCGGCAGCGCCTCCAACGCCGGCCGCACCCGCCTTCTTCTCAAAGATCTTCCAGAACTTGAGGCTCTCGTCGGCAGCGGCGGTGGCGAGTGTCTGGCCGTCGGGGCTCAGGCAGCTGTGCAGCACCCTGCTCTCGTGGGCGGGGATCTCGACGTTCTTGACCAGCGACGGGTAGCTCCAGATGCTGATGCTGTTGTCGGGGAAGCCAGACGTCGACGCGATCTCCTTGTGGTGGGCGCTCCACTTCAGGCTGGTGACCTGGCTGCCGGTGTCGATGGAGTTGACGCGCGACCCCGTTGTCGTGTTCCAGAAGTGGATGTGGCGGTCGTGCGAGCCGCCGCCCGTCGCCAGCAGGTTGAGCTGCCACGGGCACCAGCTCAGCGCCTTGACCGCCGCGTTGTGGTTCGTCTTCTGGAACTTGGGCGCTTGCAGAGCGCGCGCGTCCCAGATCGACACCAGGTTGTCGTTGCCGCCCGATGCCAGCTGCGTGCCATCGCTACGCCATTCCAGGCCACACACTTCGCCAGTATGCGACTCCAGCTCAGCGATCTTGTGCGAGGCGATACGCACGTCGTGGTTGAAGAGCCAGCCATTGCGAGCACCCGTAGAGAGAAGATGTTTGTTCCAACCTGGATGAACAATGTTAGATATATAGAAACAAGTATAACAAAGAGAAGGTGGGACTTACTCATTACGCTAACTCTTGTTTCGTGTCCAAACATGCTTCGAAGTTTGGTACCTTCCTCCACGTCCCAGATCTGAACCTCTCCGGTTCCGAGGCCAACGCTGACATAGGCACCGTCCCCGCTCCAGCGAAGTGAGGAAATATATGTATCTGGCGACGTCTCAAGTAGTGATGAAACTGAGCCTGTATCGGCAGACCACACATAAACTGATTGACCAAGGCCAATAGCGACTTGGTTGTTGCAAGACCAGTCCAGAAGATTTAGATAGTAGTCGTCGACGATATTCGGCGCGTCCAAAACACGCTCCGGGGACGTCAGAATGCGACGTCGAAGCTGTGCAGAGAGTGAATTGGCCGGCTTCAAAGGTCGATTGTACTGAGAACGCAGGTCAATAGGTTTGTTAGATTCCGGTGGTGCCGGCTTAAACGCTAGAATCCTGGTGTTCAGGTTGACGCCGCAAGCGTTGGCGATGCTCGATTCGTAAGCAACTGCGTCCGGCGCAGGCTTTGTGTATTTACTCTTCCCGTTTCCTTCGCTGTCTTCGTCTCGATCGTTAACTGTCAATCCGTGGAGGGCACTTGTGATATCGTCTTCGGTCGCGTGGTTGCTACTACCGATGTCGAAGGCACCACCTGCTGTGGCAGCATTGCTTGCGAGGACGGAGGAGCCTTGGGAGCTCGAGCTCGAATGTGACGACTTGGGTCGATGATCGATCTTGCCTGTGCCTACATTACAGATGGCTTCGCTGGCCGTACGGTTAGGGATGAAGCGATCCGCGGCATTGTACGCTATGCGCACGCTCGACTTATTATGTGGTCGAGCCTTTAGGCCGGGACGTCCAGCTTGTGCTTGAGACGCTTTGCTTGGAGTACCTGTGAGAGTCCATTCAGACAAACCTAGCTCAAGGCTTCGTGGAGAGTTCCGCGAGGCGATGTTCGACTTGACCGATTTGCGGATGGTCGACTTTGAGGTAGCTTGAGCGAAGATCGGAGTGGTATGGATCGAAGGTGGAGTTTCCTTTGCAAATTGAAGTTTTGGAGAGAATTTGGGAGACGGGGTGAGTGGCAGACGACCGCCTGCGGTCTTGGTTGAGAATACACGGCCCTTGATGGGCGTGCAAACGTCGATTGCTGCCATTTGATTAGCTGTTACAGAGAGCAAATCTTTTTGTGAACGTTTTTCTGTGTATTTTGGTATGTATGCAGAGGTAGAATTCGAACGTGAGTCAATGGTGAGAGTGATTTTTGTGAAGAGGGTGAAGAAGAAGGGAAGAGGATGAGGCTGCGGAAGTCGTAGGTAATCTTGTCGTGGGGCAACGACGGTTGCTATGGGCAACCCGCATCCAAGGCTGAACCTCTCACTTGACGCCTTGATCGCCAACTACAAGCCACTCGTTGTACCCGCAGTGTCTGCTTTATGATATAAAGAGTGTTTCATCAATATTTCCTTTATGACAAGTATCTTACCTCTCTGTGAAGGTTCAGTCCGAGTTTATTCCGTTTAAGATCCCTCCGCACGCTATTTGAGCGGTCCGTGCCGATGCCGCCGCCTTCCGTCACCCGACACCGCGAGACTGCCAAGATAAGTGAAGTAATTACTATCAAGTATGCATGCTCACTCCACTTAGACCTCGAGTTGCTTCCTAATGTCCGGAATGTCTTTTGAAGTAACCTTTAGCCCCGCAATCGTGAACATGACCGCAAAGAGATTGATACACGGTGATGAGGGCACGCGATCATGGGCTGTTAATGCCAAATTGAGGCCTTGAACGCGGCAGTCTCTCATGATGGCCAGATTGATGATACTCACTGTAGTGGGGCAAAGGTCGACGGCATCGCCGATTAGTTTGCGATTCAATAACATACCTAGTTTCCAGAGCCGCCTATATGCAACTACTAATCGAATCAAACGACCCAAGCCTTGCCTAACACCTCAAATGTGCCTTAGCGAGTCTAATGCCTACCAATTCACACCTGTATCTCAAAGCATTCTTATACATTCAGGCATGATCTAGTGTTTAAGACAACGGAAAATGGAAGTCGTCCTTGGCATGCAGGCATGTCGATCGGTTCGGCTGTCCTCACCTCATCACACCATGTTCAAAGTTCAAGCCAATTACCATAAGCTTCACATTGCCGCAGCTCGAACGTGGCAACCTACAAGTGGACGAAAAATTGACATTGAGTCTGTTGGCTTTTCACATGTCGAAGAGAACCTATCTCTTCTCTCTGATATATTTGCCTCAGTGGCGATACGGCTGTGTCGATGATCGGCTGTGTAAAGATTCAATAAATCGCTGTACATGGCATTCTCATACTGATCTCAGGCCATGGCCTTATTTTAATAAGTAAATGAGAGTGAGTGAGAATCAATTGTCTGGTCATTTGCTTGGCTATTACCAAATGAGTTTGTCGAGTAGGATATGAACTTGATAGGGATAAAACGGCTATAAGTACTGTTGACGCACGCTCAAATGAGAACTCCAGGATTTGAATTTAATCATTTTCATACCTTCTACAACAAAACTTCGCACTTCGTGCTTGAATCATTACATTATGGGCTTCTTTGATTCATTGATTGGAGGCATCCATGACGCGGCATCGTGGTTGCATGACCACGCAGGTACAATTGAAAACGTTGTTGGTACAGTGGCCAGGGTTGCGGGAAGTGTTCTCCTAGCAGATGAACAAGACGGTCAAATTTCAGATCAGTCTCCTTTCGACATGACTACTTTTGTGCCGATGTTACAACAGGCATCGAAGGTTTTGGAAAAGGCCTCTGAGGAGACTACTCTGGCCCTAGGGTCAGGACTGAGAGCTGGAGAAACAGATTCCGAGCCTGCAAACGAGACAGTTTCGAACACTTATCAAACGTTTTCCGGTCTGTGGGCACAGCCCACTGCATTGGACTCGGCTGGCCGTCCACCTCTTGAGATGACGCGAGACATATCCCAGATGGTAGCATTGTGCGGATTTCCTCAGAGCATTCAGGGGCCGAACAATAAACCACTGGACGTTGCGGAGACGATTGGGAAAATCATATTCGCAAATGCTCCCAAGAGCCCTCTTTCGATCGAAGCAGACGATGCAGAGCCTTTCACCACAAGCACCTTCACTATAAGGAGCCATAAAGGTGATATGGCCATCCAAGGGGCACATTCGTATTACGCAATTCCTTTGGGAACATCTGCGACTAACAGCGCGTGGCACGGCGTCTTGCACTTGAAAACAACAATGACTCAAAGTGCAGCCAATGCTTACCGGCGTCAAGTTCTCGCAGCGTCTAAAGTGACTCCCCGGAAAGTTTCCACGCGCGGAACTAATAAATCTTGGTTGTCAGCTCCCGTATTCCTAGATGTTTGGGAGGTGACATTGAGAATTGTTTGGGATTCCGGAGATGTAGCCCTAAAACTGGGCCCAAAAGTTGCCAAACTCGTCGATGGATCGTCGATAGTAGATCGAGTTGAAACCGAAAATATTCAGGGCGCCATACAACGTCTAAGGGTATGGGCCGCAGAGGACATACCACCCGCTGCTATCAGAGAAACTGTTCAGAGCGCAGTCAATACCGTTATATCCAAAGTGCAATTGGCTGCCAACGTTTCAGACGACGCAGAGCCGGTTGGAGCAGTCACGGTTGACGTGGTAAATGCGACTATTATTGGAATAGAACAAGAACCGACGGTGATGTCAGTTAGGGGGGGAGAACCAGAGTATAGTTGAGGGGTAGGAAATGACGAGTGAACCGGTCGATAATGACGCTTGATAACTTGGTTGGAAACTGCGAATTTGAGGCCTATGATAATGTATTTCAAAGCAAAGCGAGCCACTTTTGACCCGAGTATTGCAGTTGTAGTAGCAACAGACCATTCATTACAATATATTGAATCCTTGATCGTTGTGATGGCCTCTGCAGTGATTCTTGGACCCGCCCCAGTGTCGAGAACGTTTTGGATTAGGCCTAATAGCTGATGAAGGCCCAGGCACTGGAAGTTCTGCGGAGACTGGGTGAACTGATACTATGGAAATGGCTGCTAGAACATCGCGCTCGTGATACTGTTTCTCATGGCGGGCCAAGTCGCGCTGTTTTTGAGTAGCACCTGCGAGACTCACCCTACCTAATCCATACTTCGGCTATACACGTTCAGAATTGTGCCGCGTGGTGTTGAAGTAATGCTGAGCGCAATGTGAGCTTGCTTCACAATATGAGGACATTTTTGAAGTATTCAGTATACAAGTTGACGTCCGTTCAAGGGCTGGGAAGACTAACAAAGCTACCCTATAGCGCGTAAGAGTGGCGTAGGAGTGGCGGTCCGAGTAAAAGACAACAGCGGCGGTTGGAGGACGGAATGGCTGCAGTCAGGCTTTGTCGAGAGTGTGTCAATGCATCTATCGCATACTACCAATTGTATGCAGTTCGCCGTCCGTGTTCAGGAGTCGTAGGAGCGTGGTTCACGTTATTAAAGACAGTTTCTGTATCGACAGGAGTGGCTGTCATCGACGTACCACGTGCTGGCGCGACTGAAAAGGTCATCAGACTTCGCTGTCAAAACTTTAGTTCAATAATTCCTCGCAGGTTTGTGCATACCAGACGTTACTCATAGAGTCGAACGATAACTAGATATCTCGTCCAATTGCTATTATAAGCATTATACCGACCCGTTGGTGCTAGAATCGACTCTGTGACGACATCTGATTTCGATTCAAGTCAAAGTATTCATGAATTGTCTCGCTATAGGATGCTTCTCGTGATACCGGGAAGAATCTTACATCGCCGATACTTTTATTACAGTGATCAAAGCAAGCCTAAATATCTCCGATTAACTCCTCAACGCAGATCATACCTGAATCTCCAACCCTAAAGCTTCACATAGCGGCTTCCCATTCCTCCAATGTTTGATGCGCCAATCCCTACCAACGCCTTGCACGAAATAAACATCACACATAACTCCCATTTATCATACAACAAGACATCCCAACACTTTTCGCCTATAATTGACAATACCTGTCTACAAGCATTCCCGATAAGCTGGATGGACATCATCTGTTGGTTGTGGCATGTATACTGTGTTCCGTGGAGCAGCCGACACTACGTACTCTACCCCATCATCACTAATATAGCTCGGCGGTCGTGGTCCTTCTGGTCGGGCTTCTGGTTCATTCTCATGGATACTCTCAAGTGGAGAGGACGGTGTTGTGGATGACTGGTCTTCCGACGTGTTTTCATCTCCCACGCGCTGCCAGTGCAGGAGAGCCGGGTTCACACGCTGTATGAACAGTTAACAATACTATCCAATTTGACGTAACGTTGGGGACATACCACACTACACCTCCATAGACCATAGGCCGGAGGCGGTGCTTTCAATGAGGCCATCTTTTCCTCGGCAATGATACCATCTTCTCCTTGAGCGGCAATCTCCTCATCGCGAGCGAGATGGACTCGGATTGGTACATCCGGTGTGAAACCGTCGGGACCTGCAACTGAAGGGATGGCACCACGTCTTGGGTGATGATGCTCAGGCCCTTTGCTAGCGAGCACGCAAAGGCGGATGAGTGAGTGTACGAAGATTACTAAAGTTGCAAGGATAACAAGTATGAAAAGAACGTGCAGCTCTTGACCGAGGTCGTGGATCGTGAGTGCAAGGGTGAGATCTTGAGAGAAAGTCAGTGGATCAGATGCCTATGGTCAGTGGAAGAGATCGTATCGTACAGATTGTGAGGATTAGAGCTAAAAACAGGCCAGAAACGATCGTGCTGATACATTTCACGCGAGTATGCCCTTGCAAGAGGGAGGAACAGGTTCTGCTAGGCCATCTTTTGCCCCGCCTTTTCACCCATGCATATCGGTGATGACGGTGGTGCTTTCGCCTTCTATGGCGTCTATGTTTTCTGACTCGGTCCAAACTTTCAATATCTTCATCGGTGGCTTCCCTATGGTTGTGCTCGGTGCCGACGTGAGGTACAGGGTCAGAAAGATGTCTGTCTGGATGTACCACATTGTTAGGTACTGCAGGCTCTCGCGCCCATTCACTTGGCTGCGTTGCCGGTGAGTAGTCGTTATTTGTTGGCATGCGATTTATGGGCAAATCCGGGTGGTCGGTGTCTGGACGGAAGCCTGGTAGATAGCGTCGTATGAAGCCTCTGGACGCTCGTTTTGATTGCTGCTGTTGCTGCTGTTGCTGCTCATTAGAGCCGAGAATCGGTGTTCTCGAGTAGAGTGAATTGGGAGAATCTGCTCCGGTTCTTCCTGCCAACAGTGTCCTGACATTCTCTTGGACATTCACCATGCCTGTACGGCTCGAACCGAAAGCGGAAGCAACTCCAAAGTTCATGGCGAGCTATTGTGTACGTCCTGATGGTCCTCAGCAAAGAGTCCAATTTGTGTGCCAGAAAGAATAATTTGCAAGGCAAACGATGAGGAGGACGCGAAGACGTGTTTTTTAGACGCGACCGACACCCTACTATTCCGTCTCAGGAACTCAGTGTTTACTAGTCCAGGTACAGACCTCGAGGCCAACTGTGAGCGAATGGATGGTGGAGTTCGTTGAGCTGTAGCCGGTGGGCCATGCAGCTAAAGGTGACGGGCAAGGCCCGTTTGCAGGTACAGACAGTTGGTCAAAGGAAGGATTCCGAGCGACTGGAGGTTGTTGAAAGTTGAAGAGACCCAATAGGACGATCTCGAAGTGAGTGTGTTGATGGTGAACAACTGCTGGTGGAGTGAAGGGAAGGCGTAGGAGGTTCGACAACAACGGTTCAGCGAAGGGAGGGTTGGTCTCTCGTTCACCTACTGATAAGATCCAGATCTTCACTCTGGAGGCGATGAGAGCCAACGATAGGAAGTGAAAGTAAAGGCGCCGAAACCCTCTGGTCTACAGAGCGTCGGGCCAAAAAGGGGAGAACGGTCGAGTGAGCCCTCGACCATAGCAAGGATGGCTGCAGTAAAGCAGCAGGAACAGGAGTCGCATGAAGAGGGAAACATTTTGCTTCATGCTTGCCCAAAGAGAGTTGTATTGGAGGAGGAAGATGAGGCACGTTTCGTTTCGTTTCATCGCCGCGTCCTGGCCTACGTCCGCTCGGCCCTCACCAATGGAGGCATCGAGTCTCTCATAGGAGGTATCTGTCACAAACGGCCTCAAATTAAAAAATTCGCAGAGAAATGATATCAATTATCAGCATTTCATTCGCATCTAGTTTTCAAAACATGCGAACTGAGCTGGTACATTTGTCAGTCGCTTTGTATTTTGCGCCTATCTCTAAGCGGGATGCCACTGCTCTCAAAAAACACGCAAAACCTCCATATTGTGACCATGTCGAAGACGTGACACTTGGTGCTTCAGCCGGCCGGGAATTTATCAGCAAGAACCCTCTTCCTTCACTCAATAAACCATTTCTTTAGGAAGCTCACCAAGTATGAGCGTCGTATCAGAAGACGCGGACACCACTGTTCCAAAACATAGTCGTCAGCTCATATGATTGCGATTTGCGCAAAAACAAAACTCAGGGTACAAACAAAGGGGCAGTTCTTACTCGACCAAACCTTTGATAAACATCGAATAAGGAGAGCCTCATTTTCTCATCCATGTTTGGTTCAGCCGCAAGCCGGAAGAAAATACTACCCGGCGTCGATGAAGTGGGGAATTGGTAAAGACTCAAACGTATGATAAAGGAAAATGGAAAGGAATACACACCTATAGGTTCGCCTCGAGGATGGAACCTCACGTCGTTGACACTTCCCTTATGTCCTGTTATCTTGCCACTTTGACGGGTTGCAACGTCCCACAGAGTGACACTGTGATACTCGTCACCACCTCCCGCAGCAATCTTCTTGCCGTCATGACTCCAGCTCGCTCTGAATAGGTTTGGTTCTTGACCCTTCTGCGCACCTTCAAAGGTGCTGATGGCTCGATTAGCTGGCGCAAAGGGCTTGATATCCCAGGTACGCACGGTATTGTCATGTGAGAATGATAGCAGCGTCGTGCTGTCAGGAGAGACTTCCAATGAAGAAACCAATTCCGTATGACCGCGCAGTGCATACACCACTCTTTTGGTCCGCATATCCCATACTTTGATCTCAGGGTCGACGCCGGCCGTGAATACTTCCGTGCCTACCTCCGAAAGTGCGACGGCAGTAATCGGATATGATGTCTCGATTTCATCCATGACTTCCTTCTGTCGAGGGTCCCAGAGGCGAAGTGAACCATCGTCCGATCCACTGGCCAGAACCTCAAAGCCTCTTTTACTTGCATCCAAGCAGTTAACAACACCTTCGCGAGCTTGATGCCGTCGTATCCTTTGCCCGGTCTCCACGTCCCAACTCGCTATTGTCTGATCGGCGGAGGCGGAAAAGAGAACTCGAGAGTCTCGAGACCACTGGAGGTCAAGAACCGCGTTCTTGTGCCCGCTAAGAATACCGTAATTGTCGCACTGACCAAATGTATGCCATAGCACTGTTATGGGTTAATCTCTGTTCTCGAGTGCGTATGAGGAGAGGGAGGAACTGACGAATATTTCGATCTGAGGAGCCGGATGCTATGTGAGCACCTGTAGGATCAAATCGACATGTCCAAACTTCGGCGGAATGTCCTTTTGAAATGTTAGCAGACAATAACAAACGTAAGTTGTTCTACCCGTTGCCTACCAGTCAACTCCATTGCTGGGAATTGTAATCCACTTGTGCGCCCGCTTTGCTATTTGAACCTAGTATCAGCATAATTATTCCTTCGTAACTCTACTTAGCTCCATAGTGATTTGGGCTTGTTGTTCGAGAGGGTAACATACTGATTGAATAAGAGCTCCATTCTGCGCACTACTGTTCGCTACCACCACAGCCTGGCTGTCATTCAGCTGTCGATTTGATCTCGACCGCTTAACAATTTGATTCGACTCGAACGAGTCAGCCGCAGGTCTTTTCTCCGCCGACATTGTGAACTGGAGTCGAGCAAGGAAATTGAGTTGCCGGGAGGTAGAACGAAAGAAACTGAGAGCATTCGGCAAAGGTGAAGGGCTCGAATTTGAAGAGGTGGAAGTAGTGGAGATTTGTACTAACTGGCAGACGCCAGAGAAGATTCAGGGTGAGGTGTGACTTTCATGGCAAAATTTCGAGCGCGAACATAAAACTTCACGATATCCAGATGCGTATGAAATTTTGTAGCCTGAGGCATTAACAGAAGATAAGGCAACGAAGATCGATTGCTGCAGGTCGAATGTGGATCCCACGCAAGCCTAAATTCGCGATGCTGCAGAGCTAAATCCAACCTACAGCAGCCATATTCCAGGCCTCACTACCATCGAAGGCCCATCGAGTCCGGAGACGATTGCTGTAGAGGTTGGGTGCGCTACAGGTGGCCAACTTTGGCCCTGTCATCGCCTACAAGCTCGAGATGTCATCCAAAGCGGTCCGTACCGGCGAAGAGTGAGCAACCTCTAGCACGAGATTACCACATAGCGAAAATTGCTAATAGTATGTAGAGCTTGGAAGTACGTCCACGGCACCATTTCATCCCAGTTTATACTATGGAGCGCTGAACTCTATCCAGAACCCGAGTAGACAAGGTCAACGCGGAGCTTGTCACCCTAACCTACGGCACGATCGTGAAGCAGTTATGCGACGACTTCGACAATAACTACGTGGAAGTAAACCGGCAGTTGGACAAGATGGGCTATAATATTGGACAGAGACTCATCGAGGATTACTTTGCCAAGTCCGGGGCTGCAGCATGCGCAAACTTCAGAGACACAGCGGAAGCAATCTCAAGAGTAAGGCGACGTCGCGCGCAAAGAGTGACATGGCACGCAAGAGACTGACAGGGCTGCGTTGCAGATAGGGTTCAAGATGTTCCTCAATATCACACCTCAAGTGACGAACTGGACGACGGATAACAAGCAGTTTTCTCTGATTTTCGACGAGAACCCACTCGCGGATTTTGTCGAACTACCGGACGATGGCAGAGCACAGGAGGAACTATGGTACTCCAACATCCTCTGCGGGATCTTGCGGGGAGCGTTGGAGCAGGTTCAGATGGCCGTAGAAGCGCGCTTCTTAAGCGACACGCTGCGCGGTAACGACACTACAGAGATGAGGATATCGCTTTTGAGAATCATCGACGATGAATTGCCACCTGAGGACGACTAAAGTGGCGTTTGGGAGGGTCGTATTTGTTTAATTGGTCACATCAGCGCATGGTCCGGGTTTGATTGCGATCTGTCCGATGGATAATCGTGTAGAGTACGAAGAAGCGCATGGAGTCGGTGAAATGGCATCTGTCGGTGAAAGTTTTGCGACGATGGCGGCAAGCGGTGTACAGTGGCTGCGAACAGCATGAAGCCATAAGATAGCGAAGACTTTGGTAGGGCGCGGTTCCCGATAAAAGTGTAAATGGATGGCCGATCGGAAGTGCTTTGCGAGGGAGGTGGCTTAAGGTGGCTAAAGACCAATAGCATGGATCCAGGTCTGCATGTCCTTCTTCTTCGTCGGGCGCAGAATCCAACGTCTAACTAAATATGCCACTGGCTTACAAGTGATGGCAAGGGAGCAACCGGCCAAGCAGGTTTTGGGCCACGGCCACAGTACTCGGGAGCACTGGACTGCGTACATTGTGCAACGACGCTGCCATGGTCCTTTATCGCAGCCCGGTTTGCCGTACAGTACACGTGACGGCATATTCAGAGCATGGTCGCAGGATGAAAAGGCAAAGGAGGAGCGTGGGAATAGAAGAGCTGGATGAGATGTAGTGCTGTACTGCTGCTCACCAGCTAATAATTTATTTCGGTCGCGGAACCACAGGCGCAGACGGATCACGGGCGAATGGCAGTCAATGTCCAGCGGCTCTTTGCTTCTGGTGCTGCCATCGACGCTTTCCGCATGCGATCCCAACCTCTCGCATCTTCTTTTTTTTGCTGCGCTTTCCAGTGATCAGTCAGGCCTCAGAGGGTTTCGCTTGCGTGCGCGCGCTCAGTCTCTCTGTCAGTCTCTCGCCTCGCCCGCCCCCCTCTCTCACCCCCCCATCCCCATTCTCGTCCAGACCCATCTCAGACCATCTCATCCCATCCCATCCCAATCTCCCGTCCTTCCATCGCGCCCGCCCATCACCTGCAACCCTCAATACCCGCTTCTGGCCCATCGCCCGTCGTGCGCCATCGCTCTCTCGCGCTCTGCGACCATCGACCCTCGTTGTCGGCCGGCGCATGAGCGACCCTGTCGACCGACCAACAGCGAAGCGAAAAACTAAATCCCACTCCACAGGCCGCCTCCTACCGGCCCCGTGGTACTGCTGCTTAACCCATCTGCGCGTCTTCCGCACCGCACAAGTCACCACCCCGAACGCCAATCCTCCCGCCCGCTGACACCAAGCCTTTCCGCACGCCTCACATCGCCGCCGCAAATTCCCTCCCTCTCGTCGCCGTGCCCCTTCCGACTCTGCTTGGAGGCTGTCGACGCCGAAGCAACCAGCGCCCGCGACTTATCGTTGCCCGTCCGCGCCGTCGGGGCTGCAGCAGTCGCCGCCCGCTGCCTCGCTCCACCACCCACCTCCGGACACTTTTCCACCTCGTCCCGATCACTCTACCCTCACCATGAACGTGCCCGGCAACATGGCCGTCATGAACGCGGCCGGCGGTGCCGTTGGCCCTGCTCCCGTCATGAACCAAGCCGTCGGCAGGGCTCACTTCGAACCCGACGAACAGAAGCGATTAAACACCTACATCTACGACTACCTGTTGAAGCTTGAGAAGTTTGACCTCGCTCGCACATTTCAACAGCAGTGCCAGATTGCCATCAAGCAATCGACAAGTCCCGGTCGCGGCGTGAATGGCGTCGACGACATGGACACCGACTCCAAGGACGCGGTGCTAAAGAGGCCCGCTGACTTACCCATACCCGAACTGCCAGGCCTCTCCGATAATACCACCTGTTTCTTATATGAATGGTGGTGTCAGTTCTGGGACGTCTACGGCGCCAGGAGCAAAATGAGCCCGGCCAAAGCGAACATGGTTACGGTGGAGTACCTTCAGTATAACTACGTAAGTTGTCATATGTTCGCGCCTCTCCTCGACGTATTCCTAACTCATCCATACAGATGCAGACCAAAGGCCGCCAGAATCTTCATCAGCATATGCTCCAACCGGGAATGGTGCGGGGACAATACAATACTAACATGATCGGCCAACCCAACGGCGTGGCAATGACCAACGACATGAAACGACCCATGCCTAACACCCGCAACGCGTATGTAGACCCGTACCTCATTTGAGCGATACCACGGCACGGGATTCACCGTCGCGCAAGAGGAGGACCGATAATGACCTGACTAACCACTCTTTAGTACGCCACAACAGATGCAGCAAATGGCACAAGCCAAGATGCTGCAGAACCCTATGCAGCGAGATGGCTCAAACATGGAAATGGGAGGCCAACGATCGAACTCTCCCGGCTCCATGGATAATGCACCATCGCCCTCCAAGCGACCTCGCCTTGAAGGAGGAAATGGCTTCAACGGACAACAAATGGGCCCAGCCGGCCGCGGTCAATCAATATCGGTATCTCAGATGAATAATTTGAATGCGGCTGCCGGACCCAACGCTGGCATGATGCTTCCGAATGGCGTTCCTGATCTGCAACAACAACAGTTGGCTTTCGCTGGACAGACCGCGAGCATGCAACAAAAACAAATGGAAGTCATGAATGCTAACTTACCTCAAGGCAGCCAATTGCCCGGCGCGGCCATGGACGGCATCGACTTCAGCACCATCAATGGTGGGCGAATGGGTGCCGCCGGCGCGAACCAAACTGGAAACCATGCCCTTCAAGACTATCAAATGCAGCTAATGCTCCTGGAACAACAGAATAAGAAGAGACTACTGATGGCCCGTCAGGAGCAGGATAATATGGTGCAGTCACATGCCGGCTCTGGCGCAAACCCGCAGTTTGCCATGGCGGCTTCAATGTCTCCATCGCAAAGCAGAGCCGGCGGACCATCTCCGAATCCGAATGAGATGAAGCGCGTCGCTAGCACGCCCAAACTAGGTCAAGGTGTGCCTGGCTCGCCGATGCCAGACATGCAAAATCGCGGATCTCCGGCCCCTGGCTTCGATCCAAATCAAATAGTGCAAGGCATGCACCCGGCCATGTACAACCAAATGGCCGCCGGCATGGCTAGACCGCCAAGCTCACACCCAGGAGCAGCCTTCCCGATGGGCGGCTTAACTCAGCAGAACATCGAAGCGATACGCAGGAACGGTGGCCTACCAAATGGCCAGCCATTCCCCCAAGGTGGGCCTCAGATGCTTCAACAGAACATGCAGAACCCTCAACAGCCTCCGCCTCAGATAAATACACCTCAGCAGCGTCATGGAACAATGCCGCCGCCTCGGGCACCGGCGTCACAAGAGCCGCAACGTACGCAGCCCTCATCGCCAGCGCAGAATCAGGCCCCCCAAACTCCGTCGCAAAATCCAAAGAGCGTACCCAAAGGCAAGAAGGAGAACAAGGCCGCGGCGAAGGTTTGCTTTGAACTTGCAACTTTTCCTCTTATCAGAACTGACCCGGTGGTAGAAAAATCCGAGCAAGAAACAAAGCACCACGACCGCTACACCGGCGACGGAAAACGCCGAGCCACCAACTCCAACTCCGTCTACTCCCATCACTCCTCG
>Ga0335073_10002546_pt1 | contig 24986 bp, 21 predicted proteins | sample Lox_Sample_22_FD_207093 | JGI IMG/M metagenome (GOLD analysis project Ga0335073, IMG submission 207093) | Soil microbial communities from Loxahatchee National Wildlife Refuge, Florida, United States - Lox_Sample_2.2 | ecosystem: Environmental > Terrestrial > Soil > Wetlands | place: USA... | reverse complement strand
CGCGTGCCGACGATCAGCTATTTCCCTAGGTGGGCGATCACGTTATTCCGCACCTGGTCCTGGTGTTGATGGTGCAGTTGCTGTCTCCTTCCCGTCAACGTCGTGGGGGGGTCATCGGTGGTGCCGGGCGCGGGGTCACCGGACGCGCCGCGCCCGGGCGGGGCAGGCTGGGGCCTGCCCGTTCTTCCTGCCTGAGGGGCCGCGGAGGCTCCGGGGTCAGGGCCGGCCCGCAGGGCCGTCGCCGCAGGCGATGCGGAGCAGCCTTGAGGCCGGAGTGGCGGTCCCGTACCCTTGCGCGGCGCGTCCCCCGGCCGGTGGCGCGCAGCGCACCGGGGAATGAGCGGCGGCGAAGCCGCCTCCTTCTTGGTCATGGCGGGCGCGGGCCGGCGGGGCCGGGTTTGTGCTGGCCGGGGCGGCGCCGGGGACGGTAGCTCTTGCCGTCCAGCAGCAGGTGGTGGCTGGTGTTGAGGACCCGGTCCAGGATGGACTCGCCGACGACCGCGTTGGGGAACAGCGGGTACCAGTCGGCCGGGGACCTGTTGGAGGTGAGGATCAGCGACCGGCCGGGGCGGCCGATCCGCTCGGTGAGCAGCTCATACAGGTCGTCGGCCTGGGCGGCGGTGAACTCGCGCATCGCGAAGTCGTCGCAGATCAGGACGGCGGTCTTGGCGAGCTTGCGGACGCGGGCCTCGAAGCTGCGGTCGGCGTGCCCGCCGGCTAGGTGGGCCAGCAGCCGGGAGCAGGTGGTGAAGGCCACGTCGTAGCCGCGGCGGCAGGCCTGGTGGCCGAGGGCAGCCGCCAGATGGGACTTCCCCACGCCCACGGGCCCGTAGGCGATGATCCCCTCCCCGGCGGCGATGAACTCCAGCCGGGCCAGGTCGCGGATCTGCGCGGCGGGCAGCTGGGGGTTGTAGCCGAAGTCGAATTCTTCCAGGGTGGCTCCGGCGGGGAAGCCGGCCGCCCTGATCCGCCGGGTGATCTTGGCGGCGTCGCGGCGGGCGGCCTCGTCCTCGCACAGCACCTGGAGGAACTCGGCGTGCCCGAGGGTCCCGGCGCGGGCTTCGGCCAGCCGCGCGTCCAGGGTGTCGAGCATGCCGGACAGGCCCAGCTGCCTGAGCACCGGGCCAAGCCCGGCGGGGGTCCCGGCGGTCACTGCTGCTCACCGCCGAACGCGTCCGGGCCGCGCAGCCAGGCAGGCACGGCGACCCCCGGCAGCGGCAGCTGGATGCCGTCGTGCTCGGTGCCGGCCGCCAGGATGCCCTTGACGGTGCGGTAGGACGGGTCGCCGGCTTCCAGCGCGCGGGCGCAGGCCGCCTCCAGCCGCCCGTCGCCGTGCCGCTGGCCCAGCCGCAGCACGCCCTGGGCCTGCCGCAGCCGGAACAGCGCGCTGACCGACAGCAGCTCGCCGACCAGCGTGGCGCACGCCGGGCCGACCATGCCCGCCTGGGACTGGCACCAGGCCGGGGTGCGCATGAAGAACCCGGTCTTGTGCTCGGGCAGGTCGGCCCAGTCGGTGCTCCGCCCGCGGGGGGCGAAGGCGTGGGTCTTGACCAGCTCGCCGTCCAGGAACAACTCCACCAGCGCCGCGGTGGCCCGGGCGTCCAGCCGCTTGCCGATCAGCCGGTACGGCACCGAATACAAGGTGCGGCCCACCACGACGTGCGCGTCCGGGGCGACCTTGGGCCGGGTCCAGGTGGCCGGCTCGAACCGGGCCTGCGGCAGCGGCCGCAGCGCCGGCGCCTCCTCGGCGGCGAACACCTCCGCCACGGTGCGGCCCTCCAGCGGCCGCGGACGGCGCTGCCCGGCGACCTGCACGCACCAGGCCTCGGCGTCGGCGGTCATCGCAGCCAGCGACGGCCAGCTGCGCCCGGCGAAGAAGCTCGAGCGGATGTACCGCTGGTGCGCCTCGATGACCGCCTTGTCGCGGGGATGGTAGGCCCGCGCCGGGTCAATCAGCGTCCCGTAGTGGCGGGCCAGCTCGGCGTAGCCGCGGTTGATCTTCGGGTCGTACAGGTCCGGCTTGCACACCCCGGCCTTGAGGTTATCCGGGGTGATCTTCGCCGGGACCCCGCCGAAGAACTCGAACGCGGCCACGTGCGCCTCGGTCCAGGCCCGCTGGGTCATGCTCACCGCGGGGCGGACGAACAGGTGCCGCGAGTACGGCAGCACCATCGAAAACGCCCACAGCCGGCGGCGCCGGCCCGTCGACGGGTCCGGCCACAGCCCCATGTACCCGTAATCCACCTGGGCCTCAGCGCCCGGCGGCGACGGCGGCCGGGCCATCCGCACCTCCTGCGGCCGGGCCGCGGCCGGGAAGTGCGCCCGCACGTAGCGGCGCACGCTGGCCACGCTCGCCTCCAGGCCCTGCTCGCCGGCCAGCCGCTGGTGGATCACCGACACCGGCACCACCGGCAGAAGCTCGGCGATCCGGTCATGGTGAACGGCGATCTCCCGCCAGGACACCTGCCGTATCCCCGTGCCGGCGATCTGCGGGAACCACTGGCGAGCCAGCCCCCGCCACTGCTCTTCGGTCACCGGCGGGCCGCCAGGCATCATCCCGGCCGCCTCCGCCGCGGCCACGTACCGGCGGACGGTCTTGACATCCACCCCCAGGCTCCGCGCGACCTCGACCTTCGGCCGGCCCGCGTACCAGTGCTGCAGGATCTCCGTGACATCGACCATCGTGAACGTCCTCCTTGCCATCTCGGTCCTCCGTCCACAAGCGGACGAAGAACACACTCAGCTCGAAGGACCAGGAACGGAACCCTTCCGCGCCCGCCGGCGCCCTAGGGAAACCCATGATCGAGGGGGTAGGGAATTACCTGATCGCGGCGGTCCCCTGACTAGGGAATTTCGTGATCGTCAGCAGTCGAAGGGCACGTCAACCGCATCAAGATGATCAAACGACAGATGTACGGCCGCGCCAAACCGGACCTGCTCCGCAAACGCGTCCTACTCGCCGACTGACCCGATCACCACAATTGCGCCAGAGCCAGTTTCTCGTGGCCGTCGTCAAGTGTCGCGGCACGTCGCCTGGTGCCGCCTGGCGTGGCGCTCAACTGCGTAGATGGTGGCTGATAATGGCTCGGCGTCGCCCCGATACTGTCACCGTTGGCTCCCTGATCGGCTCCCCGAATTTTGTTAGCTTCCTCATGCATAAATATGCGAAAATAGTATCGACTAACTGGGTTGATTGTGCCTAAGGCGGCGTCGGCTGTGTCCCGATATGCCCGGCGGCCGCCAGCTGGCCTCGTTTGCCCGCAGGCGGCCGACGTGATAGTATCTGATTGGATACAGTATCTTATCGGATACACTGGGGGCATGCGATGGAGCCGGGAGAGCTGCTGGAGCGGGTCCGGGGCAGTGCCGGGCTGACCCAGGAGGAGCTGGCACGCCGGGCGGGAACGTCCCGGCCGACGGTGTCGGCTTACGAGCATGGGCGGAAGTCGCCGACGGTTGCCACCTTCGCCCGGCTTCTTTCCGAGGCGGGGTGGGAGCTCGCGGCTCAGCCGCACGTGTCCTTCACCCAGCACCTGGCACGGGGCAAGCCGGTGTGGGTACCGGACCGCCTGCCACGGCTGGACGTGGCGCGCGCGCTGGCGGTGGTGGAGCTCCCGCTGCACCTGAACTGGTCGGAGCCGGCGCGGGTGTTCGATCTGGGGTCGCGTGCGGACCGCGCGCGGGTGTACGAGATCGTGCTGCGGGAGGGACGTCCTGCCGACATCCTGGCCTACGTCGACGGCGCGCTGCTCGCCGACCTGTGGGGCGACCTGGTGCTGCCGCGGGCGGTCCGGTCAGCGTGGTCACCGGTTATCCCCGCTTCCGGCGAGGCAGCCGCGTGATGGCGGTAGGCGTGTCCCGCGGCGGCACCGGGGCGGGCAGCGGGCCGGAGCTGACCGCCTTCCAGACGCAGGTCGCCCGGCTGTTCTTCGCGCTGCCGGAGAGCGAGGGATTCTTGATGTCTGGGGGAGCGGCCCTGCTGGCGCAGCACCTGACGGCACGCCCTACCGAGGATCTCGACTTCTTCACCGCTCCGCAGCGCGGCCACGTCCCCGCCGCACGCGACGCCCTGGAGACCGCGGCCCGGGCACGGGGCTGGAGCACCGAGCCGACGCTCGCGCCCGAAGAACTCGCCGGGCACAAGCTGCTCGCGCTGTTCGACAGGGCGGCTGCACGGGACTTCGCCGACGTCTACATGCTCGCCCGCCGGTTCGGCAAGGACGTGCTGCTGGCCCGCGCCGCGCAGATCGACGCCGGCTTCGATGCCAGGGTTCTGGCTGGCATGATCGCTACCCTCGACCGTTTCAGGGACACGGAGATACCCGTGCCTGACGGCCTGTCCGCGGCCGAGCTGCGGGCGTTTTACGCGGCCTGGCGGTCGGAGCTGTCGGCGTAACCCAGTTCCGCTGTTCCTGCTAGAGAGGGGGGACAACCCTGGAAGTCCCGGGGCTGCCGGGCTTGGATAGCGCGGGCGGGGAGGGCTGAGATCGTGACCTCGGTCCCGGGCCGAAATGGCGCGCCCTACTAGCGTGCTTGCCTGCGCCCCATCCCGGCGGCCGCCCGGTCGTGGTACCCGGACGCCAGCGGCCGCACCTGCCCCGTCTGACGGGGCAGGAAAGCCGTCGGGAGGCAGGCCGTGACCGGCTTCGGGCAGGCGTGGACGCGGCCCTGGAGGCCTGCATGATCCCGGGCGTCTCCCGATCGGGCTGGCCGGTCCAGTTCCGGTTGCTGCCCGAGTTCGCCGCCGGCCACCCTCCCGCCCCTGCGAGTGGATCAGGATCTCGATGATGTCGACCAGTCGAACGTTCCCCTCGCTATCGGGCCTCCCGCCCCGAACGGTCCGGGTTGGGAGGAGTGCTCCAGCTTCCGAAATGGCCATCGAGCTTAGAAGGCCTCTGCGAAGCGTCGCGGGACGTCGCCTGGCATCACCCTGCAAGCCATTTAGCTGGACGAACTGCCTGAGCGCGTCGCCCTGTGTCGCTTGGTATCTTCCACCGTTGGCTCCCGGAATGGCTCCCTCAGGCCTGCCAGTCGCTCGCGCCGGTCACGGCAGCTCCTGCTTGTACGGAGGATCGGCGCCCGGGCGTGAGACGGTGACTGCTGCCGCTCGGACAGCGTGCCGCAAGACGGAGTCGATCTGAGCGGAGTCCAGGGTTGGGAGTCGCCCGCCAAGCGCGTTGAAGTCCCACAACGCGTCGATGGTGGCTGCGCCGAACGTATCGCCCGCGCCGATCGTGTCTGCGACATGGACATGCGAGGCGGGAACATCGACACGGAGCCCGTCAGCGATCCACGTTGCTCCATGGCCGCCTCTCGTGATGATGACTGCCGAGGGACCGAATCCAAGCAGGTGCGCGGCCGAGGCTTCGAGTGATCTTCCGGGGTAGAGCGATTCGAGGTCCTCGTCTGACGCTTTGACCAGGTCGGCGAGGGCAGCAATCTCTTCAACGGCGCGGACCAGGCGCGGTCCGGCTCCGGTCAGCGCTGGACGTGCATTGATGTCGTAACTGATGGTGGCGTCCGGCCGCAGTTGCTTGAGAAGGTTTCTTACCTGGGCCGCGCCCGGTTCGAGTACCGCCCCGACAGAGCAGGTGTGCACTGCCGTTGGGCTGATGTCCGGGAGCGCGCCGAGGCGCCACTCGATGTCGAAAACATATGACGCATTCCCGTCGGCCCCGATAGTCGCCATCGCCGTTGCGGTTCGGGTCAGCGTACGTGGGTCCCCGACGATTCTGACGCCAGACTGGTCGAGGAGATACGCCAGGACGGCGCCATGCGCATCGTCTCCTAGTGCGGTGAGGAACTGGACGGGCCGGCCGAGCCGTGCCAGCGCGACAGCGACGTTGGCTGCACTGCCTCCGGCGCGCTTGCCGGCGGTCCCATGGGGTCGCGCAACGATGTCGACTAGTGACTCGCCGATCACTAGGACGCTGGCGGGGCTCATGAGGTCTCGCATGGTGCACCGTCCTCGGTCAGCGGCGGGTCAGCCTGATCAGGGTGGCGCTTTCTGGGGGCCGCCGCGGGATCCAGAACCCGCGGTGCAGCAGTGCTGTGCCGGTGATGGCCTGGCCTCCGGTTGGGCCCTTCCTTGGCAGTGGCGCGGACATGCTGACTGCGTTCTCCGTGATTGGACCCTCCCACGTGAGGGCATACCGGGCGGCCGGCTCGAGTCCGGGAACACGGACCTGTACGCCGCGGTTGTGTTCGCTTTCGTCGAGGGCGACGTGCGCGATGAGTGCCTGCGAGCGGTCGGCCGCGACGATGCCGTGGAGCAGAACTGACGGGTCTGTGGACATCGGCCGCACTAGCCGCCCCGAGTGCAGGAACTCGCGCAGCTGCCGGTAGCGGGCGACCCAGGCAGCCAGGCGATCGAGCTCCTCGTTGGTGGCCTGGGTGAGGTCCCACTCGACGCCGAAGGACCCGAAGAGGGCGGTAGCACAGCGGAAGTCGAGGTCCAGAGTTCGTCCGGTGGCGTGTGAAGTGGGGGAGGAGACATGGGCTCCGAGGTACTCGGGCGCGATGAGTTGCGCCGACCACCGCTGGATCGTCTGGCGGGCAAGGGCGTCTGTCATGTCCGAGGTCCACACGCGCTGTACCCGTTCAAGCACTCCGAAGTCGACGCGTCCACCACCAGAGGCACATGACTCCCATGCGATGGCCGGGAACCGGTTCCGGAGCGCGTCCAGGAGCCGGTAAAACGCCCGAGTCTGCTCGTGAACAGCTGGCGTCCCGTCACGGGCGAGGCTGCCGGCCTCGAGCAAGTCGCGGTTGTGGTCCCACTTGACGAAGTCGATCGGGTGGGCTTCGAGGATGGCCGTCATCCGCTCGTAGAGGAAGCTCCAGACCTCGGGCCGGGTCAGGTCAAGAGCCTGCTGATGCCGGTGCGGTTCCGGCGTGCGGTGGGGCCCGGGCGCGAGAAGCCAGTGCGGATGCTCGCGCAGGAGGTCGGAGTCGGGATTCGCCATCTCAGGCTCGAACCAGATTCCGAATCCCATGCCGAGCTTGCGGACGTGGTCGATCAGGGGCATTAGCCCGTCGGGCCACACGGTCTCATCGATCCACCAGTCGCCGAGGCCGGACGTGTCGTCGCGCCGGTTGCGGAACCACCCGTCGTCGAGCACGAACAGCTCCGCGCCGACGCGCGCAGCCCGGTCGGCGATCGCCTGCAGGCGGGCGAGGTCGTGATCGAAGTAGACCGCCTCCCAGGCATTAAAGATCACCGGCTGGATGGCGGGGTGGGCGGGCAGGGAACGCTGCCACTCGTGCCAGGAGGCCGCGATGCTGTCCAGCCCGTCCTGACTGGTGGCGAAGAACACCCACGGTGTGGTGTAACTGTCGCCGGGGCCGAGCACCACCTCGCCGGGCAGCAGTAGCTCCCCGCCGCCGATCGTGGTCCCGGTCGAGGAGTCACGTTCGATACGCAGGACGGTGTTGCCGCTCCATGCCACATGCACTGCGACGACCTCACCCGCCGTGGTGTCAAACCTCGGCGTTCCGACGGCGATCATGCCGGTGCCCTCGAGGCCAGGTCGCCCGCCGCGGCCCTCGCGGAGCCACAGGCCGTCGGTCACGGGCCGCCGCTGGGGTGTGCGTTCCCGCTCGTGCCGGCCGGTGAAGTCGAGCGACTCGGTGAGGTGGTCGGCGACGGGCAGCACGAACTCGAGGGCGTCGAGGACGTAGGCGGTGGCGCCGCTGTTCGTCAGGGACCATCGCCCGCGCAGCGAGCCCCCGGTCAGTGACTCGAGTTCGAGTTCGATGCCAAGCTGGGCGTCGGCGTCGATCGCGGTCAGATGCAGCCGGTCTTCCTCGACGGCCGAGGTGTCGGTGATGAACCGGGTCGACCAGGCGCGTCCGGCTGTCCCGTCCGGCCCGAGCCGGTGCCCGCGCAGGTGCGGCCGAGTGTAACGGACTTGACCGTGCTCGCCGAGCAGGGGCATGTGACGTAGCTGCCCCGGTGCGGCAGCCATGGCGTGTGCCGGAATCCCGGGAGGCAGGTGCCCCAGCCACGTCACCCGGGGCAGCCCTGACCGCGACCACTCCAGATCGAGGCCGGTCCTCGCGTGTTGAGCCACGTTTCGTGTTGGGAACAGCATCGCTCGGTTCTCCGGTGAAAGGAGCGCACGGCGGATCCGCTCAGCGCCTCAGCCCTTGACAGCTCCGGAGGTCAGCCCGCGGACGAAGTACCGCTGCAGGACCAGGAACACGACGACGGGCAGGATCAGGGTGATGAACCCGCCCGCGGTCGTGAGCTCCCAGCCCTGACCCAACTGGCCCTTGAGCTGGGTGAGCGCGACGGTGACCGGCTGGTTGGCGCCTGGCCCGATGAAGACAAGGGCAACCAGCAGGTCGTTCCAGACCCACAGGAACTGGAAGATCGCGAACGCCGCGATCGCAGGCACCGACATGGGGAGCACCAGACGGTAGAAGGTCTGGTAATTACTGGCCCCGTCCATTTTGGCGGACTCGATCACCGTCTTGGGCAAGGTCGACATGTAGTTGCGCAGGATGTAGATCGCCAGTGACAGGCCAAACCCGATATGGAACAGCCACGCGGCGGGGAAGGTTCCGTTTATCCCCAAGTTCTTGTAGAGCTTCAGGATCGGGATGAACGCCACGTAGTTCGGCACGACCAGCATGCTGACGATGAACAGGAACAGGAAATTCCGGCCACGGAACTGCAGGAACGTGAACGCGTAGGCCGCCCAGCTGGCGATCAGCAGCGGGATGAACGTGGCCGGCAAGGTGATGGCGAGACTGTTGACGAACGCCGCCCCCATGTCCGTCGAGCCGCCCAGGGCCGTCTTGTAGTTCTGGAGTGTCAGGCTGCTCAGGGTCGAGGGGTGGACGATGACGCTCCACCACCCCGTGTTCGCGGCGGCATCGACAGTCCGGAACGAGGTGATGAAGGTGCCGATGAGCGGAATCAGCCACAGCAGGCAAAGGACGATCAGGATTGACTTCACGAGCCAGCCGGCCTTGGCCGGATTGGCATCGAAGTGGGTCGCGCTCCTCCTCCGGCGCGTCTTCGGGATTGGGGACGCGGCTGCCTCGGTGGTGGCTGTGCTGGTCATGTCGCCTCCTCGGTCTGGAAGTGCTTAACCTGGTACCACATGACCGGAATCACGGCGATCATGAAGATGACGACGATCGCCGAGGCGGCGCCATAGTTGAAGTACGTGCTGATCTGGGTCCAGAACTGGTTTCCCAGCACATCGGTATTAAAGGCCCCGCCGGTCGTGACGTAGACAACGTCGAAGATCTTCATCACGGTGATGGTCACGGTGATGAAAATGGTGACGATTGTGCCGCGGATCTGGGGAACGACGACCCGGGCGAAGATCTGCCGCTCGCTCGCTCCGTCGATCCGGGCGGCCTCGATCGTGTCAGTCGGGACGCTCTTGATCGCCGCCGACAGGAGCACCATGGAGAAGCCAACTTGGGCCCACAGCAGGATCACCATCAGCAGCAGGCTGTTGAGGCGGAAGGTACTCGTGTCCAGCCATGCCACGGGACCCTTGTGGAAGATGCTGCCAATGGCGTTCAGCAGGCCGATCTGCGTAGAGCCCTTGGGCTCGGCGTCGTAGATGAACCGCCAGACGGTCGCTGCCCCGACCAGGCTGACTGCCATCGGCAGGAAGATTATCGTCTTTGTGGTCTTCTCGCCCCTGGGGCCGAGCCGGTCGGCGAGCACGGCGACGGTCAGACCCATGATTATGCACGCTGCCGGGACGATGAGGATCCAGAGCAACGTGTTGAACAGCGTCGACCTGAAGGCATCAGACCCGAACAGCGCCCGGTAGTTGGCCAGGCCGATCCAGTGGCGCGAGAAGTTGTCCTTGAAGCTGTTGATGACCGTCAGGACCGCCGGGTAGACGGTATACACCACGATGGCGGCGAGCGCAGGAAGGATGAATAGATAGGGCTGGATCCGCCGCCCCCAGTCGCCCGGAATGTGCTCGGAGATCCAGTTGAGGATCCAGTAGAGCACGAACGCGGCCCCGATACCTGCCGCCACGGTGATCACCGCGGTCAGCGCCTTTACGAGCACGGGTGCACTCCCTTCAGTTCGGGGATGCGGCGACGGTGCCTGACTTGCCGGATCAGGGGCGCGGGCGCCGCGCCCGCGCCCCTGATCTCACTGGTCCTTGCTAGGAGGATGTGGCCGGCCAGCTCTGGTCGATGTTCGCCAGGGCTTGGTTGATGCTTACCTGGTTACCGATCCAGGCGACCATCTGGCTCCAGAACGATCCGGCGCCGACCTGGGCCGGCATGGCGTCGGAGGCGTCGAAGAGGAAGTCGTCGGCGCTGTACATGATGCTGGCGACAGACCGCGTCGTGTTGTTGGGGTAGAGCGACGCGTTGAAGTTCTTGAACGGCGAGATGAACGAGCTGGTTGGCGCGGCATCGTTGCCGATCTGCGGTTGGGCCAGCAGCTTGACGACGGTCTCCACGTTGGGCGTGTCGTTGAGCATGGTGATCATGTCACCGCCACCCTCGACGGGCTTCTGGCCGCCTTCCGTCGCGGGCGGGAAGTAGAACACGCCCACGGAGGTATCCAGGCTCTTCTGGACTGAGGCCGGGAAGAAGCCCGTGATGAAGGAGCCCTGCATGTACATCCAGCACTTCGGGGTCGGGGTAGTGAACAGCCCGTTCCCAGCGGTGTCGAAGCCGTTAGTGGGGATCGCGGTCCGGCCGCCGTAGACGTTGCCGGGCGTGAAAGCGATCTGCGAGAACTGCGACGCGACGTTTTCGACCTGTGGCGACACGAACTTGACCTTGTGCGCTATCCAGTCGTTGTAGACCGTGGGTCCGTAGTCTCTCATCATGAGGGTCTCGAACCAGTCCGTCGCCGGCCACCCCGGGGAGCCCGTGGAGTTGACGCCCAGGCACCACGGTGCGGTGGCGCTGCCCTTGGCCTTCATCTGGCTCATGAGGGTCGTGAGGGCTGGGATCGACGTCGGAGTCTGCCACCCGGCCGCGGTCCACGCCGGCTTGTTGTACCAGACCAGGCCCTTGACGTTGGCGCTGCCGAGGAGACCGTAGAGCTTACCGTTGATCGTGCCTGCCTGGAGCATGCCCGGCACCATGTTCTGCTGCAGCGAGCTCATGTCGACCACTGAATTCAGCGGCTTGGCCGCGCCGAGGTTTACCATCTGCGCTACCACGCCGGGCTGAGGAATGTAGGCGATGTCGGGGGTGTTGCCGGCCTGGATCTTGGTGATGATCAGCTGGTTGATGTTGGTGACCGTCTGCCAGTTGATCTTGATGTTTGACTTCTGGGCCCCCAGCTCTGCGACGAGCTGCTTCTCCAGCCCTGCCTTGACGGGCGGGTCCACGCTCGACCAGATCGTGACGGTGGTGCTGCCACTCCCGCCTCCGCCTCCGCCGCTACTGCATGCGGTAACGGTAAGACCGGCGCCGACTAGCAACGCAGCGCCGAGCAGTGTAACTCTACGTGCCTGGCTCCTCATGAGTGCTCCTCAGCTGTCGGGGCCTCCGGTATGTCCTGATTCGATTCAGATATGATAGAAACAGGACTGAATCGAATCAGTGAATCGAATCAGGGAGATCATCCTGCTGACGGAGTTGGCTGTCAAGGCTCCCTCCGGGGAGAATCGACTGATTGTGTCCAGAACGTGACGACTGAGGAGATCCAGGTGACGATCGGCGGAAAGGTGACGCTCCGTGATGTCGCGGAACGCGCGGGGGTTTCCCGCACCACTGCCTCCTACATCCTCAACGGATTGTCCGGGCAGGCGGGAATCTCACCGGACACCGAGAAGCGGGTCCGGGACGTCGCCACCGCCCTCGGCTACCGGCCCAACCGCAATGCCCGGAGCCTCCGCACGGCAACAACCACGACGATCGGGGTGATCACCGACTACGTCGCCAGCGGCATGTTCGCCAGCGAGATGCTCGCCGGGGCCAACATGGCCGCCCGGCGCGCGGACCACCTGCTGGTGATTGGTGAGAGCGAGGGCGACGCCACCGCTCGAGACCTGCTCATCGACGAGATGATCGACCGACAGGTCGACGGGATCATCTACGCCACCCGCACGGCCCTGCGCACCGAGTTCCCGGCGCGGCTCGTCGGCACTCGGGCCGTCATGCTCAACTGCTACGACCCCGATCGCCCCGTGCCTTCTATCCTCCCGGACGACAGGACGGGAGGCCGCGGCGCAGCCGACATCCTGCTGGCGGCCGGAGTCTCCACCGGCGTCTTCACCGTCGGCGAGACCCCCGACAACGACGGTGTCGCGGGTGCACGGCGGATGGCCGGGATCCAGGAGCGGTTCGCCGAGGAAGGTCAGGCCCTCGCCGGCACGATCGAATGCCTGTGGGAGCCGGAACCCACTTATGACGCCGTGCTGGAGTGGCTCAGCCGGGGGAACCGGCCGAAGGGACTTATCTGCATGAACGACCGCGCCGCAGTCGGTACATACCAGGCGCTACGCGACCAGGGATTGAATGTTCCCGGGGACGTGTCCGTCGTATCTTTCGACGGCTCGGAGGTCGCCTCGTGGCTGCGTCCCCGTGCCGTATCGATGGTTCTACCGCTGCGAAGCATGGGTGCGCTCGCTGTCGAGCTGCTACTTGGCGGTCCGGATGGCGCGGGTTCCGGTCTCGCTAGAGACCCAGACCAGGGCGGCGCCCACCTGGTCCCGATGCCGGTGCTCGCAGGCGATTCCGTCCGCGCCGCAAAGACCGGCCGCAATGCTTGACCTTCCCGGCCACTGGGTGTGGGACTTCTGGGTAACCCGGGCACAAGGAACCTTCCACGGGTTCTTCCTCAAGGCCCCCCGCGCGCTGGGAGATCCCGAGAGACGCCATCGCAACGCATCGGTCGGACATGCGGTGTCAGCAGACCTGACCGCCTGGAGCTTCCTCCCGGACGCGGCGGTGCCGCAACATCAGCCCGCTTTTGACGATCTGGCTGTCTGGACAGGATGCGTTGTCGCCGATCCCGCCGGCGGGTGGCGAATGTTCACCACCGGCATCTCAGTCGCCGATGATGGCCTCGTACAACGGATCGGGACCTCCTGGTCTGCCGACCTGATCACGTGGCAACGCGAGCCCGCTCCCCTCTTGGAGGCCGACAAACGCTGGTATGCCACGCGGGAGACCGGGCAGCGCGCGACCCACTGGCGTGATCCTTGGGTTTTCCAGGCAGGCGGGATGTGGCACCTAGTGGCGACAGCGAAGTCCGCGGTCACGGGCACCGCGGTCGTGGCGCACGCCGTAGCGCCCGACCTGGTCGGGTGGGAGATCCGGCCGCCGCTGAGCGTCCCCAGCCGCCGCTTCGAATGGGCCGAGGTAATCACGGTCATGCCTGTGCTAGGGCGATGGGCGCTGGTGTTCTCCTGCATGTCAGACCAGATGCCGCACGACCCGCCCGGCGCGGGCGGCGTGTGGTCGGTGCCTGTGCCCGAGTTGGCGTTCACCACGGCCGACGAGTACTCGGAGCCGGTTCTCGACCTCGACGACGCCATCCGCCTCACATCGGATCACCTCTACGCCGGAAGGCCGGTGACGACAGGCGATCACGAGGCCCGGTTCCTCGCCTTCCGGTACCACGACGCGGGTGGGAGGTTCTTGGGGGGCGTGATCGACCCGCTGGAGCTCGAATGGCTAGCCGATGGCGCCGGGCTCCGGCTCGTCGACGCCGATTGGCGGCCAGGCTTCGACGCGGCGAGCCCCGAGGCCGAGCAGCACTCGACTTAGAGAAGCGGCGCTGGACCGTGTCAACAGCCGGTCCGGTGTCCTCTTGACAGCCAACCTCGTCGGCAGGATGATCTCCAAGATGTCCCACTGATTCGATTCAGACGTGCATCTGAATCGAATCAGTGGGACTCGCCGGAGGCTCCGACAGCTGAGGAGGTGCCAACGGTGGCAAGCAAGGCTTCACTTCGGATCGTCCGGCACGTTCCTGCCGGTGAAGGGAGAACGCAATGGCCTCAGTGAGGTTCGAGAAGGCGCAGCGCTGGTATCCGGGTGCGGACACGCCCGCTGTTCCGGGCATAGATCTCGAGATCGGCGACGGCGAGTTCATGGTCCTGGTGGGACCGTCCGGCTGCGGCAAATCCACCACCCTTCGAATGCTCGCCGGACTTGAAGAAGTGAACGAAGGCAAGATCTTCATCGGCGACCGTGACATCACGAACCTGCCGCCCAAAGACCGCGACATTGCCATGGTCTTCCAGAACTACGCCCTCTACCCCCACATGACCGTGGAAGACAACATGGCATTCGCCTTGAAGATGGCGAAGGTTCCCGCTGCAGAGCGCAAGGAGCGGGTCCTGGAGGCAGCGAAGATGCTCGGCCTCACTGAGTATCTCGAGCGCAAGCCCAAGGCGCTGTCTGGTGGTCAGCGCCAGCGCGTGGCGATGGGACGCGCAATCGTGCGCAGTCCGCAGGTCTTTTGCATGGATGAGCCGCTGTCGAACCTCGACGCCAAGATGCGCGTCCATACCCGTACCGACATCGCCAAGCTCCAGCAGGACCTTGGCACTACCACTGTCTACGTGACGCACGACCAGGTCGAGGCCATGACCATGGGTGACCGGGTGGCGGTGATGAACCTGGGTGAGCTTCAGCAGGTGGACACGCCGCTCCGCCTTTACGACCACCCAGACAACCTGTTCGTGGCCGGGTTCATCGGCTCGCCCCAGATGAACCTCATGGAAGCCGTGGCGGTGGAAGGCAAGGCCAAGATCGGTGACTACCTGGTGCCGGTCGACCCCGCGTCGCAGCAGAAAATATCGGGGTCGCAGCAGAAAACGTCGGGCAAGCTCACGGTCGGCGTCCGGCCGGAGGCCTGGCACCTGGTCTCGGACAGCGACGGTGGGCTCCCTATCTCAGTGACCGTAGTCGAGGACCTTGGTGCCGACACCTTCGTCTACGGCACATGCAAGGTGGAGGGAACGCCGAATACGGTGATCGTGCGGGTGAGCGAACGGGGCAAGATTCGCAAGGGGGATGTCATTCATGTGACAACGGACCCCCGCAACGTTCACGTCTTCGACACCGTCACTGGAGAGCGGCTCTCGGACTGAGCGCGGCCGCTCGGTGCCTGACCGGCTCGCCCATACCACCAGATTCGCCGAAGTTGCTGACACTCGGCTGATCGCCAGGGATCGGTTAGGAACCGGCTGGGCGCGCTTGCTCCGTCGCTGCCTGTCGAGACCTCGGGCCTTCGCGTCGTTTCGAGGTGGGCGCCGCTACGCTGGCAAGCTGGCCTGCGCGGTGAGCATCGAAGACATGAAGTTCTCCGGCGCGGCGACCGGGGTGGCGATCCGCTCGTAACCAGCCGGGCAAGGCCAGCAGGGAGGCGGCATGGTTTCGTGAGGTTCGTCTTCAGTCCGCCCGCCGACGAGGCGGCGGGCCTGCTGACCTTGCCATTCGACGAGCCGCTCGAGCAGTGGCAGGACGAGCGGCTCGTCGAGATCCGTCAGGCCGGGCCGTCCCGGCACGTGGTCCGGTTCGTCGCCGACGGCGGCGTGCTCTACGCATTGAAGTCCATCAGCGAACGGCTGGCCCGGCGCGAGTACCGGCTGCTCCGTGCGCTCGCCGAGCTCAACGTGCCCGCGGTCGAGGTCGTCGGCATCGTCATCGACCGCGGGCCGGACCTGGACGCGATCCTGGTGACCCGGTTTCTCGAGTACTCGACCACGTACCGGGCGCTGTTCTCCGGCCCGCGCGTCGGGCAGCCGACCGACCGGCTGCTCGACGCGCTGGTGGAGCTCCTGGTCCGGCTGCACCTGTCCGGGTTCTTCTGGGGCGACTGCTCGCTGTCAAACACGCTGTTCCGCTACGACGCCGGCACGCTCGCGGCCTGCCTGGTTGACACGGAGACCAGCGAGCAGCACCCGTCGCTGTCGGACGGGCAGCGGCTGATGGACATCGAGCTCGCCATGGAACGGACCGGCGGGGAGCTGCTCGACCTCGAGGCGGGCGGACTGCTGCCGGCGGAAGTCGACCCGCTGTCCTTCGGTGAGGAGCTCAGCCGCCGGTACGACGCGCTGTGGGATGAGCTGACCAGGGAGGAGACGCTGCACCCGCAGGAGCAGCGCTACCGGATCGCGGAGCGGCTGCGCAGGCTCAACGCCCTCGGCTTCGATGCCGACGAGCTTGAGCTGATCAGCACGCCGGACGGCAACAAGCTGCGGATACGGACCAAGGTCGCCGCGGCGGGACAGCACCGCGCGCAGCTGTTCCGGCAGACGGGGATCAGCGCGGACGAGAACCAGGCCAGGAGGCTGCTCAACGACATCGCCAGCTTCCGCGGCTACCTGGAGCAGAAGAGCGACCAGCCGGTGTCGGAGACCGTTGCGGCCCACCGGTGGCTGGAGGAGATCTACGATCGCGTGGTGGCGAAGATCCCGGCCGGGCTGCGCGGCAGGCTCGCGCCACCGGAGATCTTCCACGAGGTACTCGAGCACCGCTGGTACCTGTCCGAGCGGGCGGGCCATGACATCGGGACCACGGCGGCGGTCATGTCCTATTTCGAGACCGTGCTGCCGCACGCGCCAGACCCGCTCAGCGCGGCGCTGGACGGCGCGGGAGCGGACCCATCGCCCTGGCCGTCCCCATCGCTGCCTCCGGGGGAGAGCTAAGGCGGCGCCAGAACGGGTCATGCGTCGCCTGCCGCGGCACCACCAAGCCCTGGCGCGGACGCTCCGCCATGTCCAGTCGCCAGCGGACGACGCGGAAGCGCGCCCGATGGCGGCGGCGAGCCGTTACACGCGCTGCCCGCCATGACTGCTCGCCGGATTGGTATGAGATGTCAGGCAGTCCTGGGGCCAGGACAGCCGCCTGCCTTGCTGCTCAAGGCAGCGATGCCAGCGGTGCGCGGCGGCGGGCGCCGTTCTCGGTCCAGGTCACCTGGGCGGAGCCGGTTGTCAGGTCGGCGTTGAGTACTGCCTCGTGAGTGCCGTGAGCCCAGCTCATGACGATCCGGGAAGCGCTTCCCGAGCTGGTCATGTCTCCCCCGAATGCTGGGTGTGCGTTGCGGAAGCGGATGAGCCGGCACAGGGCCTGCACGACGGGCTTGGCTAGGCCCGCATCGATCTCCGCGGGTGTGTAGTGGTGACGGTTGACGTCGCGGCCGACTCCGGTCCGGGCGAGCAGGTCCATGTCGTTGGTCCCCGCGAGCAGGCCGACGTAGTAGACCTGCGGGATCCCCGGTGTCCAGAACTGCAGTGCCCGCGCGAGCAGGTAGCGGTCGTCGTCGCGGCCGAGCGCGTCGTAGAACGTGCAGTTGACCTGGTAAAGGTCCACGTTGGACGCTGCCGCCCCAGTGGCCTGCCGCGATGTCCCGCCGCTGTTGACGTGGATGGTCTTCACCAGCGTGGCCAGCTGGCCGGGGTCGAGCAGGCCCGGGCCAGCGCGGCCCGTGGTGTCGGGGCCGACGTCGATCACGCCGATCCCGTCATGGGTGTCGAGCACGGTGAAGGCGTTGGCGGGCCGGTGCTCCAGCCAGGCGAGCAGCGGGCTGGCGTCGGCAGCGGTCAGGGCATGCAGGACCAGCGGTGGCAGGGCGAAGTCATACACGTAGTCCACCTGCCGGGCGATCTCCACCTGGTACAGGTAGTGGGAATGCACTTCGACCAGGACCTCAAGGTTCCTTTCATGGCACCATGCGGTGACCTCGTCGATGAACGTGAACGTTTCCGGCGTCATGAACGAACTCAGGCCAGGCGTCTTGACCGCATAGCCAACGGCATCGAGCCGGACCTGGGCCGCGTGCGCCTCGGCAAGGTTGTCGAGAACCTGGAGCAGGTAGGCGCGCGCGGCCGGATGGCGGACGTCTATGTCGATCTGCTGGGGCGTGAATGTCGTCCACACCAGGGCCCTGCTGCCGTCAGCCAGGACATACGGGGTGAACGGCAGGCCCGGCCGCGGCCGGTACAGGCGCGTCAGCGCGTCCTCGGTGGCGCCGTCGGGGAACACGGTGCCGAAGGTGAGGAACATCCCCGCGAACTGCGAGTCCCGGCCGTGGGCCAGCCAGTCCTGGAACTGCGCGGACGACGAGGACACGTGATTGACGATCACGTCGGCCATGAGCTGGTACTCGGCGCCCAGCGCCGCGATATCCGCCCACGAGCCGAGACGCGGGTCCACCTGGGCGTGGTCCTGCGGGTCGAAGCCCGCGTCAGCCCCGTCGTAAGGACGGTAGAACGGAAGCACGTGCACCCCGCCGAACAGTCCCCGCAACGGCCCGCCGAGCAGATGCCGCAACCCCGCCAGGTCCCCGCCGAAACGGTCGGCGTATGCAATCAGCCCGACCCTGGAACGCATACCTCTCCTCATCACCCTCGCGCGGGCTGTCACCGTTCGCGGCCTGCGCCCTGCGAGGGCCGCACGGTGAAGATATCGGGCAACCGGTGGCCGTGGCTGCCGAACGCTGCCCTGACCGCGTGGCGCACGCTCCCGGCCAGTTGGGCCGGGATCAGCGCGATCGCGGCGCCGCCGAAGCCGCCGCCCGTCATTCTTGCTCCCAGCGCGCCGTGGTGCACCGCCGTCTCGACAGCCGCGTCGAGTTCTCTGGTGGAGATCTCGAGTCGTCGCGCATCGAACGGTGCGAGGCTGTCAGCAGCCGGCCAACCTCCTCGGGAAGCTGCGCGCGCAGTGCCTGCACGGTATCTAGGACGCACTGGTCCTCGGCGACGACATGGCGGGCACGCCTCGCGGCATACCCGCCTGAGGCGTGTTCGTGCTTGACCTTGGTGTCGATCACCAAGACGGCGAGCCCTGACTCGTCAAGCCGGAGGTCAACCGGTGTTGACGACCCGCCCCGGCAGTCGATGAAAAGGACGGCCCCCTCCTTCGCTAGAAGCGAGGCTGACTGGTCGAGGATGCCGGTAGGAGCACCGACAAACTCGTTCTCGGCCAGGTGCGTCGCTCGGACAAGGAGCGGGCCTGCGAAGCCCAGCCGCCACGCCTCGTTCAGGGCAACTGCGAGCGCCGATTCAAGCGCAGCTGACGAAGACAGCCCGGCTCCGAGCGGCACGTAGGAAACGGAGTGCGCGTCAAAGTCGGCCAGCCCGGCCAGCCCGGTGCCCACCTGCCCTGGGCCCCAGGTGACGCCCACAGGGTAGGCAGTCCATCCGTTGACGGCGGCAGGCGACAGGTCCCTGAGGCTGGCCTCGCCGATGCCGTCCGTCAGGCTCGATGACACGCGGACCAGATCGTCGTCCCTCAGGGCGAGCGCCGCGAAGGTGCGCCGGTCGATGGCGAAAGGCAGCGCGAAGCCCTCGTTGTAATCGGTGTGCTCGCCGATCAGGTTCACCCGGCCCGGAGCGGACCAGATGCCATCCGGCGGATATCCGAAGACGGCCGCGAAACCGTCGGCTGCCTGTGTCAGGAGGCCGTTCATGCCGGGTTCGCCCGATCCGCCCGGGCGATCGCTGTTCGCAGCAGTTCGGCCTGGGCCTCCGGAGCGACGTCGCCGATCCAGGCGCCCATCCCCGACTCACTGCCGGCCTGGTGCTTCAGTTTGTCCGCGCCGCGCCGTGGCGACATTAGGCGCAGGTGCAGCCGCGCGCTGTCGCGGTGCGAGCCTACGGGCGCCTGGTGCCAGGCGGCGATGTAGGGGGTGGGGTCGTCGTAGAGCTCGTCGAGGCCGCGCAGCAGCCGCAGGTAGAGCACGGCGAGATCGTCGCGTTGCGCCTCGCTGGTGGCAGTGAAGTCGGCGACGTGCTCGTTGGGCAGCAGGTGCGCCTCGACAGGCCAGCGGGCGGCGAACGGCACGAACGCGGTCCAGTGCGCTCCAGCCATCAGGACGCGCGGCCCGGTCAGCTCGGCTTCGAGAATGTCGGCGAAAAGGGAAGGGCCGTAGCCGTCGATCTGCGCGAGGAGCTGGCGGGTCCGGGGCGCCACGTAGGGGTAGCCGTAAATCTGTCCGTGCGGGTGTGGCAGCGTAACGCCGATCTCCGCCCCGCGATTCTCGAATATGTATACCTGCCCGATGCCGGGAAGCGAGGACAGGAAGGCAGTCCGGTCGGCCCATGCCTCGATGACCGTGCGCGCCCGGGATCGGCTGACCGATCCGAAGGCGCCATCACCCGCGGAGCTGAAGCACACAACTTCGCAGCGGCCGAACGCTGGTACCTGGCGTGCCAGGCGGCTGCCCTCCAAGTACGCCGGGTCCGCCTCGGGCGAGCCGGATCCGGGTAGCGCCGGGCCGAATGCTGGCGATCGGTTTTCGAACACGGCCACGTCGTAGGAGGACGGGATCTCCGACGGGTTGCCGGGTGACTGCGGCGCGAGAGGGTCCAGGCTGGCCGTCGGCATGACGATGCGGTTCTGCCGTTCAACGGCAATAGAGATCCACTCGCCGGTCAGGAGGTCCTGCCTCATCGCCCCTGTCAGCGGCCGGTGGCCCAGCTCGCGCAGGTCGGGAGCGCGCTCAGGCGGCAGCGACGTGTCGGCGTCATCGAAGTAGATCAGCTCGCGGCCGTCGGCCAGAACGTGCACGCGTTTGACGATCTTCCCGGTCATGCAGGCAGCGTAAGTCACTTGCGAAATCGCAAGCAAGAATCCTTTCGATTTGACAAGGAAAAACGTCTTTACAACGATGGACCCGTGACAGAAGATGCCCAGCCTCCGAGCACTGTCACGCGCAGGGACCGCATGCGAGCCCTCATCGAGCAGCGTGTCTTCGCGCGCGTGACCGAGCTGAGCCGGGAATTCGGCGTCTCAGCGGTCACGGTGCGAACCGACCTTGACGCGCTGGAAGCCGAGGGAGGCATCCGCCGGATCCGCGGAGGCGCGGTGCCATTCGACGCGGCTCGGCTGGGAGAGCGATCATTCGAGGAGGCGGCGGTCGAGGCCGCCGCCGCCAAGGCACGCATTGCCGCTGCGGCGGCCGACCTTCTCGAGCCGGGCATGAGCGTACTGCTAGATGTGGGGACGACCGCAGCTGCAGTCGCCCGTGAGATACTTCGCCGCGATAGGCTGCGCGACCTGACTGTTATCACCAACGGTCTCTCGATCGCTCTCCTCTTGGAGCCGGCGGTCCCGCAGCTGCAAGTCGTCGTCACTGGCGGTACGCTGCGGCCGCTCCAGCACTCACTCGTCGCCCCGCTGGCGAGCCAGGTGCTCGCCCGAGTGCACGCGGATGTTGCCCTGATCGGCTGCAACGGCGTCCACGCGGAGGCCGGGGTGACAAACATCAACCTGCCAGAGGCAGAGGTCAAAGCAGCCATGATCGCCGCCGCCGCCCGCACCGTCGTCATCGCGGACGGTTCGAAGATCGGCCGAGTTCACCTCGGGTGGATAGCCGACACCTCCGCCGTCGACGTCCTCATCACCGATCCGGCCGCGCCCGATGCCGCCCTAGCGGAAGTGCGCGCGCTCAACGGGCCGCGTGTCGTGGTTGCCTGAGGGCGGGCCCTCTGAGCTTGTGAGGTGTTCACGTTTAGGGGTGACCTGCGTGAACGGGGTCTGGCCGGAGTGCTGCCCACGGGTTAAGCGGGCTCAGCCTACATTTTCCGGAGGTTCCTCCTCCGGCTCGGCGGGTTCATGGCACCTCAGGGCTGTTGTCTGCCTCGATGATCTCGAGGGTGAGGTCCTGCAACTCGGCGAGCAGGGAGCGGAGCCTTTTCGCGTTGTCGAACAGGGGCTGGTATTCGGCGAGTTCGCGGGGGGTTAGCCGTCTGGTCACGGTCTTGCCGCCGATCTTGCGGGTCCATTCGGCGTACGGGCCGTGCAGCCGGGGCGGGTCGGCGTGGCAGCGGCAGCCGGGCTTGCCGCAGGCGTAGGAGCGGACGGTGAGGGTGCCGGGCAGGGCGTAGCCGGCGGCGGCGAGCCCGGCGGCGATCCGGTCGCGGGCCGCGTGCTGGGCCGGGCTTGGTTCCATGCGACACACCGTCTCAGATCCGCGGGCCTGAATGCCTTCCACAGTATATTCCTGTGGAAAGTCCTGCCCGGGAGGCCTCATGGAGCCGGCAGAGCCTGCGGTGGCCGCTTATGTCGCGCGGTGGCGGCCGTCATCGGTATCGGCGGAGGCCGCGGCGTTCGCCCGGGACGTGATCGCGAAGACCGGTCCGGCGGGCCGTGAGCGGGCGAAGAACCTGCTGTGGGCGGCGGGGAAGCTCGCTGATTACGCGATCGGGCTGGGCCTTGAGCCGGTTCCGCAGGTGCTGCTGCACCCGTCGGTGACCGAGCGGTTCACCCGGTGCGCGCCGGGCCTGTCGGGGGCGCCGCGCCGCACGCTGCGCACCAACCTGCGGTTCATCGGCCGCCGGGTCGTGCCGCACCTGTATCCGGCCGATCTGCCGCTGCCGCGGGAACGGGCCAAGGCGCCCTACAGCCCCGCGGAGATCGACGGGTTTCTCGCGCTGGCGGACGCCCAGCCCACCGCGGAGCGGCGGATGCGGGCGGCGGGGCTGGTCTGCCTGGGCGCGGGCGCCGGGCTGATCCGCTCAGATCTGCGCGATGCGCGCGGCAGCGACGTGACCGCCCGGTCCGGCGGGGTGGTGGTCACCGTGCGCGGCGCCCGGCCGCGGACGGTTCCGGTGCTGGCCCGCTACCATGCCCGGCTGCTGGCCGCGGCCCGGTCCGCTGGGGGCGGCCTGATCTGCGGCGGGGCCGATCCGGGCCGCCGGAACCTGACGAACCCGCTGGTCACGTCGCTGGACGGCGAAGGCGGGCTGCCCCGGCTGGACACCTCCCGGCTGCGCGCGACCTGGCTGGCCGGCTGCGCGGAGCTGCTGGGGCTGGCCACGTTCATGCACGCGGCCGGGATCAGCTGCTCCCAGCGCCTGGGTGATCTCATCGCCGGGCTGGAACCGGCCGGCGAGGCCGAGGCGGTCAGGCTGCTCGGGGCCATCCGGCGATGATCCCGCTGGCGGCGCTGGAGGAGATCATCGACGCCTCCGGCACCGCGCCGCGGATCGAGGCCATGCTGCCCGCCGGCGTGCGCGCCCGGCAGCTGCTCGTCCGCACCCTGCTGCTGGGCATGCTGGCCGTGCTCGCCGATCACCGCCCGGCCCACCTCACCCGCGTGCACCAGGCGCTAACCGCGCTCAGTGATCACGACCAGCGGCGGCTGGGCGTGATCGCGGACTGGAACAACGCCCCGCACCAGCTCACCTACCGGCAGACCGAGTACACCTTCGGCCTGGTCGCCGCCGCGCTCGCCGGGGACGAGCCCGGCGGGCTGCCCTCCGGCCGCCTGCAGCGCATCTGCGATGACCTGCTCGAGGCGTCCGTCCCGACGGAGTTCAAGGACGCCAGCGCCTCGCTGGCCGTCGACTGGACGGACCTGGAGTCCTTCTCCCGCCCCCCGCCGGCCAAAGGCGGCCCCTGCGCCGACCCCGAGGCCTCCTGGGGCCACCGCAAGAACAACCTGCTGCGCAGCGAAGACGAGCTGTTCTACGGCTACTACCTGTCCGCCGGGGTCATGGCCCGGGAGGAGAACGGCCCCACCGTCCCCGAGCTCGCCCGCCGCGCCGCGGTCTCCTCGTGCCGGCACGACCCGGTCCGCGCCTTCGCCCCCGTGCTGACCGCGCTGCCCGGCCAGGGCATCCCGCTCGGCGACATCCTTGATGATTCCGGCTACGCCCACCGCGACGCCGCCGCCTGGGCCATCCCGCTCAGAGCCGCCGGCGCCGCCCTGATCCAGGACCTGCACCCGCACGACCGCGGCCCCAAGGGCACCCACCACGGCGCCATCATCGCCAACGAGAACCTCTACTGCCCAAAGACACCCCGCCCGCTGCTGGAACTAGGGCCGCTCGCCCCCGGCGCGGCGAAGGAACAAACCACGGACTGGGCGCACAAGACCACCGAACTCGCCCGCTACAAGCTCGGCAGGATCACCGCCGACGACGCCGACGGCTACCACCGGGTCCAGTGCCCCGCCGCCATGGGCAAGATCCGCTGCCCGCTGCGGCCCGCCTCGATGACCCTAGACCGGGACCGCCCCGAGATCCTGCAGCCCCCCGAACACCCCCAGGCCTGCTGCACACAACAGACGATCACCGTCCCGCCGGACGTGAACGCCAAAACCAGGCAGAAACACGACTACCCATCGGTGGCCTGGCGCCGCTCCTACACCCGCCGCACCGGCGCCGAACGCGGCTTCGCCACCGCCAAAGACCCCGCCGCCAACACCATCAGCCGCGGCTGGTGCCGCCTCATGGGCCTGACACCCCTCATGCTGTTCATCACGACCCTGCTGATCGTCCGCAACCAGCGCATCCTCGCCGCCTGGAACACCAGGCAGGAACAAACCCAGCGCCGCGCAGCCGCCGGGCTGCCCCCCAAAACCCGCCGGCGGCGCCGCAGAACCCTCGCCGGCCTCGCCGCCGGACCGCCCTGACCCCAACCCCCGCGACCACGAGCCCCGCACTCATCACCACCAGGACAGCAGCCACAACCAGGCCAAAGCATGCCCTGACACAAGACAAACCAGCAGACCAGGCCCCGCCGCAGCGCCGAACACCCCCGCACCACGCCATCGACTACCAAAAGACCGGAATGTCAGACCCAAACGTGAAAATAGGCCTCACCGAAACGTGAAGACCTCCCTTGTGCGCCCGGCAGGATTCGAACCCGCGACCCGCTGCTTAGAAGGCAGCTGCTCTATCCGACTGAGCTACGGGCGCCCGGTGACCATTGTGCATGGCGAAGATCACACAAAGGCCACACGCAGGTCGCATTGTGTGGCGACGCGTGTCACTGAACGTAACGGAACGCGACGGCGTCCGTGAATCGAAGCCTCCCCATCCTACCGAACACACCCAGCCTCCTCTCCCTCCGCCCCGCGCACCGGCCCAAGGCAGGCAGCCGCGTAGCGATAGGGTTTCTCGTATGCCCGACACGGTTCTGTACACCGCGGAGGCGGTGTCGACAGGCGACGGCCGCAACGGCCACGTCACCTCCTCTGACCAGCGGATCGACCTGGATCTGGCGATACCGGCTGAGATGGGCGGTACCGGCGCGGGAAGCAATCCCGAGCAGCTGTTCGCGGCGGGCTACGC
>Ga0335073_10002545_pt1 | contig 24986 bp, 19 predicted proteins | sample Lox_Sample_22_FD_207093 | JGI IMG/M metagenome (GOLD analysis project Ga0335073, IMG submission 207093) | Soil microbial communities from Loxahatchee National Wildlife Refuge, Florida, United States - Lox_Sample_2.2 | ecosystem: Environmental > Terrestrial > Soil > Wetlands | place: USA... | reverse complement strand
GATGCTGCCCACCGATCTCTCGGCGGAAACCGGTGTGCCGCCGCTCACCAACGGAATCGAGGGGACGGTGGAGGCCGGCTTCCCTGCTGAGATCGCGCCGCGGCCCGAGGATTACGTGTTCCTCAAGCGCCGACCGAGCGCATTCTATGGCACCGGTGTTGCCGAGTTGCTGCACATGCTGCGGCGGGACACCATTATCGTCGGCGGCGGCGCCACCAATCGCGGCGTCGAAACGAGTGTGCGCGAAGCCTTCAATCTCGATATCGCCTCGGTGGTGGTGCGCGAGTGCTGCTGGGGCAGCGATGCGGCGGCGCACTCGTACAGCCTGGACAAGGCGATGAAGATGTATGCGCGCATCCGGACGCTGGAGCAGGTGGCCGCGATGCTGCGGGACTGAACCGAGCGGCCACGAGATTGACCGGCGATGGCCGCGCGGCGGTATGCGTGATGCATCGCGATCCGAGGGCACGAGCGCGAGCCGCGAGCCAACGCGCGCCCACCTACCCATCGGGCAGCCGTTCCCGTGTCACGTCGCCCGTGCCACACTCGCCTCCAACACCCTGTCACCGGGCGGAAGGCATCCGATGAGCATCATCGAAGCAGGCGGGATTGATTGCGATATCCATCCGGCCGTGCCCAATTTGAAGGCGCTGCATCCCTACCTGGCCGATCACTGGCGCGACAGCAGCATCCAGCGTGGTCTGCACGAGCTGGAATCGATCGCCTATCCCACCAATTCGCCGCTCACCTCGCGGTCTGACTGGCGGCCGCCCACCGGCAAGCCCGGCTCCGATCTCACCCTCCTGCGCCAGCACGCGCTGGATCGTTTCGGCACCAGCATAGCAATCTGCAATTGCCTCTACGGCGCGCAACTGCTGTTCTCGGAAGACATGGGCGCCGGCTTCGCGCGCGCCATCAACGACTGGCTGGCCGGCGAATGGCTCGACAAGGAGCCGCGGCTGCGCGGTTCGATCGTGGTGCCGATGCAGAACCCGGAGTTCGCCGCCGAGGAAATCCACCGCGTCGCCCCTGACCACCGCTTCGTGCAGGTGCTGATGCTGGTGATGCACGACATGCCGCTGGGCAAGCGGCATTACTGGCCGATCTATGAAGCGGCACAGCGACACGGCCTGCCGGTGGGCATCCACGCCGGCAGCGCCTATCGCCATCCGGTCACGCCGCTTGGTTGGCCGAGTTACTACACCGAGGATTACGCCGCCCAGGCCCCCGCTTTCCAGGCCGCGCTCTCCAGCCTGGTCTGCGAGGGGGTGTTCACCAAGTTTCCGGATCTGAAGGTGGTGCTGATCGAATCCGGCTTTACCTGGCTGCCGGCGCATCTGTGGCGGCTGACCAAATTCTGGCGTGGACTGCGCATGGAAGTGCCGTGGGTGGACCGCGCGCCGGCCGAGATCGTGCGCTCCAACGTGCGGCTGACGCTCCAGCCATGCGACGGGCCGCCCTCCGCCGAAGACTTCGCCCGCTTGCTCGATCATTTCGATTCCGACGAGTTGCTGCTGTTCTCCACCGACTACCCGCACTGGCAGTTCGACGGCGATGCGGTCCTGCCCGAGGGGCTGTCCAGCGAGCAAGTGCGGAAGATCATGATCGACAATCCACGGGCAACGTATCAGCGCCTGATGGAGACAGTAGCCTGAGGCCGCAGCAGCGCTGATGCGGGCATGGCATTGTGTCGAGCGTGGCGACGCGGCAGTACGCCGGCCGGCCGGCACATGAAGACGCGACCGGGTGTTGCCAGACGCCCCACACTGCCCAATCATATAGTCCCTTGGTAGACAGGCCTTGCCAGACGGAGTCCGACCGATGAACGTCCAGGTCACCAGCCGTCCCGCCATCCAGCCCGCCGGCGCGACCAGGCTCGCGATCGCCGACGGCGACATCCACCCGCAGCGCAACTCCTACCGGGACCTGTTCCCCTACATGGAAAAGCGCTGGCAGGACCATGCCCTGACCTTCGGCTCGCGCCCGCGGCAGGCGTATCAGGCCGGCCCGGCCTATCCGAAGGGCCAGCCCAACGCCGCCCGCCGCGACGCCTGGCCACCGGGCGGCAGGCCGGGCAGCAATCTCGCCTTCATGCAGAAGCAGTTGCTGGACGAGAACAACATCCAGCTCGGTGTGCTGAACGCCACCGGCGACAACGGCGCCAGCTTCCAGAACCGCGAATTCGGCGCCGCAGTGTGCCGCGCGATGAACGACTGGATGGTAGCCGAGTGGCTGTCGAAGGAACCACGCCTGAAGGGCTCCATCGTGGTGCCCTACGAAGACCCGGAAGCCGCCGTGGCCGAGATCGAGCGCTGGGCCGGCGACCCGCGCTTCGTCCAGGTGCTGATGGTGACCCGCATCGCCGAGCCGCCCGGACAGAAGCGCTACTGGCCGGTCTACGAAGCGGCAGCCGCGGCCAACCTGCCCATCGGCGTGCATGCCTTCGGCTTCGGCGGCTATCCGGTCAGCGGCAGCGGCTGGCCATCGTTCTACATCGAGGACATGGTCGGCCACGCGCAATCGGCGCAGTCCTTCGTCACCAGCCTGGTGATCGAGGGCGTGTTCGAACGCCTGCCCAATTTCAAGCTGGTGATGATTGAGGCCGGCTTCGCCTGGATCCCCTCGCTGAGCTGGCGGCTGGACAAGCTATGGCGCCGGCTGAAGCAGGAGACGCCGCATCTGAAGCGCGCACCGTCGGAATACATCCGCGAGCAAGTGTGGCTGACCACGCAGCCGATGGAGGAGCCGCAGCCGCGCGAGCGCGTGCTGGAGGCGATCGAGTGGATCGGCTGGGATCGCTTGCTGTTCGCCACCGACTACCCCCACTGGGACTATGACGATCCTGCCCAGGTGCTGCCGATGAGCCTGCCGGAGGAGAAGCGCCGCGGATTCTTCTTCAACAATGCAATGGAGCTGTACCGCCAGGGATAGACCGCCGCGGTGAAGCGGGCACCCCTTGCCCGTCGCCGCCGCGTGTCATTGCGCCTCGACGTCATTGCGCCTCGACGTCATTGCGAGCGAATTGAAGCAATCTCGGTCGATCATGACCGAGAATGCCTCGCTTCGCTCGCAATGGCACCTGGGGCGCTAGCCAGCCGCACTCACGCAGCCGACACGCACAGCTAACATTGCATCCTTGCCCCGCCCCGCTAGACTCTCGCGTTTTCCGCGCAGGAGACCCCCATGGCCCCGCCGCCCTTTGGCGCCAATTCCGCCGCCGCCCGCGACATCGCCACCGTGCTGCATCCCTACACCGACCTCCAGGCCCACCAGGAGATCGGCCCCGTCGTGATCTCCCGCGGCAAGGGCGTGCGCGTGTGGGACGACGCCGGCAAGGAATACATCGAGAGCGTCGCCGGCCTGTGGTGCGCCTCGCTCGGCTTCGATAACGAGCGCCTGGTGCAGGCGGCCGTCGACCAGATGCGCAAGCTGCCGTTCTACCATGCCTTCACCGCCAAGTCGCACGAACCGATGATCGACCTGGCCGAGATGCTGATCGCGCGCGCGCCGGTGCCGATGAGCAAGGTGTTCTTCGCCAATTCCGGCTCCGAAGCGAACGACTCCGCCATCAAAATGGTGTGGTATCTGAACAACGCACTTGGCCGGCCGAACAAGAAGAAGATCATCGGCCGCGTGAAGGGCTACCACGGCATCACGCTCGCGGCGGCCTCGCTGACTGGGCTCGCGGTGAACCACCGCGCCTTCGACGTGCCGCTCCCCGGCTTCCTGCACACCAGCACGCCGCACTTCTACCACGGGGGCAAACCCGGCGAGAGCGAGGACGCCTTCGCCACCCGCTGCGCCGAGGAACTCGACCAGCTCATCATCGAGGAAGGCCCCGACACGGTCGCCGCCATGTGGGCCGAGCCGGTCATGGGCGCCGGCGGCGTGATCGTCCCGCCACGCGGCTATTTCCCCAAGATCCAGGCGGTGCTGAAGAAGCACGACGTGCTGCTGGTCGCCGACGAGGTGATCTGCGGCTTTTGGCGCACCGGCAACTACTGGGGCTGCCAGACGCTCGATATCACGCCCGACATCGTGACCTGCGCCAAGGCGCTGTCGTCGTCCTATCTGCCGATCAGCGCGGTCATGGTGAACCAGCGCGTGTTCGATGCGCTGAGCAAGGAAAGCCACGAGATCGGCACGTTCGGCCACGGCTTCACCTATTCCGGCCATCCGGTACCGGCCGCCGTGGCGATCGAGACTCTGAAAATTTACGACGAAATCGACATCGGCACGCATGTCCGCGCCGTCGGTCCGCACATGCAAAGCGAGCTCCAGCGGCGCTTTGCCGATCATCCACTGGTGGGCGAAATCCGCGGAGTGGGCCTGATCGCGGCGATGGAGCTGGTGGCTGACAAGGCCACGCATACCAACTTCGATCCGAAGGCACGGGTGGGCGGCCGGCTGACCCGGCTCATAGAAGAGCATGGCGTGATCGGCCGGACGGTGATCAACGACACGCTCTGCTTCAGTCCCCCTCTGATCATCACCGAGGCCGAGGTGGACGAAATGCTGACCCGCATTGGGAAGGCGCTGGACGAGCTGACCGTGCAGTTGCGGCGTGAGCAAATCGCGGTGGTGCGCTAGCCGCAGCTTGGATCCCTCCCCTTGCGGGGCGCGCCGCTGCCCGCACGCAAACGGGCGCGGCGCGACACCGGGAGAGACGCGATGCGGCCCGAGGACGTCATTGCTGACAGGCGCCGGCCCTATACCGGCGCCGAATACATAGAAAGCCTGCGCGACGGCCGCGAAGTCTATATCGATGGCGAGCGCGTCGCCGATGTCACCGCGCATCCTGCGTTCCGCAATTCGGTGCGCACCATCGCGCGGCTGTACGATGCGCTGCACGATCCGGCACAGCAGGCGGTACTCACCTGCCCCACCGATACCGGCAGCGGCGGCTACACCCATCGGTATTTCCGCGTCGCCCGCTCGCGCGACGACCTTGTGGGCGCACAGGGTGCCATCGCCGCCTGGTCGCGCCTGAGCTATGGCTGGATGGGCCGCACGCCCGACTACAAGGCCGCCTATACCAACACGCTCGGCGCCAATCCCGACTATTACGGACCATACGCCGACAACGCGCGTGTTTGGTACAAGCGCGCACAGGAAACCGTGCCGTTCATGAACCACGCCATCGTCAATCCTCCGGTCGATCGCCACCTGCCGGCAGAGAAGGTGAAGGACGTCTATGTCTGCGTGCAGAAGGAAGTGGATGGCGGCATTATCGTTTCCGGCGCCAAGGTGGTGGCGACGTCGGCGGCGATGACGCACTACAACTACCTGGGCCAGAGTTCGAAGACGGCAACCGAGGACCTGGACATGTCGCTGATGTTTATCGTCCCGATCAGTGCGCCCGGCCTCAAACTGTTCTGCCGCACATCGTACGAGCAAGCGGCACTGCGCCACGGCTCGCCGTTCGATTATCCGCTGTCGTCACGCTTCGACGAGAACGACGCGATCTTCGTATTGGACAAGGTGTTCGTGCCCTGGGAAGACGTGTTCATCTACCGGGATCCCGCCCGCGTGCTGAGCTTCTATCCGCGCTCCGGCTTCATGCAGGGCTTCCAGTTCCAGGGCTGCACGCGGTTTGCGGTGAAACTCGATTTCATTTGCGGCCTGCTGCACAAGGCCCTTCGCTGCACCGGCGGCGACGATGCACGCGGCAACCAGGTCCTGCTCGGCGAGGCGATCGCCTGGCGCAATCTGTTCTGGGCGCTGTCGCATGCCATGGCGAACAACCCTGACCCATGGAAGGGCGACGCAGTGCTGCCGCAGCAGCAGGCGGGCAATGCCTATCGCGTGTTCGCACCCGACGCGTATCCGCGCATCAAGGACATCGTCGAGCGCACGGTGACGTCCGCCCTGATCTATCTGCCCTCATCGGTGAAAGACTTCGCCAACCCGGCGATCGAGCCATACTTGCGGCAATACGTGCGGGGCTCCCATGGTATCGGCTATGAGGAGCGGATCAAGATCATGAAGCTGTTGTGGGACGCCGTTGGTACCGAATTCGGCGGCCGGCACGAACTCTATGAACGCAACTACGCTGGCGGCTGGGAGGATATCCGGTTGCAGACCCTCACCGGCGCGCAACGCGGCGGCGATATGGCGGCAATGGAAGCGCTGGTCGACCAATGCATGGCCGACTACGACGCGAGTGGTTGGACCGGGGAGACCTGGGTGGGGATCGATTGAAGCGGTCACATTCGTAACCGGAGGCGCTGGTTTGATTTCTGCTCATCCCGACATTGCATGACCGAAACTGCACTCATGCTTTTCGGCGTTGAGACGGCGATCATCGCTGTGGCGGCCGCATTGCAGGCGGCTGCCGGAATGGGCATGGCATTGCTCGCTGCCCCTTTGCTGGCGTTGGTCAATCCGACGCTCGTTCCGGGCCCAATGCTGGTGGCCATCATGGCGCTCTCCGCGATCGTTGCCTGGCGGGAGCGTGCCGCGATCGATCGCCGCGTTCTTGCGATGTCCCTCTCCGGTCTGATAGTCGGATGCATGCTTGGCGCGGTGCTTATTGTTGCACTTGCAGGCCTCGACCTCACCCGCGTCCTCGCAACACTGATTCTCGTTGCCGTCCTGCTCAGCATGTCCGGCGTTCAGGTGCGCGCCACGCGCCCCGCTCTGCTGATCGGCGGCGTTGCATCCGGCGTCCTGGGTACCCTGGTCGGCGTGCAAGGCCCGCCGATTGCCCTCGTCCTGCAGCACGAACTGCCCAATCGCCTGCGCGCCACGCTGTGCACATTCTTCGCCATCGGATCGCTCATCTCGCTGGTCGCACTGGCCGCATCAGGCACGTTCGGCGCGCTCCAGTTTGGGCTCTGCCTTCAGCTGCTGCCCGGCGTCGCGGTTGGCCTCGCGATCGCCGCACTGATCGGCCGCCGGATCGACCGACGAGGCGCTCGCATCCTCGTGCTGGCGATCTCCGCGCTCAGTGGACTGGCACTCTTGCTGCGCTGAGCGACGAAACGCCAAGGTTGTTGCGCTCCGAGCGACGGGACAGCGGCGCGTTTTGTTTCGAAACCGGCCAGTGTTCCGCGTGCCTCACGCGACAAATTCCCGCCGCCCGGCACCGCCCAGGAACAAATCGCCACCGGCCAGGATCGCATCCGCCAGCGCAGCCGCGGGGCCTCGGCGGTCACGCGTGCCGCCCTGGACCACGAATTCCACATCCCCGAGCTCCGGCAGACGCACCGCGGCCGGCAGTTCGGCCAACCCCTCGGGCATCAGCCCGCGCGCGTGCACCGTGACACCCAGTCCCGCCAGCGCCGCCGCACGCAGCCCGCTCAGGCTGCCGCTGGCGCAGACGATCCGCCAGGACCGCCCTGCCCGCTCCAGCGTCTCCAGCGCGACCGAGCGGGAGATGCTGGGAGGCGTGAAGAGGATCAGCGGCAACGGTGCCGCCGGATCGATCCGCGTGTCCGCGCTGCCGATCCACACCAGCCGATCGCGCCAGACCAGCCGGCCACGGTCGTCGCCCGGTCGGCGCTTGCCGAGCACCACGTCCAACGCCCCGTCATCCAGCATAGCGTTCAGCATGGCGCTGAGATCGACCGTCAATTCCAGGTCCACCAACGGGTGACGCTGCACAAAGCCACGCAGCAGTTCAGGCAGCCGTGAGGACACGAAATCTTCCGACGTCCCAAAGCGAACCCGGCCGCGCAACTGCGATCCGGCGAAATACACCTGCGCCCTTTCATTCGCCGCCAAAATAGAGCGCGCGAATCCGATCATCGCTTCGCCATCGGCAGTCGGCACCACGCGGTGTGTGTCACGCACCAGCAACCGACGACCGGCCGCGTCCTCCAGTTTGCGCACATGCTGGCTGACGGTGGACTGCCGCAGCCCAAGCCGCCGCCCTGCCTCGGTGAAATTCCGCGTCTGAGCCACCGCCAGGAAGCTCTCCAGCAGCACCGGGTCGAGCATCGTGCACCCCATTATCGCAAAGCGTGATGACAGTAAGAACGCAGACCTCGCTACACAATAACCGTGGGTCGCGCGATACCGTACTTCTCAGCGCTCGGAGGCATCCCGATGACCAGACTGCTGTCCCGGCTTCCGATCGACCCGTATATCCTCGCGATCCTGACGATGGTCGGGGTCGCCTCGCTGGTACCGGCGCAGGGCAGCAGTGCCATCGTCGCCGGGTACGCCACCGATGCCGCCATTGCTCTGCTGTTCTTCTTGCACGGTGCACGGCTGCAGCCGAAAGCTGCGCTGGCCGGCGCCCGTCACTGGCGGCTGCACACCCTGGTGTTCGCCAGCACGTTCGTGGCGTTCCCTGTGCTCGGCCTGGCGGCGCGCACGCTGGCGCCGGAATTGCTCCCCGCCCCACTTTGGACTGGGGTACTATTGCTCTGCGTGCTGCCCTCGACGGTGCAGTCGTCAATCGCCTTCACCTCGATAGCCCGTGGCAATGTGGCCGCTGCGCTCTGCGCCGCGAGCGCCTCCAACTTGCTCGGCATCCTGCTCACGCCGCTGCTGGCGGGATTGCTGCTGCGTACCCAGGGTGGGTTCTCGCTCCACGCGATCAGCGATGTGGTGTTGCAGCTTCTCGTCCCCTTCGTGGCGGGGCAGATTGCACGCCCGTGGCTGGCCGACTGGGCCGGGCGCAACAAGACACTGGTCGGCCTGGTGGATCGCGGTTCGATCCTGCTGGTCGTATACGCCGCGTTCAGCGAGGGCGTGACCCACGGCATCTGGCACCAGCTCGACCTGTCCCATTTCACCACCCTGCTGGTGCTGGACGCCGCGCTGCTGGGTGCCGTCCTGGCCGCCACCGACGGCATCAGCCGCTGGCTCGGCTTCTCCCGCGAGGACCGGATCACCGTGGTGTTCTGCGGCTCCAAAAAGAGCCTGGCGAGCGGCCTGCCGATGGCCAGCATCCTGTTTGCCGGTCAGCCGGTCGGACTGATCGTGCTGCCGTTGATGTTGTTCCACCAGATCCAGCTCATGGCCTGTGCGGCACTGGCGCGGCGCTACGCCGCCGCCCCGACGCAGCCGTTGAGGATGCGCGTCACAGTGTAAGGTGCTATGCGCCTCACCGCCGGATGCGCCCGGTCGAGCTGGCGCACGGCTGTCCGCACGCCCACTCCAGCGAGCTGCGTCCCGGGACAAGCCCGGGACCGCTACGGCCCTCGCTTTGCTTCCGCTGACTCGAATGACGCCGTCAGCCCGAGGGGCTAGCCGGCGTTGCCCATCTGGATGCCGACGAACACAGGCTGCCCGTTGCGGATCACCCGCAGCGCCACCGCATGGTCCGCGTTGTTCATTTCCTGCCGGATTGCATGCGCCGCCTGCGCCGGGTCCTCCACTGGATGCGTGCCGACGCCGACGATCACGTCGCCGGCTTGCAGCCCGGCTTGCTCGGCCGGCGAACCTGGTTCCACGCCGCGCACCACCGCGCCCCGCGTGCCATCCGGAACGTCGAGCTGGTTGCGCATATCCGGCGACAACGGTGCCAGCGCCAGCCCCAATTGCTCGTGGTGCTCGCCGCTGCTTTCGTTGCTGGCGGTCTGCTGGTTTGGCATCTCCGCGACAGTCAGTGCGACGTCCTTGCTTTGGCCGTCCTCCAGGACGCTCAAATGAGCTTGCGAACCGGGCTTGATGGCCGCCACGTCAACCGCCAGATCGCGGGGGTTGCCGACCTTCTCGCCGTTTACCGCCGTGATGATCTCACCCGGCTGCAAGCCGGCATGCTGGGCCGGGCCGTCCGGCTCGATCCCCGCCAGCAACGCACCCGAATCGGCAGCCACGTGCAGTGCCTTCGCGGTGGCCCCGGTCAGCTCCTGCGCTTCCACACCGATATAGCCGCGCGTGACGTGACCGTTGGCCTCGATTTGATCGACGATCCCGTGGATCATGTCGGAGGGGATGGCGAAGCCGATGCCGACCGATCCCCCGGTCGGCGACAGGATCGCGGTGTTCATCCCGATCACCTTGCCCTCCTGCGTGAACAGGGGCCCGCCGGAATTGCCTTCGTTGATCGGGGCATCGGTCTGGATGAACTGATCATATGGCCCGTCGCCGATGTCGCGGCTGACGGCCGAGACGATACCCGCGGTCACGGTGCCGCCCAGGCCGAACGGATTGCCCATCGCGACGACCCACTGGCCCGGCTTCACCTCGCCAGAGTTGCCGAGCTGGATATAGGGTAGCGGATGACCCGCAGCGATCCTCAGCACCGCGATATCGGTGCGAGGGTCGGCGCCCACCACCTTGGCCGGATAGGTTTGGCCGCTATCCAGCGTGACGGTGATGCTCTTGGCATCCTTGATCACGTGGTTATTCGTGATGATGGTGCCGTTGGCATTGATGATGAACCCGGAGCCACGCGCCTCAACCGCCCGCATCTCCGGCCGCTGCGGGATCATCTGGTTGAAGGGAAAGGGCAATTGTCCGAACTGGTTCTCGCCCTGGTTCCCGCCGCCTTGCTGCGTCTGGAGCTTGTTGGTGATCGAGACCACCGCCGGCTTCACTTGCTCGACCAGATGCGTGAAGTTCGGCAGCGTTTCCGGCGCGGCGCTGTGGCCGGCGGGGTTGACCGGCGAGCCGGTGCTCTCGGCGGCACTGCTGCTGGGCTGGCTGCCGACCGGCGGCGTGACTGCTGCGTGGCCGATGGCGAAGCCGCCGAGCGATGTGCCGGCCAGCAAGGCGGCGAGGAGAGCGACCCGGCGCAAGGTGCCTGGTTGCCGGCCGGATGTGGGTTGCGGTGTCATCAAATCCTCCTGGTGGAGCCCGTCTGGGCACGTCCGTGCAAACGCGAGCTGGGCGCCGCGGTTGGCGGCGACCGTGCCGCCCAACATGAGAAGCCGGAGGTGAACGTTCTCCTGGTGCAGCGGTTAAACACCTTTCATGTTCATGAATTCGCCGTCACCGCGCAGTAAGGCCGCAGGTGGACGAAGGGTTCCCGTTTGCGCTAGGTAGATGGTGCCGACGTGCCGGGTTAGCACAGTGGTAGTGCAGCGGTTTTGTAAACCGAAGGCCGGGGGTTCAAATCCCTCACCCGGCACCAGCCTTGCCTCGGTGAAATCGGCACCATTCAAGCCCGATCGCTGAATAGATTGGAGCGGCGATGTCGGGGAAGCCGGACATTAGTTAGCCGTAACGGTCGGCTCCCGAACGCCGTTGCGGGCGTGGTGACGTACCCCGCTATCGGCAACCCATCATTTCGTCGCGGTGGCGGCTTTGCCGGTCCTTCCGGGCACGCGCAGACCCTGGCGCCACCCGCCGCGCAGCCGCTGCGCCCAGATGCGACGATGCCCCGGCCAAGGGACCGGGGCATCGCGTGAGGAGATCGCGACCAGAGGCATAGGTCAGTCGGCTGACGCCTGGGCAACACCGCGTCGATTCAGTTACCCAGCGGTTTCTGGCGATCGGCCGTTGGCCGGTTACCCGGGGCGGCGTGACCGGCGGCGGCGCAACGCGCCCAGAGCGACCAGCGCCGTGCCGAGCGAGGCGAGAGATGCCGGTTCGGGCACGCCCGAGGGGGGCGGCGGAGGCGGCGGGGGCGGCGGCGCCGGCGGGTTAGAGAGCGTGAACGACGAACTCCACGCTCCGCCGGTGGTGTCGTTTGCCGTCAGCGTGAGGCTGGTCTCGGTCGGCGACAGCGACCCGCCGCCCATCGTCCCAAGGATGTACAGCGAAATGCTTCCGGTCGTGGCCGCGTTGTAGGAGTACAGCGTGGTGAAAACGCTGGAGACGTCGAACGTGAAGCTCTGGCCGCCGACCGAAATCAGCAGCCCTGGAATGCTTTCGGTATCAGTGTGTCCGGCAGTCGCGCTGAACGGAACCGTGCCGTCGATGTCGCCCGACGCCGTGCCAGCCACGCTCGAGAGCGATCCGGTCGCGGAGGTCCAGAACAGTGACGCGTCACTCCATGAGATCGATGGGCTCGCTGTCGTTACGACCGTGGGGACGCCGAGGATTTCCGCGGCTCCGGTGGCAGGCCCGAACGCGTCGGCATGGGCAGCCGGCATGCTGGCTATCGCCATAGCCGTGGAGCCCAGCAGGCCGACGGTAAACTTGATTGAGTAATGCACGTCGAACTCCTCGCGTCTTATCGGCTACCGCATCACCCCGAGCTGCCTCTTACATCGTTCCGGGCCGCGACAACCTTCCGGCCGAGTGTTAGCAACAGGCGTGCCAACACGCGTATGGCCGCATTATCAGGCACTTGGGACAGAACCGCTCGACGACGAAACGCCAAGCTGTAAAAAGTTCCGACGGCTATCTCTGCAACTTTCGCGTCGTGGCTTAAAATTTCACTTAGCGCAAAGTCTTGGCGCACCTGACAGATAACACGACCTTTAACACATCCATAACGGCAAAACGGCAGCCGACGCCGGCCGGCCAATTCACCGTGATCTCACGCCTGATCGCGCAGCTTGCGCTTTAGCAATTTGATAAAATATCAGCTGGAATTCCCGTCTTTGCAGGGAATTCCAGGACGGGCGCAGGCCAATCAATGTCGGTTTCGGCATCAGGCTGGGAAGCTAGCGAGGGTCGTGCAGCGTTGGCGTCGGGTCGATTACAAAACGATACGGAGCTTCACCAATATCCATGAACCGACCTCGCCAGCGCGTTAGCGGGTGGCGGTCCCGCGGTTCGGCCGCAGCTTCATGTCTTTGTGTCTCTGTGGTGGATCTGCTCTGTGTACTCCCAGCGATGGTTCCACGGTTCGGCCATTCCCAGGCGGCTGCAAGAACCCTCACCTGTCAGACGTTGATCGTCGGTCGATCAGAAATCGAGGTCGGCATAATGCTCCGGCGGCGTCAACCCCGGCACACGATCGGACAGCAGTCCGCGAAAGCTCGGCCGCGATTTGATTCGCGCATACCACTCCTTCGCCGGCGCCGAGATCGACCAGTCCACATCGCCGATGAAATCCAGGCAAGAGAGATGCGCCGCGGCGGCGAAATCCGCCAATGACAGTGCGCCGCCGGCCAGCCACTTGCGGTTCTCCGCCAGCCAGCCGAGATATTCAATATGGTACCGCAACGCCAGGTAGCCGGTACGTATCGCTGCCGGATCGGGATTGCCGCGCCCGGTCAGCCGCTTCATGAACTTCTCCCCGAGCAAGTTGCGGGTGGCCTCGGCTGCGAATTTGCCGTCGAACCAGGCGACCAGGCGACGCACCTCAACGCGCTCGGCCAGGGTGCGGCCCATCAGGCTGATGTCGGGATAGGCTTCCTCGAGGTACTCGCAGATCACATTCGAATCGGCGATCGCCAAGCCGTTGTCCTCCAGCAGCGTAGGCACGGTGCCGGCCGGGTTCAGCTCCAGGTATTCGGTGCGCCGCTCCCACACCTTCTCCAGCCGCACTTCGTGCGGCAGGCGCTTCTCGGCGAGTGCGAGGCGGACCTTGCGGGAGAACGGCGACAACGGCAGATGATAGAGCAAGCGCATGCCCCGCTTATGGCACCCTGCCGCGCGCCGCGCCAAGCACCAGCATGGCAGCTTCGGCGCAAACCATTTGCCGCGACGCGGCGTCGCGTGGCAGAACGACCCCCATGCTGACGCGTCGAGTGGTGCTGGCCGCTGCCCCTGCCGCCCTTGCGACAGGATCGCACGCGGCGACTGACAGTTTCGCCGATTTCCTGGCGGGGATTCGGGCCGAGGCGCGGCGTGCAGGCATTTCCCCCCGCATCCTTGACAGCGCCCTGGCCGGGCTGGCGCCGGATCCGAAGGTGCTGGAGCGCGACCGCCACCAGCCCGAGTTCACCATGACCTGGGCGCAGTACCGGCACCTGCTGGTCACCGACAAGCGCATCACCGCCGGTCGCGCCGCCGTGCGCGACAACCGCAATCTGCTTCTGGCGGTACAGGACCGGTTCGGCGTCAGCCCCGCGGTGATCACCGGCATCTGGGGATTGGAATCGAGCTTCGGCGCGCAGACCGGCGATTTCCTGGTGGTGGATGCGCTGGCTACGCTGGCCTGGGATGGCCATCGCGCGAGCTTTTTCCGTCCCGAGCTGATGGCGGCACTGCGCATTCTCGATCACGGCGATGTGGCTCCGACGGGCATGACCGGCAGCTACGCCGGCGCGATGGGCCAGCCGCAGTTCATGCCTACCAGCTATCTGCGCTACGCGGTGGATTTCACCGGCGACGGGCGGCGCAACATCTGGACCAACCGCGCCGACGTGCTGGCCTCGATTGCCAATTATCTGGCGCGATGCGGCTGGCGTGCGGGCCAGACCTGGGGGCAGGCGGTGATCCTGCCGGCAGGCTTCAATCCCGCAGTGGCGGGACGCGAGAACAAGCAGCCGCTGGAAGCGTGGGCGCGGCAGGGCATGCGCCCGCTGGACGGGCGCTGGCGCGCAACCGCGGATACGCCGGCGGCAATCGTGTTGCCAGATGGCGCGACCGGCGAGGCGTTTGCGGTGTATCCGAACTTCAGCGCGATCCGACGGTATAACCCCTCGGATTTCTACGCTCTGGTCGTGGGCCTTTTGGGCGACGACCTGGTGGCGTAGCCGCCGCGGCGACGTCACCATCACCTCCTGTCATTGCGAGGGGCGTAGCGCCGAAGCAATCTTGGTCGGTGAGGTGCCGCTATCGTCCGTGCGTCCACACCACCGGGTTGCTTCGTCCCGCCACGCTACGCTCGCGGCCCTCGCAATGACGCTGTGGGTGGAGACGCTGCACGCAACGACTGCAACGAGAGGAGGCCGATTATGACGGTGGTCGATCCGATCCCTTACGCCGATGCGAAGCTCCGCCGCATCCTGTCCACGGTGCGGACCATCGCCATGGTCGGCGCATCCACCAACTGGAACCGCCCCAGCTACTTCGTCATGAAGTACCTGCGCAGCAAAGGCTACCGCGTAATCCCGGTGAACCCATCCGCGGCCGGCCAGGAGTTGCAGGGCGAACGGGTGTACGCGTCGCTGCGGGACATCCCCGATAGGGTCGACATGGTGGACGTCTTCCGTGCCTCCGACCAGGTACCGCCGATCGTCGAGGATGCCATTGCGATCGGCGCCAAGGTGGTGTGGATGCAGCTCGGCGTCCGCAACGACGAAGCCGCGGCGCTGGCCGAGGCCGCCGGCATCGAAGTCATCATGAACCGCTGCCCGAAGATAGAGTACGGGCGGCTGTGTGGCGAGCTGTCCTGGAGCGGCGTCAATTCCAACATCATCCGCAACCGCGCGCCGGAACCGCCGACCGAGCGCCACGCCAGGCCACGGCCCGGGCAAACACATAATGTGACCTATGGCTTCGAGACGCGCGCCATCCATGCCGGCGCCACGCCCGACCCTACCACCGGCTCGCGCATCACGCCGATCTTCCAGACCACGGCCTACGTCTTCGACGACGTGGATCACGCCGCATCGCTCTTCAATCTGCATAATTTCGGCTACATCTACGCGCGGCTGAATAACCCGACCGTCGCTGTGCTGGAGGAGCGCGTCGCCAATCTGGAAGGCGGACGTGCCGCCGTCGCCGCCGCCTCCGGTCATGCCGCGCAGTTCCTGGTGTTCGCGACCATGCTGGAGCAAGGCGACGAGTTCATCGCCTCGCGCAACCTGTACGGCGGTTCGCTGACGCAATTCGGGCTGTCGTTCAAAAAGCTCGGCTGGACCTGTCATTTCGTCGATCCCACGGATCCGGAGAATTTCCGCCGTGCTCTCACGCCGCGCTGCAAGGCGATCTTCGTGGAAAGCCTGGCCAATCCCGGCGGTATCATTGTCGACCTGGAGCCGGTCGCCAGGATCGCGCACGAGGCCGGCATTCCGCTGATCGTCGATAACACGCTGGCCACGCCCTATCTGTGCCGCCCGTTCGAATGGGGCGCCGACCTGGTGACGCATTCGACCACGAAGTTCCTCGACGGCCACGGCAATTCACTCGGCGGCATCGTGGTGGAGTCAGGGAAATTCGACTGGGCCGCGGCGGGAAAATTTCCCGCGCTGACCGAGCCGGAGCCGGCCTATCACGGCCTCCGCTTCTACGAGAATTTCGGCGACTTCGCCTTCACCACCAAAGCGCGTGCCGTGGTATTGCGCGATTACGGCCCGACGCTGGCGCCAATGAACGCGTTCCTGACCATCGCCGGCATCGAGACACTGCACCTGCGCATGGAGCGCCACTGCGCGAATGCGCAGAAGGTGGCGGAGTTCCTGACCGCACACCCGCGCGTCGCCTGGGTATCTTATGCCGGCCTCGAATCAAGTGCGTATCATACGCTGGCCCGCAAATACCTGCCGAAAGGTGCCGGGGCAGTGTTCACCTTCGGCGTCAGCGGCGGCTACCAGGCCGGCATCAGGCTGGTGGAGAACGTCCAATTGTTCTCGCATCTCGCCAATATCGGCGACACCCGCAGCCTGATCCTGCACCCCGCCTCCACCACGCACCGGCAATTGTCTGACGAGCAACGGCTCGCCGCCGGCGCGGGACCGGACGTGATCCGTCTCTCGATCGGGCTGGAAACGGCGGAGGACCTGATCGCCGATCTGGATCAGGCGCTGGCCGCCTAGCGGAAGCGGCTGGCGAAACCGCCTCGTCGCACTTGGGTTCGATCCCGCTCCGACCGTCGTTCGACGACGCTATACCGAAGTATGAGCGGGATCGCGCCCCGGCGCGACCTGGCGAGCGCGACTATGGGGCTCGCTCGCCACCGAGCGCGGTCTCCAGACAATGGATCAAAGTCTCGCCGTCGAACGGCTTGCTGAGAAAGCATGTAGCCCCACCCTGCATCGCGAGTTGTTCAACGCGCGCGTCCGGAAAGGCGGTAATGAAGATGATCGGTACCGGGCTACCTTCGGCCTGCAGGATTTGCTGGAGTTCCAGGCCGCCAACACCGGGCATCTGTACATCCGAGATCAGGCAAGACGTCACACGACGCTCCTGCGATTGCAGGAAGTCCTTCGCCGAGGCGTAGGCATGAACCTCGTAGCCCAGCGACCGCATCAGGCTGGTCATGCCGATGCACACCGCTTCGTCATCATCAACGATCGCAATCAAAGGATTATGCACCTCTCGTCCGACTTGATTTCCACGACGCGCAGCGCATGGATCGGTTCCATCGCCCGCAGCCACACAATGACATCCAGCAGCGCGTAACGAAAGCTATACCGGAGTTTATTCCACAACCCAACAATGAAGTTCTTGATCGCCCCGGCAGGGTGAGGCGCTCAGCGAGGCGGCTTCACGGACTGCGGCCCAAGCGCCTCTGCCATGCGTACAAGTTCAGGCAGCGATTTCGCCGCCATCTTGCGCATCAAATTGCCGCGGTGAATCTTTACCGTGATCTCGGACACGCCGAGCCGGTGGGCAACCAGCTTGTTCAGCATGCCATCCGTGACAAGCTTCATGATCTCTTGCTCGCGCCCGGTCAGGGCATCGTAGCGCGCGCGGAGATCGACACGCTTGGCGTCTTCGGTGCGCCGCCGCCGGTCGAGATCGATCGCCGCGCCGACCGCATCCAGCAGGTCCTGGTCGCGGAACGGCTTCATCAGGAAGTCGATGGCGCCGGCCTTCAGCGCCTTCACCGACATCGGCACGTCGCCGTGGCCGCTGATGAAAACGATCGGGATGCGGATATCTTCACGGACCAGTTCGGCCTGCAGCTCCAGTCCGCTCTGTCCCGGCAGCCGGACATCGAGCACGATGCAGCACGGCGCGTCCGGCAGCTCTGCCTGGAGGAATGCCGCCGCCGAGCGGAACACCGCGACCCGCAAATCGACGGAGCAAAGCAAATTTCGGATCGCCTCGCGTACGGATGGGTCGTCGTCCACCACCAGGACAACCGGCTCCTCGCCATCCAGGCTATTCTGAGCGGCTGAGTGCTCTGCCACGACGCGAATCCCGCGCTCGTTCGACCCGTGGCCCGGTGGCCACACGGCCAACCATGCGGTGCCCGGCCAAAATCCGTCAAGCACCACGGGCGGTCGGGGCTATGCGGCGCGGATCGCCGGCAGACGGCAGACGAAGGCCGTGCCCGGTTCGGGAGAGCGCGAAACCGCACTGATGGTCCCGCCATGCGCCTCGATGATCGAGCGGCAGATCGACAATCCCATGCCCATGCCACCTGGCTTGGTGGTGAAGAACGGCTCGAACAGGTCGGCGGCATGGGCAGGATCGATGCCGGAGCCGGAATCCGTGACCTCGAGTACCACATGGCTCTCGCCGTCCACACGGGTCGCCAGTACGGCGACGCGTGCCCGGCCTTCGACCCGGGTCATGGCCTGAACCGCATTCACCAGCAGATTGATGATGACCTGCTGCAACTGGATCGGGTCGCCAAGAATGGCAGGCAGGTCCGGCCCTGGCTCGACCCGAACCACCGCGCGGTTGCGGCTTGCTTCGTTCCGCACCAGCGGCACCACCTCGCTGACCAGTCCGTTCAGGCTGACGGGCTGCATCTCCTGATTGGACTTGCTGGTCAGTGCCCGGATGCGCTGCACGATCGCGCTGGCCCGCTTGGCGTCCGCGATCGCATACCTGATCGAGGCCTCCGCCTCATCGAGCCGCGGCACGTCACGGTGCAGCCAGCGCAGGCTGGCCTCGCCGTGCATGACGATGGCCGCAAGCGGCTGGTTCACTTCATGGGCGATGGAGGCCGACAGCGCGCCCAGGCTGGTGACCCTTGCAACATGTGCGACCTGCGTCTGCGCCTGTTGCAGCCGGATTTCCGACTGCCGGGCAGCGGTAACATCCATCAGCGCGCCGACGAACTGCGCCGGATCCAGCGGTTCCTCCAGCACGTGGGCCACCGTATGGACATGCCTGATGTCTCTGTTTGGCAGCAGCAGCCGGAATTCGATGTCCACTCCGCCGCGCTCTGCCGTTGCAGGGGTCAGAGCCAGCCGCACCGTTTCGGCATCTTCGGGATGCACACGCGCGAGCATCGCTTCGATTGAGGGTCTGTCATCCTCGCCATAGCCCAGGATGGCGAAAGTCTGGCGCGACCAGAACACCGCGCCGGTCGCGGTATTCCAGCCGAAGCTGCCGGTCAGGCTCAGCGTCTGCGCCTCGGCCAGATAGGCGGCCTGGCTGCGGCGCAACGCCTCCTCGGCCTGCCGGCGTGCGGTGATGTTGTTGTTGGTCTCGAGTGTTCCGGCCGGCCGGCCCGATACGTCATGCTGCAGCGACCACCGGCTGGCGACGATGACCTGCGTGCCGTCCTTGCGCGTGTTGACGAGTTCGCCTTCCCATTGGCCGGTGCGGCGCAGCCGATCCTCGATCGTCTCGCGGCCTTCCGGGAACACGGTCTTCAGCAGCTCACTCGGCAGCTTGCCAACGGCGTCCTCATTGCTCCAGCCATAGAGTTGCGTGGCGCCGCGGTTCCAGAACGTGATGACGTCCTTGCCGTCGCGCACAAAGATGGTGTCGTGCGTCAGATCGAGGAGCCTGGCCTGCCGTTCGAGCGTCGCCGCGGCGTGCTGGATGCGTTGGACCAGGGCGGTGATGACGAACGATGTGAGGACGAAGGTGCCGAGCAGTACAACGTCGCGTCCATACTGTACCCGGAACGAGAACAGTGGCAGGGTGAAGAAGTAGTTGAGGGCGGCGACGGCAACGAATGAGAAGATCGCGGACGAGACAAAACTGTCCCACAGTGACAGGACGACGATGATGACCAGGAAGACGAACCCGACCGTGCCGAGCGCTGCGCCGACCAAGAAACAGATCCAGGTTGCGGCCGCAAGCGCGGCGAGGCCAACTGTCAGCAATATCGCGAAATGGCGCCCCGGCGGCAGACGGACCGACAGCATGAACGTCTATCCCCGCCTTGTGCCGGCGCAGAGCATGCGCGGCGACCAGTCGGCTCCGACTCTTTCGCGTAACGTCAGCTCGGTTCCCCCCACACGACTTCTTTGCATGTCATCTCGCTTGTCAGTACGCGAAGCGGCGGATTCCGATTGCTCTCCATCACCGGTTATGAGGGACTTGCGCTGCCAGGGCAAACGTTAGAGTTTCTAAGTTGGCATTGCCGTCATTGCGCCGCCGAACGCGCCGGCTGCCCGCCCCCATTCCCTGTTTCGCACAGCCGGCGTAGCATCGCCGCGTCACCGCCGTGGGGAGGGATACCATGATCATCGAAATGCGCACCTATACGCTGCAGCCAGGCACGCTCGCGGAAGTGGAGAAGCGCTTCGGGGCCTCATTGCCGGCGCGCGAGAAGCACTCCAAGCTCGCGGCGTTCTGGCACTCTGAAGTCGGCCCGCTGAACCAGATCATCCATGTCTGGGCCTATGACAGTTTCGAGCAACGCGCCGCCATCCGCGCCGCCGCGCAGAAGGAGGAAGGCTGGCCGCCGCCGATCCGGGAATTCGTCGTGGCGCAGCAGAGCGAGGTGTTCCACCCCGCGCCGTTCTCGCCGCCGCTCGAGCCGCGCAACATCGGTCCGTTGTTCGAGATCCGCCAGTACACGCTGGTCCCCGGCGCCATCCCCGGCCTGATCGAACGCTGGTCGGAGAAGATCGAAGGGCGGCAGAAATTCTCGCCCCTGGTCGCCGGCATGTATTCGGAGTTCGGCGCGCTGAACAAATGGGTCCATATCTGGGCCTACAAGGACCTGAACGACCGTGCCCGCGTCCGCACGGAGGCCGCCGCCACCGGCCAGTGGCCCGCGCGCAACCCGCCTGGCGTGGTGGTGAAGCAGGAGAACGCGCTGGTCCTGCCGTCGGCCTTCTCGCCGATCAAGTAGAGCGCCTGCACCGTGACAGGGGGCGAAGCCTGGCCCCCTGCCCCGCCCTGTCCCGCGCGGAGAGGCCGATTTCCCGCGCGCGTCTGCTGCTTCCTGCTGCCTGTGTGGTGTCGTGCACCCAGCATACTGCCGGATCGATGCCACCAACCGGGGACGTTCAACCGGTGTCCCTATCCGGTTAGCGCAGGCTGCCAACCCCTGACGATCGCGCACCGACTGCGGCGGGGTCCGCCTGCGCCAACCGGATAGGGACATCGACCGGAGCTGTTTCCTGAGCGACGTCAGGCGCCGGAGCATCGCCTCGCCCCAGACCACGATGCACGCATCGTGGTCAGCGGAAGATCGAGTGCGGTCCCGATGCGGCGCCCTCGCCTTCCGTCCAGCGTACCGCCGGTGGGGTCTGCGCCTCTCCGTTTGCCGGCTTGACGGCGGCAGCCGCGTTATCGCCCAGCCCCTGCGACAGCTTCGCCGCCGCCTCCAACACCTGCGGCACCAGCGAACGTGGCCGCGGCGGACGCATCCGCATGGAGGGGGCGCTGACTGTCAGCGCCGCCACCACTTGCCCGGACGCATCGCGCACCGGCGCGGTAACGCCGACCGCCCCTGGGTTCACCTCGTCGGCCGTCACGAGGTAGCCGCGGCCGCGGATGCGTTGCAGATCCGCCGCGATCCAGGCAGGGTCGGTCCGGGTGGCGGGCGTGAAGCGCGGCAGCCGCTGCGCCAGCACCTGCGTCTGCACGGCTTCTGGCGCGTGAGCCAGCAGCAGCCGGCCCGGGCCAGCGTGCAGCGCTCGTCGTTGGCCAACCTGGCTGTACAACCGCAGTCCAGGATCGGTCTGATAGATCGCGATGGTCTCGCTCTCCATGCCGTCGCGGACGCGCAGGTAGACATTCTCGCCGGTGGCCTTGCCCAAGGCGGCGAGGACCGGCATCGCGGCGGCGGCCAGCGCCCCTTGCTCCTGCGCCGCTCGACCCAGGACGGCCCAACGGGCACCCAGGCGCCATATGCCCCTCGCCTCGTCCTGTATCGCGAACCCACGAGCTTCCAGGGTGCGGAGCAACCGGAAGCCGGCGGTGCGGGTGCAGCGGGCAGCCTCGGCCAGGGTGGCCAGCGGCGCGGGCCCTACCCGTGCCAGTGCTTCCAGCAGGTCCAACGCACGGCCAACGGCGGCGATGCTGTAATCGCGCTGCACCGACCGCTCGGTCTTCGGGGCGGCGGCAGCCTTGGCCTTCGGCTTGGCCTTGCTCTTTGTCTTGGTGCGGCTACTGGTCGGCATAATTGACAGCCTATGCATAGGTGTCGGCCACAGGGCAAGCTACGAGTCATTGAAGCAGGCCTGTGTTAAACGAAGGTCTGCCCAGCGCCCCGCGCAGCGTCTTTTTAGTCGGGCATGCACTCAAATTTTTGCCGCCAGATGCCGCCGTTTGCCACTGTTCTAAAGCAGCGTAACCTGCCGTTCGCGGCAAGCCGCCAACCAGACGGAGGAGATGCCAATGCGGTCGTGGATCCATATTGCGCGCGGGCGGCATGTCCGGCAGGCGCGGGTCGGCCTGGGCGACTTGCGGGAGGAGCATATCAGCCGCGAGGGCTTCTTTGGACCGGTGGCCATGATCTATCGCGAGCATGGACCGAACGAGGTGGTGCGGGTAGCGGGCACGCTGCACCCGCGCCGCGTGGTCGATACCGCGCGAGTGGAACCGTCGGACCAGACCGACCCTCGTGGTGTCCCGGAGCTACTGCTGTCCAACGCCGCCGTCAGCGTGGGGATCAGCCGGCGGGCGGCGGCGATGCCGTTCGCCTATCGCAACACGGATGGCGATCTGCTGTACTTCGTGCACCGTGGCTCCGGCACGTTCGCAACAGAGTTCGGCCGGCTGCCCTATGAGCCGGGCGACTACGTGCTGATCCCGAAAGGCATCACCTTCAGCCTGACGCCGGATGCGGGTGACAGCCATTTGCTCTTGGTCGAATCACGCGGCCCGCTGACGCTGACGGAGCATGTGCAGGTCGGGCGGCATATGCCGGTCGATCCAACGGTGCTGACGCTGCCGGAGGTTTGCGACTACGGGATGGCGCCACGCGACGAATGGGAGCTGCGGGTGAAGCATGGCGGGGCGCACAGCTCCATCTTCTACCGCAACAATCCCCTGGCGTCCGTCGGCTGGAAAGGCGATCTGTTTCCCTACAAGCTGAACATTCGCGACATCATTCCGATCAGCTCCGACCGGATCCATTTGGCGCCATCGGCCTGGGCCACGTTCGAGGCAACCGGCTTCATGGTGGTGACGTTCGTGCCGCAGATGGCGGTGGCGGATTTGAACGCCGAGGAACTGCCGTCCTATCATCGCAACGTCGATTACGATGAAAGCGTGTTCGTGCATGATGGTGTGTCCGGGGCACGGCGGCCGGGTACGCTGTCCCATGTGCCGCAGGGGATCCTGCACGGCGCCGATGAGGCGGCGCGGGCTGCGTTCCAGGCGCAACGCAAGCCGGGAATGCGGCGGACGCTGACCGGGGTGAGCGTGGATACCGAGCGGCCGCTGGTGGCATCGGCGGTGTGCGAGCGGCTGACGGAGTGAGCGCTGCCTCGTGTCCGGGGCAGAGCCTCCCTCTCCAGGTGAGACTTGCGCCGCGAAACCGATGGCGGTTGCAAGGGACGTGCGAAACTTGGGCGCAGGGTTGCACACTTGCGCACCGAGGTTTCGACCTTGCGCTCCGAATTTCACGACAGGCGCGGCCGTTTCGATGTGCTGTGGTGGGCCGCCGGCGTCAATGCCGCGGCAACCTTTGCCATCCCCGGCGTACTGCTCCGACGATAACAGGTACCCCTACGACCCGCTCGCTACAGCGAAGCATGTGGCATGATGATCACCCGCGATCGCTAGCTCAGGGGCCATTCCGGCAGGGGAGCCAAGCGATGGTCAGGTCGCTGCAGCGCTCCTTTGGACCGACCTGACCCATCGCGCGGCCCGCAGCCTCCGCCAGCACATTTGAACACGCAACCCACCCACACACGCCGTCGTAACACCGATCGCCTGATCGACAATCCGCCCCACCCGCACTAGCCTTCCGCATCGGCCAGCAAAAACACACCCGGCATGAACCGGGGGGCGGCTCAACCCGAGGCCAGCGCAGGGAGGCACCTCATGAAAGACGGCTTCCGCGTCTACGATACCGACACGCACATCAACCCGGCTGCGGAAATCCTCGACCACTACGTCGATCCGGAGTTTCGCGCCCGCCTGCCGGAACTGAACGCCTATCGCGCGCAGGCCGGCCAGGCGGCCAACGGCTCCGGCCCGCAGCACAACTACCGTGTCGGCATGAAGGCCTATCGCCGTTTCCTGGGCGAGACGGAACCGCGCGAAGGCTTCACCAGCCGTGATTCGAAATGGATGGGCAGCCGCAGGCCGCGCCCGGGGGTCCAGGATGACCAGGCGCGCAACCGCGTCCTCGACATGGACGACGAAGGCACCGACGTGCACTTCCTGATCCCCACCTCCTGGCTCAGCCTGTGCGGACTCGACGATGCGTCGATCGAAGTCGCCATGATCCGGGCCTATCACCGCCACATGGCGGATTTCTGCGGCCAGTTCCCGGACCGCCTGAAGGGCCCGATCGTCGCCTCGGCGCGCCAGCCAGAGGCAGCGGTGCAAGAGATCCGGCAATGGGGCAAGGCGCCCTGGGCGGTCGCGGTGATGCCGCTGCTGGCCGAGGGCCTGCCCGCCGACCACCCCAGCCTGCACCCGATCTGGCAGGAAGCGCAGGAATTCGACCTGCCGATCGCCAATCACAGCTTCACCTGGACGCCGCCGTACTATCCCGGCTACCGCGACATGTGGGACAACATCTTCCTCAGCCGGCTGGCGGCGCACCCGTGGGGGGCGATGCGCTTCGTCGCCTCCTTCATCGGCGCCGGACTGTTCGACCAATTCCCGCGGCTGCGCATGGGTGTGCTGGAATGCGGCTTCGGCTGGCTGCCGTTCTGGGCAAAGCGCATGGACGAACAAGCCGAGTATGTCGGCGGCGTCGCACCACTGAAGCTGCGGCCGAGCGACTACATGCGATCCGGCCGCTTCTTCTGCAGCATAGAGCATCACGAAGGCGAGGATATGTTGCGCGACGTCACCGGCTTCCTGGGCGACGGCGTGCTGATGTACGCCTCCGACTATCCGCACTCCGAATGCCAGTTCCCGGATTCGGTGTCTAACATCCTGGCGTGGTCCGGCCTGAACGCCGAGACGAGGCGCCGGTTGTTCTGGGAGAATCCGTGCCGGTTCTTCCGTAGTTCATAGGGCGCGCGTTCCCCCCCGCC
>Ga0335073_10002544_pt1 | contig 24990 bp, 19 predicted proteins | sample Lox_Sample_22_FD_207093 | JGI IMG/M metagenome (GOLD analysis project Ga0335073, IMG submission 207093) | Soil microbial communities from Loxahatchee National Wildlife Refuge, Florida, United States - Lox_Sample_2.2 | ecosystem: Environmental > Terrestrial > Soil > Wetlands | place: USA... | reverse complement strand
CCGAAGTTGTCCTCGGCGGAGACCCCGCCGGAGTAGTCCAGCGACTGCTTTCCGGTCAGGACCATGGCCGAGTCCGGGGTCATGACCAGCATGCCGTTGGTGTGCATGAGCATCGTGGCCTCGGCGTTCCAGTATGGCTGGGCGCCGACGTTGATCCCGCTGACCACGACGTTGATCTCGCCCCCGTCCTGGGTGAACTCGACGATCCCGCGCAGCACCCGGGAGATCCAGTCCATGGACTCGGTGCCGGAATCCATCGCGATCTTCGCGCCCGCCGAGAGCGCGAACCATTCGATCGGGGCGTGCCAGCGCCGCGCCAGCTCGATCGCTGCCAGCACCCGGCGGCACTCTGGCTCGGCCAGCGCGCCGAGCGCCTTGGTCGGGTCGCCCAGCAACACGACCCGGCGCATCCCCTCCGGGTAGCGGTTCGTGGGCACGGCGACCGTCCCGAGCACCAGGTTGGCGGTGTTCGAGCCCGGCGGCCGGTCCACCGGCACCGGGGCACCGGTCTCGTCGAGGTCGTACTCGGTGAACGTGCCCGGAACGCCACTCCGGTCGGGCGAGCGGATGATCAGCGGGATGAGCTCGTAGGGGTACACGGCGCCGCGTCGGCGGGCCCGGATCACCTTCTGCGTGTAGGAGTCCATCTCCCGTAGCGGCTGCGATGGCGGGTCGGTGAGGCGCAGCGTCAGCCCGGCGCCCGGCGGGCGGTACATCCGCAGCATCAGCTCGCGGGGTTCCACGCCCGGGTCATCGGGGTCGGCCGAGCGGAACCGCACCATCACCTGTTCCAGCCCCAGGCCCTCGGTACGCGGCACGAAGGACCTGATGACCTGGTCGAGGTCGGTGAGGGGCACGTCCACGACCGGCCAGAGGTAGAGCTTGACGCGGTTCCAGTCCAGGCGGGCCAGGGCGCGGTCGGCGGAGCGGGCGGAGCGCATGCTGTCCAGGCAGGCGTCGAGGATCCGCTCGATCTGCGGCAGGGAGCGGATCCGGCCGTCCTCGTCGCGCAGGATGGTCAGATCACGGACGTCGGCGAGGGCGATGAGCCGCTGATCGTCGGGAACCTCACGGCCCTGGGCGCGGAACAGGTGCACGTCGGTGGCGGCGGGCAGCCGGGTTAGCTCGAAGGCCGACAGCCGCCACAGGCCCAGCCGCTCGGCGACCATCGGGTGCATGCCGCGCTGCGTGCGGTCCTCGGCCGGCGCCCCGGTCCCCGGCGCCCCGCGGAAGGTGAACCAGGCCGGCTCGTCCCCGTCCTCCGCGCCCTCGGGGCGGCGCACCGCGACCGCGACGCGTTCCACGGCGGGCGGGATGACCCCGAGCTTGTCGCGGATCCTCCCGGCCCGGGCGTCCGGGCCCCCGGCTTCGTCTTCGGGCGTCTCGGAGGTGACGTAGAGATCGACCAGAACGGTACGGTCGGCCGAGAGCTTGTCCACCAGCTGCAGCAGGTCGGTCTCGGCAGCGGTGTCCGTGCCCCTGGCCACGGTCGCGATCAGCGCGTAGTCCTGCCCGTCGTGGGTGTACTCGGCGGTCAGCAGCGGCTGGCCGCCCTGCTCGGTGACCCGGACCTGGCTCAACGGCCTGATCTGGTAATACCGCCGGGTCATCACCTCGAGCATGACCGTGTGGTGCCGCTCGGCGAAGACGCCGAGTATCGGCGCGCCCGAGGCGACCATGGCATCGATCTGGGCCGCCCTGGCCTCGGGGTCGGCGGAGAGGTTGTCGAGTTCCGCGCGCACCTCCCGCTGGGCCTGCGCCCGCTCCTGCGCGACCACCGGAGCGTCAAAGCAGCGGTACCGGACCTGCCGGGCCAGGTCGCCGACGGCCGGGTGGCGCAGCTGGGTGGCGGATACCAGCTGGTCGATCACCTGGCGGTAGCCGTCGCGGGCCTGCTCGGGCAGGGACTGCGGATCGGCCAGCCGCCACCGGAGGAACTCCGAGACGACCGGAGCGTGCCCGGGCGCGCGACGGTGGGCCAGGAACACCTGGTAGAGAGCAGGCTCCAGGTCCTCCGAGGGCCCGAGGTCGGTGACCCCGTAGTGAGCCAGCGCCCGGCGCAGCTTGATCCGGAACGACTCGGGCAGGTTCTCGGTGTCGGCGTCCCGGGAGCGCAGGAAGGCGTAGAAGTACTCCTGCGGGTTGCGGGCGGCCTCGGCGTCCACCGCGACCTCCTCGTCGCTCTCCGCCTCGTCCGGCACCCGGCGGTTGCGGGACAGCGCGCTCAGGTCCGCGAAGATCCGCAGGATCTCGATCTCCCCGGCGAGCAGCCGCGGGTCGTCGGCGGGCAGGTCGGCCCGCGCGTCGGCCAGCCTCCGCAGCAGCCGGCCGGCCTCGCTCTCGTCGACGTCGTAGCCGAGCACCAGGGAGCGCAGGGTCACCAGCGTGTCGGCCGCCGTCGCGGCCGGATCGCGGTCCGCTGCGGCCCCGTCGGCCAGCGCGCTCAGGTCGGCCCGCTGGCCCGACTCTGCCTCCCCGCCGGGCTCGGAGTCCGAGTCGAGTTCGATCCGGATCAGCTTGGTGCCCGCCTCCACCTGGGTGTTGACCTCGGCGAGCACCTCGGCGACCTGGCCGGCCGCGGGCGCGTACAGTGCCGTCTCCAGCTTCATGCTCTCGACGACCGCGACGACGTCACCCTCCGCTACCTGGTCACCAGCCGCGACCGGGATGGCCACCACCATGGCCGACGCCGGGGCGCGGACCAGGCCGGCCTCACCGCCGGATATCCGGTGCACCGCGCCGTCCACCTCGACCAGGTAGTCCGGGCCCTGCGACACCGAGAGGACCGCGAAGGCCTGGTTGCCGATGCGCAGCATGCGCTCGAACGGGCCGGGGCGGTCGACGTCGACATCCACCGTCTGGCCGTCTAGTTCCACGTGGTAGCGGGCGGGGCGGCTGCGAGACACCCGCAGCCGGTAGGTCTCCTGGCCCGCGCGCACATCGGCCTGGTGCCAGGTCTCGTGACTGACCTCGGGCCGCCCTCGCTCGGCGGAGGCGAACAGGCGGGCTTGCTGGCGCTTGGCGTGCGCATCGTAGGCCTCGACGGCGGTGGCCAGCAGGGCGACGTCGAGCCGCCGTGGGGGCGTATAACCGTCGGCCATCATCGTGTCGAGCCAGGTCGTGTCGATCTCGCCGTGCACGAAATCCGGCCGGTCCAGCAGGTCGAGCAGGAAGGCCTTGTTCGTGGTACCGCCGCGGATCACCGTGGCGGTCTGCTTGACCGCTCGGGACAGCCGGGCCCGGGCCTCGCCGCGGTCCCGCCCCCAGGCGATCACCTTGGCGATCATGGAATCGAACTGCGGCGGGATGACGTCGCCCGCGGCCACCCCGGTGTCGACCCTGATGCCGGGGCCGGCGGGCAGCGCCAGGTGCTCGATCCGGCCCGGCGCGGGCGCGAAGCCGAGCTCGGGGTCCTCGGCGGTGAGCCGGGCCTCGATCGCGTGCCCGAACGTCGGCGGCGCCTCGGCGGCGACATCGGCCAGCTTCCCGCCCGCCGCGATGTGCAGCTGCAGCTTGACGATGTCGGTGCCGGTGGTGGCCTCGGTGACCGGGTGCTCGACCTGCAGCCGGGTGTTGACCTCCAGGAACGACATCAGCCGTTCCTTGGGCTCGTAGAGAAACTCAACGGTTCCGGCGTTGACGTAGCCGGCCGCCCGGACGAGGTCGGCCGCGTGGGAACGCAGCGCTTGCTCCTGCTCGCCGTCCAGTGCGGTCGAGGCGGACTCCTCGATCACCTTCTGGTTGCGGCGCTGCACGCTGCAGTCCCGGACGCCGAGCGTCCACACGGTGCCGTCGGCGTCGGCCACCACCTGTACCTCGACGTGCCGGCCGCCGCGGATGGCCCGCTCCAGGAACACGGTCGCGTCCCCGGCGGTCTTGGACGCTTCGGAGCTCGCGCGCTCGAAGGCCTCGTCGAGTTCCTCTGCAGATCCGACCAGCCGGATGCCACGCCCGCCGCCGCCCGCGGTGGCCTTGACCATCAGCGGGTAGCCGATCGTGTCCGCATGCTCGCGAGCCTCTTCGAGGCTGGCCACCGGGCCGCCGCTCCACGCCGCGAGCGGCACGCCGACCTGCTCGGCCAGCCGCTTGGACTCGATCTTGTCGCCGAGCTTGCGCATGACCTCGGCCGACGGGCCGACGAACGTGATGCCCAGCCGGTCGCACAGCTCCGCGAACTCGGCCTTCTCCGACACGAACCCCCAGCCCGGCCACACCGCGTCGGCCCGGCACTCCCGCAGCGCCCGTTCCAGCTCGGCGTAGTCGAGGTAGGGGCTGGCCGCGAACGACCCCTCGTCCTGGTCGTCCGGGCCGATCAGTACCGCCTCGTCGGCCTCGCGCACGAACATCGCGTGCCGGTCGGGGGCGGTGTACACGGCGATGACGCGCAGCGTCGGGCGGCCCTCGGCGTTCCACTCCCGGACGGCGTTGATCAGCCGCATCGCTGGCTCGCCCCGGTTGACGACCGCGAGCCGGCTGAAGGCGCGGGTTTCCTCGCTCATCCGGTCACTCGCCGAAAGCCGTGCGTACGTCGTCGGTCGTGTTCGCCGTGACCGGCCCGGGCGGCGCCGCGGAGCTGCCGTCGCGCACCGGCTCCTGGACGTCCAGCACGACCTCGTCGGCGACGATCGCGGGGTCGATGCGCATCACCGCGTAACCGCCGACCGCGCCGGCCCCGAAGCCGGGCGCGAAGACCCGGGTCGGGCGGGTGATCACGCCGTCGCGCACGGCGTCGTGGACCGCGATCGGGATGCTCGCCGCTGACACATTGCCCATCTTGTCAACATTGAAGTACAGCTGGTCGGCGGACAGCCCAGCCTTCCCCGCCAAGTTCAGGATCATCGTCTTGTTGGCCTGGTGCGGGACGATCAGCTCGATGCTCTCCAGCAGCGTTCGCCCGGGCTGGTCGGGATCGGCCTGGGTGCTGAGCTCGTCGAGCATCTGGGCCAGGTAGCGTCCGACCAGCGACTTGACCTCGGGGCCGTACACGGTGATCGCGTTGTCGAATTCCGGGTTCGGCCAGATGATCGAGTTGACCTCGCTGTAGGGCCCGCTCGCGTAGGTCTGCACGACCTCCACGTCTCCCGTCTCCCCGGCCGGGGCCGGGGCGATGACCATCGCCGCGGCGCCGTCCCCGAAGATCATCCGCGAGGGGCGCACACCGCCGATCTTGTCGGAGAACTTCTCCACGCAGACCAGCAGCACGGGCCGGGCGACCTCCTGCAGCTGCCGGATGGCCTCGGCCAGCCCGTACGGCAGGCCCGCGCAGGCCGCCACCAGGTCGGCCGAGGCGTGCGTCTGCAGCAGGCCCAGCTCGCCGGACAGCCAGCAGGCGATCGACGGGATCAGCCGGTTGCTCGTGCAGGTGCTGACCAGCACCGCGCCGATCTCCTCACGAGAGCGGCCAGACTTGGCCAGCGCGGCCATGGCCGCGGGCAGCGCCAGTTCCTCAGGCTCGCGGCTGGTGTAGCGGCGCTGCTCGATGCCGGTCTTCGCGCTGATCTCGTCGGCGCTCATCGGCGACCAGGAGAAGCTCGCGTTCCTGATGATGTCGGCGTTGTCGCAGACGTGCTCGCCGCGCACGATCGCCAGCGACTCGAGCCGGGGCTGGACCGCGAACGCTTCGCGTACCCGCACCGGCGGGTAGGGAGTGACGGGGGCGACGGCCTCGGCCGGCTCGCGCCGGGCCGGGGCGGCGGAGCCGCGGCCGGCCGCGGCTCCGTGCTTGACCCGGTCGATGAAGGCCATCACGTCGCGGTTGCGGGGATGCAGTGCCACCACGAAGTCGTCGTCGCCGATCTCGGCGGGTCCGCGGAGCTCGGCGCGGGCGCGGTCCCAGGGGTACTGGTTGTGCAGCACCATGGCCCAGCGCAGCAGCGCCTCCAGCTCGGGAACCTTTTCCTGGGCGTCGACGATGTCCTCGGTCCGGAACACCGGGTAGTCGGGGGCGTACTCGGGCATGACCCACGTCAGCGCGTCGGGCTGCTCCAGGAACTCGGCCACCGTGGGCTTGATCGGCGGCAGCTCGGTGGCGTGGTAGAGCTTGTTGCGGAACAGGTCGAACAGCAGGTCGAAGACCCGGGTCTCGGCCTGGGCATCCCACGTGGCCGGCAGCTCACGGAACGCGTGCTCGACCGCCGCGACCTTGCGCTCGCTGTCCTCCCACGGGGTCAGCACGGCCAGGAAGACGTCGTCACGGTGCCGGGGCAGGTCGCGCCAGCGTGTCGGCCGCCGGTCGAACATCGGGATCGTGTACCGGTTGGCCCAGAACAGGTTCTGGCCCAGGTCGCGCAGCAGTTCGAAGCGGCCGGGGTAGGACCCGGATTCGACGCGGCTCAGGATGTCGGTCCCGGTCGGTGCCTTGGCCTCGAAGTCCCGCCCGATCACCGCGGTGAACTGGTCGAGCGTGCCGAGGACCGAGAAGTCCAGCTCGCCGAGGAAGTTGTCCGGGAACACCAGACGGCCGTGCCGGTTGACCACGAACGCTGTCACGAGTCACCTCGCCTGTCACCTCGCCGCCGGGCGGGCAGCCTGCCGTCCTGAGGCCGGGGCCTCGCGGGGGCCGGTGGGACACGGCAGCTGCAGCCAGGCCGAGCCGGGGGCGGCCCTGGGTGTTGCTCGGCCCTATCGCTCCGTTAACCCCGGATTGCGCCCGTCAAACGTGGTCGGCCCGCCGGCTTGGCCCGAGGTTTTGCCCGCGGAGAGGTTTCGGCTCTGCTCGCCGGGAAGCGTAACGAGCTCAACGCCCGGTCGGTGCGCTGCACCACCGATCTACGCGACTCGGGGGAGCGAGCGATGACGTCAGCGAGGCAGCAGCGGGTGGCCCTGGTCACCGGGGGCACCCGCGGCATCGGCGCCGCGGTCAGCCGGGCGCTGGCCGACGACGGCGCGGCCGTGGCGGCCGGCTACATCACCGGGCAGCTCTGGGCTGTCAACGGCGGCCTGGACATGTGACCGCCGCGCCGGTCAGCGGCCGGCTGGCTCGAATCGCTCCCTGATCGCCGTGGTGACCGTCCGCGCGATGCCGAACTCGTTGACGATCCGGCCGACGATAATGCCGCCGCCGTGGACGCGGAACGTTGTCGAGTCCCCGTCCCGGACCAGGTGTACCGTGGCGAACGCCAGGGTCCCGTGCTTGACCGTCAGCGACCCGCTTCCGTGCGGGGTCACCTTGTAGCCGCGGCCGAGCTGCTCTCGCAGGGCATCGGCGGCTTCCTGCGGAGCTATGGCCTTCGATACCGTCACGCTGGACATGCTGAGCCTCCTGTCAATCGCTGAACTCGTCTTAACCGCCTCGCGGGAGCCAGCGGAACCGGCGGATGGCGACGATGAGCCCGGCCGCGCCCCAGGCGGCGAGCACCGCCAGGTCGCCCCAGCGCAGTCCGGACCCGGTCGTGTATGGGTTGTAGGCGGCCAGCAGGGCGGCCGCGAGGTGCTCGACGGGGAAAACCTTGCCGATATCGGCGAGCCAGCCGGGCAGCACGGAGATGGGGATGAAGATGCCGGAGATGAAGGCTAGGGGCAGCACGATGACCTGGATCACCGGCTGGGCGGCGTCGACGTTGCCGATGAGGCTGGCCACGGCGAAGCCCAGACAGCAGAACACGACGGCGCCGACGACGACGTCCAGGATGAACGCGGGCGCGGTGCGGCCGGGGATGTGCGCTCCGTAGGCGGCCCAGCCGATGGCCAGCAGCACGACCGTTATGGCTAGGGCGGTGAGTACGGCGACCAGAGCCCGAGCCGCGATCACTACGCTCGCGGGCAGGGGCGTAGCCCGGCGGCGCTTGTAGATGCCGGACTCGCGGTTGCGGACCACGGTGACGATGAGGTTCGAGAACGCCGCAGCGATCAGGCCGAAGGCGATGAGGGACGGCACGTAATACACCGATTCCTTGATGGTGCCGCCGGGGACCGTGACGGTCTGGTTGCGGAATATCGAGGCGAGGATCACCAGGAACAGCACCGGCAGCGCCAGGGTGAAGAACACGCTCTGGACGTTGCGCCGGAAGCAGCGAAGATCAGAGCCGGATTCGTGCGCGATGAGGCCGGGCAGTCGGCGCCGGGTTCCGGCCGCGGGCGCGGGACGGTCGGTGACGGCGGTCATCGGGGCTCCCGGGTCAGTTGCAGGTAGACGTCCTCGAGCGTGGGACGGTGCACCTCGAGGTCGGGCAGGTCGACGTGGCGTGCTTGCGCCCAGCTGGCCAGGGCGCCCAGCAAGGGCAGCGGGCTGGCCGCGGCCGCCTCCACCTGGCCCTCCGATGCGCCGGTCAGCCGGACCGCCACCGACGGCGGCAGGTCGTCGGCACACGTCCCCGGGGGCAGGGTGAAGCGGACGAAGGACGCCTCCGTGTCCCGTCCGCCGAGCGTGGCCGCGGTGCCCTCGGCCACGATCCGCCCGGCCGCGATGACCGCGATCCGGTCGGCCAGCCGCTCGGCTTCCTCCATGTAATGAGTGGTCAGGAAGATCGTCTTCCCGAGGTCACGGAGCCCGGCGATCACCGCCCAGGCCGACTGCCGGGCCGCGGGGTCAAACCCGGTGGTCGGCTCGTCCAGGAACACCAGTTCCGGGTCGCCGATGAGAGCCAGGGCCACGTCAAGGCGCCTGCGCTGGCCGCCCGACAGTCGGCCGCACCGGACCGCACGGCGATCCGCCAGGCCCACCAGGTCGAGCGTCTCGGCGACCGGCCGCGGCGCGGGGTAGTAGCCGGCGTACAGCGACAGGCACTCGCCCACCGTGAGCTCGGCTTCCGGCTCGGACTCCTGCAACACCACGCCGATCCGCGCCCGCCAGCCCGCTCCCGCCTCGGCCGGGTCGACACCCAGGACGCGGACCTCTCCGGCGTCGCGGGTCCGGTAACCCTCCAGGATCTCGACGGTGGTGGTCTTCCCCGCGCCGTTCGGCCCGAGGAACGCGAACACCTCTCCCGCGCGGACCTCCAGGTCGATGCCGGCCACCGCCTCGACCCCGTCGTAGCACTTCCGCAGCCCGCGGACGCCGATCACCACGTCGCGGTCATCCCGTTCTGCCGCCCGGGCCGGGGCGTGGGTTCCGCGGCCGGGTGCTTCGTCCGTGACCTTCACCTGGCGACCTTCCTCCTGCGGTCCTGGCTCCATGCTTCGGCCAGGACGCGGCCGGCCCAGGGCCGAAGGTCACCCCGGACGGCCCGGCTCGGGGGGTCTTCCGCCATTTCCGCGTGCCGCCTGCCGGGATAGTTTTCACCTAACGGACGCCAGGGAGCCCTCCGGGAGCGGCATGGCTCCCCGGTGCATGGTGCTCAATGACGCCAGGTCAGCAGGAGGCGACATGCCTGCTCTGGTCAAGTTGTGGCCGGTGGCGGCGCTGGCCGTGTCGGTCGCCGCGTGCGCCGAGGCCTGGGGCGACCGCGCGTTCAGCCGGCTGGTCCGCCGGGACGTCGAGGCGCTGGTCGCTCAGTCGTCCGCCGGGCGGCCCGCGGTCGTGACCGGGGAGATGCTCTCCGATCTCCCCGAACCGGTCGGGCGGTACCTGGCCCGTACCGGAGTCGTCGGGCAGCCGATCCCGAGCCTGGTCCGCCTCCGCCAGCAGGGCCGGATGCGGCTGGATCGCGGGCAGCCCTGGATCCCGGTGACCGCCGAGGAGCACTACTGCGTGGACCCGCCCGGCTTCGTCTGGGCCGGCACGATGCGGCTGGGCCCGGTCCGCCTGGCCCGGGCCCGCGACATGTACCTGGGCGGCCACGGGCGCATGCTGGTCAGGCTGGCCTCGTTGCTGCCGGTAGCCGACGCGAGCGGCGGGCAGATGGACCAAGGGGCCATGATGCGCTACCTCAGCGAGATGATCTTCTTCCCAGCCGCTTTTGTCCGGGACAACATCAGTTTTCAGGCCGTGGACGAACGCTCGGCCCGGGTGACCCTGAGCGATCACGGCCGGACCGCCACCGGGACGCTGCACTTCGACCGCGAGGGACGGCCGACCGGTTTCACGGCCATGCGTTACCGCACGGTCGGCGGACGTCAGGTGCTGACCGCCTGGTCGACTCCGGTGACGGCCTACGGGGAGTTCGAGGGCCTAGCGCTGCCCGTCCGCGGCCGGGCGGTCTGGCAGCTCCCGGACGGGGACCTCGACTACATCGACGTCACCGTCACCGACCTGCGGTACGCCTGAGGCAGGCGGTACTCCTGATTCGCGCGGCTGTCCGGGATCTGCAGTCTGTCCGGGAACATGCCGGGCTGACGATTCGAGGCCGGTGTCCACAGCCTGGCCGGTGCCGCTCGGTCATTCCACAGCCGCCGCGCCCGGCCGGCGGCTGCGGCCAGCCTCCGGCAAACCTGGGTAACCGGAGGTGGTCAGGTTGAGCCGTGTGGCCAAGCAGACCGGCAGGGCAGCCCAGCTGAACCTCAGGGGTGGCAGGCTGGCGCCCGGATGGAGGGCCGGGAGGTGACGGCCGGGGCGGCCGACCGGCAGCGCTTCGCGCGGGTCGCGCTCAGCTTCCTGGCCGAGCCCGGCGAGCCCGCACTCGGCGCGCTGCTGCAGTGCTGCGATCCAGCCGCGATCGTGGCCGCGGTGTCGTCCGGGTCCGATCCGCGAGCGGTGCTGCCCGCCGCCGGCTGCGGCGTCCCTGGCCTGGCGCGCGCCGTGGAGCGGTGGCGGGCGCGGCTCGGCCGGCTCCCGGCCGACTCCAGGCTGGCTGGCTGGGAACGGGCCGGCATCCGCCTGGCGTGCCCGGGCGACCCGGAGTGGCCGACCCAGCTGGACGTGCTCGGCGGCGCCCGCCCGCTCGTGCTGTGGCTGCAGGGCAGCGCGGACCTGCGCTTCGCCTGCCTGCGCTCGGTCTCGGTGGTGGGAGCGCGGGCGGCGACCGGTTACGGCGAGCATGTCGCCACCGAGCTGGCAGCAGCGCTCGCCGAGAGAGGCTTCGCGGTGGTATCCGGCGGCGCTTACGGCATCGACAGCTGCGCGCACCGCGGGGCCCTCGGCGCGGGCGGGATCACGGTCGCGGTGCTGGCCAGCGGGCTCGGCTACGGCTACCCCCGGGGCCACCGCGAGCTGTTCGCCGCCGTCGCGGGGAACGGCGTCGTGGCCAGCGAGCGGCCGCCGGACCGGGCGCCGACCAGGCCGGGGTTCCTCGTCCGCAACCGGGTGATCGCCGCGCTGAGCTGCGGCACGGTCGTGGTGGAGGCCGCGCTGCGCAGCGGGGCGCTGAGCACCGCCCGGCACGCCCGGGACCTCTGCCGCCCGCTGATGGCGGTGCCCGGGCCGGTGACCTCGACTCAGTCGGCAGGCTGTCACGCGATCATCCGGGAGTGGGGCGCGGTATGCGTGACGGGGGCTCAGGACGTCATCGAGAACGTCTCCCCGTCCGGGGACGGGCTCGGCGCCCCGCGCCGCGGTCCGGCTGCCCCCCGAGACAGCCTAGACCCGGCGACCCGGGCCGTCCTGGAGGCAATTCCGTCACGCGGCGGAAGCGGGCCGGCCGCGATCGCGGTCACGGCCGGCGTCGACCTGAACACCGCCATCCGGAGCCTGGGCGCGCTGGCCGCGGCCGGCTTCGTGGAGCGGTGCGTCCGGGGCTGGCGGATACGCAAGGACGCCTGACGGGCGCGCCGGCCACCCGGCGGGCGGGGATGGCTGGACACTGAGAGCGTGGACTCCGCGCTGCCTGAGTGGGCCAGCGAGCGGCTGGCGGGTTTCGAGCGGCACCTGGCGGCCGAGCGCGGCCTGTCGCCGCACACCGTGCGCGCTTACCTTGGCGACGTCAGCGGCCTGCTCGAGCACGCCTGCGCGGAGGGCCTCGACGACCTGGCCGGCCTGGATATCGGCCTCATCCGGGCGTGGCTGGCGGCCCAGCACGCCAGCGGGGTGGCGCGCGCGACGCTGGCGCGCCGGACCGCGGCCGCCCGGGCCTTCACTGGGTTTGCCCGCTCCCGCGGGTGGCTGGACAACGACCCCGGGCCGCTGCTGGGCACACCCAAGGCCGTACGCCACCTCCCGAACGTGCTGGGCCGGGAGCAGATGACGGCGGTGCTCGCGGACGAGCCAGCGCCGGAAGCAGCCGCACAGCCGCACGCGGCCGCGCTCGCGTGGCGCGACACGGCGATCATGGAACTCCTGTACGCGTCCGGCATCCGGGTCAGCGAGTTGTGCGGGCTCGACGTCGATGACGTCGACGACGGGCGCAGGACCGTGCGCGTGCTGGGCAAGGGCGGCCGCGAACGGGTCGTGCCGATCGGCCTCCCGGCGGCCGCGGCCGTACGCCGATGGCAGGACACGGGACGCCCGCTGCTGGCCACCGAGCGGTCCGGGCCCGCGCTGTACCTGGGCGCGCGCGGCAGGCGCCTCGACCCGCGGACCGCGCGCCGGGTGGTGCACGCCAGGATCGCGGCGGCCGGGTCCGTGCCGGACGCCGGACCGCACGATCTGCGCCATACCGCGGCCACGCACCTGCTCGAGGGCGGCGCGGACCTGCGCAGCGTGCAGGAGATCCTCGGCCACGTGTCGCTGGGCAGTACCCAGATCTACACGCACGTTTCGGTCGAACGGCTGCTGTCCGCCTACCGCCAGGCGCACCCGCGGGCCTGAGCGGGCGCGGCCCGGGGCGGGGCCGCCGGCGAACCCGGCCCGTGCCCTCGCGGTGGCCCGAGCCCGAGCATCGCCAGCACCGGCAGGCGAGCGCCGGGCACTGCCGACGCCGGCGGGCCAGCGCCATGTAAACTGAGCGTCGGCTGTCAGTGTCCGCGCATGGCCGCGCGGGCCTGCGGCTAAATTCGCGCGTCCGCTTGCCGCACGGGGTGCCGGGAGTCCGGTCCCCAGCGGAACGCACCTCAACCGGTCCGCGGGACTACCGTCCTGCGGCGAGTGCGTTCGGGCGCCAGGAAACAACCGAGAGCGCCCGGGCCCCGCAGGCCGGGCGCACGAGAGGAAGGGGACACCGGCATGGCCCCGGTTGTCACCATGCGCCAGCTGCTCGAAAGCGGCGTGCACTTCGGTCACCAGACCCGGCGATGGAACCCGAAGATGAAGCGGTTCATCTTCACCGAGCGCAACGGCATCTACATCATCGATCTCCAGCAGTCGCTGGACTTCATCGACCGCGCCTACGAGTTCATCAAGGAGACCGTCGCGCACGGCGGATCCGTCCTGTACGTGGGCACCAAGAAGCAGGCCCAGGAGGCGATCGCCGAGCAGGCCCGCCGGGTCGGGATGCCGTTCGTGAACCAGCGCTGGCTCGGCGGCATGCTGACCAACTTCACGACGGTCTACAAGCGGCTGCAGCGGCTGAAGGAACTAGAAGAGATCGACTTCGATGACGTGGCTGGCTCCTCCCTGACCAAGAAGGAACTGCTGCACCTCAAGCGCGAGCGGGACAAGCTGGAGCGCTCCCTCGGCGGCATCAGGGACATGTCGCGGGTGCCGAGTGCGCTCTGGGTGGTCGACACCAAGAAGGAGCACATCGCGGTCAGCGAGGCCCGCAAGCTGGGCATCCCGGTCATCGCGATCCTCGACACGAACTGCGACCCCGACGAGGTGACCTACCCGATCCCCGGGAATGATGACGCGATCCGCAGCGTTGCGCTGCTGACCAGGGTGGTCGCCGATGCGGTGGCCGATGGCCTGATCGCGCGCGCCGGAGCCGCCGCCAACGGCGAGGAGAAGCCCGCCGCGCCTGCCGACGGCGTGCTGGGCGCGGAGGAACCGCTGGCCGAGTGGGAGCGCGCGCTGCTCGAGGGCAGGGCGGCGGACGGCGCGGAGGACACGGTCGCCGACACCACGGCGGTCGTGGCCGAGCCTCCGGTCGTGGCCGAGCCCGAGGTCGCGGCGGAGCCTCCGGTCGCGGCCGAGCCCGAGGTCGCGCCCGAGCCTCCGGTCGCGCCCGAGCCCGAGGTCGCGGCCGAGCCCGAGGTCGCGGCCGAGCCCGAGGTCGCGGCCGAGCCCGAGGTCGCGGCGGCATCCGCGGATGCGGCGCCGGCGGAGGCAGCAGCCCCCGGCGACGCCGCCACGGACGGCGCTTCCGAGGAACCAGCGTCCGAGCCCGCCTGACCCGGCAGGACCGCCCGGTGACCCGCGGGGCTAGCGGCCGCCCAGGACAAGACAGACAGAGATTGAGATGAGGACATGGATTACACCGCGGCAGATGTAAAGCGGCTCCGGGAGCAGACGGGCGCCGGCATGCTCGATTGCCGGAACGCGCTCGTGGAGGCTCCCGATTACGAGGCTGCCGTAGAGCTTCTGCGCGTCAAGGGCGCCAAGGACGTTACCAAGCGCGCCGAGCGGACCGCGGCGAACGGCCTGGTCACCTCGGCGCTGGAGGGGAACAGCTCCGGCGTGCTGCTCGAGCTCAACTGCGAGACCGACTTCGTCGCGAAGACCGAGCTGTTCCAGCAGGTCGCGGCGGACATCGCCCAGGCGGCGCTGGCCTCGTCGGCCGGGGACCGGCTGGCCGTGCTCGGCCTCGAGGTTCGCCCGGGCCAGACGGCGCAGGAACTGATCGACGAGGCGGGCGCCTCGCTCAAGGAAAAGGTAGAGGTCGGCCGGTTCGCCCGGTTCGAGGGCGGCTACGTCACCAGCTACCTGCACAAGTCCGACCCGCAGCTGCCGCCGACTCTCGGCGTGCTCGTCCAGCTGGACTCTGATGGGTCCGCCGACGTGGCCCAGGACATCGCGCACCAGGTGGCGGCCATGCGGCCGCGCTGGGTGACCCGCGATGATGTGCCCGAGGACGTGGTGGCGGGCGAGCGCCGGATCGCCGAGCAGATGACCCGCGAGGAAGGCAAGCCAGAGGCGGCCATCGGCAAGATCGTCGACGGCCGCGTGAACGCGTTCCTGAAGGACGTCGTCCTAGTGGAGCAGGCCTCCGTCAGGGATCAGAAGAAGTCGGTCAAGCAGCTGCTGGCCGAGCATGGCGCCCGCGTGCGGGGATTTGCCCGGTTCCAGATCGGGCAGGCCGGCTAGACCAGCGCCAGACCGGCGCGGTTGGCCGACACCAGGGCGCGCGGTTGGCCGACATCAGGAGAGGTGCGCCCGATACCCCGGTGCAGGATCGGTCTGCTTTCACCAGCTGGATTACGGTGAAGTACTCCGGCGCGAGCTAAGGTTCATGGATGCGACCGCGGTCAGCGTGTGCCGGGACACTGACCTGCCGATCGTGGTCGTTGACCTGACGCGCGAGGGTAACGTGGTGCGAGCCGTGCACGGTGAGCGGATCGGCACGCTGGTGAGCCGGTTCGCGCGCTGATGGCCCGGCATGGCATGATTCGCGGGCCGGGCGCACCATGGGAACACGCAGTGCGCGACAGGACGCGTACCGGGACGCCGACCGAGGCACGGGAGTCGTAAGTGATTGACGAGACTCTCCTCGAAGCCGAGGAGAAGATGGAGAAAGCCGTCGCGGTCGCCAAGGAGGAATTCGCTGGCATCCGCACCGGCCGTGCGCATCCTTCGATGTTCAACAAGATCACGGCCGAGTACTACGGGACGCAGACGCCGGTGAACCAGCTGGCGTCGTTCCACATGCCCGAGCCCCGGATGGTCATCGTCCAGCCGTTCGACAAGTCGTCCATGGGAGCGATCGAGAAGGCGATCAGGAACAGCGACCTCGGCGTGAACCCGACCAACGACGGCACCATCATCCGGGTGATCTTCCCCGAGCTCTCCGAGGAGCGCCGGCGGGAGTACATCAAGATCGCGCGGCACAAGGCGGAGGACAGCCGGGTCTCCATCCGGAACATCCGCAGGCACGCCAAGGACTCGCTGGACAAGCTGGTCAAGGGAGGCGAGGCGGGCGAGGATGACGGCCGCCGGGCGGAGCGGGAACTCGACGAGCTGACGCACACCTACGTGGCCCAGGTCGATGAGCTGCTTAAGCACAAGGAAGCCGAGCTTCTCGAGGTATAGCTTGCAACCTGGGCTTGCCACATGACACGCAGCGGGGCGCGCGCAGGGGATGCCAGCCCGGTGCCGGACGAACCCGGCGGGCCGCCTCCGCATCCAGAGGCTGACCCGATGAGCGAGCACGAGCCGGCCCGCACCCGCACCGGCCGCAACCTCCCGCTGGCCGCAGCCATCGGTGCCGCGCTGGGCGGCCTCGTCCTGGTCACCCTGTTCACGGTGAAGGCGACCTTCCTCATCTACGTGGGCGCTCTGGGCGGGGTAGGTCTCTGGGAGCTGCGGCAGGCGCTTTCCGGGCGCGGGATCAGCCTCCCGGTGGTCCCGATAGCGGCCGGCGGCGTCGCCATGTTCACGCTGGCGTACTGGTACGGCGCGCAGCCCGCGCTGGCCGCCATGGCGGTCACGGTCTTGGTCCTGATGGCGTGGCGGCTGCCCGGCGGTGCCGCCGGCTACCTGCGCGACCTGACCGCGAGCGTCTTCACACTGGCGTACCTGCCCATGCTCGGGGTTTTCGTGCCGCTCATGCTGTCTGCGCCCGACGGCGCGCGGCGGACGCTCATCTTCGTCGTGCTCGCCATCGGCAGCGACATCGGCGGCTACTTCGCCGGCATATTCGCCGGCCGCCACGCGATGGCCCCGGCCATCAGCCCGCACAAGACCTGGGAGGGCTTTGCCGGGTCGGTGGTGCTCTGCCTCGCGGCCGGGGCGGTCCTGCTGCCCTGGCTGCTGCACGGTCATGTCTGGCAGGGCCTGGTGCTGGGGGCCGCCGCCGTCGCCGCGGCGACCCTGGGCGATCTCGTTGAGTCCATGATCAAGCGGGATCTGCAGATCAAGGACATGGGCTCGGTGATCCCGGGACACGGCGGCGCCATGGACCGGCTCGATTCGCTGATCTTCGTCGCGCCGGTGGCCTGGTTGCTGATGAGCGTCTTCGTTCCGCCGGGCTAGGAACGGCTAACCCTGGTCCACAACCCAGCTGCGGCGCTGGGCTGCGAGGTGGGTGATCAGGCTGGCCGGCCCGCGCTCGGCGGCCAGCACCCGCTCGCGGTCACTGACCGGGACGATCCACAGCCAGCGGACGGCCTCGCCGCCGAACGAGAAGCCGGACAGGTCGGGCACATCGGGTCCGAGCAGGCTGCCGGGCTTGTCCAGCAGCAGCACCGCTTCGTGGCCCCCGCCGAGCGGGAACGTGGCCGGCTCGTGATACCACGCGATGCAGTGACCGGCTCCCAGCCAGGCCGCCTCGCGCCACGGGTACTGACCTAGCCACAGGAAGATCCGGGCCGCGTCCGTGCTCGGCATCGTGGTCGCGACGGCCAGCTCGATCCTCGCGCCCTCGTTCGCGAGGGCGCCCATCTGCTCGATGACCGGCATCCGCTGGCAGCTCATGCCGACCGTGGACAGGACCGTGTACGGGCGCTGCGCGGTCGGGGGACGCTCGGACACGCCGACCAGCGGCTGCTTGCCGCCGGCCACGTCCCAGTACCTGGCGCCGGGGCCGAGCTTGCCGAGGAGGTGGCCGAGCACCGCCTGCTGGAATTCGGCCCAGGCATCCTTATCCGCCCGCCATCGCCAGAAATCCTCGGCCTCCGCCGCTCGCGGGCCCAGGCCTTCCATCGCGTCGTCGAGAGACCAGCCGAACGGGGTCTGCCCGATCACGTCCCGGCAGTACCCGGGCATCCCGCGGGCCATGTCGGACCAGCCGGGAAGGATCGCCAGCAGGCCGCCGTACTCGAGGAGCACGACACCGTCGCCCTCCTCCAGCCACAGCGCCCGCAGCGCCCCCGGCTCGAGCATGGGTCTGCCGTCGGGATGCTTGGTGTGCGCCGCGGGCATCACCGGAGCCTCGCCGGCGTTCAGCCGGGCCAGGTCCGGCGCCGCGGGCGCCGGGATGTGGTTGGCGATCCAGGTGGCCGCGACCGGAGCGGTCTTGGAGTGCAGGTAAGCGGCCGTCGTCACGCCGTCGCACTCGACGACCACCCGTCGGCTCGCGTACGGGTTCTCGCTCTCCAGCAGGATCCGGGGCTGCTCCGGACTTGCAGCTATCCTGGTTGGGCTACCTCCCCGGCGCAGTGTCGGCATAACGCGGAATCTACCGACTTCTTGCAGGTCAGCGACGTAGATATCGACGGATCGTTACCGGTTTGCCACAGCGTCGTCGGCGGGCCCATGAGCAGACAGAACGGAGCGCAGGCGTGCCGGTCCCTCAGCCGACGTTGGCCGGGCCGGGTCGGCCCGGCGAGACTCGGCCCCCGCGGCATCTCGCGGACCTGGATCCGGGGGAGCGCCGTGCCGCCGTCGAGCAGCTCGGCCAGCCTCGGTTCCGCGGTGATCAGCTGTCGCGGCACTACTTTGCCCGGCTGACCGACGATCCCGATGAGATGACCGACCTGCCCGCCGCTGACCGCGAGCCACTGGCGAAGGCCCTGCTGCCCCGGTTGCTCACCGCCGAGCGGGAGCTCAGCTGCGACCAGGGGCAGACCCGGAAGACGTTGTGGCGCGCGTCCGGCGGGGCTTACGTGGAGTCGGTGCTGATGCGCTATCCGGACCGGGTCACGATGTGCGTGTCCTCACAGGCCGGGTGCGGGATGGCGTGCCCGTTCTGCGCCACCGGCCAGGCCGGGCTGACCCGCAACCTGACCACCGCCGAGATCGTGGCTCAGGTAGTCGCCGGGGCCAGGGCGCTGGCCCGGGGCGAGGTACCCGGCGGATCCGGCCGGGTCTCCAACGTCGTGTTCATGGGCATGGGCGAGCCCCTGGCCAACTACTCCCGGGTGGTCGCCGCGGTGCGACGGATCGCCGACCCGGTCCCCGACGGGCTCGGCATCTCCCGGCGCGCCGTCACCGTGTCGACCGTGGGCCTGGTCCCGGCCATCGGACGGCTGGCCGGCGAGGGCCTGCCGGTCCGGCTTGCGGTGTCCCTGCACGCGCCGGACGACGCACTGCGCGACCAGCTCGTGCCGGTCAACCGGCGCTGGAAGGTCGCCGAAGTACTGGACGCGGCCTGGGGGTACGCGGCGGCGACCGGGCGCCGGGTGTCGATCGAGTACGCGCTGATCCGCGACATCAACGACCAGGCCTGGCGAGCCGACGCGCTCGCCGACCTGCTCGCCGGGCATCTTGCGCACGTGAACCTGATCCCGCTCAACCCGACCCCGGGGTCGAAGTGGACGGCGTCTGAGCCCGACGTGATGCAGGAGTTCGAGCAGCGGCTGGCCCGCCGGGGCATCCCGGTGACCGTCCGCGACACCCGGGGGACCGAGATCGACGGCGCCTGCGGCCAGCTGGCGGCGGGCCGGGCCGGCGCCGCGCCGGGCGGGCAGGGCGGGTAGGGCGGGCAGAAGTACGGCGGCTTTCTCGCAGCAGGTACCGTTATCGGCCATGTCACGGCGCACGCTAGCTTGGCGGCAGGCGGCGGTTTCCGCCGCGGTGCACGCCGCCTGGCGAGCGATGCAGCGTGCCGGGGCCGTTACCGTGCGGACCCCGGCGGGCCGCAGGTTCGCGGCGTTCGGCCCGCACTCGATGATGGCGTTCCCGACCGGCGCGGTGTTCGGCGAGCGCTGGATCGAGATCGGCGACGAGACCATGATCGCCGAGCAGGTGACGCTCTGCGCCGGCATGATGCCCGGGCACGACCTGGGTGACCAGCCGGTGCTACGGGTGGGCAGCCGGTGCGTGATCGGGCGCGGCAGCCACATCGTCGCGCACCATTCGATCCTGATCGGCGATGACGTCTTCACCGGCCCGTACGTGTACATCACCGACCAGAACCACGCCTACGCTGACCCGGACATGCCGATCGGGCGGCAATGGCCGGTGAACACGGCGGTGTCGATCGGCTCCGGCACCTGGCTCGGCGCGGGGGTCGTGATCTTGCCCGGCGCTTCGGTCGGCCGCAACGTCGTTGTCGCGGCGGGCTCCGTCGTCCGCGGGACCATTCCCGACCGGTGCGTGGTGGCGGGCGTCCCCGCCAAGGTGGTCCGGGAGTATGTCTCCGGAACCGGCTGGGCACGCCCGCCCGGCTATCCTGGCCAGGCTGACCCGGCGGGCTGACCTCCCCGGCAGGCCCGCGCGGTGGGCTCATCCGGCCGCGCTTAAGCGTCAGCGCGCCCGGCTTTTAGCGCCGCGCCGGCCCCTGGCGCCGCGCTGGCCGGCATTCTCCCCGCCTGCGTCCGCCTCGCCTGTGTCCCGTTTGCCCGTGCGCTGCTCGCTCGCGTCCGCCCCGCCTGCGTTCCGCTCGCCTTCACTCCGCTTACCTGCGTTCCGCTGGGGTGTGTCCGGCTGGCCTGTGCGGCGCTCGCTCTTGGCGTCCTGTCCGTCGGCGCTGCGCCTCTCGTGAGTCCCGCCGAGCTGCGGCGTGAAGACCTCGCCGCGCAGCGCCCGGCCGACCAGATCCACGGCGCGGGCGGTATCGACCAGCCTGCTGCCCTCGGCGCGATAGACCTCGAGCACGGCCTCCACGCCGCCCGGCGGCAGCTTGCCGCCGAGTTCGGTACGAGCCGACCGGTACCCTTCACGCGCGCCGCGGACGCACGCGGCGACGTGATGCCTGGCGAGCACCGCGAGCGCGTACGGATGCCGGCGCAGCACGCCGTGCAGCCGGTAGTCGGGCGGCACGACATCGAGCAGCCAGGTCACCGCGGTCTGCTCGAACTCCTCGCTGTCCGGAGGATGAACGCCGGCCGGCCAGCCAGGCGGAAGGTACGCTGCCACCCCGCCAGCATATCGCGGTCGTCGAACATAAATTCGATGGCCGAATCGTTTCCCTAACTTCCAGGGGTTATGTGCGGACTTGCCGGACTCGCGATCGGCCCGGATAGTTGGATGTGACGTGAGCGGGTGTGCGGATCCAGCCGGCGCCCGCGATCCATTCCGCAGCAGTCCAGCTAGGCCCAGACGTATGGTGCAATCCTTTGCGCGCTGAGCTCGCGGCCCGTGAGGGCGGGCCGTGCTGAGCACGAAGCGCGCCGCACGGCTGGCTCGCCGAGCCACGCGGCAGCGCGACGGCGGCGGCCGCTCGGCGCGCTCGTGGCGGGCCTGGCGGCGGCTGGCGGACGCAGGCGACCGCGGCGACCAGAACGCGATCATCGCGGTGTGGCTGGTGTGGCTGCGCGACCCGGGCGACGAGCTGTGGGAGGCGCTGGCCCGGTGGCGGGGAGCAGACGCGCTGACCGAGGACGCGTGCCGGGCCGCGACGCAGTCGTACCGGCCGGCCGCCGAGCGGGCCTCGATCGCGGCCTTCTGCATCCGCCGCGGCCTCGCCCCCGGCGACGAGATCCAGCGGGCCCTGTTTTACGTACTGACCGGCCAGACCGCGCACTACTGGGCGGCCGACCCCGACGGCTCCCGGCTCGCCGCCGGGTACCAGGGCGCCGGCGAGCCCACCCGCGCCATGCTGCGCCAGGTCATGGCCGACGACAGCGATCTGGACCTGCCGTACATCCTCGCGGCCCATGCGCCGGACGGCACCGCGGCCTTAACCGCCGAGGAAGGCCGGTACCTCGTGGACCATCTCGCCGGCCGCCGGGACTGGCCCGCGTTGTGGCAACTGGCACGGGGCCTGCCGCTGGCGGAGGCAGTGGCGGCCACGCGGCTGTTCAGTGACGGCTGGCGGCCGGACGATGACCGGAGCCGGGCCCTGTTCGGCCTGCTCGCCGAGGCCGATCCCGACGCCGTCGCCAGCGCGCTCAGTGTGCTGGAGGCGCCCGCGCTCATCCGCATCGAGATGGACGACGTGCCGTCCCGCGGCTCGTTCTCCCCGGACTCCAGGCAGCTGCTCGTGGCCACGGAGCGTGGCGGCCGCTACTCGGGATGCCGGGTGTTTGACCTGCCCGGCGGGACGCTCGCCGAGCGGCACGACTACCGCGGGGGCCGCCCTCCGCAGGCGGTGCTGCACCTCGGCGAGGCGTTCTTCGTGGTCGGCTGCCGGGGCTTCGAGGTCTGGGAACTGGTGCGCTACACGGCAGGCCAGCCCGCGGTCATCGAGTGGAACCGGGAGCCGATCATCGTCGCGCAGCATCCGGCCGGGTTCGTTATGGAGAAGTGGCGCCTGGGCGGCCGCCGGCTGCGTCTATACGATGCGCGCGGCGAGGTGGCCGAGGAGGTCACGCTCAGCGTGGCCGACCCGGAGCCGGGCGTTCACCTGGCCGCGGCCGATCCGGGCACCGGGCGGCTCGCCCTGCGGGGAACCCACCTGTGGATCCTCGACAGCGACTGGGCACGCGTGCTGGCCAAGCTGAAACTGCGCGAGAAGGCCCCCTCCCGCATCAGTTTCGTCGGGCCAGAGCACGTGGCCGTGATCGACGAGAACGAGCCCTTGGGGCTGTACGACTGGTTCGGAAAACGCACGACCGTTTTTAACTATCAGACGGAGTCACCGGCTCACTGCCGGGATTTTGTTCCGCTGCGCAGCGAGATCGCCGTCCTCGACGAAGGGACCGTCCGGTACCTGACGCCGGTGTTTTTCGGCGACAAATACCGCCCGGGCCCGCTGGACGGTGCCGACGGGCAGGCGCTCTGGGGCTCGCCCGACGGCCGGTCCCACGCGCTGGGCGGGCGGCGCGACGGCCACGGGTTCGCCGACGTCGTCTGGGGCGGTGACGCCGCCCTGCAGGATCTCGCCCGGCGCCCCATGGCCGGGACGGGCCCGGATGACCTGGCCGCGGTGACGGCCGCGCTGCGCGATCCCGTGCCCGGGGCCGAGGCCCGGCCGTTCCTCGAGCTCCTGCAGGCGTGCCTGCAGTGCCGGGCGGAATGAGCGCGGGGAAGATTTCGTTCCATATTCCATAACGGATAGACTGTCCGCCGCCGTAGTCCGGCGCTTTCCCTGGTCAACTGGAGCCTTCCGGCATGCCTACTCGCTCGGCCCTTGCCACCCGCGACGACCTGCGCAACGTCGCCATCGTCGCGCACGTCGACCACGGCAAGACCACCCTGGTGGACGCGATGCTGTGGCAGTCAGGCGCGTTCCGCGCGGGCGCGCAGGTCGCCGAGCGGGTGCTCGACTCCGGTGACCTGGAGCGGGAAAAGGGGATCACGATCCTGGCCAAGAACACCGCGGTGCGCCACGGCGGCCTTACGATCAACATCGTGGACACGCCCGGCCACGCGGATTTCGGCGGCGAGGTCGAGCGCGGGCTGTCCATGGTGGACGGGGTGCTGCTGCTGGTGGACGCCAGCGAGGGCCCGCTGCCGCAGACCAGGTTCGTGCTGCGCAAGACCCTGGAGGCGCGGCTGCCGGTGATCCTCGTGATCAACAAGGTGGACCGGGCGGACGCCCGGATCGCCGAGGTCGTGGACGCGTGCTACGAGCTGTTCCTGGACCTGGACGCGACCGAGGAGCAGATCGAGTTCCCGATCGTCTACGCGTCGGCGCGGTCCGGGCGGGCGTCGCTGAATCGTCCCGCCGACGGCTCGCTCCCCGACTCGCCGGACCTCGAGCCGCTGTTCGCCGTGCTGCGCGACAGCGTGCCCGCGCCCACCTACGATCTGGACGAGCCGCTGCGCGCGCACGTGACCAACCTGGACGCCTCGTCGTATCTGGGCCGGATCGCGTTGTGCCGCGTGTACAGCGGAGAGATCACGCGGGGCCAGCAGGTGGCCTGGTGCCGCCGGGACGGGTCCATCGAGCGAGTGAAGATCACCGAGCTGTTCCGGACCGAGGCGCTGGAGCGCGTGCCCGCGGCCTCCGCGTCGGCCGGGGACATCATCGCGGTGGCCGGCATCGGGGACATCATGATCGGCGAGACGCTCGCCGACCTGGACGATCCCCGGCCGCTGCCGCTGATCACCGTCGAGGAGCCCGCGATCTCGATGACGATCGGCGTCAACACCTCGCCGCTGGTGGGGCGGGACAAGGGCTCCAAGGTCACCGCGCGGATGGTGCGCGACCGGCTGGACCGGGAGCTGGTCGGCAACGTGTCGATCCTGGTGCTGCCCACCGGCCGGCCGGACACCTGGGAGGTCCAGGGCCGCGGCGAGCTCGCGCTCGCGGTGCTGGTGGAGACCATGCGGCGGGAAGGCTACGAGCTGACCGTGGGCCGGCCGACCGTGGTGATCCGCGAGGTGAACGGGGTCCGGCACGAGCCGGTAGAGCGGCTCACCGTGGACGTGCCCGAGGAGTACCTCGGCGCGGTGACCTCGCTGCTGGCCCAGCGCAAGGGCCGGATGGTGAACATGACCAACCACGGGACCGGCTGGGCCCGGCTGGACTTCGTGGTGCCCGCACGGGGGCTGATCGGGTTCCGTACCCAGTTCCTCACCGACACCCGCGGGACCGGCATCGCCCACCACGTCTTCGAGGGCTATGAACCCTGGTCGGGGCCGCTGCGGATGCGGCCGACCGGGTCGCTGGTGGCCGACCGGTCCGGACCGGCCACGCCCTACGCGATGTTCTCGCTGCAGGAGCGGGGCACCCTGTTCGTAGAGCCGGGAACCGAGGTCTACGAGGGGATGATCGTCGGTGAGAACCCCCGGTCCGACGACATGGACGTGAACATCACCAAGGAGCGGAAGCTGACCAACGTGCGGCAGTCCTCGGGGGAGGAGCTTGAGCGGCTGATCCCGCCGCGGCTGCTGTCGCTGGAGCAGGCGCTGGAGTTCTGCACGGACGACGAGTGCGCCGAGGTGACGCCGTCCGCGGTCCGGCTGCGCAAGACCGTGCTGGACGCCAAGGAGCGAGCCCGGCAGCGGGCCCGCCGCTCCCGCGGTGAGTGAACCTGGCTACTTCACCGACAGGTAGATGATGCTGCCCAGCCCGACCACGACGCAATAGATGGCGAACGGCGTCAGCGTCCGGGTGGTGAAGTACTTCATCAGGAACCGCACCGACACGTACGCGCCGACCCCGGACAGGATGCTGCCCACCAGCACCTGACCATGGATGCCGTTGCCGAGCGGGCCGGTCAGGTCCCCGAGCTTGAGCACGCCCGCGGCGAGGATGACCGGCGTGGCGAGCAGGAATGAGAAGCGTGCCGCGTCCTGCCGGGACAGGCCGCGAAACATGCCGGCCACCATCGTGACCCCGTCCCGGCTGATGCCGGCCAGCAGCGCGAGGATTTGCGCCGACCCGATGACCACACCCTGCACGTAGCCGATGGCGACCAGCCGGGTGTCGGCCTGGACCG
>Ga0335073_10002543_pt1 | contig 24990 bp, 21 predicted proteins | sample Lox_Sample_22_FD_207093 | JGI IMG/M metagenome (GOLD analysis project Ga0335073, IMG submission 207093) | Soil microbial communities from Loxahatchee National Wildlife Refuge, Florida, United States - Lox_Sample_2.2 | ecosystem: Environmental > Terrestrial > Soil > Wetlands | place: USA... | reverse complement strand
TGGCGCGCCCGGAGAGATTTGAACTCCCGACCTTGTGCTCCGGAGGCACACGCTCTATCCAGCTGAGCTACGGGCGCGTTTCGCTTTTTCCGGCGGGTGATTCGCAACCACGGAATACAATCGTCGTTGCGCCTCTTTTTCATTCTACTCTGCTTCTCCACACGCGCCAAGCAAACCTCTTTCCTTCTCGCGTTTCCGCGTTCATCGCGGTGGTATAATTTCGCGGTTTTCTCATGACCGAACCTCTCATTCGCTGGGCGGAACTCGCCGGAACCCGTGGTGTCCGTATTCTTTTCATCGCTCTCGGCGCGTTCATCCTCATTCGCATTCTGAAGGCTTTCACGTCCCGTCTCGTGCAAGCGGCCAAGGGGCAAACTCGCACGGCCGTCATGCGAGAGCAGCAAACCCGCACCCTCGCGGCAATCGCCTATAGCGCAGGCACCACCGTCATCGTCGCCGGCTCGATCCTCATGGCGCTGCCCGAGTTCGGCTTCAACGTCACTCCCGTCGAGGCCGCCGCGGCCGTGGCCAGCATTGCTCTCGGCTTTGGCGCGCAGAATCTTATCAAGGACCTCATCAATGGATTTTTCATCGTATTCGAAGACCAGTTCGTTATCGGCGATTTGATTCAGCTCAATGGCGAGACCGGCCGCGTCGAGCATCTCACTCTCCGCCGCACCGTCATTCGCAACAACACTGGCGCGCTCATCACCATTCCCAATTCTCTCGTCGGCCAGGTCGGCAATCTCAGCCGCGATTGGTCGCAGATTTTCGTCGACCTCACCGTTCCTTCGGACGAACAGGTCGGCCGCGCTCTTGCCACGCTCGAAAAAATCTCCGGCGATTTTCGCAGCGATCCCGATTGGTCTCCTGCCATCATCGATGGCCCGCGCGTCCTCGGGGTCGAATCGATTGCCCTCGACGGCATCGTCCTCCGTCTCCAGGTGCGCACCGTCCTTGGTCGCAAAGACGACGTCGCTCGCGAGCTTCGCCGCCGCATCAAGATTGCCTTCGAAGAAACAGGAATCCCCGTCACTCAATCGCACAAGATTTCCTTCCAGGGCGAGCTTCCCGCCCCTATCCAGCATTCTTAATTTGCCCCCCTTGCACTTGTCCGTCGCCTCTCGGAATCCCTCGTTTTCTCTTTAATGTCCGGCTATTTCCCCTCCCAATTCTTCTGGTGTATTTGCCCGTTCTTATGCTACTTTCTGCCCACTCCCGCAGTCGGCTTTCTTCTAATTTGCACCCCGGGCGGTGCCTGCTCGTGCCCGGCTTGGCGCTTTGCCGCCACGGAGGTCTCCATAATGGGACGCCATCATCCCTGCTGCCTCGCCGTTTCCATCTGCCTTTCGATTTTGCTGGCGCTACCCGTTGGCGCCGCCGGCCAGGCTTCGCCCAACCCTCCGACCGCAGGCAAAATCACCAATATGGTACCCATCGTGAACCTCATCCACGACGCCCACACCTTGCCCGCCTCTACATCCGCCGTTGTCTACTGGGGAGACATCGTCAACACCGGCCATCTGGCCCGCGCCCGCGTCGCGCTCAACGACGGCTCGCTCCTCAACATCGGCTCCGACACCAACATGACCATCACACAGCACGACGCCTCTTCGCAGCAGACTGAACTCGAGCTCAACTACGGTCGCGTGCGCGCCAAAGCCGTCAAGCTCGTCAAGCCCAATTCGAAATTTGAAATTCGCACGCCCACGGGCGTCGCCGGCGTCGTCGGCACCGATTTCTATCTCGCCTATGAACTCCACGTCACGCATCTGCTCGTCTTTGAAGGAAAAGTGAAGTTCTGCACGCTCGATGGCCGCTGCGTCATCGTCAACCAGGGACAGACGTCCAATATCCGCGGCAACGAATCTCCCACCCAGCCGGTTCCCGCCGCTCAGCTCGAAGCGATGGAGGTCACGAAGTCGACGCAGATTGCCAATGCTGCCGTAAGCGGCGGCGTGGTTGCCACCCACGGCGTTATTTTGGCAACCACTCTCATTGCCTCCGCCGTCGTCCCCGCCGTTCTCGTCCGCACGCTGTCCACCACGCCCACTTGTTCTTCCCCCGGTGCCACAGCCGGCATTCGCCGCGCCTCCACTTGCGGAGTCACCAACGCCGCAGCGCCGCGCATCAACGGCCAACGCCCCTGACGTCGCTTGCCGCATCTGGCTCACCTCTTCAAATTGTCTTGTGCTTATGTTCCCAGCAGGTTGGTTTGCAGTTTCCGGTATCCGTGTTCGCGGGCCCAAAGGTCCAGAGGAATTGTCGCCAGATCGTCCACCACCGGCACAGCCAATCCCATCTTCGTCAAATCCACACTTTTCAGATACGTCTTGCAGGTGTCGCACACATCCACGCGCACGTGCGCGATTTCCGGCGCTGAATACACCCCCATGTGCGGCTCTCTCTCTTCTCCGCACGAGGGGCAATAAATTCTCCGGAAAGCCCATTCGTGCGCGCACAACATGCAAATCAGCGATTTTTTCGCTCCATCCCCTTCGCGACGCAACGCGCCAACGGTGGGGTTGGAGCCGCACACGGGACATTTCGATGGAGTCCCGTCCACTCGCTCCGGCTCCCTCATATCCGCGAGCGCTTCGGCGTACGGCTGCAGGAAGATCCACGCCAGCAATCCTTCCTGCGGCGTCATTTCTTGCGCGTCGTTGTTTTCCCCGCCCCGATCCCACCAGAATCCGCTGATTGCGCGCTGCCATGTGGCGCTCCCGCCCTGCGCCAGCTCTTGTGCAGCGCTCGCGAGCGGTGGGGGAGAAATTTCCTGAATCAGGGAAAGAAATCCGGAAAACTTCGGCAGCAGCAAGAAAAGGTCCGGCTCATCCCGCAGCGAGAGGACCTCTGCACTTTTCTCCGAGCTTTTCGCCGCGTCTCGCACGTCGGCATACAAAAGTTTTTGAAAACCCGCAACACGGGCGTAGAAACGCAGCCCTTCCGTGGCGTAAGGATAAAAAGAGGTAAGTTCGTTGGCGCGTCGGATGCGCCGGTCCCACTCCGCTTCGCTCATCAGTTCGATGAGGACCGGCCGCTAACCTTGTCGTACCACGTGCGGTGGAACGTCCAGGCCCAGGCCCGCGTCACTTTCCCGTGAATCATCGATGCAAAGCTGCCTTCTTCCATGATCGCGCTCATGTAGACGTGAATCAGGAACAATCCGATCGTGATCAGCGCCACGCTCGCATGTACGAGGATGGCGGCATAACGTAAATATCGCAGCTCCCACGGCACGTATTCCGTGAACCACAGCACGACGCCGGAGAGCAGCAGGAGTATCACGCCGTAGAAAATTCCCCAGAAGAAGGACTTCTGCCCAAAATTAAAGCGGCCCACGGGAGGCAACTTGTCGTCTTCATTCTCGATGTAGTGGCCGATCGCTTTGCTCCAGGCGCGGTCGGCATCGTCAATCTTCATATCTCCGCGCCATTCCCAATAGGTGCGGCACACGGAGAAGAAGAAAACAAGGCCGAAAATCGGATGCCAGAATCGCGCCGTTGTCCCCCCTCCCACAATCACCGCCATCCAGAAAAGGTACGGCGACCAGAACGCTAGTCCGGTAATCAACAGATAAATGTAAGCCAGCGCTCCGATCCAATGGTTTACGCGTTCGCCGAGCGTATAGCGAGGGATCATGTCCTCGCCGGCTGTGGTGGGACGTGGAATAGCGCCGCTCGTCATGCTCGCTTCCCCTCATCCGGCTTGATCGGTTCTTCCTTCTTCGGCCCAAATCGCATGTAATGCCACACCAAACCGACAACCCCTCCGACCATCGCCAAACTCCCCAGCCACTTCAGCGGCTCTTTCCACAGCTTCACCGAAATTGGAACGTGCGGATCTTTCGGCAGCCCTCCGTAAAGTTCCGGATTCTTCGCGTCGTGCAGGACGTAGATCACGTGCGTTCCGCCCACGCCCTCCGGATCGTAAACGCCTGCATCCGCAAACCCCGAATGCTCGCGCAGTTGCGCCGCGCGCGTTTCCGCCAGCTCCTTCATTTCGCTCTTGGTTCCAAAATGCAGGCAACCGGTCGGGCAGGTCTTGATGCACGCCGGCTCCAGCCCCACCGACACCCGGTCGTTGCACAGCGTGCATTTGAAGACCTTTCTCGCCTCCGGGCTGAATTTCGGAATGTTGAAGGGGCATCCCGTCATGCAATACCCGCACCCGATGCAATTCGCTTCCTGGAAATCCACAATGCCGTTCGCATACTGGACGATCGCCCCGTCCGCCGGACACGCTTCCAGGCACCCGGGCTCGACGCAGTGCATGCACTGATCTTTTCTCATCAGCAGCATCAGGCTGCCGTCTTCCCGCTCGTGCTCGTTGAACTTGATCAGATTCCAGTAATTCCACGCCGTCTCCGGCATGGTCTGGTAGCTGTTGTCAAATGTCGTCTCGCTGAACTTGTATCCATTCCATTCCAGGCACGCCACTTCGCACGCCTTGCATCCGATGCACGTCGTCGTGTCCACCAACTTGCACACCTGGAATTCGCGATTCAACCCCAATCCCGGGGCTGGTCCAGGATGTGCCGAAATTCTCACGATTTCTGTTGCCGCTTGGCTCATCGTCCGCTCCCTACGCCTTCTCGAGCTTCACCAGGAAGCCCTTGGATTCCGGCGTGTGCGCATTGGGATCAGTCACGGCCGGCGTCAGCAGGTTCGCCGGCGTCCGTGCGTCCCTTCCCGCGTCTTCCTGAATTCCGCGGAAACCCTGGTGAATCGGCAACCCGATCTGGTACACCTTCTTGCCGTCGATCGTCATCGGCTTCAGCCGCTTTGTCACAAACGCTTTCGCAATGTACGTTCCCCGCGCGCTGATCACCTTCACTTTGTCCGCGCCCTTGATTCCCTTCTCTTCCGCCAACTCCACGGGAATCTCCACGAACGGTTCCGGGATCAGTTCCACGTTCACCGGATTGTTCTTCGTCCAGTAGTGATAGTGCTCCGTCAGCCGGTACGTCGTGCAGACGATGCTGTACTCTTCCGGCGTCCCGAACTTGTCGTAGGGCGTCTTGAACTTCTTCACCAGTGGATTGTTCGACTGCTGGGGGTGCAGCGGGTTCTTGATCGGGCTCTCGACCGGCTCGTAATGTTCCGGGAAGGGTCCGTCGGCAAGCACCCCGATCGGGGCAAACAGCCGCCCCACGCCCTCCGGGTTCATGATGAACGGCCCCAGGTGGTCCTTCGGATTCGAGTCCGGTTTGAAGTCGGGCACGTCGTTTCCTGCCCATTTCCCCGCCGCGGCGTTCCACCACACCTGTTTCCGTTCCGGATCGTACGGCTTCCCTTCCAGGTCGCACGACGCCCGGTTGTAAAGCACTCGCCGGTTCGCCGGCCACGACCACGAGAAGTTCGGATAGATGCCCAGTCCCGACGGGTCCTCCGTGCCGCGCTTCTGAATCTGCGAACCCGCTTCCGTCCACATCCCGGAGTAGATCCAGTTCCCGCACATCGTCGTGCCGTCGTCTTTCAGCCACGCAAATCCCGGCAACTGCTGCCCTGCCTTCACCACTTGTCCTGTCTTCGGGTCCGTCAGATCCGCCAGCGCTTTTCCATTCAGTTCCATCGCTGCCTGCGAGAGCGGCGGATGCTCCACATCCGCGTAGGCCCAGCTCAAATTCAAAATCGGATCAGGGAATTTCCCGCCCTCTTTCTTGTACAGTCCGCGCACGCGGAGGAAGATTTGCGCCACGATGTCCTGATCGAGCCTCGCATCTCCCGGCGGCGGCACGGCTGCGTATTTCCACGTTAGCCACCGCGCCGAGTTCGTCATGCTTCCGTCTTTTTCCGCGAAGCCCGCGCATGGCAGCCTGTAAACCGTCGTCTTGATATTCTTCTGTTCGTCCGCCGTGATTCCCGGCGCGCGCCAGAACTCGCTTGTCTCATCCGGATAAATCTCGCCCACCACCAACCAGTCCGCTTTTTTCAGCGCGTTGATGTTCTTGTTCGTGTCCGGCCCGATCATCACCCCGTTCATCCCGAACGCGAACATCCCCTTCACTTTGCCGTCGTACATGTCGTTCCAGATGTGCGTCCACGAGTAATCGCGGTCGTACTTCGGCAGGTAGTCGAACGCGAATCCGTTCTCCTTCGTCGCCGTTTCCCCATAAAACGCCTTCATCAGCGACACGTAGAATTTTGGCGTGTTGCCCCAGTAATTCATCGAATCCCACGGCGTCGGCTTCGCTTGAACTGGCGTGATTCGTTTCAAAAATGACGCCATGTCCGTGTCCGCGACAGTCGGCGCCTTGATGTACCCAGGCAGGCTGTCGAACAATCCAGCCATATCGGTCGCGCCCTGAATGTTCGAATGCCCGCGCAGCGCGTTCACGCCTCCGCCCGCTCGTCCCACGTTCCCCATCAGCAACTGAATCATAGCCGCTGTGCGGATGATCTGCGTCCCGAACGTGTGCTGTGTCCATCCCACCGCGTAAATGATCGTCGCCACTTTCTTCATGTCTCCATCCTTGCGGATGGACGTAAACATGTCGTAGGCGGCGAGAGCCTTATCCTTCGGAATCCCCGTAATCCTCTCTACGGTTTCGGGCGTATAGCGCGAATACTGCTGCTTCAGGAGCTGGAACACGCATCGCGGATGCTGCAGCGTCAGATCGTAAGCGATATTCGGTGGCAGCGACGGTGGTGGAGCGGCAGCCGCTGGCGGATCTCCCGCGGCAGCGGCGTGCGACGCAGCTTCCGCCTTTCCGCTCATGTCTCCGCCTTCCTGGTAATTCCACGTCGTCTTGTCGGCGTACGTTCCCGCAGCGGCGTCAAAGCCCGAAAACAGCCCGTCCTCCGGCAGCTTGAACCCTTCCTTCACGACGAAGGCGGCGTTCGTGTAGTTCACCAGATATTCGTGCGCGTAACGGTTGTTTTCGAGCGCGTATTTGATGAGGCCGCCGAGAAATGCGATATCGCTCCCGGCTCGGATTTGGCAGAAGAGGTCAGCCGTCGAGGAGGTACGTGTAAAGCGCGGGTCAACGGAAATCAGCTTGGCGTTGCGGTTCCGCTTCGCCTCCAACGCCCACTTGAATCCGCAAGGATGGTTTTCGGCTGGATTCCCGCCCATGATCAACATCATGTCGGTGTTCTTGATGTCGATCCAGCCGTTCGTCATGGCCCCGCGTCCGAATGTTGGTCCCAAACTTGAGACCGTGGGGCCGTGTCAAACACGGGCTTGGTTTTCTAAATACACCAAGCCCATGCTCCTCATTGCTTTAATGGCGATGTAATTGAACTCATTCGTGTCCGTGCAGCCGCCGATAAACGAAATCCCCTCGCACCGGTTCACCGTGCGCCCTTCGGCGTCCTTCTCCACGAAAGTCTCGTCGCGCGTCTTCTTCGTCCACCGCGCAATTTCTTCCAGCGCCTGGTCCCAGGAAATATCTTCCCATTCCGTCCCGCCTGGGCGCCGCACCTGCGGCTTCGTCAGCCGCCGCGGGTTCAGCATGTCCTGTTCGAGAGAAGACCCTTTCGGGCAGAGCGTCCCGCGATTCGTCGGGTGGTCTGGATCGCCCTCGACGTGTATCACCTGCGGCGTCACGTTCTTGGCCCCATCGCCCAACGTGTAAATCAGCACGCCGCATCCCACCGCGCAATAGGGACACGTCGATCGTGTCTCTTTTGCTTTCGCTATTTTCAGATCTTTGAGTTGGGCATAGGCAGGCTGGAGGTCGAATCCGAAGACGGTGGCGGCAACCCCGCCGACTGCCGCAACCTTGAAGAAGTCTCTACGAGACGTCTGCATCAAAGCCCCTCCCCTTCTAGTTGGGAGCCGGTGGACATCTACTTCATAGGCTTCGATGAAAGTTTTGTCAAGGGGGATACACTTTCTTCAACACACAATGGCCAAACTTAACATTGCTGTAACAATTCCCTCCTCTCCTCATTGCCGCCTCGCGTGTTTGACTCTCCCGCGCGCCTCGCTTATTTTTATTTGCCGGCGAATTCGCAGAAATGCGCGCATGATTCCCCGCTCTCTGCTGCTCTTTGCCGCTCAATTTTCTGCCAATTTCGGAGGGATTCGCCATGGCACATCCGCTCTTCGACCTCTCCGGTAAAACCGCTGTCGTCATCGGCGCCACGAGCGGTATCGGCTTGGCCATCGCCCGCGACCTCGCCATTGCCGGCGCCGATGTTGTTCCCACGGGTCGCCGCGCCGACCTTGTTCAGAAGGCCTCCGCCGAAATCGAGTCGCTCGGCCGCCGCTCTCTCGCGCAACCCTGCGACGTCACGAATGACTCGAGCGTCGAAGCCCTTCTGCAATCCGTAGTCGAAAAACTCGGCGGCGTCCATATCCTCGTCAATTCCGCCGGCCGCACCAAGCGTATGCCCACTCTCGATTTTCCCGACGCGGATTGGGACGCGATTCTCGAAACGAATTTGAAAGGCACTCTTCGCGCCTGCCGTGTCTTTGGCCGCCACATGCTCCAGAAGAAATACGGCCGCATCATCAATATCGCTTCGATTGCTTCATTCCTCGCGCTTTTCGAGGTCGCCGCTTACAGCGCCAGCAAAGCCGCCGTCGCCTCTCTCACGAAATCTCTCGCCATCGAGTGGGCCGCTTCCGGCGTCTGCGTCAACGCTATTGCTCCCGGCGTATTTCCCACCGAATTGAATGCGGCTCTCTTGAACGGCACCGAGCGCGGCAAGGAATTTCTTCTCCGCACGCCCATGCGCCGCTTCGGAAAAGTCCAGGAATTGGGCGGCGCTGCGGTCTTTCTCGCCAGCGACGCCGCCAGCTTCATCACCGGCCATTTGCTCGTCGTCGACGGCGGCTTCCTCGCCAGCGGTGTCAACCAGTAGGGTTCGCCCGCTCGTCAAGCTCTGTCCGCGCACGCAGAATTCGACTTGCCGATCCCGATTCGTTTCCGGGAAAGGAGCGGCGGCGCATAGCAACTCGCCGCCGCTGAATCCCCGCGTCCTGCTCTTATCTGTAGCCTCCCTGTGCAATAAATCCCGGCTCGATCTTCGCCCCCGGGATGAGTCCACCCTGAGGCGTGTAAACGACAGAGCACTCGACGGTGATGCCAGTCATAGTACCCGGTAGGATCGTAACTTCACCGTCCGACTTTGCTTTCAAGATATCGGCTTCCGAAGTCAGCAATCGCGGGTGACGTCCGGAATTCCAGGAGACCAGGTTGACTTGCCACAAGGGGGAGTACGCTGTGCTGGTGTTGGAGGGACCCGCCGGAATGGGAGCAGATGCGAGCACGTTGCCTTGCGACGCATTCGTGAAGACATAGATGTCATCCACCGCCGCGGTGCCGGGCAGAGAGCTGAAAGCTTGGGGAACAAAATTCGCATTGAATCCGTCGGCCACAGTCTGCGCCAGCGAGCTGAAGCTTGAGCCGGATGTGACACCGACTTCCGGTGCAATGTAGAGCGTCGGTTGATGGTTATAGAACCCGATCTGGAGCGGCAGCCTCACCGTTGGCGTCACGTTGCCGCCGGCCGCAAAGCTCGCAGCCGCCAGGTCGATTTCCGAACCGGGCAAGACTCCTCCCGGCGCAAGCGAGAACATCACCGAGCACTCAACGATAATCGGCGTTTTCGATACAGTCACTTCACCTGCTTGTTCGGCGGCCTCGACCGCTGCTGCAGAGGTCAGCGTGGTTGCCGTGACTCCCGGGTTCCAAGAGACCAGGCTCACTTGCCACAGTGGCGAGTAGTTCGCGTTGGTGTTACCAGGACCAGCCGGAGTCGGCGTGGCTGAAAGCACATTCCCCTGCGTGGTAAAAACGTAGATGTCGCGCACCGGTGTATTGGGAGGAAGAGCCGTAAAGTTCGGCAATGTATTCGGAAGAGTAGCGAAGTTTTGCGGAATGAAGTTGGCATCGAAACCTTGGGCTACCGACAGAGCAGTATTATAGAGAGAAGATCCCTCTGGCGCGTTTACGCCTACCTCGGGCGTAATGTAAATCGCAGTCCCTCCTCTGGCGAAACCTATGTGCAAAGGCAGGGTGACGCTTGCCGGCACTTTCTGGCCATCCGCCGCGGCGGCAAGTATGTCGCGCAACCCGGATGAGACATCCCCGGAGTTGTAGCCAGTTTGCGCTCTCGCTGTTCTCGGTACCAAGCCAAGCGAAGCGACGACGCCTGCAATCGTAAGAGCCTCGATGCAGCGGCGAAGTCTCCGCCGTTTCCCTGCTACTGCCGCTCCCAGAGACACTTCTCGTAACCAGTTCATTTTTGCAGCCTCCTTATGGGTTTTAAGAATTGGTTGAAATGCGTTTACTTGCACATGCGCTGTGGAAAAATTCGCGTTTGAGAAACTTGTGCGCTGAGGCTTCTAGTCCCCAAACCCTTTTGTGGCAGAGCGAGAGCAGCGGTATGGGCCAGTTATCCCCGCGATCCCGTGGTGCCCATGACCACGGTGTCTGAGTTATGGAGTCGCTGACGCGCTCAACCCCTCGTGAGCGCCGGCATTCTTCGTTGCGGCAACTGCCATTTGTTTGCAACGCGCCTGTTCGCTGCCGGGAATTTCGGCGCAAGCTTTGAAAGCATTTGCTGCTTGGGAGAAGACGTGCTTCTCATATTCTTCTGCCTTGGCGAGTTGGGCAGGGGTGGGATCGCCGCCGTGGGGAATTACCCAGCCGACGAGCACCAGGACTTTAAGGTCGTCTGGGTTCAGCGCCAACGCCTTGTCGGCGTATTCCTCCATTTTGGCAAAATTCTGTTTCACATATTCGTCGTTAACTAGTCCGGAGTAGACGGCCGCGGCATACGGGCCTGAGGGATATTTCTGAACAAACGCTTCGCCGACCTTGATACGCTTATCGGCATCACCCGGCTTCAATTTGGCGAAAGCCCTATAAGCCGCTTCCTCATCATGAGAGGGCTTTGCAGCAAAATGAGAGTTCAATCCTGACGGAACAGTGGGCTTTGCAACTAGCTCGGAGAATGACCTTTCGGGACAGATCGCCCCGCCCTGCGCGAACGCCCCAGGAGAAAAGAATAGCGCTAGAGCACATCCAATCGCTGATAAGCCCAGTCCTTTCATGGCCGATACGAGTATCATGGTTAGCTCTCTGTTAACTCATATACTGTAGTAATTAGGTCAAGCTTTTTGGCCCCACATCACCAACAACTCTATTACGCAAGTCCCCCGCCGAGCAGATTCACGAATTTTGATTTCGCCACGGCTGAATGAGAATTGCGGGAAGGGCTGTTAGTGTGGGTAAGCAGCAGTAACTGGGATCCGCTGCTCCGCGGGTGGGTCAGGCTATCCTGTTTGGTGAATTTCCACGCTCGATATCAGGACCCGTGCGCACCGCATCACGCCGCATTGAACTGGCCGGCAAAAGCGAACGTCCGCAGCGTGCTGCATGCTTTTCCGTTCCTGCGAAGGGCGCGCGAGTTGCCATTGGCAAGCCTTCAACCCTTTGGCCCTTTGCCGCGGCTCAATAGCGGGCGCTCAAGAGGCCGAGTTGAGGATCAAGAGTGGCTCGGTGAGGAGCAAAAGTTTGTGCCTTCGACCTCACTCCAACAAGACCGAGGTCGAAAGCCCTGCCAGTCGCCAACGCCTGCCAGGCCAGCTTTTGGGCCATGCGCTTGAAATGCGCTGGCGAACGCCGCACACGGCCGAGCCACCGCTTTGGCACGCGACGAATTCGCGACCTTTTGGATTCCTTGTGTCTGAGGACTTGGCAGGCGCGCCCCGGGAGAACTTGCCTGCGCCCTTCCATCCCGGGTGTGGAACAAAGTCTTTGGAGGCGCGGGTGGGAATCGACGACTGACTCTGGACCAAGACTTCCTACGACCCCCTTTCTGACCAGCTAAAGGCATATGTCCGGTAACACAACTAATCAAAACTTCGGGAGTTAACCACGCAGCAAACGTCAAGAACGGCCAATTCTTTGCTCATCCTTCGAAGCGCGGCCTAAGAGTCTCCTGAAAAAATGTATCGGAGCAAACGCGATGGCAACACCAGTAAAAAGCAGGTTAAAGTCGAAATAATCAGTATCTAGATGCCAGAGAAACCACGTTCGGTGGCGCAACCACATTGCTCTCGTCAAGCCAGCAAACAGCACCACCTGGACGGTTAGGAACTTGAGGTGTCCTTGCTAAGACTTCGCGCGCGGCGGAAACGATCTGAATGTCTTCGAGACGATTTGCTCGACTTGTTTGTCCAAATCCTTCATCGCTTTGTGCGGGTCGTTGATTTTCTTCTTGGCCGTGGCCGTCCAGACGGTCTGGTTCGATTTGGCATCCGCCACATGGAAAACGATGACTCCGTCGACGGAGTACCAGACGTTTTGGGGTATTCCTCTGACTGGATATTGAGGGCCCGTGGGACCCGCCCAAGGGGTGGAATGGAATCCTTCCACGTCTTTCGTGCTCTCCAAGGCGTCAGCTTCGTAGGAAATCAAGAAATCGGGATTCTTGGCGTCCTTTACGAACCCCTTTGCCGCCAACATTTGATCCACGTCATTAACGAATTTTTGATCGATTAATACGTCGTTTTGGTGGCCTTGCCGGGTGAGGAGGTGATTCGCGCCCCAGGCGTAGCGCTTGTGATTCGCGAAATCGAAGTTATTGGCGAAACTGGTTGTAACCTTTTGTGCCGAGACGCTCGCGCCGGTCAGAAGGAACGCGGCTAGAACTCCAAGGTATCGTGCACCGGAACGCTTCATTCGGGATTTGCGATTTGGCTCACTCACTGGCGCATCGTACATCTGTCCTGCCTTCGAGACCACAAACTTGTCTCCAGAGGAAGTCCCAGCCAGATCGCGGGGTTTTGACGACCAACTCCGGATTAACGCCGCAATCGGAAACTTGCCCCGAGAAGATGCGATCCGGCTCCATGGGTTAACGAATACGCGTCTCAGTACCTTCGGCCTATTTCTTTATTCGTCCAATCCGCTGACCATTCGGAAGGAGGGAAGGTCGTGTCCGTTCTCCCCGAAGGGCCGTCTCCCACCGATTCCGGCATGGCCGATTTCAAGGAATGCCTGAAGCACCTCCGCGACGGCCATCTCGACGAAGCGCTGGCGCGTGTCCGGTTGGCGCTCGAAACTACCCCAACTAACCCGTTCTATCTCTCTTACGCCGGATTGCTCGTTGCCCTCGCCGAAAAGCAGTTTGGCGACGCCGAAAAACTCTGCCGGGAAGCGCTCAAATTGCGGCGTAATCACCCTCAACTCTACTTGAACTTGGCCGAGGTCTATTACACGGCCAGACGACCGGAAGAAGCGATCGAGGTACTTGAAAGGGGGTTCACATCCACTGGACGGGATCGAAGGATTCGCCGCGCTCTCGAGAACCTTGGCAGGCGGCGCGAGCCCGTATTTTCTTTTCTGCATCGCAACAACGCGATGAATCGAGTCCTTGGGAAGTGGCGTCACCGCCTGATGGGACCGCCTCGGTCAGCAAATTGATTCTGAGCCGATTGGACCGAAGTTGGATTCTTGAGTTTGAGATGAACCCCTGACCTGGCACAAATTTTGGGGGCGCAACTTCCCAGCACTATCGCTTGGGACAAAGTGGCAGGAACTGTTCTCCTTATTTATGCGCGGTTCGCGCCGCCATCGCCATTGGGTTGGATAGCCGCAAAGATGATTCTAGGCCCTCCATTGCTTCCTTCAGCTTCGCTTTGATTACAGCAAGTCGGAGCATTTGCTTTTCGCTTGAAATTTAACCTCGACAGCCGAAATGTTCAGGGTTTTGAGAGAGTTCTGAAACGGTCGAAGTATTTGCTCCAAAGGCATTCTATTGAGGCCGTTCCTCTCTTCCCATGCTCCCTTGTTTTGACCTAACCATGGAAGACGGCCTGATGAGCACGTGAACCGAAAAAGCGGGACATGTGCGTGTTTGAGTCCGCTGGAGAGTGTTTGGCACCCGACGTCCCTGAAGGCTTGATTCGCCCGAGTTCGCTCGTGTCCACTCGTCAAATTTGCCAGGTCTGCAATCTCGAGTCCGGGCATAACCAAGGACTCCTTGCTCCCGTCCCGCCTTGCCTCCTGACTGGTAGTTTTGCCAGTTTATCTGGTCTGCCTTGGTCATTACACTGCGTGGCTTGAACCTCCGAAGGATGTTTCATATTTCGTCCAGTTCCAGAAGCGGTTAGCCAACGATAGGTTCTAAGGAACATGTCGTAATTCCAATGGGATCGCAGATCGGTGGAAACTCTCCAGCAGCGCGAGGAACCTATCTGGGCGCAAGACCATTGCCTAAATGACTGCGGTTAGCGCCGAATGCTCAAATTCTCGTTTTGCGTAGAAGCGGAGTCGAAAACAGGGATTCTTGTCAAGGAGGGGGAGATGAAACGCATTGAAAAGGCGATTTTTGCACTTCTGTGTATGGGCTTGATGGCTGGAATCTGCACGGCGCAGACGCAGCAAGCGGAGCCGACGGAAGACACGATCAGCGGGTCCGTCGCCGCGGTCGGTTATATGGTTGGCGGCGGGGCCACAACGATCGATATGGTTGCGACGGCTACCGCGACTCAAGCGAGCGGTGAAGCCAAGGTGGACGCCAAGACGGGAGGTACCGCAATCGCCTTGAAAGTTGCGGGAATGCCACAACCAACCGAACTGGGCGCTGAATTTCTGACGTATGTATTGTGGACGGTAACGCCGGATGGAACTACTACCAATCTTGGCGAGATTCCCATCGACAAAACCGGCCAGGGTAAGCTGAATGTAACTGCGCAGTCGCAGACCTTTGCCTTGATCGTGACTGCGGAACCATACTATGCCGTCCGCATCCCAAGCGAACTCGTCGTTCTAACGAACAAAACACGCAAGAATACCAAAGGAAAGCTCTACCCGGACAACAGTTACAAACTCATGAAGAGGAATGAATACTCCAAACTAGGAAATCCTCTGGCTCTGAAGCCGGATTTGAAGAAGGTGCCCCTCGACATGTATGAAGCGCGGAATGCCGTGGATATCGCAAAATCGCGGGGGGCCGACCAATATGCCCCTGAAATCTTCTCAAAGGCTCAATCCAGCCTGCAGATGGCTGAGAACGCACTGGCTCAAGACTCGGGGAAGAATCAGGTGCTCTCAGCAGCCCGCCAAACAATCCAGTTTTCAGAAGACGCGCGCTCGTTGGCGGCAAGACGAGAAACTGCGGAACGCATCCAGAAGGAAAAGGATGCTGCAGCCGCCGCAGCGGCCGCAAAGGCGAATGCAGAGGCAGCCGCTGAAGCACAACGCCAGGCGGAGCTGACTGCGGCGAGAGAAGCCCAAATGAAGGCGGAGGCAGAGGCTCAAGCGGCGCAAGCTGCAGCTCAACAGGCCGCCTTGCAAGCCAAGGAGCAAGCAGCCAAGGAAGAAGCCGCGCGCGCCCAAGCTGCCACAGCAGCCTTGCGCGCACAGCTCCTTCAGCAACTCAACGCCGTCTTGCAGACGACGGATACGCCGAGAGGCCTGGTGGTGAACATGGCCGACGTGCTGTTCCAGACCGGGAAGTATCAGTTGAGCAGCGACGCCCAACTAAAGCTCGCCAAACTTTCTGGAATCATTCAAGCGCATCCGGGATTGAACCTGGCCATCGAGGGCTACACAGACACGACGGGAACCTCCGATTTCAATATGACGCTCTCTCAACAGCGAGCGGATACGGCACGGCAGTTCCTGATTGGACAGGGATTATCACCCGACAGCATTACAGCGACGGGTTTTGGCGAAGACGACCCCATCGCAGACAACAGCACACCGGCCGGTCGGAAGCTAAACCGGCGCGTGGAAATTGTCGTCAGCGGGGAAGTAATCGGTGTTGCGATGAGCAAGTGAAGAGTGGAGGCGGAACAACAACGGCGGGCAACTCATTTTCTGGGGTGTTCTGCTTCCAGTTTGTGCCGGGAGCAGCAATCGGCGGAGAGTCCGGAACCAGGAATCTGAGTACATAGCCTTGAGTTTCAGAGTCAATTTGAATTGCCTATTTATGTTCTTTCATGGTCGCCTTCTTCTACGCGATCGGCACGGTTTGCCTGCTCGTGCTGCGAACTTCCTTCTATGTCGTTCAGGAATCTTAGAACTGGTCTGCAATCACAATTCAACGTAGATTTCACAAGCATAGCCCGTTTCAACTCAGGGCGGGTTCAAGTGCGCTTCCGTACCGTCAAAGGCATTCTCCTAAACCGATATGCGAGGCGAGTATGGAATGAATGCGGCCGTTGAGATCGCGGTCTACGGATGCGAACGTTTTTCAAATTCGTCGTGGTGGCTGCGGTTGGAGGGTACGTCCTGGGGCCGGTCTGGGCACAGGACCTTACGCCGCGGGCTTATATCGTGACTCCCATTCACTGGAATGCAGTCACCGTTACATACTCATTTTCCGACGGCGGCATTCTCTTCAACGACGCAATCCCGATTACAAATGCAACCGCAAAGCTCCAAGTGCCGAGTCTAAGTTATTTTCACACGCTGAGTTTTTTCGGTCGTTCGGCAAACGTCACCGCCGCATTGCCCTACGGGGTTGGGTACTTCCAAGGAACATTCATCGATAACGAAACTAAAATTTATCGATCAGGCCTTCTGGATTCTGTCTTCCGTTTTTCGGTGAATCTCAAAGGCGGCCCGGCAATGACTGCGAAGGAATACCAATCATGGCGGCAGAAGACACTCCTGGGCGTGAGTCTCAGAATTGTGGCTCCGACGGGTCAATACGACCCAACGAAGCTGATCAATATTGGCGCCAACCGCTGGGCCTTCGAACCCGAGTTTGGATATTCCGAGCGATGGGGCCATTGGCTGCTCGATGCCTACGGCGGAGCATGGTTCTTTACAACAAACCCCGACTATTTTTCTCACAACGCGTACTATCCCGGCACACAATCTCAATCACAAAAGCCCATCGGCTCCTTCGAATCGCACTTGAGTTACGACGTGAGGACGCGACTCTGGGTCTCACTCGATGGTAATTTCTGGTTTGGCGGGCGGACGAGCCTGAACGGGGTAGAGAACGTTCAAACATTCCAAGAGAGCTCTCGAATAGGCGCGACGGCATCTATTCCTTTGAGCAAACATCAAAGTCTGAAGATGAGCTACAGCAATGGCACGTACGTTAGATTTGGCGGAAGTTATCAAACCGTGTCGGTGGCGTGGCAATATTCCTGGCTGGGCAGGCCGAATTGACTCCGGCGCGTAATCCCTCCGTCTTGGGCCGCATAATATTGCTGGATCTTTAATTGGTCGGAAACATGTGGCTAATCGCTTCGTTGGATTGTAGAATCCGCGACTTAAATCTGTGCTTAATCTGGTTTGAAGGCTGTGACTTGGGGGCGAGAATCAGCGCGCTTATGCGCGGGCGTCGTAACCGCTCCGAACGATCCTGCTCGGCAGGTGCGTCGGGTTATGGTGTCGCTACGAAAATTAGCATGTGAGGTTACTGCGGATGATTCAAATAGACAAACACCCATTTGTTGTCCTGCTCGCCTCTTTTTTCGTGATGTGGCTCTCCATGTGGATCGGAACGTCCATGCGCGAGAAGCAGTCAGATCTGGACGAGGAGGCCCGGAAGGATATTGACGTTATCGTGGCTGCCACTCTGACGTTGCTTGGACTCATCATCGGATTCAGCTTCTCGATGGCCATCAACCGCTATGACCAGCGCAAGGTGTACGAAGAAGCGGAAGCCAACGCGATTGGCACGGAATACGTCAGGGCGGATCTACTGCCTGCCGCCGACGCGGCGAATGTTCAAGAAGATCTAAAAAAGTATCTGGATCAGCGGATTCTGTTCTATACGACCCGCAACGAACGCAAGGTTGAGCAGATCGACGAAGATACTTCTCGACTGCAAACTGAACTGTGGTCTGCTGTTCGGATGCCGGCCCTCGCTCAGCCGACGCCCGTGGCCGCGTTGGTTGTCTCCGGCATGAATGATGTATTGAACTCCCAGGGATACACGCAGGCGGCTTGGTGGAACGGAATCCCGTTCGGCGCATGGGCTCTGATGATAGCGATTGCAATTTGCTCCAACCTCTTGGTCGGCTATGCCCGGCGCCGCGTTGGAAAGGGGGTCATGCGTCATTTGCTCCTTCCGATTGTTCTGTCCATCGCATTCGCCTTCATAGCGGACATTGATAGCCCTCGTTGGGGCACTATTGTAGTACACCCACAGAATCTAATTAGCCTCCGTCAGTCACTGCCCTCGCAATAGCCTCACGACACCCGACAAAGAAGCGCAGGTTCTCCGTCACTCGGCTAAAGAGAAAACTGCCACCCAGTGATGGCGCCCTGCTGCGTCAGACGAAGGCCCATGCGGCTAGTAGCGTCGTTGGTGTTCACCACGAGCCGCAATCCTTGTAAGTAGCCAGCCTGCACGCTAAAGTGCGAGGAACATGGAGCGAGCAACATGGCTCTCCGCGAAATTTCCCGCAGGGTTATTTCGCGGAAGAATCCAGTTGTTGCCCCAAACTGTCCAGCTTCGCTTTGTTCTGTCCATAATCAATCGTTGCATCGATCTCCTCGGCGAGGTCGCTGGCGATTCGCGCATTCGCCTTCAGATAATCGGGATAAGGCGCAGCAGTGGGTCGGCTCTTGCTTTTGTTGAGCAGATCGATGCTGGCATTCATATTCGTAGCCAAATCGTTCGCGAGCCCAGTTATCCGATCGATTGCGTCCTGTTGCCAGGGGCTGGCGATGGTCCGATGCGATTGCAAGCCACGCATGTTCTGTTGGAGAGCATTTACATCAGCCTTGATCTTACCGAGCATCGCTGAGTGGGTCTGCCAACTCAGCCCAGCGTTTTGTCCGTAAGACTCCATTTTCACGGCGTCTATCTTGATTTTGGCTACGATCGTCTTTGCGTCGTTCAATTGCCCCGTGACGCTGGCGTTATCGCTCGTGGCCTGTCCATAAGTCATGCCGGGCACAAGCATGCACCCGACCCAAAGAACCAAACCGCAGAGCACCTTTCTTGTATTCATGTGAAGTTACTCTCCTTTTCAAGATTTGCTGAAATTTTCGGACACGGAAAATCCCCACTCTATTATAAAAACCTATACTTATGACCGCGGCAGCGTCCCCGCCTGGGAGGGAAATCGAGATGTGAACGTGCGCCCTGCGAGCACTTCATTGGCCGCTACAATCAAGTCTGAATCCATCAGCAGTTTCACAACGTAACCGAGTCCTCCGGCGACTTGACACGCTTTCAATATGTCAACATCTTCATGAACGGTTAGAAATACGACCTTGGCTTTGTTGCCCCGATTCTTCAATTCTTCGGCTACTTCGATGCCGCTCATTGCAGGCATCGTTACGTCCAGGACGGCTAGGTCAGGCTCTAGCTTTAGGATCATCTCCAGAGCGGCTCGTCCATCGGAAGCCATGCCAACGATTTCGAATGAGTTCCGCAAGAGCTCGGCCACCGCGCTCAAAACCGGGGCAAGATCATCGGCTATTACCACTCGCGTTCGAGACATAAGAACTCATCCCCTGTTCTCCCAGCGGGTTTCGAGAATGAGATTCGAGAGCAACTTTGATAGGGGGCGACTTTTCGTTCGTGGTCCCTTCACACACGGCTTAGCGCAACTATCACAGCCATCCTGTACTCGGTCCGTGCGGTCCGCTATTGGTATAAGTTACAGGTAGGAGAATAACGTCTGAGCATCTAAAGGGAGATTATCCTGTGCTTGATGGCGTATTGCACCAACTCTGCGTTCGACTTGAGTTGCAAGAGATCCATTATTGTGTACTTGTGGGAGGCGATCGTTCGTTTGGTCACGTTCAGCAAGTCCGCCGCTTCTTTCATCGAGTGCCCTTCGGCCAGCAGTTGAATGACCTGCCGCTGCCGGGGAGTTGGCTCCGGAGCACGTTTCCGCGAACCGGGATTTCGCAGCGAGATTTTAGCGAGCCCCTCGGACATGCAGGGCGTTACGTACGTCTTGCCTTTCAGGACCTCTGTGATTGCCTTTGTAAGTTCGAATGCCGCTCCCTTCTTGAGCAAATACGCTGAGGCCCCGGCACGAAATGCCTCTCCAACCAAGTACGGATCTTCATTCATTGTGATGAAGATCAATTTCACTCCTGCGGTGTCGTGCTTCAACTGTCGGGCTGCGTCCAGCCCGTTCAACTGGGGCATTCCGATGTCCAGTACGATGATATCGGGACGCAGTTGACCGGCAGCTTTCAAAAGCGTACGCCCATCCTGGACCAAACCCACAACTTCACACGTCGGCTCCAACAGCTTGCTAAGGGCCTCGGCCAACATCAGATGGTCATCCGCGAGTAGTACACGTGGTCGGTTCATGGAGTCACTTTGTCGCAGCCGCAGATTTTCTTTCGGCCTCATGGGAAGTGCCTGCCAGTGGTACTTGGGCCAGAATTTTGGTTCCTTGTCCTGGCGCAGACTCAACAGTTAGTGTGCCACCTGCCAGTCGTAGCCGCTCGACCATACCGATGAGCCCGATCCCCGAATTTCTGCCACGGAGTTCCGTATCAAAACCTGACCCATCGTCGAGGATAGTCAGGTCAATTTCATCATTGTTGGTCGAGATTTGAACCGTTGCCATCCTCGCTCCACTATGCTTGACCGTGTTGCCGAGCGACTCTTGGCAGATCCGGAACAGGCACAAGGCCACCTCCCTTGAAACCACGGGGAAGCCCTCCGGACTGGCGAATTCCACTTGAATCCCATATTTCTGATGGATTTCCTCGCAAAGTCCGCGCAACGCGGGCACTAAACCTACATATTCCAACTTGCTGGAGTAAAGTCGATGGGAGAGCGCGTGCATATCAGAAGACATTTCTTGGGTTCTCTTCAACAATTCCTGAACCTTTGCCCGCTCTTCCACCTCTGAGTCGTGCAGCTTCCTCCATAGTTGTGCCAGCCCGATACCTTGCAGAGCCAGCCGCTGACTGAAGTCGTCGTGGAGTTCCCGGGCGATGCGTGAGCGTTCCTCCTCCTGTGCAGTGATCAAGCGCCCGCTCAATTCTTCAAGCGCCATTTCTGAGGATCTGCGTTCCGTGATGTCGACGCATGAGCCGATATAACCACAGAAGGTTCCATCGGACTCGAATCTAGGCACCCCGTAGTCAACAATCCAGCGATATTTTCCGTCGAATCGCTTCAGACGATATTCCATCTCGAAATCGACGCGCGCGTCAAACGCACGCGAGTAAATTCCAAGACAATGCTCCAGGTCCTCGGGATGCACTCCTGAAGACCAACCACTTCCCAGTTCTTGTTCTATGGATCGGCCGGTGAAGTCCAGCCAGCCCTTGTTAAAAAAAGTACACTGCTTGTCCAGTCCCGACATCCATATCAGCACTGGAGCTGTATCTGCGACTAAGCGAAAGCGTTCCTCGGTCTCCCGCAGGACATTCTCGGCCCGCTTACGATCCGTGATGTCGCGCGCAATCTCGCAAAATCCTACAATTCTGCCTGTCGAATCTCTCAGGGGGGATACGATCAACGACACGTTAATTTTCTTCGCGTCCTTTGTAATACGAACTGTCTCATAGTGCTCAATGGACTCACCAACATTCAAGCGTTGTAACATTCTCCTCTCTTCATCCTGTAGTTCGGGGGGGACGGTGATCGTGATGGCCTCTCCAACGGCTTCAGCTTCGGCAAATCCAAATATACGCCGCGCACCTGCGTTCCAACTCAGGATGATGCCGTCCAAATCCTTCGAGATGATGGCATCATCGGAGGACTCGACGATGGCGGCATGACTCAATCGCGCTTCCTGAGCCTGCTTCAGCTCCGTTATGTCGGAGATCAGCAGAAGCAAGCATTCCTCGTCGTCGACCTCAATCAATTCCGCCGATGCTAACCCGATGCGGATTCCCCCGTTTCTCACACGGAAACGAACTTCCACATTCCGAAGCTTGCCCTCCGCCCGAAGTTCTTTAAGAAATTCAATTCTGCGGGAGGGATTCTCCCAAATCTGAACCTCGATCGGCGTTCGTCCAATGATTTCGTCACGCTCATAGCCTGTAAAGCTCTCCATTGCCTCATTCACTTCGATGTAGCGATCGTCTTTCAGCCTCACCAACGCGAAGCCGGACGGGCATTCCCGGAACGCTATTGAGAACTTCTCCTCGGACTTCTTCAGCGCCTGTTCGGTATTTTTGCGCTCCTCCACAAGCACGGCGAGGATCATAAAGGGCACAGTTGCGAACAACAAGAACAACTGTAGTGAAAACACGTCGTCGAGTGGGCCATGTCCTGTGAAGGGACCGCGTCCGTGGACGACTCCCCAAATCGACAGGAAGGCGATAACGATCATCGAGGTGCTGACACCAGTCGATCCGAAACGCAAAGCGGCCCAAAGGAGAAATGGAACGAGGGAATACAGCAACGCGGGAGGACTGTTTCTGCCAAGGCCTACAAAAACGAGATATCCAAGCAAGGTTAGGAATGTGATTAGCCCCCCCGCTTCGAGGTAATGAACATATGATTTCCGCCTACTTGCGGGCGGTCTCCCGACCCAACCAAATATCGCAGGCATCAGAATAAGAAACCCTATCGCCTCCGAAAAAAATGAAATCCTCCAACTTCTCAAATAATTCCCCCCGCTGGCCACCGCGCCAATCGAGGCTCCAACGAACGGTGCGAGGATCACCGCAAGCAGAGAAAACTTCGCAAGGGCTTTTACACTATTCAGTCGAGGCACACCCGTGAAGAAGTGGCTAAGACAAAATGTAGCGACGAGGACTTCAACCGTGTCAGATAGAATGAGCACGGCAGTCGATCGAATCGCCATCCCTGTTTGCAGATCAAAGAAAACATATCCTGCAAACGCCGCGGCAATGAGGATTGGCCATATTCTTCGCGGCAGCAGCAACAGTATTGAAACCAGAAGCACGTTGCCGAGCCAGAGCGGCCAGACCGCTTCCGGTCGTACGAACAGCAAGTCACCAAGTTTCGCAGCCAGGTAAAAGATTGCGGCGACGAAGCACACCAAAAGCATTTTGCGGGGAGTAGAACGAAGACCCTCGATGCCCCACAAGTATTCGTTGGAGCTGGCTGCCATCATTCGCCTCCAGCCCCAAAAGCAGTGGCCAGAAAAAAGCCTCCCGTGGACCATCGCAGGCCCGCGCTCGCGATACTTGCGAGGAAAGAGAGAATTGTCGCCTTTCCAAGTTCTGCTGGTTTCATTTTGTCGAGGCCTTGACCGTCAGTAGCTGTAGGGAATCCTAATAATTAGTGATTGGCGACTTTCCGCGTTTTTCCTAAGACGCTCATCACACATAGCACCGAGTCTAAGCACTCCCGAGACCGCCACGAACACAAGGGACTTGCGCCGTCAAATCGACGGGAAGTGGAGATAACCGGCGACGTGAGCAAGAATGAAAGCAGGTGAGTTATCTGCGGCTGGACGATGAGTGGCCGTATCTCTTGCGAACATCCCGACACTCCCAAGGTGAACGTGTCTCTATGAAGGGTTAGGCACTCGATAGACGCTGATATCGCGTTTGGCCAATTATACGCTTTTCAATAATTACTGCTCTACCAAATAAATCCAGAAAATGGCGAGGGGAATTCCTGTGCAACATTGAATCACCCGAACTCAGCATCGTGGCATGGCACGATGGAACCCAATCCACTGTTACTTTTGACAGTTACGTCGCCGGACTCCTGGGATGCATCATTAGCAAGATGAAAAGATTGTGCTGCGGCGCATCGTTATGAAATCGACCGCCCGTACTCTTGCCGAGGAATTAAGGAAAAGGTCGAATGGCTCGCCTGCCCATGACATCCCGGCGTGGTGAAGGAATCGTCTTCCCGCAATCGTTCTGGAGGTTTTGATGGAAAGACGAAACTCATTGGTTCAACAGTCTCTGGCGCTGATTCTCGCTATTTGCATGAATCTGAGTCTGGCTAACGGAGCCCTGGGTATTCCTCAGGCGGGAAGCACTTCCAATTGGACGCCAGAACAGCTCGATCAGCTTCTTGCCCCGATCGCGCTGTACCCAGATGCCTTGCTCATGCAGGTTTTGGCTGCGTCTGTTGATCCTCAGGAAGTCCTGGATGGAGGCAACTGGTTGTTGCAGAACAAAACCCTGCAAGGAGACCAGCTCGATAGCGCTGCGAAGGCCGCGGGGTTTGGTCCGGCCATGATGGCTCTGTTTCACTTCCCGCAGGTTGTCGACATGATGTGCTCGGAAATGGATTGGACACGCCAGCTCGGGGATGCGTTCAATGCGAGCCAGGGCGCCGTGCTTGATTCAGTTCAGCGTCTGCGGTTGCAGGCGAAGCAAGCTGGGAATTTGCAAACAACCCCGCAGCAGACGGTGGTGACACAACAGGCTGGCGGGCAACAAGTGATCGTAATCCAACCGACGAATCCGCAGGTCATTTATGTGCCGCAATACAATCCTGTACAAGTTTACGTTCCCCCCGCACCCGCGCCGCAGAGTTCTGGAGTTAGCACCGAGACGGCGGTCGTCGGTGCGCTCGTTGCATTCGGTGTCGGCATGGCAGTGGGATCCATGTTCAGCAGCAACAATTATTACTATCCGCATTGGGGATACGGTGGAGGAGTATATTATCGCGGCGGCCCTTGGGTTTCTCACCATTACGTCTACCGTCCTGTCTATGGCCCGCACTACCACCGCGCGACTGTCTATTACAGGCCTGCGAATTATCCGTACGCCTATAACCGGCCGTATCCAGGCAACACCCACTACAATTCGGGCAACTACTACAACAAATACCGCGGAAATACGAACAACCAAAACAAGAGCAACAACACAATCAATCGGAACGTCAGCGGAAACAACGTCACGATCAACACCGGGAACCAGAAGAACAGGACAGGAAATACCTCCGTAGGCAGCGGCAATGCCCAAACGAATCAGAGTTGGAAGGGGCAATCAACATACAACGGCGGCAGCAGGATTAACGGCAATTCCCCCAACAACGCATCCAGGAATCCCTCGACGACGTATAACAGGCCAAGCCAAACCAGCACTCAAGTCGTGAAGCCGGATCGCGGCTATTCTTCCGGCTCGCCTGCTACACCCCAAACAAGATCAAATTCGAAACCGACTACGCAACCTCGAACAGCAGGCGCGTTCGA
>Ga0335073_10002542_pt1 | contig 24995 bp, 21 predicted proteins | sample Lox_Sample_22_FD_207093 | JGI IMG/M metagenome (GOLD analysis project Ga0335073, IMG submission 207093) | Soil microbial communities from Loxahatchee National Wildlife Refuge, Florida, United States - Lox_Sample_2.2 | ecosystem: Environmental > Terrestrial > Soil > Wetlands | place: USA... | reverse complement strand
TCGCCGTCATGCCTGATGTGCGTAGGAAAGCCGTGAGAGTTAAATTCGCGATGGTAAACACGAAAACCCTGGTTAGATGCCGTAACGTGGTGGTCTTCGGAGCTGTAGCCAGGCCGGGCCGCAGCGACCCTGGCCATACGGAGACCAGCAGGGGCGCAGGTATGACAGAGACTCAGGCGGGGCCCGAGCCAGCGGCGGCGGGGCCGGACGCGGTTGCGGGGCTTGAGCCAGCGGCCGAGCTCGAAGGACCGAAGGAGCAGACTCCGGCCGAGCTCGAAGCACCGGAGGACCAGGCTCCGCCCGAGCGGCCCGCCACTGGTGCGATTCACCACCTGGAGCTCTGGGTGTCCAATCTGGACCGGGCCATTGTGAGCTGGGGCTGGCTGCTCACCGCGCTTGGCTACCGGATGTTCCAGGACTGGCCGGGCGGTCGCAGCTGGCAGGCCGGCGATGCGTACATCGTGGTCGAGCAGTCGCCCGCGCGCACGGCCAGCCGGCACGACCGGTGCCGCCCAGGGCTCAACCACCTGGCCTTCCACGTCTCAAGCCGGCAGCAGGTGGATGAGCTGACCGCCGAGGCTCTGCTGCATGGCTGGAAGCTGATGTTCTCCGACTTGCACCCCTACGCGGGCGGGCCGCAGCACTATGCCGCGTACCTGGAGAACGCAGACGGCTTCGAGGCCGAGCTCGTCGCTGATTAGCAGGTGCCGACCTCGATGGCGCAAAATAGTCGCCCCGCGAGCGGCGGTCGGCGGCAGGAGGTATTTCAGTGCCGGTTACCGTTTCCCGTCTTGCCATCGCGCCGGTAAAGGGCATGCGGCTGCAAGGCACCAGCGAAGTCGAGCTCGGGCAGCACGGGGTAACAGGAGATCGTGAGTTCCTGGTGATCGGGGAGGACGGCAAGCTGTTGCTGACCAGCAAAGCCCCGGAGCTGCTGCAGATCGAGCCGACCTGGGACCGGGTACGAAACGTCCTGACGCTGACCTTCCCTGATGGCGCGGTCGTCCAGGACACGCCTGAGCCCGGGGATCCTGCGGCCACGCAGATGTATGACGGGCGTGAGATACCGGGGTGGATCATCCCCGGGCCGCTTGGAGCGGCGCTGTCCGGCTACCTCGGCCGGCCCGTGCACCTGTTTAAGCGGTCGCCGGAGCACATCGGCAACGATGACCAGCCCGTGACACTGATGTCCGAAGCCTCGCTGCAGGCACTAGCCCCGGAGTTCAACGGCACGGCTCCCGACTCGCGCCGGTTCCGCATGACCGTCACCATCGCCGGCACTGACGCGTGGACCGAACACGCCTGGCGCGGGCAGAAGGTGACCATCGGCGATGTCATCCTGCGCGTCATCGCCCCGGTGCCGCGCTGCCTGGTAACGACACGAAACCCCGAATCAGGCAGCACCGATGCACGCATACTGCACGCTCTGGCCCGACTGCGCGGCAAGGACGACATCACCTTCGGCGTCTGGACCGAAATCCTCCGCCCCGGCCCTATTCACCTCGGTGACGTCGTAATGCTGTCGCCCGGCAGCTAGCTGCCCCGGCACGGGTCCTTCGTCGGCGCCGGCCAGCTTCGCAGCGACGGCCCGGCGCAAACATCGGTTGCCTGCATCGTGTCCGTGCGTGTCTGCTACTGCCATAGTTGCCACCCCACTTGCGGGGGAGCAGTCGGGCGATCGGCGAGGGTAAGCCCCACTTCGGCCTGGCGAGGCGCGATTCTGCAACAGCCCCCATAGCAGTACCGCCCACGCCCGGACAGATGCGGCGGCTTCGTTTTGGCGCCGGGCTTGGGCGCGTGGGAGCCGGGTCGGCCGCGATCACTTTGCAGCTGTCGAGCAGCCCGCGATCTTCGTGGATGAAGTGCGCGCCGCATTCCGGGCATTTCGCTGACGCCGCCAACGTCCGTGCGCGGCTAGGCCGGCAATAGCCGGCCTAGCCGAACACAGACCATGCAACGGTCGGAGTTTATTGACGTCCGCCCGTTATGCGCCAGGCTGGGGCGCGGCCGAGCCGCCCGCAGCATGGCCGTGCGTGCCGCCCGGAAGCTGCCCGCCGGGCACTGCGGATGCTCCGCCGGGAACGGCCACGCCGGTGCCTATCTTTGCTGGCAGGGGCAGCTGACTTGACTGAGACCCTTGACTACGTCCGGCCTGCTCTAGGACGCTGAGTCAAGTCGGTGACGGTCGCCGACGGTACTGAGCTGAAACGTGCGAGACGAATCATGAGCCGACCCGAGCAACGCGTGTCACGCTCGGCCCATGAAACCCTCGAAGAGTTGCATAATGGACGAATGAACTCATTGACGAGTCCAAATTATACCTTTAAGGTCCTATTATCGAAGCTCAAGAGATAGACGCGAGAGTTTCCGCTCGCGCCCGAAGCAAGGGCCGGGAGGGTCAGATCATGGAGGTATTCAGCACTCGGATTGTGCTCATTCCTGCCAGCTCCGCGATCTCGGCGAGCGGTTTCTCCTTGACTGCTCTTCCGCACCCTCAGATTGCAGACCGTGGCGAGTCCAGTTAGATCCACGGCCGCAGGGATAAAGCCTTGATGACTCGTGATATTGCGACACGGCAAGACGGTCGTCGCGCCGCGTCTGATTACCTTCAGCAACTGCTACTGACCCCGGGCAGTTACCGGCAAGCCTGGGAGCAGTACGCGTCTCGGGAACGGCGGGGGACGATCAACCAGCTCGCCGTGGCCGAAGTAATCGCCCGGCACCTGTGGCTAACGCCGCGCGGCCCTGGGGACGTGGAGATTACGCCCCACCAGCTCAAGGACACCGTGTCTCGCGCGCTGACCGGGCGATTGCTCAGCCGGTCAGCGCTCTCGTTGTTCATATCTGCGTTCGGCTTCTCCGAGCATGAGGCGGCCCGCCTCTGGCGGCTGTGGAATGGCGCGGTCCCGATCAGCGTGATGTCAGGGACGCACGCCGTATCCGCCCGAGCGGAGGAGGACGTCGACCGAGTGCTCGGGCCGCGGCGGCACCATACATTGTCGCTGCACGAGCACGTCTACGTCGGCGCTGACGGGCGCATCGACCGTGCTCGTACCATGCAGGTCATCGAGGCAATCGCGCAGGGCGTTGACCGAATCCCGGTCCTGGTTGACAGCAATGTGCTGACTCTTGAGGTTCGCCAGGGCGGCAAAGAGCTCGGCCGAGAAGTCCACCAGATCGCCGACGGCGTGTTCGGCACGGAGATTCTGCTCGCTCGCTCCCTCGAGCTCGGCGAGACTCTGACGCTCGAGTACTGGCTTACCTATCGGTATCCGGGTGATCCTGCCGACGCGGCTGAGCGTAGGTTCCGCCTCGCGGTCACCCGGCAGGTCGAGAACGTGGACATGCGAGTCGAGTTTCACCCGGACCGGCTGCCGTCTGAGTTGTGGTGGGCACAGTGGGACGGGGTCGACGGCGACGTCATCGAACGTGAAGCTGCGACGCTCGATAGACAGTTCTCCGCGCACCGATACCTGCGGTCAGTGGAGAAGACGGTCGCTGGCGTTTACTGGCGCTGGAATACTGGCTGATCGCGGCCGGCCACTGTTGAAGCCGCAGAGCCGCCATGCGCCCTTCGCGATTGCCAGGCGAAGACGCAGCGAACGCGCATAAGGAGTCTGCCTGTGAGCGATGCGGGGAATGTCGAGAGTAAGCGCGCGGCGGCGGAGTACCTACGGGAGCTGCTACTTAAGCCAGGCCCCTACCGCGATGCGTGGCGCCAGCATGTTGCCCGGCCTCGGGACGGCGTGATCAACCAGATGGCTGTCGCCGAGGTGATCGCCGCCCGACTGCGTTCAGCACCCGGTCATCCCGGCGACGCTCAGGTCATGCCTTATCAGCTCCGCGACACGGTCTCGGGGGCGTTATCGGGACGGCAGCTGAACTCCACAGCCCGTCAGTTATTTGTCGATGCTTTCGGCTTCGCGCAGCATGAGGCGGACCGCCTGCGGCGGCTGTCGGAGGGCTCGTCACGGATTAGCGTCCTGTCTGGAAGTCACGCTGTGCCAGATCATGCCGAGCAGGACGTGGATCACGCGCTCGGCCCACGGCGGCATCAGACAGTCTCGCTCCATGACCACATTTATGTCGGAACGGACGGCCGCATCGAGGGCGTCCGGACGATGCAGGTGATCGAGGCCCTGGCTCCGGATCTGGACCGCATCCCATTTCTCTGCGACACCAGCGTGACAACTCTCGAGGCGGGCCAGGGTTGCAAGGGCTTGACCGGGGAGCTGCACCAGATCGGCCCCGGCGTTTTCGGGACTGAGATCCTGCTCGCCCGGACGCTCGCGGTCGATGAGACGATCACGCTGGAATACCGGGTCAACTACCAGTTCCCCGGCGACTTCACCGATCCGACGGAAACCGAGCACCGGCGGGCCGTCATCCGCAGTCTCGAAAATCTTGATATGCGAGTCCAGTTCCATCCGGGTAAGTTGCCGTCGCACATGTGGTGGGCACGCTGGGACGGCGTCGAGGGCGGCGTGCTGGACCGCGAAGTCGTAACCCTGGATAGCCAGCATTCGGCGCACCGTTACCTGCGCTCGCTAGACAAGACCGTGGTCGGCTTTTATTGGCAGTGGGACTAGGGAAGCTCCGTTCCTGGTGCTAGCCGACCCGTTTTCTCGTGAGGACTCCGTCAGAGAGCTCGGCATTGTCCAGGAGCTTGGTGTTGTCCAGGAGCTCGGTGTTGTCCAGGAGCTGTTGGGCAGCGTAGGCGCGCACGAGTGGGTGGATGCTGTAGTGCTCGCCCGCGTCCGGCATCCGACCGGGTGTTAACAGCCCGGCCGCGGCGAGCTCGTCCACCACGCTCGGCCCAGCGAGGTCGGCCAGTTGCCGCGCCGATATGGCGTCTGGTGCGGTAACCGCTAGCCGTGACAGAGCCGACTTGGCAGCGCCAGAGACGGAGCGATAGCTCGAACCGATCGCCGCCTGAACTGAGACGTCCTCTGCCTGGAGGCATAGCGCCCCGCCGCGCTGCATGTCGCGGGCCAACCCGGTGACCCTGAGTCCAGGCCGCGCCGCCAGCGTGATTCCAGCCAGGCGCAGCGCAAGCGGCATGCCGGCGCAGATCCTGACGATGACGCCCGCAGCGGCCGGCTCGCTAGCAATCCGGTCCCGCCCTGCGATGAGGCTGAGGAGCGTCAGGGCATCGTCGTCCGGGAGTTCACCGAGTTCCACGATGCTCGCGCCGGCCAGCCCGCCGAGTCGGCTGCGGCTGGTCACTACGACCGCTGCGCCATCGGGAGCCGGGATCAGCGGACGCACCTGAGCCGCGGTGGCAGCGTCATCAGCGATGACGAGCACTCTGCGGCCGGCCAGCAGCGAACGGTACAGCGCGGCGCGTGCCGGTCCGGCCGACGGTACGCCCCGGATCGGAACGCCCATGGCCTGCAGCATGTCCGCCAGGACCTCCTCCGGATCCCGCGGGTGCTCAGTGCCGCCAAGCTCGGCGTACAGCTGCCCGTCGGGGAAATGACGGCGCAGCTCCAGAGCTGCGGCAGCAACGGTTGCGCTCTTGCCCATGCCAGGCCCACCGCGGACCACGACTACCGGAACGCCGGGACTCGTCACCCGGCGATGGATCACCGCGATCGCATCGGACCTGCCGGTGAAATCCGCCGGGGGAGCCGGAACCTGCGCGCCCAGAAATGTCGGCGCGGCGGAGACCCTGATGGCCTGCCGGGCTGAACGAGCAATGGCGGTTTCGTCGGCCAGAATTTGCTTGTATACGTCCGTCAGGACCGGCCCGGGCTCCGCGCCCTGCTGCTCGAGAGTCGCCTTTCGTGCGATCTGGAAGACGTGCAGTGCCTCCTTTCGCAGGCCGAGCGCATGGCAAGCGGTCATTAGCTGGGCGCACGTCCGCTCCTGGCCGGGGTCAGCCAGGACCGCCGCTCGCAGCTGCCCGAGAACCTGTTCGTGTTCGCCAGCAGCCAGCCGTGCGTCGATCAGCGAATCCTGCACTGATTCGCGCTGAGCCCGCAGCCCTTCCACGGCGGCGGCGATGACAGCGCTGTGCGGGAGATCAGGCAGCGGCGGATCGCCCCACAGCGCCAGCGCGTGCACAAACGATGCCGCCGCCGCGGCGGCATTACCCGCGTCGAGCTCGGCCTGGGCCTGCGCCGCCAGGTCGGTAAACTCATCGACATCGAGCTCGCCAGGCCGGACGACCATGACGTAGCCACGCTGCTGACGGTGCGCGGGCGCGCGGCCGCCTGGCGGTCCGATGCTCTGCAGCCGGATCGCGCAGTCGCCCAGGCATCGCCTGAGCCGACTGATGCAGACGCGTAAGGCAGCTGCCGGGCAGCTCGGTGGCTCACTGTCCCAGAGCGCCTCGATCAGGAAGCCGCTCGGGCAGGTCATATTGGCTCGCAAGAGCAGAACGGCTAGGGCTGACCGCAGCAGGGGCTGGCCGATGGCCGCCGGGCCGACGTCGGTGCCAGGGTCGGCATAGAGCGGGCCGAGAATGCGGAACTCCATGGCTGCCTACCGGCGGAATCGTACGGGCGGAATGGTGCGTTCGTCATTGATCCTACCGAAACACCTTGTTACGACAAATGGCTCCGGTGTGCCGAAAGTGCCGTCTGCGTACGGCGGATACGCCTAGGTAACGGTGCGGTAATTCCAACTTGGCTATGGTCATGCGCGGCTACTCGAAGTGCACTAATCCAGGCTAAACGTGTAATCGGAGCAAGCGATGACCACGAGAGCGCCAGCGTCGTTTCTCAGGGGAACCGGGTCGGCCGGCTCAGCTGAGCCGGCAAAGCTGGCGATGCGGCCAGTCCAGGCACCTTTGCTAAGCGTTCTGCCGGGAACGCCGGAGTCCGTCCGGACTGCGCGCCAGATGGTGCGCCAAGTCCTGAGCGACGGGCACCCCGCTGAGGAGACGTTGCAGCTTGTCGTCAGTGAGCTAGTGACGAATGCCATCGTGCACAGCAAGTCGGGCGCTCCCGGTGGCACCGTCACCGTAGCGCTGTGCCCTGGGCCAGGCGGGATCCTGGTTCAGGTCCGTGACGACGGAGGCCCGTCTGAGCCGCAGCTCACCAGCGCGCCCGCTGACCCAGCTAATGGCGCCGAGCAAGGCTACGGCTTGCTGCTGGTCGACGCGCTCGCCGATAGGTGGGGCAGCATCAGCAGTCCGGACGGCCGCATCACCTGGTGCCGGATCGGCCTGCAGCCGTCTCAAAATGACGCCTGAGAATCTGAAACAAGGGTCTCAATGGAACCACCAGCTATCTGGCGCCCAAATTATCTGGAATCCGGCGTATACAGTCAGAGCCAGACGAGCTAGCAGGAAAGGAAGCGCGATGCCGATGCTGACTGCATATGACTCGGCTACCCCCGCTGACATCCCAGAAAATGCCGAGGCGATCTTCCCGTACGCGGACGGGAGCTACGCCTGGGATCACACTCTGCGGCCGAAAGCCCGCTGGCGGTACGTCACTGTTACTGGCGACCCCGCCATCGACATCTGCGACTTCGAGAAGGGTGCCGTCTACGACACCAAAGTGCTCCGTGACTGGGCGGAAGCCCGCCGCAAGACGAACCATGACGTCACTGTTTACTGCAACCGCAGCGATTACCCCACGGTTGCCGAGGCCCTGAAGGATCGCCGCTGGCATCTCTGGCTCGCCACGCTCGATGGCAGCCAGCCTCGCCGTTTCCGCGGGAAGCCACTCCGCGCGGTGCAGTACGCGACGAATGGCGACCGTTACGATGAGTCGCTGGTGTACGACGACGATTGGCTGCTCCGCCCGCCCGGATAACTGCCGCACGCCGTGCGCGCGGACTACTATCGCGGCGCGAAGTTCAGCATCACCCTGGGCGCCGCCGGCGATGGCCGGGACCCGGCCGCGCTGGCCGGCCTAGCCGGTCTCGCGGAAGCGGCCGGCTGATCCCGCTCGGCAACCCCGACGAGACTCGGAAGATCATCGCAGACGGCCTCCAGGCCAGTCTGCATTGTGACGAGTGCGGCGAGCGTCGATAAAGAACGCGAGGCACATGTAAGCCGGTTCCGGCGGCTCGCTGAAACCGCGAAACAAAGGTTTAACAATGCCAGCGGCCGCATGCGGAGTTGTGCGAGCGGCGTAACGATCACGAAACTTGCCCGAAACGAGCCCATGGGACACATGAACCGTACCTGACAGAACCGAAGCGGTCGGCTGGGACCGTGCTGGTCGCCGATGCCTGGCTACCCGGCGCCCTTCGCTTCACGCTCTGGAGGCGGAGAGATTGTTTAGTCCCTATGCGAGTTGGCTCAGTTCGGGTGATAACGCCTGGCAGTTGACCGCGGCCACGCTCGTCGGTCTGATGAGCATCCCCGCCCTGGCGGTCCTATACGGCGGGATCGTGCAGAAGAAGTGGGCGGTCAACACCATGATGATGGTGTTCAGCGCGTTCTGCCTGACACTGATCGTCTGGGTCCTGTGGGCATTCAAGATGGGCTTCGGCTCACCCTGGATATCGACGTTCGTCGGCAAGCCCGGCACGATCGTCGGAGCGGCCGGAGAGCAGGCGCAGGCCAGCATTCCGCTGCTCAAGGGGCTGATACCGAACTTCAGGTTCCCCGAAGGCTCGCTGGCCTACTTCCAGTTTGTCTTCGCTGCGATCACGCCGATCCTGTTCATCGGCAGCGTGGTCGGCCGGATCAAGTTCAAGGTGTGGCTGATCTTCGTGCCGTTGTGGATCACCTTCGCCTACGCCGTCAATGCCTTCCTGCTCTGGGGCGGCGGCTTCTGGGCCGGCAAGGGCGCGCTGGACTTCTCCGGTGGCTACGTAATCCACCTGGCGGCTGGCGTCTCGGGCTTCGTGGCAGCGGCAATGGTCGGCCCGCGGCTGGCCCGTGACCGGCAGAAAGCTGTCCCGAACAACCTGCTGTTCATCGCGGTTGGAGCCGGCATACTCTGGCTCGGCTGGAACGGCTTCAACGGCGGCGACCCGTACTTCGCCGGCGCAGACGCCACGGCGGCTGTCGTCAACACGAACCTGGCCACTGCCGTCGCGATGATGACCTGGATCATCATGGACATGGCCTTCGGCAAGGAGAAGAAGGCCACGTTCCTCGGCGGCGTCAACGGCATGATCTGCGGCCTCGTCGGCATCACGCCTGCGGCCGGCTACGTCAACGGCGTCGGCGCCATCATTATCGGGCTCGTCGACGCGGCCATCGTCTGGGCGCTGTTCGCCTACCTGCCGCGCAAGGTCTGGCCGTTCAACAAGGTCGATGACGCCCTCGGCGTGGTGTACACCCACGGCTTCGCCGGCCTGGCCGGCGGCTTGCTGGTCGGCCTGCTCGCCGATCCCAAGATGATCGTGTATCTCGGCGTCGGCAAGGGCGCGCCGTCGACCGTGGCTGGGCTGTTCTACGGGCACCCCAGGCAGCTGCTGATCCAGGCGGGCGCGGCGCTCACCGTCATCATCTGGGACGCGTTCGTCACGTACGCGATCCTGCGCGTCATCAAGTTCTTCACGCCGCTGCGGATGCCTGATTCTCAGCTGGTGGTCGGCGACATGGCCGTGCACGGTGAGGAGGCCTACCCGCCCCAGGAGGAGGACGAGGGCATCCCGGTCATGGTGGGTGCGGGAACGCCAGACGGCGGTCCCGGAGTCCCCGATGATCCGTTCGTGAGCAGCGAGGTGGCGAGCGACTGAGGCCGGATTGCAGTAGGAGGATCAGCACACCTAGTTGGGAACGGGCAGCCGCGGGCTAATCGTCTCGCGGCTGCCCGGCCGCCTAGCTGGCGGCCGCACCTGCCCCGTGAGTACGCGCTTCCTCACCAGTCATGGATAGTGCCGTCGGATAGCCGGTTGTATGGCAGGTAAGCACGCTGGTAGGGATACCTGCCCGATTCGTCAAGATCGAGGTCGACGCCGATGCCAGGGGTGTCTCCTGGGTGAAGGTGACCATCGGCAAAGGTAAACGTCTGCCGGAATACCTGGTTCGTCCGGTGGCCATGCGGCATGTATTCCTGGATGCCGAAATTATGAATGGCCAGTCCCAGGTGCAGGGCGGCCGCCATGCCGACAGGAGAAACGTCGGTCGGCCCGTGCATGCCTGACTTGATCTGGTAGAGGGACGCATAATCGAGGATCTTCCGCAGGTGAGTGACGCCGCCTGCGTGGGTAACCGCACTACGCACATAGTCGATGAGCTGCTCGCGGATGATTGCCTGGTAGTCCCAGATGGTGTTGAAGACCTCGCCGATCGCGAGGGGGGTCGTCGTGTGCTGGCGCACGAGGCGCAGCGCCTCCTGATTCTCGGCCGGAGTGCAGTCTTCGAGCCAGAACAGATCGTAGGGCTCCAGGGACTTGCCAAGCCTGGCAGCCTGGATGGGCGTCAGCCGGTGGTGGGCGTCGTGCAGCAGCGGGATGTCGTAACCGAACTTCACTCGGACGGTCTCGATCACCGAAGGCAGATGCCGCAGGTAGGCGTCGGTGTCCCAGGTTTCCTGCACCGGCACGTCGCTGCGACGGGCTGGCTCGTAGTCGTACCGGGTACCCGTGCCCGCTTCTGACCCTGTCCGCGCGTTTGCCGACGAGGCGACACCATAGACCGAATGCAGGCCAGGGATACCAGTCTGGACGCGGATGGCCCGGTAGCCCTCGTCGAGATGGCGCTGGATCGACTCGGTCAGTTCGGCGATGTTGGTGCCGCTGGCATGACCATAGGCAAGCAGCCCCGTCCTGCTGGCGCCGCCGAGCAGCTGGTAAAGGGGCATCCCGGCGGCCTTGCCCTTGATATCCCACAACGCCACGTCCACCGCGGCGATAGCGGCCATCGTCACCGGTCCCCGCCGCCAGTAGGCACTGCGGTAGAGGAACTGCCACGTGTCCTCAATGCTGGAGGCATCGCGGCCGATCAGCAGCGGGACAACGTGGTCGCGAAGATAGCTGACCACGCCGAGTTCGCGCCCGTTGAGGGTGCCGTCGCCGAGGCCGACAATCCCGTCGTCGGTTTCGAGCCGCAGCGTCACGAAGTTGCGGTCCGGGCTGGTGACGATGACGTCCGCTCTCTCGATCTTCAAACTGGCCTCTCCAGGGCATTTCCGAGCCGTAGGCCTGCGTGACTAGACAATCCTGCCCTTCGTCCAGCCTGCTCTCAACCAAGGCAAATCACCCAGCGCACCAGGCTTGGCAATCGATTGATTAGCGTAACCTATCCGGGTCGTAGCCGACGCCTTCACCCTGCCCGGTAATGCTGGGTCGGCTAAACTCGTCAACCGTTTGCACCGTCAGAGGATGTCATGACCAGCCTCACCAGTGAAGAACAGCAGCCGCGGGTCACTATCTACGACGTAGCCCGGCTGGCGCAGGTCAGCCCCTCTACAGTGTCCCGTGCCCTGAACAAGCCGGGGCGGCTTGCCGCAGAGACCGAGCGGAAGGTCCGTGAGGCAGCGGAACGCCTGGAGTTCGAGATCAATCCGAGCGCGCGCGCGCTCCAGACCGGGCGGCGGATGACCCTGGCGCTGATGCTGGCGGACATTACTAACCCGGTCGTCTTCGGCATCATCCGGGGCGCCGAGCGGGGAGCAGCCGCAGCGGGCTATTCGCTGATCATCGCCGAGTCGCAGGAGTCCGGCGAGTCCGAGCTGAAAATGCTCCGCAAGATCCAGGCCAGCGTCGACGGGATAGTTCTGGCAACGACGCGGGTGGGCAGCCAGTCCATCAGGCAGTTCGCGCAGGCGAAGCCGATCGTGCTCGTCAACCGGGCAGAACCAGCAGTTGCCTCGATCGTCCCCGACGTCGGCGGCGGAGTAGCTCAGCTGCTCGACCATCTTCAGGCCTGCGGGCACGCGAATGTCGGGTATCTGTCGGGACCGGGTGCGTCCTGGATGAACAGCGAGCGCTGGGCGGCACTCGTTAAGCTGGCACCGCCGCGCGGGCTGCGCGTCTTCGAGATCCCCGGCCGGGAGCCAACGATGCCGGGCGGCGCGGAAGCTTTCGAGCGCGTCATGCTGTCCCCGGCGACTGCCGTGATCGCGTTCAACGATCTCATGGCTCTCGGGCTGCTGCGGGCGGCGCGCCAGGAGGGGGTCGCCGTTCCCGGCCGGCTCAGCATTGCCGGTTTCGACAACATCTTCGGCGCCGATCTGACTACCCCGGCGCTGACGACCGTCGCGGCTCCGCTCGAGTATGCCGGCGCCAAGGCGGTCGAGTCGCTCGTGGGCCTCGTCGAAGGCGGCTCGGCGAGGCTTCCAGAGGTATCGTCCTTCGAGCTCCGGCTCGTAGTCCGGGATTCCACTGGGCCTGTTATGGCAATCGATTGACAGATAGTGCCTCAGCGGGCTTAGGATGTCTGGGGTGCCGACGACTGATGCCCGTCGAGGTGATCGCCTTCTGCCCGCGGATCCGCCGACGCGGGATGTCGCCCGCCACCTGTACGAGCAGGTCGCAGGTGCGCCGATCATCTCCCCGCACGGGCATGTTCCTGCGCGGCTGCTAGCCGAGGATCAGCCGTTTAGCGACCCGGCCACGCTGTTCGTCAGCTCGGACCACTACGTGACGCGTCAGCTCCACGCAAGCGGCGTGCCCTTGGAGGCACTGAGTGTGGTCCGCGGCGCCGATCCGCGCGAGGTTTGGCGCACCCTGGCCGGGCACGCGCACGCTCTGGCCGGTACAGCGTCGGCGTTCTGGCTGCGGGACGAGCTTGCATCGGTGTTCGGGATCGACCACGACCTCACACCTGGCAACGCCGACGAGGCGTTCGACCACATCTCGGCGCAGCTGCGGCAGCCGGAGTTCCTGCCACGTGCGCTGTTCAACCGCTTCGGCATCCGAGTGCTCGCGACAACCGACGACCCACTGGACTCGCTGGACGCGCACCAGGCGCTGAGCGAAAGCGCGACGTTCGCCGGGCGGGTGGTTCCGACGCTGCGGGCTGATGCCTATATCGATCCGGCCGCCACGAGCTTCCGCGTCAACGCTGAGAGTCTGCTGACCGCCGCCGGCGCTCCTGCTACCTTCGCGGGCTACCTGAGTGCCCTGAAAGAGCGGCGTGCGTACTTCCTCGAGCGCGGCGCGGTCTCCGTGGATGTCGGGGTAACCGAGCCCGCGACCGCAGAGCTGACCGCACCTGAGGCCGAGCGGCTGTTTCAGCGGGCGCTAAAGCAGGCCCTCAGTCCGGAAGACCAGCGGACGCTCTGCGCGCACCTGCTGTTGCAACTGGCCGCGATGTCCGTCGAGGACGGCCTGGTCCTGACGATCCACGCTGGCGTATACCGCAATCACAGCACCCCAACGTGGGAGCGGTTCGGCCCCGACACTGGCCACGACATCCCCGTTCCCGTCTCCTTCACCAGAGGTCTGCACCCGCTCCTTGACCGGTTCGGCCTTGAGCCGAACCTCCATCTCATCCTGTTCACCCCTGACGAGACGACGTTCTCGCGCGAGCTCGCCCCCCTGGCCGGCTTCTACCCCAGTGTCTACATCGGGGCCCCGTGGTGGTTTCTTGACGCCCCGGACGCAATCCTTCGATGGCGCTCAGCCATCACCGAAACTGCTGGCTTCTACCGCACTTCCGGGTTCATCGACGACACCCGCGCCTTTCTCTCCATTCCTGCCCGGCACGACGTATCGCGGCGCACCGACGCATCCTTCCTGGCCCGCTATGCGGTCGAGGGGCGCATCACGGTGGCCATGGCCGAGCGCATCATCGCCGACCTGGTGGACGGCATCCCGCGGACGGCGTTCAAGCTGTGAATACCGCCCGGCCAGCTCTTACCCGCGCGCTGCTGGCATCACGAGGATGTGCTGTGCCGCGCCCGCCCGTGCGCATCGTGCATCTCGGGCTCGGCGCCTTCCACCGCGCCCACCAGGCCTGGTACACCGCACACGCAGGCAACGCCGCCGAGTGGGGCATAGCGGCCTTCACAGGTCGCCGCCCCGCGATGGCTGAGGTCCTGTCCGGCCAGGACGGGCTCTACACCGTCATTGAGCGCAGTTCCACGGCAGATCAGTACGAGATCGTCACATCCCTGGCGGTCGCGCTCGATGGAGCGCACATCTGGCGTCTGGCGGAGACGTTCGCGAGCCCGGACGTGGCCGTTGTGACTATCACTGTCACCGAGGCGGGCTACCGGCTGCGGGCAGACGGCTCACCCGACTCCGGCGATGCCGCGCTGGCCCTGGATCTCGCTGCCCTGCACGGGGCGGCGTCGTCGCAGGCGCAGGTCGGCGGGCTCGGTCTCACGACGATGCTCGGCCGGCTGCTAGCCGGGCTGGAAGCGCGACGCCGGGCATCGGGGCCGGGAATCGCAGTCGTGCCGTGCGATAACCTCCCGGCCAACGGATCGCTGATGGCGCGCGGCACGATTGAGGCTGCCGAGTTCGTTAGCCCAGGCCTGGCCGAGTGGATTGCTCAGAACGTCTCGTTTGTCAGCACCTCGGTCGACCGGATTACTCCGCGCACGACTGCAGCTGACGCCGAACTGCTCAATGCACAGCAGGACTGGATCGACGCGGCGCCGGTGGTCACGGAGCCGTTTCGGGACTGGGTGCTGTCTGGTTCTTTCCCAGCCGGAAGGCCAGCATGGGAAGATGCCGGCGCGCGCTTCGTCGATGACATCGAACCGTGGGAGCGCCGCAAACTCTGGCTGCTCAACGGGGCGCACACGCTGCTCTCGTTCGGCGGCCTGCTGCGCGGTCACGAAACGATCGCCCAGGCGATTGGCGATCCGGCTCTCAGTGCCAAGGTCGAGGAATTCTGGGACGAAGCCTCAGCTCAGCTGCCTCCCGGTCTCGGCGTCGACAGCTATCGCGGCGCTCTGCGCGCACGATTCCGTAACTCCCGCATCGAGCACCGGCTCGCCCAGATCGCCGAGGACGGCACACGCAAGCTCGCACTGCGCATCGTGCCGGTCGCGGAGGCAGAACTCAAGGCGGCTCGGCTACCAAAAGGCGCGGCGTTTGCCATCGCTTGCTGGATTGCCCATGGACCAGATCGCCCGGAATCTCTGAGCGCTGCCATTGCAGCTATCTCGCCCTATCTGGCGGCTCGCCAGGCTTTCGTGTCGGAAGTCGGGGAGTACCTGTCGGGGTGGCCTCCTGGGCTCATGGGCTGTCCCATCTGACCGGCAGCTCACACAGGCTGTGTACGACCATGCCGTGCTTGAACCTGAGCTGCTCATCGGGAACGGCGAGCCGCAGGCCCGGCAGTCGGCCCAGCAGGCCGCGGAATGCCTCCTGCAGCTCCATCCGGGCAAGCTGGGCGCCGAGACAGTGATGTATGCCGACACCGAACGCCAGATGGCTGGCCGGGATGCGAGTGACGTCGAACCGGTCGGGATCAGCAAACACCGAGGGGTCGCGGTTGGCGGTGCCGAACAGCGGTATGACCGTCTCGCCAGCCGGGATCGTGACGTCGCCGATCTGGACATCCTCGCTGGTCACCCGGGCAGGCGCGAGGCCGCCGAGCCGGACGTAGCGCAGCATCTCCTCTACCGCAGTAGGAATCAGATCAGGATCGGCGCGCAGCTTGGCCAGCTCAGCCGGATGGTCCAGCAAGGTAAGCAGGGAGAGGTTGATCTCGTTGGCAGTAGTCTCGTGGCCGCCGATCAGGACCGTGCAGCCGAGCACCATAAGCTCTTCTTCGGACAGCCTGTCGTTCTGGTCGCGGGCGGCGATAAGAGCTGTCATCAAGTCGTCGGCGGGCTGCGCCCGTTTCATCTCGATCAGCTTGCCGAAGTAACTGAACATGTCGACTGCGGCAGACATGACCTCGTCGGAGTGACGCTCCCAGTCGCCCAGCACCGTGTCGGACCAGGTGTGGAACTGCCCCATGTCCTCGGTGGGCACGCCCAGCATCTCGCAGATGACTTGTACCGGCAGTGGCAGCGAGAAGGCACTGATCAGGTCGGCTGGCTGCGGCTGGTCGAGCAGTGCGTCGATCAAGTCGTCGACGATGCCGGCCACGCGTGGCCGCAGCGCCTCCACTCGGCGCGCAGTGAATGCGCTGGCCACCAATTTGCGCAGCCTGGTGTGCTCCGGTGGATCAATCCCGCTGATCGAACCGGCGGCGAATGACTCGAAGCCCCGCATCGCGCGGTCTGAGGAAACCGCCAGGGCGCGAGAGAACCGCGGATCGATTGCCATCTGCCGAGCTTCCTCGTAGCCGCTGACCAGCCAGGCCATGCTCCCGTCGGGCAGTTCTGCCAGCACCACCGGCCGACCTTTGATGAGTGCTCTGAACTCCGGCACTGACACCTTCGGCGATGCAGGAGCTGGAATGAACTTAATCGGATCGCCTTGGACGGTCATTGAGATAGCCCCTCAGACGCGGTAATCAGACCGTACGTCGGTTGCCTCCACGGGGCTAGGCGTCGGGGCTAGTGTCCGCGGAAGGCCTCCTCCAGCCACCATGCGCCGTGGTCTGAGGTGACCTTCGCGTCGACCACGATCGGCCGGCTGGGCTTGCCTTCAAGCCAGTCACGGACGGGTCCGAGATCGTCGGCGATACGTACGGTAACGGCGTCGCAGCCGAATCCGCGCGCGATGGAAGCCAGGTCAGCGGGCGGGAACCGGACCGTGTCCAGCGGATATCCGTCGGGCCCGAAGTGATGGACCTCGGCGCCATACGCCTCGTCGTCGTAGATGACAATGACCATCGGCAGCTCGAGCCGTACTGCGGTTTCGAGCTCGCTGATCCCCATCAGCGCACCGCCGTCGCCGAGCGCTGCGACTACCATCCGGTCGGGCCGCGCAAGCGCTGAGCCGATCGCGGACGCAAGCCCCAGTCCGATCGACTGGTAGGCCTGAGTGAAGCAGAAGCCGTCGACGTCGGGCACGGACAGGAACATGCTCGGGTAGCCCATGAAGTTGCCGGAGTCGATGGCGACCGTCCGCTCGGCCGGCAGCATGTCGTCAAGCGCGATCGTCAGCGTGCGCGGATCGATGCGCTGGTCGTTGCTCTCGTCGTCGTATGGCACGTCGCGCCAGCGGATCCCGGCCGCCAGCCGGTCCCGCAGCGCCGCCGACCGGTAGCCGGTGCCAGGCAGGTCCGCCGGATCGGTGCCGCTAGCGGGCAGCGGCTCTCGCGGTTCACGCCGCAGCAGCCCGGCGACCGCGGTCGCGGTAAGGGCGACATCGCCGGTGACGCCCAGATGCAGGCGGCGGTGCCTGCCGAGCGCCGCGGACTCGCAGTCGACCTGCACGACCGTCGTCCGGGGCCCGATCAGGGAGCCGTGGCGGGTGGTCCACATGTTCAGTGAGCAGCCCCATCCCACCAGCACGTCGGCGTCAGCGATCAGCTCAGCCGCGAGCGGCGACGCGAACCCACCGCTGACGTCCAGATCCCACGGGTTGCCGCGGAACAGGCCCTTGGCCGCCGCCGAGGTAGCTAGGAGCGCGCCACATTCGTCCGCGAGTTGCTCCAGTGCGGCCTTCGCAGCTGGGCTTCTGGCTCCGCGGCCGGCCACGAACACCGGCCTGGCCGCCCCGGCCAATATCGTGGCCAGATCAGCGGCATGGCGCTCGGCCGGCGAGCTGGGCTCGGCAACCCGCGGATCGGGATCGCCGGTCCAGGTGCACTCGCCTGCCTGAATGTCCAGCGGCAGCGCCAGGACGACGGTGCGGCGCTCATCCCGCGCCGTGCGGTAGGCGCGGGCAACGTCGTCCAGCGCGAAGCCGGCAGAGTGCAGCCGGGCGGGCGTGGCGCCGGTGCCGCCGGCGATCGCCGCAACATCGATCCTGAAGTTCGAGGTGACCGCGCTGGCGCTGACGTCGGCGGCCAAGACGAGCAGCGGCGTCCTGCTCTTCGCCGCCTCGGTGATCCCCGTCAGCGCGTTGGTGAGGCCCGGTCCCTGATGCAGGCTTAGCAGCGCGGGTCGGCCTGTTAGCCGCGCCCAGCCGTCGGCCATGCTGGCCGCCCCGCATTCATGCCGGGCGGCCACGTACCGCGCGCCGTTCGCGATCAGCGCGTTCGTCAGGTGGAAGTTGCCACTGCCGACGACGCCAAAGACAGTGTCGGCGCCCAGGACCGCCAGTTCCCTGGCGATAGCGTCGGTGACTTTCACGCCGTGCGCTCCACTAGGGCCAGCACACGCGCCGGGCTCCCGGATCCGCCCACGATCGGCAGCGGGCCCGCCAGCAGCACTGTGCCGGTGGCGGGCAGAGACGCGAGATTCTGCAGCTGAGTGAGCCCGTACTTGCCGGCTCCAAGCAATGCAGAATGACACGGGAACGGCGGGTCGAAAGAGTGCGCGGCACCAGCGTCGGTTCCCACTGTCTCTACGCCAAGGCCGATCACTGGAGCTTCCTCCGCGATCCACCGTGCGCAGGCCACTGAGACACCGGGCGTGTGCGGGCCGGTCTCGTTGGCATTCAGGAAGTCCTTCTGGCTCGCGGACCGGGCGTCCCAGCCGGTCCGGTACAGCAGCCAGCCGCCGTCCGGCAGCGGCCCGTGCTCCGATTCCCACTGCTTGATGTGCTCGGGCTCCAGCAGGAAGTCCGGGTCAGCGCTGGCTTCCGCGCTGAAGTCAAGCACCACTGCGGGTGCGATCAGGCTGCCCACAGGAACATCGGAGACGTCCGCCCCGTCGCGTCCGGTGATCCAGTGCACCGGCGCATCAAAATGCGTGCCGGTGTGCTCGCCGGTACTGATGTCGTTCCAGTACCAGGCCGGGCCACGCTCGTCGTACCGGCTGACTTCATGCAGCCTGAACGGGACCGTATTGGCGAACGGCTCCGGCAGCTGGATGACCGGCGTCGTTGACTCCAGCCGGGCCGTTAGGTCGATGATCTCGATATCAGCGGACTTGATTGCTGAAATGAGCTGGTCGAGCACGGGCATGATCATCTCCAGTGCGGTCGGTTTAACACAGGCGGCGGGACATTGCAGGCGGGCACCAGCCTGCCGCAGCTCGGCCTAGCCGGGGAAGGGCTCGTGGTTATACGGGTAAATCCGTCCCGCACAATAGGGGCATGACCGAGCTTGTCGCTAAGGCCGAGACGCTGGTAACCGAGGATGCCGTCCCGATCGAGGCCGTTCACCTGCCGGGGGATCGCGCCATCGGCCTCGTAGTGGCACACGGATTCACGCTGAACTGGCGGCGACCGCACGTCTGGCAGGTTGCCCGGCGGCTGAACCTGCATGGCGGCGTCGTTGCCTTCGACTTTCGCGGGCACGGCCGCTCCGGCGGGTCATCGACCTTGGGTGACAAGGAGATCTACGACCTCGACGTGGTCGTTCGGCACGCCCGCGAGCTCGGATACGAGCAGGTGGTGACTGTCGGCTTCTCGATGGGCGCTTCCGTCGTGCTGCGGCACGCCGCCCTGCTCGGCGGTGTGGACGCCGTGGTCTCCGTCAGCGGACCCGGCCGGTGGTATTACCGCGGCAGTCCGTCCATGCGCCGGGTGCACTGGGCGGTCGAGCACCCAGCCGGGCGAGTCTTCGCCAAGCTGGTCATGAACACTCGGATCAACCAGGGCCGGTGGGACCCGGTGCCGCTTCCGCCAGCCGAGGCTGCCGCCCGGATCGCGCCGACGCCGCTGCTGATCGTGCACGGCGATCGCGACGGCTATTTCCCGTCCGATCATGCCGAGCAGATATTCGCGGGAGCCCATCAGCCTAAGGAGCTGTGGATCGAGCCGGGAGTCGCGCATGCGGAGTCGGCCATGAGCCCGGAGCTGCTGGACCGGATCGCCAAGTGGGCCGCCGCCCCGATGGCGGTGACCGCCAGCCCCGAGGTAGTGGCCTAGGCGCGCGGGCTCCAGATCTGTCAGCTGGCGGGCTTCTCCCAGATCGAGATGTGCTGCCGGCTCTCGCTGGTGAACGGTTCGCGCCGCCAGCCCTCCCATCGCTCCCGCAGCCGCAGGCCAGCGAGTCGCGCCATCAAGTCGAGCTCGGCTGGCCAGACGTATCGGAACGGGATGGAAGTGAACTCGGTACGGCTCCCGTCAATCGTGACGTAGTTCGAGCTCATCGCCTGTGTCGCGACGTCGTAGACGTCGAACCCCCAGTGTGCAGGGCCGGTCTCGAATGGCACAACGGTCTGGCCGGGTGGCAACCTGCGCAGGTCGGGGACCATGACCTCGATGACGAAGCAGCCACCGGGAGACATGTGCGCTGCAGCGTTCGCGAAGCACGCGACCTGGGCGTCCTGCGTCGTCAGGTTCATGATCGTGTTAAAGACGAGGTACGTCAGCGAGAACGTGCCATTTACGCGAGCCGTTGCGAAGTCGCCGATCGTCGCGCCGATCGCGTCACCGCCCGGCTTAGCGCGCAGCCTCGCAACCATCGCCCTGGACATGTCGATGCCGTGTACCGGAACGCCGCGGCGCGAAAGCGCCAGGGCGATACGCCCGGTCCCGATGCCTAGCTCCAGCGCCCGGCCGCTGCCGGCCAGGCTGGCTAGCACCTCAACTGTCGCGTCGATCTCGGCCGGGTCGAACCTGGCAGATTCGTGGCCGTCATACTCGGCTGCGACCTGCTCGCCGAAGTAGCCGTCTGGATCGTTCACCGCGCGACCGTATCGCGGACGAAGGCAGGCCGCACCCGTATTTCGGTGCCTGGCCGACACCCCAGATCTGGATGCCGGCCTTGCGGTCCGACTGCAGCCCGGCTCTTGACGGCCTGCTATCTAGGATCTAGCATTGTGATATCAGTTTTCTGATAGGCAAAGACACCGGAAGGGGACCTCCAATGTTCACCATCCAGACCCTCATCGCGATCGCCGTTGTAGTCGGCGTCGCCGTCGCGTGGACGATCGCACTCGTAGTTGCGGGCACAATCTCGCAGCGCGGCCAGTCATGTGCCGCCAAGCCAGTTCGCGACGTCACGATCCCAGCCCGGGCCGACGACGCAAAGGAACTCGTCCTGCGCTAGCCGCCGGGCAGCTCACCAGCAATCAGAGGGACGACGCCAGATGGCGCCGCCCCTCTCGATATGCAGCCGTGTGCGGCTCTTTCACGACGCCGCTGCCGGTCCTCCGTCCGACGTCGGCGCGGTACTGCGGAAGAGGTAGACCCCAATGGTCACACCGCTAACCGCCGTTGCCTGCCCCGTCAAGAACATCCGGTCGCTGCTAGTTTCGGACGTGATCATGTAGAGATAGCCCAAAATGCTCCAAGCGCCAGCCGACGCTCTCGATTGCCCCCAGTATGGCGGCAGAACTTGATTTCGAATGGCGCCCATCGGTGCTGCCGAAGCCAGAAGTGCCAGTATGACTGCCGACTTCTAGCTGAATCTCGAAGAACTGTTGTCCAGCCTCCTTCGCAGCGGTCGCTGCGCCGACGGGGGTGGCCAAGAAGGCCTCTCGCAGTCCGCCCGGCGATGCGCCCCCATCATGGCCTGATGTTAAACGGCAGCACCGCCCGGCGCACAGTCCCGGCTAGCGCTTCCGCAGCCGGTAGGCGGCCAGCCCGTAAACAGCCACGATTACTACCCACATCCACACCAGCGCTTTGGCGGTGCGACCAGTATCCCCGAGCAAGGTCCAGGTGCTGATCGTCAGTGGAACTCCCACAACGAGTGTCCCCGCTACAAGCCCCGCAAAGGCTGCCCGGTATTTGCCCAGCCGGACCGGATTGATCTGCCGTCGGCGCACTGCCGTCTTCCTGGCCAGTTGCTGCTCGACCCGCGCCTCGATGTGGTCATCGATCCTGGCCAGAAACGACTCCACCACAGCGTCGCTGTACTCGGGCCCGAGTTCACGGTGCGCTTCGGCGGCGGCGCGAATGTCCTGAGCGGACAGCGGTGATTCACCCATAGGCGCACGGTATCTCGATGCGGCGAGATTCCCCCCGCAAGGCGCGCCGTGGTCCGCCGCGCACAGTTCTCGGCGCCCCGGCGGCGCAGAGCGAGCCATCAGACGCGCCTGTATCCGCGCGGATAACGTCGTGGACGTCTGTGTGTGGACGAGCGAGCTAACGCCAACTCCAGTAGCTTGCCGGGCCTGTGTGGACTGAAGGACGGTCAGATGCGCCTTGCGGAGCGCGCGTAGCCGCGGCCATCCGCCAACCGCCTCCGGGGTGCGCCCGAGCGGTGAAGGCAGGTGTCGCGAAGTTGGCGAAAGGGTCTTTGCGGACTAATTCGCTGCCAGCCAGATCATCGCCCGTCATCTGTAGGCAGGTCCTGTGGTTGCTCAGCCAGCGTGGGCGAAGCCCCAGTTCAACAGTCTCGCCGCCGCTGTGAATCGCATTGTGGTGTCGGTGTTGGTGCTGTCCAGCACGACGCCCATCAGTTCCCTGCCATGTCGCTTTGCCTCGAACAGCAGGCAGTAGCCTGCCGCGAGCGTGAATCCGGTCTTGATTCCGACCGCGCCCCGGTACCTTCTCAGCAGCAGGTTGGTGTTCTTCCAGAAATACCGGTGATGCTGGCTCGTCGCGGCGATGCGATGGCTGCGCTCGGCGACCATGCGCCGGAACACCCGGTTCTTCATTGCAGCCCTGCCGAGGATGATCAGGTCGCCCGGCGTCGAGTAGGTCGAGTACTCCGTGGGCCAGGGCAGGCCGTCGAAGTTGGCGAAGTGCGTCTGCGTCATGCCGAGCCTGCGAGCCGTTGCGTTCATCTTCCGGACGAATGCGCGCCAGCCTGGTCCGTACGATCTCGCCAGCAAGTAGGCGGCGTCCGCGCCAGAGGGCAGCAGCAGTCCTTGCAGGAGCTGCCAGGCGGTGAGAACGTCACCGGGATGCAGCCCTGCGCTGCCGGCCGAGTTCTCCTCCGCATAGTTGACCGCAGCTTCGGTCACCCGGATCTTCCGGTTCAGGTCGCCCCGAGACAGCACCACCATCGCTGTCATGACCTTAGTGATGCTGGCGATGGGCAGCTCGGTGTTCTTGTCGCGGCTCCACATCTGGCTACCGGTCGCGACGTTCACCAGCTCGCCGGCCATCGCCACGACGCCCGCTGGTGCGGTTGCGCGCGCCGACGCGTGCGCTACCGGAGTGGCCGCGAGATCGGCTGCGGGGAGTACGCAGGCGGTGACGGCAGCGGCTGCGGCCAGGCGGACTGCTATGCCCATGACACCCCCGCGGCCCCCACAGTTGGATTTGCCGCGATAGATCGCGGCAACCGGCTCAGGCTATCGCAGGAGTGGCGCAAGCCGCTGTTGGTTACCAGCCGCTTGGGAGTGGCATTCCCTCGGCGTAACCAGCCGCGCCCTGGATGCCGACAACAGCCCGCTCGTACAGGCCGTCGAGGCTATCGGCGCCGGCATAGGTGCACGCACTGCGCAGGCCAGCGGTGATCGTGTCCAGCAAGTCCTCGACGCCGGGCCGCTGCTGGTCCAGGTACATGCGCGAGGAGGAGATGCCCTCCTCGAACAGTTCCTTTCTGGCGCGCTCGAACGGCGAGTCGGCCGCGGCACGCAGCCGGACCGCGCGCGCCGACGCCATGCCGAAGCTCTCCTTGTACAAGCGGCCGTCCGCGTCACGGAAGATGTCGCCGGGGGACTCGCAGGTCCCGGCGAACCAGGAGCCGATCATGACGCTTGCTGCACCGGCCGCGAGCGCCAGGGCGACATCACGCGGATACCGCACGCCGCCATCCGCCCAGACATGCCGCCCGAGCCGGCGCGCCTCGGCGGCGCACTCAAGCACAGCGCTGAACTGCGGCCGGCCCACCGCCGTCATCATCCGTGTCGTGCACATCGCACCGGGCCCGACACCGACCTTGACGATGTCCGCGCCAGCCGCGACCAGGTCGGCAACACCGGCTGCGGTTACCACGTTCCCGGCCACGATCGGAACATCCGGGCTCAGATCGCGGACGGCTCGCAGCGCTTGCAGCATTTTTTCCTGGTGACCATGCGCGGTATCTACGACCAGCAGGTCGGCACCGGCGTCCAGTAGCAGTTTGGCCTTGCCGGCCACGTCGCCGTTGATGCCGAGAGCGGCGGCGACCCGGAGCCTGCCGCGGCGATCGACCGCGGGCTGGTAGAGCGTGGCACGCAGGGCTCCGGTGCGGGTGAGGATGCCCACACAGCGGCCGTCGGCATCGACGACTGGCGCGACCCGGTGGCGACCGTCGTGCAGCAGGCTGAAGGCCCGCTCGGGATCGGTGCCGGCCGGGAGGGTCAGCAGCTCTGTCGACATCACCTGGCCGAGCTGAGTGAACCGGTCCACGCCGGTGCAGTCAGCCTCGGTCACCACGCCTGCCGGCTTGCCGTCGTCATCGACGACGATGATCGCGCCGTGCGCTCGCTTGGGCAGCAGGCTGAGCGCGTGGCCGGTGGTGTCTTGCGCCGTAAGCGTGAGCGGCGTGTCGTGTACCAGATCGCGAGCCTTTACCCAGGAGATGACTTCTGCCACGACATCCACGGGTATGTCTTGGGGGAGGACCGCGATGCCGCCTCTCCGCGCCACCGTCTCGGCCATCCGGCGGCCGGCTACGGCCGTCATGTTGGCGACGACTACCGGGATCGTGGCGCCGCTGCCGTCCTTGGTCGTCAGGTCGACCTCGAGCCTGGAGCCGATGTCAGAACGGCTGGGAACGAGGAAGACGTCACTGTAGGTGAGGTCATGTTCGGGCTCGCTGAGGAATCGCACGTACTTCATTCTGCCTCGCGACTCCTGGTGCGTGGTCACGGACCAGGTACGGGGAGGAGCAGGTCAGGAGCCGAGTACCTGACGCAGATACGCGTTGCCGAAGCGGCGGTCCGGGTCGACCAGGTCCCGCACCGCGATGAAGTCGGACAGCCGCGGATAGGTGCCCGCCAGGTAGTCGGCATCGCGCGTGTGCATCTTGCCCCAGTGTGGGCGGCCGCCTACTGACGTCATCACGGCCTCGACGTCGGCGAAATACTGCTCGTGCGGAGCCGAATGGAAGACATGAATCGCGATATAGGCGCTGTCGCGACCGTAGGCAGTCGAGAGCCAGCCGTCGTCGGCGGGGGTAACCCGGACCTCGATCGGGAAGCTGATCCGCCAGTCGCGCCGCCGGAACAGCGCCCGGACCTCGGCCAGCACGTCCGACAGGGCAGCGCGCGGGATCGCGTATTCCTCTTCCTTGAAGCGCACCCGCCGCGGGCTGGTGAAGACTCGGTAGGCAGCATCGACGTAAG
>Ga0335073_10002541_pt1 | contig 25002 bp, 22 predicted proteins | sample Lox_Sample_22_FD_207093 | JGI IMG/M metagenome (GOLD analysis project Ga0335073, IMG submission 207093) | Soil microbial communities from Loxahatchee National Wildlife Refuge, Florida, United States - Lox_Sample_2.2 | ecosystem: Environmental > Terrestrial > Soil > Wetlands | place: USA... | reverse complement strand
CGTACAGCGGCGCGCCCCGTTCCAGCAGCCGGGGGAACACGTCGCCGGACCAGTCCGCGACCTCGCCGGGCGCGAACTCCGCGAGCACCTCGGGCTCCATCACGTAGATGCCGGTGTTGACGGTGTCCGAGAACACCTGGCCCCAGCTGGGCTTCTCCAGGAAGCGCTGGATCCGCCCGTCGTCGTCGACGATGACGATGCCGAACTCCAGCGGGTCCGGCACCCGGGTCAGCCCGACGGTGACCAGCGCGCCGCTGTCTTTGTGAAACCGGATGAGCTGCGACAGGTCGATATCGGTGAGCGCGTCGCCCGAAATGACCAGGAACGCCTCGTCCCGCAGGGCGTCCTCGGCGTTCTTCACGCTGCCCGCGGTGCCGAGCGGGGTCTCCTCGGTGGCGTACTGCAGGCTCATCCCGAAGTCCTCGCCGTCGCCGAAGTAATTGCGCACCATCGACGCGAGAAACTGGACGGTGACCACGGTCTCGTCGAAGCCGTGCTTGCGCAGCAGGCGCAGCACGTGCTCCATGATCGGGCGGTTGACCACGGGCAGCATCGGTTTCGGCTGATTGGCGGTCATCGGACGCAACCGGGTGCCTTCGCCGCCTGCCATGACGACAGCCTTCACCGCTGCCCAGCCTCCTTGTGATTCCCCCGGACCAACGATCGCGCCTGCTGCACGTACAGCAGGGCGGCGCACCAGTACAGTGCACTTCCCCAGATGGCAAACGCCCAACCGGCGACCCGGGCGGTCTCGGAGTAGCTGGCGGTGTGCGCCCCGAGGAACAGCAGCGGGAACGCGTACATCAGGGCCAGCGTGGCCGCCTTGCCCAGGAAGCTGACCTGGAGCGGCTCGTAGGAGTGCCGGCGCAGCACCAGCAGCACCACGCCGAGCAGCAGCTCGCGCGCGGCGAGCAGCCCGACCAGCCACCAGGGAATGATGCCCCTGATCGCGAGCGCGAGAATCGTGGCCACGATGTAGAGCCGGTCCGCGGCCGGGTCGAGCACCTGACCCAGCCGGCTCTGCTGGTTCAGAGCCCGGGCGATCTTGCCGTCCAGCCAGTCCGACGCCGCCGACGCGATCAGCAGGCCGACGGCCCACCAGTCCCCGGCCTGGCTGCGCAGCCCGAGCACCAGCCACAGGAAGACCGGGACCCCGGCCAAGCGGGCCATGCTGAGCGCGTTCGGAATGGTGAGGATCCGGTCCGGTGCGCCTCCCGTGGCCACGTCAGCCGCCGCTACCTTGTCCATCCTGCCTCGCTGCACCCCTGGCGGCCCTCTCGCTCGCGGGCGGACACCCAGGATACGAGGGCCGGATCCGGGCTACGCGGCCTCCCACAGGGTGGCGATGCCCTGGCCGACCCCGATGCACATGGTCGCGGCGGCCCGCGCCGCCCCGCGGCGGCGCATCTCGTGCAGCAACGTGGTGGTGATCCGGGCCCCCGAGCAGCCGAGCGGATGGCCGATCGCGATCGCCCCGCCGTTCACGTTGACCCGTTCCGGGTCGAGCTTGAGCTCGTCGATGACCGCCACGGCCTGCGCCGCGAACGCCTCGTTGACCTCCACCAGGTCCAGATCGTCGGGCCGCCAGCCCGCCCGGCCCAGCAGCCGGGTCATCGCCGGCACCGGGCCGATCCCCATGAAGTCCGGGTGCACCCCGGCCGCGGCCGTGCCCGCCCACCTGGCCAGCGGCTGCGCGCCGGCTAGCTCGCCGACCGTCCGCTCGGACATCAGCAGCAGCCCGGCCGCACCGTCGTTGAGCGGCGAGGAGTTCCCGCCGGTGACCGTGCCGTCCGGCCGGAACGCCGGCTTCCTGGCGGCCAGGTCGTCCATGGTCAGGCCGGGCCTGATTCCCTCGTCGGCGCTCACCCGGCCGCCGTCCCCGTCCCGGCCGGGCACGGTCACCGGGATGATCTCCTCGGCCAGGGCGCCGGAGGCCGCGGCCTGGCCGGCCCGCTGGTGGCTGCGCAGCGCGAACCGGTCCTGCCGTTCCCGGCCGACCCCGAACCGCTCGGCCACGTTCTCCGCGGTCTCGCCCAGGGTGATCGGCGGGTAGAGCTGCTGCATGAGCGGGCTGACCAGCCGCCAGCCGAGCCGGGTGTCGGCCGCGCCCAGGTCCCGGGCGAACGGCTCGGATGCGCGCGGCACCACGAACGGCGCCCTGGTCATCGACTCGGCGCCGCCCGCCAGGCAGATGTCGGCGTCACCGGCCGCGATGGCCCGGGCGGCGTCGGCGATCGCCTCCATGCCCGAGCCGCACAGCCGGTTCACCGTGGCCCCGGGGATCTCCACCGGCAGCCCGGCCAGCAGCACGCCCATCCGGGCCACGTTCCGGTTGTCCTCGCCCGCCTGGTTGGCCGCGCCCCAGTAGACGTCGTCGATCCGGGCCGGGTCCAGCCAGGCGTTGCGCGCCATCAGGGCGCGGATCACGTCCGCCGTCAGGTGGTCGGGGCGGACCCCGGCCAGCGCTCCCTTGATCTTGCCTACCGGGGTCCTGCACGCATCGACCGCGAACACGGCGCTCATGTCTATGAATGTACCGTTGGCCGTCCTGGAAGGAGGCCGGCCAACGCTGACGACCTCGAACCCGGCTGGCGTCAGGTCTTTCCGGTGCCGCCGGGCTGGCCATCGTCCCGGCGTTGCTCCGCGCCGTGGTCCGCCAGGAGGGCCAGGACCTCGCCGACCGCGGGTCGCTGGCGCGGCCAGGTCGGTGACGACGGCGTAGGCGCTGCGCTCGGTGATGCCCACGTTGGCGGCGATGTCGCGCAGCCGCGCGCCCGGGTCGCGGGCGATGCCGACCAGCGCCCGGGCGTGGTGGTCAGGAAGCTCCAGCTCTCCACCAAGATAAAATATCATAATTTCTAGAAATATATTGCTAGTTTTTAGTTTCAGATATAGGCTGAGGACGAGCGCCGGGAAACAGCAGCCGAAGGCCGCGACCGCCCGGGGCCGCTCGCGGGCCGACTCGGGTCTCAGCGGCCCGGCCCCGCTCCCAAAGGAAGCAATGTCATGACCGAACGGCCAGTCCCACCGGGCACGATCCGTACCCTCACGCCCCCCTCCGCCAACGGCTCCGCCCCGCCCCCGCCCGAACCCCGCGCGCACCGGCGCGGGCGGATGCACACCCGGATCAGCGGCATGCGCACCGGGCTGATCGCCGGTGTCGGCCTCCTGATCGTGATGCTGATCTTCATCATCCAGAACGAGCACGCCGTGAACATCAGCTTCCTGGGCGCCCACCTGCGCCTGTCGCTGGCCGTGGCGCTGCTCCTCGCCGCCATGGCCGGCGCGCTGCTCATGGCCGCCGCGGGAACCGCCCGGATCACCCAGCTGCGGCGGATCATGCGACGCGACCGGCGCAAGCAACCGGCCAGCTGAGTCAACCGCAACCGCGCCGGGGAGGCCCGCGGCTATGTGCCGCGGACTGGCCCCGGACCGCGACCTGCCCGGCACCATCGGGCGCCGCGCATCCACATACCTGACTGACCTAAGGAACCGGTAATGGGCATCTTCGCCTGGATCGTTCTCGGCCTCGCCGCGGGCCTGCTCGCCAACATGCTGATCCCCGGCAAGAGATCACAGGGCATCATCCTTACCTGCCTGATCGGCATCGCCGGGGCGGTGGGCGGCGGCTGGGTCGCCACGACGGCATTCCACGTCCACACGCTGCACGGATTCTTCAACCTGTCCACCTGGCTCACCGCCATCGCCGGGTCAGCCATCCTCTTGCTGGCTTTCCGCCTGGTCACGGGGCGGACCGGGCGGTCGCCGGCCCACCGGTGACATCCATCATGCGGCCCGTTCGGCGATGAACGCCGCGAGCGTGCCCAGCGTGGCCAGCGCGTCCAGATTCAGGTCCTCGCCGGCCACGTCCACGCCGAACCGCCGGTGCACCTCGCGCAGAAGCAGCGTGCCGGTCAGCGAGTCGAGGCCCACGCCGGAACCGAACAGCGGCTGCTCGTCGGCGACGCCGCGCAGCTCCGCACGCCCGGTCGCGCGGACCAGGATGTCGCGCAGCTCGGCGGTGACGTCCGCCGCCGCCGGGTCGCTCATCCCGCCTCGGAGGCGGACACCCAGTCGGGCAGCTCGGGCGGCGGCCCCGACACCGGCCGGCGGAACACCGCCGCCGGCTGGCCCGGCCGGCCGCTCTCGGCGGCGCGGAAGCCGGATCCGCTCAGCGCCAGCCGCAGCGGTGTGTTGCGGGGGCTGACCAGGCACGGCACGGCCAGCGTCGCCGCGCCGCCACGGCCGGCGGACCGGGCCAGCCAGGCGAGCAGCGCCTCGATGACGCCGCGTCCCATCGCCCGGCACGACATCATGAGCAACGTCACCCGCCAGTCGCGGCCCGCGCCCCGCTCGACCACGCTCCCGCCGACCAGTCCGTCGTCGCCGAACCTGTCCCGCAGCCGCACGGTCGTGACCTGGTGCGCCGGGGACGCGACCAGCTCCCGCAGCGCGGTCTCGGACATCGCCTCCCCGGCCGTGTTGAACTGGTGGGTGCGCACCGACAGCTCGTGCAGCCGGGGCACGTCCGCGTCCGTGGCCGGCCCGATTACCACCTCGGTGGCGCAGTAGCGCAGGAACTCGTCCCTGGACCCGGCGAACGAGCGCGCCTCCTGGAGCCGCAGCCGCCGCTGGGCGTACATCTGGCCGCGGCGGCGCGCCTCGGCCGTGACCAGGCCCGGGCTGAACTCCGGCCAGCCGACCGCCTCGGCCATGTCCTCGGGCGACAGCACGAGCGCCTCGGGCACCGCGAGCGAGACCTCGGCCCGCTCGTACAGGTCGTCGTCCACGAACGCCACCGCGTCGGCGCCGATGTCCAGGCCGGCGACGATCCGCCGCACGGCGTCCGACTTGGGACCCCAGCCGCATTCGGCGGCCGCGAAGTCCAGGCCGGTGACCCGGGTCGCGTGCGCGGCGGCCTCGGGCGGGTTGCGGCTGGCGATCGCGTGAATCACGCCGCGGTCGCGGAGGGTGGCCGCGGCGGCCAGCATGGCCGGGTCGGCGGCGGGCGGCCGGTCCGGGGACTCCAGAAACACCCCGGACAGCAGCGTGTTGTCGAGATCCCAGATCACGCACTTGACGATCATGAGCCGGACCCGCCCTCGCCCGGCCCCGGCACCCGCTTCTCCATCGTGACGTGGGTCGCCTCGAAGCCGAACTTCCGGTACAGGGCGCGCATGCCGAGGTTCCTCGCGTGCACCTTGCCGGTCAGCTGGCGCATCCCGGCGGCGGCGGCCGCCCGGAGCACCGCGGCCAGCAGCATCTCGCCGATCTCGCTCCGGCCGTCGACGTCGGCGGCGGCCAGCGACCGGAAGTTCCCGTACCTCGCGCCGGTCAGCGAGTTGGTCCGGCCCGACAGCCAGGCCCAGCCGACCGGGCGGCCCGGCGCCCGGCGGTCCACCGCGACCAGCGTGATCTCGCCCGGCTTGCCCAGCGCGCCGGCCACCCGCCGCCGGTGCAGCCCGGCGTCGGTGATGGCCTCATCGCCGAACGAGACCCGCGCGATCTCCACTTCGAACCCGGCGATCGCGTCAAGATCGTCCGCAGTGGCCTCGCGGATCAGGTACTCGGGCCGCGAACCCGGCTCGGCGGCGGAGGACGCGGTCACGGGGTCCCCGCCCGCCGGGGCTGCAGTGGCATCGGGCGGAACGTGGTGCCACCGCACTCCGGGCACCCGGCCTGCTGCAGGGCGGCTATCCGCGGCCACCGGCCGCCCGGGCCGACCTGGTGCACGGCCCGGCAGCCGGCGCAGCGGTAGGGCCGGACGGCGGCGGCGCGGGTCTGGGCCGTGTACAGCGGCCCGGTGAAGTCCCCGCCGGCCAGCGGCCGGGTGGCCGCGGTGCTGCGCAGGTGGTACAGGTGGCTGCGGCCGCCCAGGATCCCGGCGCCCAGGTACTCGTTGAATCCCGGCCACAGGCCCCGGATCGCCAGGCCCATGGCGCCGATCAGCTCCTGGGCCTGCAGCGTCTCGTCCGGCCTGCGGGCCCCGAAGGAGAAGAACACATGCCTGCCCGGCTCGCCGGCCAGCCCGGCGACCGCGCGGGACAGGAACAGCTCGGCGCCGGCGACCGTGTACGGCGGGTCGGTGCAGGCGACGTCGAACTCGGCGGTCAGGCGGCCGGGCAGCGGTCGGCGCAGGTCGTGCTCGACCAGTTCCGCGTCCACCCCGGTGCCGGCGACCTGCTCGCCGATCCAGGCCAGCACGTCGGGATCGGAGTCGACGACGGTGAGCCGCTCGACGCCCGCCGCCAGGCCGCCCGTCCCGGCGAAGGCCGCGATGGCCACGCTGACCAGGTCATCGTCGCCGACCAGCAGGATCCGCCGGCCGATCACCGCCCCGGCCTCGTGCATCCGGAGCACGCGCCGGATCTTCGTGTCCACGGTGCAGTGGGTCTGGTCCAGCTCCAGCCGGGCGCCGGGCGCGCCGGCGGCCGCGCGCTCGAGCCGCTCCGCCAGCCCGGTCAGCGCGTCCTCCGGCACGGCGAGCCCGCTGCCGCCGCAGGACGGGCAGGCCGTGCTCAGGCCGGGATGCTGGCCGGCCAGCAGCTCGCGGCCGGCCGGGGTCAGCCGCACCGGCCGGGTCCGGTCGACCACACCGCGCTGGCGCAGCTCGTTGCACACCGCGGCCACGATCGGGACCGGCAGCTCGGCCATCCGGCTGACGTCGCGGACGGCCACGGGCTCGCTGCGGGCGATCGCGCGCAGCACGTCGCTCACCCCGGATCGCCCCTCGGCCAGCCCCACGGCCCGCGCGACGTCGGCGATGACTGAGTCCATGTCCATGTACGTTATGCCAGCGGTATCTGCTCGGGAGGGTGGCCGTAAGCCCGCGCTCTGCGCCTGAGCCCCTCGGCTGGCTTTTCAGCCGACCAGGGGGGATCGCCGGGCTGTACGGTATCCTCGCACATCATGCCCGGTATGAATGCCGCGAGCCGGTCCGCTCCGGCGCGCTCGCCGGACGCGCTCACGCCGAAGGTCCTGTATGCGGTCGACGCGAAGCTCACGCCGTCGTCCCCGGTGACCGACGTCGCGGGGCTCACCTCGCTCGCGTCCGCCGCGGTCGCGGCCGGCGACGGCCACGTGCTGGACAGCAGTCACGTGATCTTCCCGAACGGCGCGATCACGCTGGTGCTCATCCTGGCCGAGTCGCACCTGAGCATTCACACCTGGCCGGAGGAAGACCTCATCGCGGTCGACCTGTTCAGCTGCGGGGCCATCGACGGCCGGGCCGTGATCTCGGCGCTGGCGCGGTCGCTCCGGCTCGAGGCGGTCTCGGTCAGGAAGGTGCCGCGCGGCCCGCGGCCCGACCCGGCTGGTTAACTCACCGACGAGCCGCAGCGGGCTCACCCGCATGCCGCTGGCCGACGCGGGCAGTGCTCACATCATGGGCGAGTGCGAGGTGGACGTCGTCGTTATCGGCATGGGACCGGGCGGCGAGCACGCCGCGGAGGAGCTTGCACGGGCCGGCCTGGCCGTGGCCGGGGTGGAGGACCGCCTGGTCGGCGGGGAATGCCCGTACTGGGGCTGCGTGCCGTCGAAGATGATGATCCGGGCGGCCAGCCTGCTGGCCGAGGGCCGCAGGATTCCGGGGATGGCCGGGACGTCGGCCGTGGCGCCGGACTGGGCGCCGGTCGCGGGCCGGATCCGGCGCGAGGCCACCGATGACTGGGACGATGCGGTGGCCGCGGACCGGTTGACCGGGCTGGGCGCCCGGCTCTTCCGCGGACACGGCCGGATACTCGGGCCGGGCCGGGTCGGGGTCGGCGATGAGGTGCTGCGCGCCCGCCGCGGCATCGTGATCAACGCCGGGTCCGCGCCGCAGATACCGCCGGTCCCTGGGCTGGCCGGCACCCCGTACTGGACCAACCACCAGGCCATCGAGACCAACCGGGTGCCGCGCTCGCTGATCGTGCTCGGCGGCGGCGGCATCGCATGTGAGCTGGCCCAGGTGTTCGCCCGGTTCGGTGCCGCGGTCACCGTGGTCGAGGCGAGCGGGCGGCTGCTCCACAAGGAGGAACCGGAGGCCGGCGCGCTGCTGGCGAAGGTATTCCGCCGCGAGGGCATCGGCGTGCGGACCGGCCGGGCCGCGGACAAGGTAGCCCACGACCTGGAGGGCGGGTTCACCCTGACGCTCGCCGGCGGCGAGGAACTGCGCGCCGAGGCCCTGCTCGTCGCCACCGGGCGGCGCTGTGACCTGGCCGCGATCGGCACCGGGAACGTCGGCATCGACGAGAGCCAGGACTTCGTGCCAACCGACGAGCACATGCGCGCCGCGCCGGCGGTCTGGGCCATCGGCGACATCGCCGGGCAAGGGCCGTTCACCCACATGTCCATGTACCAGGCGGCCATCGTCGTGGCCGACATCCTGGACCAGGAACATCACGGCGCCGAGTACCACGCGGTGCCGCGGGTCGCGTTCACCGACCCCGAGATCGGCGGGGTCGGCCTGACCGAGGCGCAGGCCAGGGAGCAGGGCCTGGCCGTGCGGACGGGCCTGACCCAGGTGCCGGACTCCACCCGCGGCTGGATCCACAAGGCGGGCAACGACGGCTTCATCAAGCTGGTCGAGGACGCCGGGCGCGGCGTGCTGGTCGGCGCCACGTCGGCCGGGCCGTGGGGCGGCGAGGTGCTCGGCCAGCTGGTCCTGGCCGTGCACGCCGCCGTGCCCACCCGGCGCCTGCGCGAGATGATCTACGCGTACCCGACCTTTCACCGCGGGATCGAGGACGCGCTGCGCGCGCTGTAGCGCACGAGCCCGGGCAGCGCCGCGCAGGTCGCGGCGACCGCGCCCACGCACAGCAGCCCGCCCGACCACAGCGCGATCCGGGGCGTGGTCAGGCTGGCCACCGCCCCGGTCCTGACCTGGCCCGCGGACGGGCCCAGGCCGTAGCTGAGCAGCTCGACTCCGGCCAGCCGGCCGCGCAGCGCATCCGGGATCGTCTGATTCCACAGCGTGTCCCTGAAGATGCCGCTCACCATGTCGGCCGCGCCCGCCAGGACGAGCAGCGCCAGCGCGGCCCAGATGTCGGGGGCCAGGCCCAGCCCGGTGATGGCCAGTCCCCAGGCCGCCGCGGCCAGGGCGATCGCGCGGCCAGGGCGGCGCACCCGGCCGGCCCAGCCGCTGCTGGCCGACGCGGCCATCGCACCGGCCGAGGGCGCCGCGAACATCAGGCCCACCGCCCATGGCGCGCGCAGGCCGGCGGCCAGGAACGGGAACAGCGCGTTGGGGTACGCAAACGTCATCGCGGCCAGGTCGGCCAGGTACGAGCCGAGCAGTTCCTGGCGGCCGCGCGCGTAGCGGATCCCGGCCAGCACGCCGCTCAGGCCGCGCGGGCCGGCGGGCGGTGCGTCGCGGTCTGCCTCGGGCGGGGCCAGCGGGCCGAGCAGGCGCAGGAACGCCAGCGAGACCAGGAAGCTGACCGCGTCCAGGACGTACACGGCCCGCGGTCCCGGCCAGGTGGCCAGCAGCCCGCCGAGCGCGGTGCCGGTGATGAAGCTGGCGTTCGAGGACAGGGCCAGCAGGGCGGACGCGGCCGTGAGCTGCTCGCGGCGGACAATCCGCGGCACTGATGCGTCCAGCGACGGCCGCTGCAGCGCCGCCAGCGCCATCATGGCCGCGGCGATGAGATACAGCGGCCAGACCAGCGGATGGCGCAGCGAGGCGTTGATCACCAGGAGCACGGCGCAGCCGCCCAGGCCCGCCTCGCACCAGCGGATCAGCCGCCCGCGGTCCAGCCGGTCGGCCAGGGTCCCGCCGTACAGGCCGAACACCACCAGCGGCACCAGTTCGGCCGCGCCGAGCAGGCCGACCGCGATGGCCGACCCGGTGAGCTGCCTGGCCTGCACCAGCAGCGCGACCTCGCTGGCCTGGCTGCCGAACAGCGTGACGGTCCGGCTGGCGAACACCACGCGGAAGTCGCGCGAGGTCCGCAGCGGCGCCAGGTCCGCGACCAGGCGGCGTAGCCGGCCCGACCGGCCGGGCCGACCCCGGCCAGGGTTGTGGCCGCCGTCCGGGTCGGCGTGGTCATTGACGATCATCTCGGTCTCCCGTGTGAGCTGCCGGCAGGAAGGCGCATGGGCGCGCCACGAGACCGAAGGGCGATCCACCAATGGTGGCCAGAGTGAGACGCCCCGGGGCGTTAGAGAAAAAGGGTGTTCAGACGTCCCGACGCCGGTTATGCCACGTGGATGGCGCCACCCTTCGGTGGCCCGGCGCGACGAGTTCGGCCCCCGGCCCGGCCTGGTTCAGCCCGGCACGCGGATACCGGAGGCCCGAGATGACCGGCGTTCTGACTGGCACCTGGTCACGGTAGCAGCGAGCGCCGCCGTGAGCGCAACCGAAATACCCGCCGCGACCAGCGGCCGCGGCGGGCAGATCCGGTTCGGTCAGCCCCAGACCTCGGCCGCGGTATCCACGATCAGGCGCAGCTTGGCCGCCTGTTCGTCGCGGGTCAGCACGTTGCCCTCCACCGTCGAGGAGAACCCGCACTGCGGCGACAGGCACAGCTGCTCCAGCGGCACGTGCTTGGCCGCCTCATCGATCCGCCGCTTCAGCGCGTCCTTGCTCTCCAGCGCGCCGCGCTTGGTGGTGACCAGGCCGAGGACGACCATCTTGCCCGCGGGCACGAACCGGAGCGGCTCGAAGCCGCCCGAGCGCTCGTCGTCGTACTCCAGGAAGAACCCGTCGACCGCGAGCTGGGTGAACAGGGCCTCGGCCACGAAGTCGTAGCTGCCCTCGGCGGCCCACGAGGACCGGAAGTTGCCGCGGCACATGTGCGTGGTCACGGCCATGCCCGCGGGGCGGCCGGCGATCGCGGCGTTGACCTGCTTGATGTAGCGCAGGTGCAGGTGGTCGGCGTCCTCGCCGCGCCCGGCGATCTCGGCACGCTGCGCCGGGTCGTTCAGGTAGGCCAGGCTGGTGTCGTCGAGCTGCAGATAGGTGCAGCCGAGGTCGGCCAGGCGCCGCACCTCCTCGGCGTAGGCCGCGGCCAGGTCGTCCCAGAAACCGTCCATGTCCGGGTACACGGCCGGGTCGATGGCGGCCGGGCCGCCGCGGTAGTGGACCATGTTCGGCGACGGGATGGTGAGCTTCGGCGTGGCCGACGTCACCACCGACTGCAGGTAGCGGAAGTCGTTCTCGAAGATCGTGTGCTCGAGCCGGATCTTGCCGTCGACGTGCATCGCCGCGGGCGTGAACTCGATGTTGCCTGCCGCGTTGCGGAACTTCACGGCCAGGTTCCCCGGTGCCTTGGTGACCCCGCCGAGCTGGTAGATGAAGTCCATATGCCAGGACGCGCGGCGGAACTCGCCGTCGGTGGCGGACTGCAGCCCCACCGCCTCCTGCATCGCCACCGCCTCGGCGATCGCCTGATCCTCGATGGCCCTCAGCTGGGCGGCGTCGATGCGGCCGGACGCGAAGTCGTCCCTGGCCGTGAGGACCCGCGGGGGACGGAGCAGACTGCCGACATGATCGGCGCGGAAGGGTGGTGTGGTTCGCATAGCGGTCATCGTGGTGCGCCCCGACGTGGAGAGTCAATGCCGGTCGGACGCGATTGCCGCCTGGCGGTATTTTGGGGCGCATCGAGCGTGCACCGAGCGGGCCGCGGACGGCCACCGGCCGCGGGAGGTGCGAAGTGGGAGGATCGTGAGCATCGGCAGCCTGGTGAGTTCCGGGCCGCTCATCCTGGCCATGCCGGTCGCGGCGGCGGCCGGAGCGGTCACGTTCCTGTCCCCGTGCTGCCTCCCGTTGGTACCGGGCTACCTGTCGTACGTCACCGGCATGTCCGGCATCGGCGCCCAGGAGGGCGACGCCAAGCGGGGCCGCGGGGCGCGGGTCGGCGAGGCCGGCGTGGCCGACACCCAGGCGGCCGAGATCAGGGAGCTCGAGAAGGCCAAGGTCCCGCCGGGAGCGGACGTACCGAGGCCGGGTGGCCCGCAGCCGGCCCTGGCCGGCGCGGGCGCCGCCCCGGCGGCGGCGCTGGCCGCGCCGCCGCGCAGCCGGGTGGTGGCGGGCACCGCCCTGTTCGTGCTCGGCTTCTCGGCCCTGTACACCTCGTACGGGCTGGCGCTCGGCCGGCTCGGCACCACGCTGAAGACGCACCAGACCGGCGTGACGCTGGTGCTCGGCGCGCTGACGATCGTGCTCGGCCTGCTGTTCGCGGGCGTGCTGGACCGGTTCTCGTTCGCCGGCCGGATCATGCGGCCGTCGCTGCGCCCGCGGGCCGGCCTGGCCGGGGCCCCGTTGCTCGGGGTGATGTTCGGGCTCAGCTGGAGTCCCTGCATCGGCCCGACACTGACCGCGGTTATGGCCCTGGCCTACACCTCGGGCACCGCGGCCCGGGGGGCGTTCCTGGCGTTCATTTACTGCCTCGGCCTGGGCATCCCGTTCCTGATCGTGGCGCTGGCGTTCCAGCGCGGCATGCGCGTGTTCGGGTTCGCCCGGCGGCACGCGCGGCTGGTGACCGCGATCGGCGGCGGGATGCTGGTGCTCGTCGGGGTGCTGGAGGTGACCGGGGCCTGGACGGCCGCGCTCACCTGGATGCAGATCCACTGGTTCCCGGGGTATAGCTCGCCCATCTAAGGGCAAGGGACCGAATAGCCGCGACGGCGGGTGCACCGGCTCATAGCGGGCCGTGTTCCCCGGGTCAAGGAGGACCACATGCGGTTCGGCATCTTTTACCAGGTCACCAGGGCGCGCAGGCGAGGCCGCGCGTGGTTGCGCGACCGCACAGGGCAGGCCCGGCGCCCGGCCCGGCCCGCGCTCCACTCGGCGCGCGAGTCACTGCGCGCGCGGGGTCAGGCCGGCCTGCGGGGACTGCTCGGCCGCACGACAGACGACCGGCTGGAGCAGATCTTCGGCAGCAGCCAGGCGCAGCGCGCGGTGTTCGCGATGATGACCCGCCACTTCGACCCGGCCAAGGCGGCCGGTTTCGACGGCGCGATCGTCTACGACCTCGGCCTGGCCGACGGATCCCGCCGGTGCTGGGTGGTGGAGGTATGTGACGGGCGCGCCCGGGTGTACCAGAACAGTTCCACGGCGTCGGCGGGTTCGGCGTCGGCGGGTTCGGAGGCGTCGGGATCGGCGGTCGGGGCGGTGCTCACGGTCAGGGTCCCGCTGGCCGAGTTCGTCCGCGTGGTGACCGCGGGTGAGAGCTTCTACCGGCTGATCCTGGATGGCCGGATGACTATGGACGGGGACTTGACGCTCGCGGACCGGTTGCCCGAGATGTTCGGCGCCGCCTCGTAGCTTGATCTCAACGTCGTTGCACGTTTGGGCACCTGGGACGGGACCCAAACGTGCAACCATCAAGATCTATAAGCGCTGTAGCCGGGCGCAGCCGGCCGGAAAGTGGTCGGAGCGGCTGGTGGGCCTGGTGGGGTCGTTGCGACGCGGCCGGTTTGGCTCGGGATGGGCGGCCCGGCCCCTGTCGCCTTGATCGTTGGAAGTTTTGACGGCCCCCAGCGCGCCCAGCGGTACATCCATGAAGATCCACAGCGGCGGCAGCGCGGCGCGGACCGGACCGAGCGGGTGCGAAAGCGGCTGGAGCGGCTGGAGGGACCAGCGGTGCTATTGAGACGTGGCCAGGTCGTCCGCCTCCGGGCTGACCGGGTGGCGACCGGCCGGATCGAGCGGGATACGTTCGGGACGCACGTTGCGCGCAGCACCCTGCCGGGAACTCCGCTCGGGGGCCGGCCCATGGCAAACGGCCGGCTTATCGCTTGGCGGGCGGGCGTCGGTTAAGCGGCTTCCTGGTGGCGGGCCGCGGCGGCCTCTCGGAGCGCCTCGAAGATCCTCAGGTCCTCGCCCTGCTCCGGGTGCCACGCGAGCCCGATCGCAAACGGATGCCCGGTCAGTTCGATCGCGGCGATGGTGTCGTCCGCGGTCCAGGCCACCGCGGACAGGCCGCCGCCCAGGCGGTCCACCTGCTGATGACGCCCTGACGGCCAGGCGGCCGCGGCGACGGTGAGGCTCTGACCGAGCACCCGGTCGAGCCGGCTTCCAGGGCCGATCCGCAGCTCGCGGGCGGCCGATCCTGCCGACGCGGCCGACGCGGCCGACCCCGTCAACCCGCCCGACGCGGCCGACCCCGGTGACCCAGGCGACTCCCCGGACGCAGGCGACTCCCCGGACGCAGGCGACTCCCCCGACGCAGGCGACCCGACCGCCGCCGACGCCGCGGACGCCGCCGACGCCGCGGACGCCGCCGACCTGGCGGCGCCATCTGCGTTCGCGGGCAGTCGGTCGGCCACCGAACCGCCGCGGACCGCGTTCAGCACGCGCATGCCGCGGCCGATGGCGAGCACCGGGAGCCGGGCCGCGATCGCCGCGCGCATCAGCGCGAACTCGGCCGCGTCCCGGACCAGGTCCGGCTCGGCCGCGCCGTCGGCGGGCTCCGCGCCGGCGCGACGCGGGTCGATGTCAGCGCCATCGGAAAACAGCACGGCGTCCAGCCGGGCCGTCAGTCCGGTCGCGCCGTACGGGGCGGGCGGGAGCAGGACCGGGACGGATCCGGCTTGCTGCAGGGCCAAGGCGTAGCTGGCGGGCAGCAGCACGGCCTCACGCACGCGGTCTCCCCAGCCCGCGGCGGCCATTTCGCTGGTGACGCCGATCAACGGGCGTGTCATGAGCCCATGATGGTGCACGGGGCGGCCACGCCGGGGCCAAACGCCCCGCCAGGGCCGAACGTTCGGCCAGGCCGAACGGCGACCTGGGCCGAACGACGCACTGGGCCGAACGACGCACTGAGCCGAACGACGGCCGGCAGCCGCTGGACACACCCGGGTGACACCGTCCGTAATTCTTCCACCGATACGACCCGGCGGCCAGGAACGATGAACAGTCGTAGCCGCCGATATAACGGGCGGTGCAACTAGCCCGGATCGCAAAGGTCTCCGAACGGCATTCCACTACTCTGCGTATTCCCTCCACAAGGCTGGCCGAAATAGGTTGTATACATCATGTCAGGATGCGACACTCAGACTATGGCGATCGCGCTGGATGGCGGTTACCCCGACGAGGAGCCCTGGGACAGCTTCGCAGGTCAGCACGGCTTCGCGCCGTCCAGACAGGGTTTGGAACCGCCCGGGGAACGACTCTTTTCGTTAACCGATCCGCATTTGCGTGCTCCTGCGAAAATTGAGCGGGATAGCAGAGCTTGGCAATTCACTGGTACCGCGCCCTATCAGGTTTCAGCCGACGCGCTCGCCGCCCGGTTGCCGGATATCAAGAGCTTTGACGCGCGGCTCATCAAGGGCTCATTCGTTCACGTCGCCGCGAATGCCGGGCCCGCCATGGAGCACTTCTATTCGCGCCTTTTCGTACGTTACCCGGAAATCCGCTCGATGTTCCCGCATGCAATGCGCGAGCATATGGAGCGTGTCTTCGCTGCCCTGACCCGGGTCGTCTGGAGCATCGACAGTCCGGATTCCCTTGCCTCTTGTCTTGGCGAACTGGGGCGCGGCCACCGCAAATTCGGCGTCAAAGACCGGCATTATGAACCGTTCCTGGCCCTGTTCCTGGAAACGGTCCGGCATTTCAACGGCCACTACTGGACCGACGAGACCCAGGCCGCGTGGGAGGCGGCCCTGGCCCACGTCTCCTCCGCCATGCGAGCCGCCGCCGAGCAGGACGCGGCGCACCAGCCGCCCTGGTGGCTCGGCGAGGTCGTCCAGCACGACCAGCGCAGCCAGGACCTCGCGATCTTGACCATCAGGCCCGATCAGCCGCTGCGGTACACGCCCGGCCAGTACCTGGCCGTGCAGGTTCCGCGCTGGCCCCGGGTCTGGCGCAACTTCTCGATCGCGAACGCTCCTCGTGAGAACGGCCTGATAGACCTGCATGTCCGCGCCGTGCCCGGCGGCCTGGTGAGCGGCTCCCTGGTGCACAACACCGGGCTCGGCGACACCGTGCTGCTCGGTCAGGCGGGCGGCGAGATGACCGCGTGCGCCGATCCCGGCCGCGACCTCCTGTGCGTGGCCGGGGGCACCGGCCTGGCTCCGCTCAAGGCGATCATCGAGGCCGTGATCGCCGCCGACCGGCCGGGCAAGCGCAAGAAGATCACGCTCTTCTTCGGCGCGCGGACCGAGGACGGGCTCTACGACCTCGCCGATCTACGCGTCCTGGAATGGATTTATCCCGCGCTCACCGTAATACCGGTGGTCTCAGATGAGCCCTCATACGACGGCATTAAGGGAATGCTGCCGGAGGTTGCGGCGCTCCATACGAGCCTGGACGACACCGACATACTCATAAGCGGGCCCGACCTCATGGTGGCCCGGGCCGTAACGCTTCTTGCCGGCCGCGTGCAGCCCGGCCAGATCCGGCACGATCCGCCCGACGCGGCCCGATAGCCGGCCGGCCGGATAGCCCGTCACCCGGCGAATTCCCGCGTGCAATCCCACGGCGGTAGTGCCGCAACGCCGGTTGCCATGCAATCCCATGCCGGTCAACCTGCGTGAGGTAATTTCCCGCCATGCAATCCCGCGCATGCCAGCCGGTCAGCAATTGCCTCGCATGCAATCCCGCCCACAACTTCACGCGTTCAGGTGCTCGCCGAAGAACCCGAAGATGCGCCGCCACGCGTCGGCCGCGTCCGCCTCCTGGTAGCTCATCCTGGTGAACCTGGCCAGCACCGCGGCGGGGCCGGACGTCTCGGTCATGAACCGGTGCCCCGAGCCGGGGTACACCTCCACGTCGTGCGGGATCTCCAGCACGGTGAGCGCGCGCTGCAGCCGCTCCGGGGGCTTGGTGCCCATCTGGTCCCGGCCTCCGAAGCTGGCCACGATCGGGCAGGCTCCGCGCAGCGCGGTCTCCGCGTCCCGAGGCACCTCGCCGTAGTTCACCGAGGCCACCGCGAACCCGTCACGGGGCGCGCACAGCATCGCGAATCCCCCGCCCAGGCAGAACCCGATGACGCCGGTCCGGCCGGAGCAGTCGTCCCGGGCGGCCAGGAAGCCCCGCGCCGCGTCCAGCGCGGTGAACGCGGGGCCGGATCCGGCGCGGAGCTGGCGGAACACGGCGCGCACGCAGCGCAGCCAGGAGCGGCCGTTATAGAGGTCGGGCGCCAGCGCGACGTATCCGTGCGCCGCGAACTGGTCCGCCTTCTTCCTGATGTCGTCGTTCAGCCCGAACGCCTCGTGGATCACCACAACACCGGGCCACGGCCCGGCCCCGGCCGATCCGGCCCCGGCCGATCCGGCCGATCCGGCCGTTGGCACGGCCAGGTAGCCGCGGCCGGTCCCATCCGCCACCGGGTAGGAAATGTCTGGCATGCGGCAAACACTGTCATACCAAGCGTCGGCGCGGAATCGAAGTGCGGCGGCGGATCTCGCGCCCGCCCAGCCCGGCTACGGGCAAACGCGCCCATTCCGCTCGAAGGCCGCATGGGTCAGCGGCATCAGCCCGGCCCACAGCGCCTCCATCTGCTCGGCGACCATCTCTATCTCGCGCTGCGGGAACGACGGGAACGTGGCGTCGGTGTTCCGCACCCGCAGCGACAGGAAGTTCATCAGGGCGCGCGCGTTGCAGGTGGCGTACATCGAGGAGTACAGCCCGACCGGCAGCACGGTGCGGGCCACCTCGCGGGCCACGCCCGCCTCGAGCATGGACAGGTAGGCGGCGTAGGCCTGGCGGCAGGACTCCTCGACGGCGGCCGTGACCAGCTCATGCTGCTCGGGTGTGCCGTCCTCGAACACGTAGGCCCCGGGCTTGCCGGTCTGCACCAGCTTGCGGTCCGGACCGGGGCGGTAGAAGACCGGGTTGAGCTTGCGGTAGCGGCCGCTCTCCTCGTTGTAGCTGAACGTCCGGTGCCGCATGAACTCCCGGAACACGAAGATCGGCGCCTGCACGTAGAAGGTCATCGAGGAGTGCTCGAACGGGGTGCCATGCCGGTCGCGCATCAGGAAGTTGATCAGCCCGGCCGACCGCTCCGGATCCGCGTCGATCTCCGCCAGGGTCTGCTCGCCCTTGGTCGACACCCGCGCCGCCCAGATCACGTCGGCATCGGACGCCGCGTGCTTGATCAGCTCGACGGTCATGTCGCTGCGGAAGGTGATGTCAGGCACGGTGGTCATTCTGCCCGGAGCCACCGTCAGTCCCGTCGTCATGCCCGTCCTCCGCATCGGTTGGCCCGCGACTAGTTCGACAACCAGTCCCTATGATGCCGATTCCGGCCGGCCGGCGCCGCCGCGACGCGCTGAGGCCAGGACGTCAGCCGACGGACTTGTCCGCAGAGCTGCCGGCGGACCCCGACGGAGGCGGACCCGTCGGCAGCACGGACCCGGGCGCGAACGACGGCGGGATGGGCCCGCCGACCCGCTTGCCGGAGCAGGTATCGAACGCGGCCTCGTACGACGCACTGCCCAGGTCGAGCCGGCCACCCTGGATCGCGGACATCACCGGCTGCCAGTTGATCCCGGATCCCTGCGTCGATCCCGAGGGGTCGGGAAAGGCCGTGATCCCGTGCGCGCGCATGCAGTGCGCGGCCTTCACCGCGTTGCGGAGGTTCTGCTGCTGCATCGACTGCAGCTCGGTCACGCTCAGCCCGGTGCCCTCGTTCGGGAGCAGCCCGCGGCACGTCTGGAACGCGTTCTGTTCCTGGGGATCGTTGTCAATCGACTGGATCTGGGCGTCGTTGAAGTTCCCCTGGCTGTCGGGCGCCGGGAACTGGGGCACGCCGTGCGAGCGCATGCACTTGGCGTAGGCCAGAGACTGCGCGTACGTCCCGCCCAGGAAGGTGTCCGCGCCCGCCGACGACCCGCTGCAGCCCGCGGCCAGCATGAGGGAACCGGCCACCGCGGCCGCCAGCACGCCCGCCCGCCGAGGCCCCGCCCGCCGCGGTCCCGCCCGCCGCGGTCCCGGCCGTCGCGGTCCCGGCCGCCCCCGCACGCCGGGCCCGGCCCCGATCCCGCTTTTCATGCCGCCATCCTGGCCCGGCGGGCGGCCAGGTGTCGTCACACACCGGAGCCAGATCCGCCGTCATACCTGAGAGGTAGCGAAGCGACCCCGGGACGGGGCGTAACAGACTCAGGTCCTCATGCGGTGGCCGCGCCCACGGCCGCGTGCGCCCGCGCCCGGGCCAGGGCCAGCACGTTCGCGATCACCCGATGGCCCGCCCGGCCGGACGCGGTGAGGATCGACTCCGGGTGGAACTGCACCCCCCAGCGGCCAGCCGCGTCGTCCTCGATGGCCATGACCACCCCGTCCGGGGTCAGCGCGGTCACCGAGAACCCGCCGCTGACGCCGTCCGGAACCGCATGCAGCGAGTGGTACCGTCCGGCCGTGAACTCCTCGGGCAGCCCGGCGAGCAGGGCCGAATCTCGCCCGACGATCCGCACCGTGCCCGGCTTGCCGTGCGCGGGCGAGGCGAGCAGGCCAAGCCGCCCGCCGGCGTGCTCGACCATCGCCTGCATGCCGAGGCAGACGCCGAAGGCCGCGATCCCCCGCCGGTCGAGCTCGGCCAGCAGGTCGTCGCAGCCGAAGTCCGACGGCCGGCCGGGTCCGGGCGAAAGCACGACCAGGTCGGGCCGGTACTCATCGAGCCGCGCCGGATCGAAACCGGCCCGCAGCGTGGTGACCTGCGCGCCCTCCTCCCGGAAGTAGCCGGCCAGGGTGTGCACGAACGAGTCCTGGTGATCGACGAGGAGCACGCGGAGCCCGGCACCCGACGCGGCGGGCTCCCCCGCCGCCTGGTCCGCGGACGGCTGCGGCCCGGCCAGGGTCTCGAGCAGGGCCCGCGCCTTGAGCTGGGTCTCGCGCTCCTCGGCGGCCGGGTCGGACTCGAACAGCAGCGTGGCGCCGGCCCGGACCGCGGCGACGCCGTTCCTGATGTGCGCGGTGCGCAGGGTGAGCCCGGTGTTCATCCCGCCGTCGAACCCGATCATCCCGACCGCCCCGCCGTACCAGCGCCGGGGGCGTTCCTCGTGGTCCTCGATGAACTGCATGGCCCAGGTCTTGGGCGCGCCGGTCACGGTCACCGCCCACATGTGGGTCAAGAACGCGTCCAGCGCGTCGAAGCCGGGCCGCAGCCGGCCCTCGACGTGGTCCACGGTGTGGATCAGCCGGCTGTACAGCTCGATCTGGCGCCGGCCGATCACCCGCACGCTGCCCGGCTGGCAGACCCGGGACTTGTCGTTGCGGTCGACGTCCGTGCACATGGTCAGCTCGGACTCCTCCTTGGCCGAGGTGAGGATCGTCCGGATGTTCTCGGCATCGGCCAGCGCGTCCGCGCCGCGGGCGATCGTGCCCGCGATCGGGCAGGTCTCCACCCGGTCGCCGGTCACTCGCACGTACATCTCCGGCGACGCCCCGACCAGGTACTCGGCCTCCCCCAGGTTGAACAGGAACTCGTACGGCGCCGGGTTGCGCTGGCGCAGCCGCTCGAAGAACGCGGCCGGCGAGTCGCAGCGGCCGTGAAAGACGTGGCTCGGCACGACCTCGAACAGGTCGCCGCGCGCGAAGCGTTCTCTGGCCTGCTCGACCACGGCCGCGAACGACCCGGGCCGCGGATCACCGGGAAGATCAGTGTCTGTTACGCCCCGTCTCCCCCCGCCTGGCTCCCCGTCGGTCGGCTGGGTCTCCCGGGACAAACCGCCGGTCGTGGCCCCGCCGACCTCGAACTCGTAGCTGAAACAGGTGGCGCTCTCCCGCTTGCGGTCCAGCACGTACAGCCGGTCCGGCAGGTGCAGCACCAGGTCCCGCTGATCGGCGGGCCGCTCGCGGCGCTGGCGCACCGGCTCGAACTGGAACGCCAGGTCGTAGCCGAACGCCCCGTACAGGCCGAGATGCGGATCCGGTCCCGCGAACGCCGCGAGGATCTCCCGCAGCGCGGAGAACACGGTCGGGCGCCGGCTGCGTTCCTCCTCGGTGAAGCTGGCGCCGGACTCAGGGATAAAGACCGTGCCGGCCCGGGGGCCAACCGCCTCCTCGGGCGTGCCTACCTTGTGCATCGCCTCGGCGATCACCGGCAGCAGGATCGCGCCGCGCTCGTTCAGCGCGGTCGCCGTCACCCGCCGGCCGCGGGCGACGAGTTCGAGGCACGGGTCGACGTAGGCCATGTGCCAGCGGCTGTACCGGCCCGGGTACTCCATGCCGGAACTGAGCACGCCGCCGCGGCGCAGCTCCACCTGCCGGGTCATGTCGGCCAGCAGGGCGGGGTCGAACGGGGCGGCGGTGCGGGTCACCCGGATCCCGGCCCCGGTCTCGAACTGCGTCAGGTCCATATCGGCCCTCACCTTGGTCATCGGGCCCGGTTCCGGCGGTAGGGACGACAAAGGCGACCGCCGGCTGCCGGGCGGTCGCCTTCAGGGTTGCGCGAACCAGGAACCGCCTCAGGGGCGGCGCCACCAGCCAGTGCTCACTGTGCTCGGGTTCGCGTGCATGCAGGCAGCCTAGCAGTGTTGTCGTCTCGCTCGCCTCCTGGCGCTTTAACGCGCCGTCTTCCCTCGTCGCTCGGTCGCAAGCTCCTTCGCTCCTCAGTCCAGACGGCACCGCGCCCTTTGGCTCGCTCGTGTTAGTCCCGGCGGGTCCCGCTGGACTCGCGGATGACCAGCCGGCACGGGAGCTGCTCGAGGCCGTGGGCGGGCTCGCCGCCGATGGCCGCCAATAGCCGCCGGGCCGCGTGCTGCCCGAGCTGTTCCAGGCGCATGTCCACGGTGGTCAGCGGCGGCCGCCCGGCGGCGGCGAACACGTCCCAGTTGTCGTAGCCGACCAGCGCGATGTCGTCGGGGATCCGGCGCCCCGCCTCGCGCAGCGCGTCGGCCACGCCGCGGGCGATCTGGTCGCTGCCGCAGAAGATCGCGTCGATCGCCGGATCGCGGCGGAGCACGGCGTGCGCCGCCTGGCGGCCCCATTCCTCGCTCCACTCCCCGTAGAGCACCTGGCCGCCGGCCAGCGCCAGCCCGGCGTCGGCCAGCACCTTGGTCGCCCCGGCCACCCGCAGCCGGGCGGACAGGAACCGCTCCGGGCCGGTGACGTGGGCGATCCGGGTTCGGCCCCCGGTCACCAGGTGGCCGGCCGCGAGCGAGCCGCCCTGCTCGTCGTCGGGGATCAGGGACAGGTCGCCGGGGTCATCGGACTGGGTCATCACGTAGACCGCGGGCACCGGGAGCCGGGGCGCGACCGGCGGCCGGGGATCGGTCCGGCGGCCGGTGACGATGATGCCGTCGACCTTGCGGGACAGCAGCGTCCGCACGTAGTGGTCCTCGCGGATCGGGTCGCCGCGGCCGTCGCACAGCAGCACCGACATCTGGCCGCTGCCCAGCGCGTCCTCCGCGCCCAGCATGACCGGGATCGTGAACCGCCCGAAGCTGTCGGTGGTGATCAGCCCGACCGCGAAGCTCCGCCCGGCCAGCAGGCCCCGGGCCAGCGGGCTGGGCCGGAAGCTCAGCTGATCGGCGGCCGCGAGGACCCGGTCCCTGGTCTGTTCCCGGAGCTTGCCGGTGCCGTTGACCGCCTTGGAGACGGTGCCGATCGACACCCCGGCCAGCGCCGCCACATCCGCGATCGTCGCCGTCTTGGTTCCGGCCCTGGATTCCGTGCCGATGTCCGCCTTGGTTTCCGGCATAGGAAACCCCTTTCACAACCCTCCCCTGACGAGCCGCGCGTCCGCATACGCCCGACCGTCTCGATGATCCAGTTTACCTGTTTGCCCGACAGTTCAACGGTTGACGGGCCGTAATCGGCAGTTCATCACCGGTTCACCTCCCGCCGTCGTTCGCCCGGCGGCGGTTGACGCGCAGCCACCGCTAGTTCTATGTTCAGGAAAAGGATTTCCCAAGCTTTCCTAAAGGCGTGCCCGGCGGCGGTCTGGCCGGGCCTGGCGGGCGTCTCGAAGGGCGGCACGATGATCAGAAACAGGTACCGGATCACGGCCATCATCGGCGCCCTGGCCGCCGCCGTGGCCCTGTCGACGCCCGCCTACGCGGCGCCGGGCGCGAACCCGGCTCCGGGCAGCACGAGCTACGACCCGCTGCCCAGCCTGCCGGTCAACGCCTGCAACAACTCGTCCCTGCCCAAGGACTACGGGACCAACTTCCCGGTCCCGAGTGACCCGAACGGGTTCGGCTTCGCCAACCAGACGGTCATCGGCTGGGAGGGCAACTTCTACGCGCCGTTCGCGTACCTGTCCGGGTCGTACTTCGCCCGCGGCGTGCCGACGACGTACACGCAGAGCCGCCAGAACTACTGCGGCGCCATGTACTCGTTCGGGGTGTACGACTACGGGCTGGCCGCCGGCCAGGCGCCCGCGCCCGGGTCGGTGACCTGGACCATGGCCGACGGGTACCTGCCCGCGATGACCACCTCGTTCACCCGCGACGGCGTGAAGGTCTCGATCACCGACTTCGCCGACCAGCAGACCATCGGCGGCGGCCCGGTCGAACTGGTGTACACGCGGGTGAGCGTGACCAACCAGGGCACGGCCGCGGTGACCGTGCCGTCGGGCCAGTCCGGGCCGAACCTGGTCCAGCTGGACACCAACTCCGACACCGCGGCGCCAGGCGCGACCGTGCACCACGACTTCGTCGCGGCCGTGGACAACTTCGGGTCGACCGCGGCGCTGCCGGCTGCCGACACCATCGCGTCGGCCGCCCAGCCCTACGACCGGGCGTTCGGGCACATGGCCTCCTACTGGAACCAGCGCCTGTCGGCCATCCCCGCGCTCTCGCTGCCGAACGTCAGCCTGCCCGACTCGGGCGGGCTGGCCAGCCCGGGCACCGCGATCGACAACGCGTACAAGGCCGCGTTCGTCTACACCCGGATCGTGCAGGTCGACAAGTCACCGTTCTCCGGCGCGAACAACTACGCCTGGCTGCTCAACCACGACCTGCCCGGGATCCTGGACAACCGGTTCGAGCTCGGCGACTTCTCCGGCGCGCAGAACCTGCTGCTGGTCGGCCGGATCTCGGAGAACTCGAACTTCAACGAGGAGGGCGCGAACTGGTACTGGGACGGGGTCTGGCGCACCCCGCTGGCCTGGGCCGAGTACCTGCAGCAGACCAACGACGTGTCGTTCGTCCAGCAGTACTTCCACGACGACGCGAACGGGCCGAGCCAGTGGGGTCCGAGCCTGTACACGATGATGCACACCGACTTCCTGTCCGAGCTCAACGCCACCACGAACTACCTGAAGTCCTCGTTCGACAACGACTCCGGCGGGACCTGGCTGTTCGACGACGAGACCGCGCTGGCCGGGCTGTCCGCTTACGCCTACATCGCGACCCGGATCGGTGACCCGGCCGAGGCCACCTGGGCCCATAACGCCTACACCAGCCTGCTGAACGCCACCAACGCCGGCCTGGCCGCCAACGAGCAGGCGAGCGGCGCCAACTTCCTGCCCTGCGAGGTCAACCAGCCGGTCACCGCGGACCGCTGCAACAGCGCCAGCGACGCCAACTGGGCCTCTCAGGTGCTGTGGGGCGAGAACGCCTGGACCATCTTCCTGCAGGGCGGCACGCTCAACGGCATCCTCGGCGACCCGGCCCAGACCGACAACCTGTACCAGATGGGCTACTCCCGGCTGCAGGGCTCGGTGCCGTTCCCGTCGTTCGGCGCGTACACCGGCTACAGCGTCGCGCTGAACACCGCGTACGCCGCCGGAGCGCTGTACGGCAACTCCTACCGCGACCTGCCGATCACCAGCTACGCCTGGCAGATCGCCAGCACCACCGGCGGGCCGAACGCCTGGTGGGAGGCGAACGGCTCGCCGCCCGACCCGGACAACCCGTGGCAGGGCAGCCACGCCGCGCCCGAGTTCGGCGCGATCCCGTACGCGTGGCCGATGGCCGGGCAGACCCAGACCCTGCTTCAGTCGCTGGTCGCCGAGGGCCTGGTCACCAGCACGAAGTCCGGCGGGTCGCCGTCCTACCAGGACGCGCTCTACATCGGCCGCGGCGTCCCGGACGCCTGGGTCGTGCCCGGCCAGACCATCTCGGTCGGCCACCTGACCTCGTCCTACGACGTCAGCAACGGCCGCCGGCGGACCTACGGCGTGCGGATCAGCGTCC
>Ga0335073_10002540_pt1 | contig 25007 bp, 21 predicted proteins | sample Lox_Sample_22_FD_207093 | JGI IMG/M metagenome (GOLD analysis project Ga0335073, IMG submission 207093) | Soil microbial communities from Loxahatchee National Wildlife Refuge, Florida, United States - Lox_Sample_2.2 | ecosystem: Environmental > Terrestrial > Soil > Wetlands | place: USA... | reverse complement strand
TCGCCCCGGCGGCCACCAGGGCCGCGACCCGCCCGGGATCGAGGTCCCGGACGGTGAGCCGCACGCCGTGCCGCAACAGGTTGCCCGCGAGCTGGCCGCCGACGTTGCCGAGGCCGATGAATCCCACGTTCAAAGTGCTCATGGGGCGCACAGGTTACACTGTCCGCCGATGAGCGAGGCAGCCAATCGGCGTCCACTCAAGAGCCGCTCGAGCGGCTGGGCACGCGCGCTCGCGGCCGCGCTGGCGCGCACCGCCATCACCCCCAACCAGATCTCGGTCGCGAGCGTCGTGTTTGCTGCGGCCGGCGCGGCGGCGCTCGCGGCCTCGGGTGCGCCGTGGGCGCTGCTGACGTGCGCGGCGTGCGTGCAGCTGCGCCTCCTGTGCAACCTGCTCGACGGCATGGTGGCGGTCGAGGGCGGCAAGGGCTCCCCCGTCGGCGCGCTCTACAACGAGATTCCCGATCGCATCGCCGATGCGGCGCTGCTGGTGGCGGCCGGTTACGCCGTACACCTCGCCTGGCTCGGCTGGTGCGCGGCGCTGCTCGCGCTCACGACGGCGTACCTGCGCGCCCTCGGCGGCGCGCTCGGCTGGCCGCAGGATTTCCGCGGTCCCATGGCCAAGCCGCAGCGCATGGCGGTGCTCACGCTCGCCTGTGTGCTCGGCGCGGCCGAGGCCGCGCTGCGGCACTCGGACCACGCCCTGCGCGCGGCGCTGTGGGTAATCGCCGTGGGGGCGCTCATCACCTGCCTCAGGCGCACGCGCGCGCTCGCCGCGCGCGCCCGGGACGCGGCCGCGGCCCTGAAGTCATGAGACCGCTCGCGGCAGTTCTCTGCGGAGTGATGCGCACGCTGGTGGGTGCGCATGCACGCTGGCAGGAGCCGCCGAGCAGCGCCCCGAGCATCTACTTCGCCAACCATACGAGCCACATGGACACGCTGGCGATCTGGGCGGCGCTCGGTCCGCGGCTGCGCGCGCATACGCGCCCGGTGGCGGCGCGGGATTACTGGGATCGGGGGGCGCTGCGGCGGCACGTGGCTCGCAGGGTGCTCAACGTCGTATTCGTCGAGCGGCACCGCGAGGGCCACGAGGGCGATCCGCTCGCGCCCCTGGCGGCGGCCCTGCAGGAGGGCAGCTCCCTCATCCTGTTTCCGGAAGGGACGCGCGGCACGGGCCCGCTGCCCGGCGCGTTCCGCTCCGGGCTCTACAATCTGGCGGCCCGCTTTCCGCAGGTGCGCCTCGTGCCCGTGTACCTCGAGAACATGCACCGCTCGATGCCCAAGGGGACCTTCGTGCCGATCCCGGTGATCTGTACGGTCCGCTTCGGCGCCCCGCTCGCACGCATCGCCGCGGAGACGCGCGAGGCGTTCCTCGAGCGCGCGCGCGCGGCGGTGGTGGCACTCGCATGAGCGGGCAGCAGAAGTTCTACTGGCTGATGGGGGGCGTGGTGACGCTGCTGCTCGTCGCCTCGCTGGTGGGGTCGCTGCTCGCCGCCCGCGCCGGGAGCGAGGCCGCGCGCGCCGTCATCGCCAACCTCAACAGCCGCATCCGCGCCTGGTGGGTGATGGTGGCGATCTTCGCGGTGGCGTTTCTCGCCGGACCCATCGCGACGCTGGCGCTCTTCGGCGCGATGTCCTTCTTCGCGCTGCGCGAGTTCGTGACGCTCACCCCCACCCGGCGCGCCGACCATGTGCCGCTGTTCCTGAGCTTCTTCGTGCTGATCCCGCTGCAATACGCGCTGATCGGCTGCGGCTGGTACGGACTGTTCGCGATCCTGATCCCGGTGTACGCCTTTCTGATCCTGCCCGCGGTCGCCGCGCTCGCGGGCGACCCCGAGGGCTTCCTCGAGCGCAGCGCCAAGATCCAGTGGGCCGTCATGGTGACGGTGTACTGCGTGAGTTACACGCCGGCGCTGCTGCTGCTGCGCATCCCGGGATACGAGGGGCAGGACGCGTTGCTCGTCTTCTTTCTGCTGCTCGTCACGCAGATGAGCGACGTGCTGCAGTACGTGTTCGGCAAGCTCTTCGGGCGCACGCTCCTCGCGCCCACGGTGAGCCCCTCGAAGACCGTCGAGGGACTGATCGGCGGGGGCCTGGCTGCGACCGCGGTCGGGGGCGCCATGTACTGGATCACGCCGTTCTCGCCCCTCGAGGCGCTCGCCATGTCGTTCGTCATCGTGGTCATGGGATTCCTCGGCGGGCTCTCGCTCTCGGCCGTCAAGCGCAGTCTCGGGGTCAAGGACTGGGGTGCCATGATCGAAGGGCACGGCGGCATGCTCGATCGCGTCGATTCCCTGAGCTTCGCCGCGCCCATCTTCTTCCACCTGACCCGCTATTTCCTCTAGCGCGCGCCGCGACCCGGGCGCGCGGCGCTAAGATAGCGCTCAGGTCCCGCACCCCAACGAGGGAGGTTCACCGATGTCTTCCAAGCTCGTGCCGACCCTGCTCGCCGCCGCCGCCATCGGCGCCGCCTTCTCCGCCAGCGAGGCGCAGACACCGCCCCCCGCCGCGCCCGCGCCGTACGCGCTCGATGAGGTGCCCGACAAGATGCCGTTCGACATTCCCTACGGGGCGCCGATCTCGCTCGAGCGCGCCAACGCCGCCATCGCCGCGGCCGTCGCCGAGGCGCGCCGGCACGACTGGAAGCTCAACGTGGCGGTAGTCGACTCGGGCGCAAATCTGGTCGCCTTCGAGCGCATGGACGGCGCGCAGCTCGCCTCGATCCAGATCGCCGAGCACAAGGCGCGCACCGCGGCGACGTTCCGCCGCGAGACCAAGGTGCTCGAGAAGGGCATCCAGCAGAGCGGCAGCCTCTACGTGATGACGCTGGATGGCATGATCGGCTCGCGCGGCGGTATCCCGCTCATCGAGGGCGGCAGGCTCATCGGCGCGATCGGTTGCACCGGCTCGCAGGACGAGCTCGCCTGCAAGGCGGGCGTCGCCACCATCAAGTAAGCGCGGAGGCTCTATGCAGCAAGCCGTACGCAAGTATCTGCTGGCGCTCGAGGCGGGCGATGCCGAGAAGGCCGCAGCACTGTTCGTGCCCGAGGGCTGGGTGCAGTCGCCGTTCCTCGGGCGTCTCCCGGTGCGGGAATTCGTCCACAAGGTGACGAGCTCCTCCAGGGGCTCCAAGCTCACCGTCCATGACGTGCTGGTGAGCGCCGAGGGCCAGCTGCGTGCCGTCGCCTACTATCTCTACGACTGGACGCTGAAGGACGGCTCGCACGTGGCGTTCGACTGCGCCGACGTGTTCAACTTCGACCGCGCGACCGGCAAGATCGAATCGATCGTGCTCGTCTACGACACCGACCCGGTGCGCGACGTGGTCGAGCACAAGTACCCTTGATCATTGGCTCAAATCGCAGGATGCGATTTGAGCGGACACCACTCCGTCGGCCGCCGGCAAAAGGCGCGGCTTTTGCCGGCTGCGCAGCAGCGATGGAGCCAACGGCCGGGGGATCAGGTGGCCTTTGCGTCCCAGTACTCCTCCATGCGGCGGCGCATGGCGGCATCCGGCACGCGGCCGCGCCCGGCGGCCTGGTTGTCCTCGAGGTGCGCGACCCGGGTGGAGCCGGGGATGACGCAGGTGACGGCGGGGTGCGAGATCACGTACTTGAGGAAGTACTGCGCCCAGCTCGCGACGTCGATGTCCGCCGCCCAGGGCGGGAGCGCCCGCCCAGCGGCCTGCTGGAACAGCGAGGAGCGCCCGAAGGGCAGGTTCACCAGCACACCGATCCCGCGATCGAGCGCGAGCGGCAGGAGGGTCGTGGCTGCCTCGCGGTTGCCGATCGAGTAATCGACCTGCACGAAGTCCAGCCGGTAGGTGCGCATCGCCTCGGCGAGCTCGGCGTGCTGACTGGCGCGCGAGGTGGTCACGCCCAGATAGCGGATGCGGCCCTCCTGCTTCCATTCCTGCATGCGCGGCAGCAGCTCAGCGACCCCGTTGAGGTTGTGGACCTGCAGCAGATCGACGCGCCGGGTCCTGAGGCGCTCGAGCGAGCGCGCGAAGCTCTCGGCGCCCTGCGGCTGCGTGGTGCTGCCGCCGACGAGCTTGGTGGCGAGGAAGAAGCTCTCGCGCAGGCCGAGGCTCTCGAGCGCCTCGCCGATGATCGCCTCGCTGTCGCCGTAGGCGGCGGCGGTATCGATCACGGCGCCGCCGAGCTCGTGCATGCGCTCGAGCTCCGCGGCGATGTCCGCGCGCATCTCGGTGCGAAACGCGTCCGTGCCGAGCCCGACCGCGGGCAGCCATTCGCCGCTGGCGGGAATGGCCTTGGCGATGAGACGCGGCGAGGCGGCCGGAGTACTCACGGAGGGCGGCCCGCTGCTCACGGGCGCGTGGGTTCCGGGCGGCGGCTCGGCGGCGCGCAGGGACCGAGAGAGGAGCGCGCCCACGCCGCCCGTCACCCCGGCGGCGAGAAATCCCCGCCGCGTGAGAGGCGCCTGCGATCGGTCCTTCATGCTCCCTCCGGCGGTGTCAGCCGCGGCCGATGATGGCACGGATGCGCCCGGCATCGTAGTCTCGCGGTCCATGGCCCGTGTCTCCCGCCGCAGCTTCTCCGCCCTGGTCGCGGCTTTCGGCTGCTTCGGCGCGGGCAGCCTCGCGCGCGTGCGCGCCGCCGCGGGCGCGGCCGCGGCGCCCGCCCTGCCCGATGACGTCGTGCTCGAGAGCGGGGTGCGCGTCGCGATGCGCGACGGCGTGCGGCTCGCGACCGACGTGTATCGCCCGGCGCGCGGCGGTGTCGCCCTTCCCGGACGCTTCCCCGCGATCCTCGAGCGCACGCCCTACGGACGCAACGTCACCTATTTCCGCGACATCACCGCCGCCAATCCCACGCCGAAGACGCGCGCCGAGGTGGCGGCGTACTACGTACGCCACGGCTACGTCGTGATTTTCCAGGACTGCCGCGGACGACACGACTCTGAAGGCGAGTTCGTCAAATACCTGAGCGAGGGCGCCGACGGCTTCGATACCTGCCGCTGGCTCACGGCGCAGCCCTGGAGCGACGGGCGCATCGGCACCATGGGACTCTCCTACGCCGCGCATACCCAGGTGGCGCTCGCCTGCCTCGACCCGCCGGGTCTGAAGGCCATGTACATCGACTGCGGCGGCTTCTCGAACGCCTACCAGGGCGGGATCCGCCAGGGCGGCGCCTTCGAGCTCAAGCAGGTCACCTGGGCGTATAACCTCGGTCTCGAGAGCCCCGAGGTGCGCAAGGATCCGCGGCGCCTCGCCGCGCTGAGAAGCATCGACCTCAAGGCATGGTTCGCCAGCATGCCGTGGAAGCGCGGCCACACGCCCCTGAGCCCCATTCCCGAGTACGAGAGTTACGTCTACGAGCAGTGGCAGCACGGCACGTTCGATGCCTACTGGAAGCAGCTCGGCATCTACGCGGCGGGCTACTACGGGGCCTTCGCGGATGCGGCCATGGTGCATCTGTCGGGCTGGTACGACGCCTACGCGCGCACCGCGACCGAGAACTACCAGGGGCTCGCGCGGGCGAAGCGCGGCCCGGTGCGCCTCATCATGGGACCCTGGACGCACGGGGCGCGCTCCACCTCTTACGCCGGCGAGGTCGAGTTCGGTGCCGGCGCGACGCTCGATGCCGACGGCGGCGACCTCTTCGCCCGGCGGCTCGCCTGGTTCGACCGCTATCTCAAGGGCGCGCCCGGCGGCACGGAGCAGCCGCCGGTGCGTCTGTTCGTCATGGGCGGCGGCAGCGGCAGGAAGAACGCCGCGGGCCGCCTCGAGCACGGCGGGCGCTGGCGCAGCGAGCGGGACTGGCCGATTCCCGATCGGCGGCTGACGCCTTACTACCTCGCGAACGACGGGCGGCTCACGACCGCAAAACCGGCGGCGGATGCTCAGCCCCAGAGCTTCGACTTCGACCCCGGGCATCCCGTGCCGACCATGGGCGGGACGGTCACTTCCGGGGAGCCGCTGATGCGCGGCGGGGGCTACGATCAGCGCGAGCGTCCGGAAATCTACGGCTCGCGGGCGCCGTATCTGCCGGTCGCGGCGCGCCCCGACGTGCTGGTGTTCGAGACCGAGCCGCTCGCCGAGGACACCGAGGTCACCGGCGCCATCGAGGCGCACCTGTGGGTGAGTTCGGATGGGCCCGACACCGACTTCACCGTGAAGCTCATCGACGTCTATCCGCCGAGCGAGGACTACCCGCAGGGCTTCGCGCTCAACCTCACCGACGGGATCCTGCGCTGCCGCTACCGCGACTCCTTCGAGCGTCCGGCACTCATGCGGCCGGGCGAGGTGTACCGGATCACCGTCGCGGCGTTCCCCACCTCCAACCGCTTCGTGCGCGGTCATCGCATCCGGCTCGACGTCTCCTCGAGCAACTTTCCGCACTTCGACGTCAATCCCAATACCGGCGCGCCGGAGGGCACGGGACTCACGCGGCGCGTGGCGCGCAACACCGTGTACCTGGATGCCGCGCACCCCTCGCACGTGGTGCTGCCGCTGATCCCGGAGCGTGCCTGAAAGCGCAGCCGGCAGGCACAAACTGTACCGATTGCCCAGTTCTACTTATTGCGGAGAGAACTGCGTCACGCGCGGGGCATTAATTGATGGCCGCCGCGGCGATTTAGCCTCAAATTTCACCCTGGGCGGCCGATTCTTCGGTCAAGGCAGGGACTGCCGCGTCCGGACGTTCTGGCAAATACCAAGATTTGCTGTGGAAATACCCGCAACAGCTGCGCCAACCCAGCGTTTCGATACCGGCCCGCGCTGGGTGAACCGGCTGTTCGTCGCGCTCACGCTCTACAGCGGCGCCGGGGCCCTGCTGATGCTGACCGGCGTGCTCGGGCCGACCATCACGCACTACGTCGGCCTCAGCTGGGCACTGCCCGCGGCGCTCACCGCGGTCGTGACGGCGGCGATCACCGCGCGCTGCGCGCCCGCGGGCGATCTGCGGCGCGCGTGGATCTCGCTCGCCTGCGCGCTCGGATTCTATTTTCTCGGCGAATGCGTCGGCGTCAGCTCCTGGCTCTACGGCATCGACCCCTTTCCGGGGCCGGCCGACTTCTTCTACTGCGGCTTCTACCTGGCGCTGCCGGCCGCGGCGATCTTCCTGATCCGCGCCGCCGCGGTGCGCGTGCCCTGGGTGCAGCTGTCGATGGACGCGACCATCTTCGCGGTCGGCTTCGGCGCCTTCTTCTGGTTCCTGGTGCTGCATCCGGCCGCGCAGCAGCACGAGGCCTCGGTCCTGAAGCAGGTGCTGAGCCAGACCTACCTGACGCTCGACTGCGTGCTGCTGCTGATGCTCGGCGTGCTGCTGCTCACCGGCTCGGGAAACCTCGGCGGCCAGCGCGTGCCGCTGCTGCTGCTCACCGGCTTTGCCACCATGTTCGCCGGCGACATCGTCTGGTCGCTCGCCAAGATGCGCGGCTACTACCTGCCGGGCGACACGGCCGACGTCATGTACCTCGTATGCTACGTGCCGCTCGCGGCCGCCGCGCGCATGCAGCTGAAGTGGATGACGCTGCCGCCGCCGGCCGCCTCGCAGAACGCCGACGCCCTGGCGCGGGCGCTGCCTTATGCGGCGATGCTCGCCGCCTTCCTCATGCTGGTCTACCTCTCGCGCGGCGACGTCAGCGGCCCGGCGAACATCATGACCATGATCGTGTTCGCTCTGACGCTGCTGCTCATGGTGCGCCAGAGCGTGGTGCTGCGCGGCGACGCGCTGGTGCGCGAGCGGCGCGCGGCACGCATGGTCGAGGACCGTTTCGCCTCGCTGATCGCCAACGCTTCCGACGTCATCATGATCGTGGAGCCCGACGGGGTGCTGCGCTTCGCCTCGCCGGCTTCCGAGCGCACACTCGGCCTCACGCCTGCGCAGATCACCGGCAGGAGCCTGCTCGACCTGTGGGCGGGGGAGGAGGCGGAGAAGCTGCGCGCCTTTCTCGCCGAGGTGGCCTCTGCGCCGCCCGCGGGCACCGTGGGCCCGGTCGAGCTGCGCGTCGAGCGCGGCCCCAAGCGCTACGTGGTCGAGACGGTCGGCAGCAACCTGATGCAGGATCCGGCGGTGCGCGGCCTGGCGCTCAACTTCCGCGACATCAGCGAGCGCAAGGCGCTCGAGGAGCAGCTGCGGCAGCTCGCCTTTCACGACCCCCTCACCCTGCTCGCGAACCGCAACCTGTTCCGCGACCGCGTGCAGCACGCGCTCACCCTCGCGCAACGCGGTCACGCCTGCCTCGCGGTCATGTTCCTCGACCTCGACAACTTCAAGAACATCAACGACTCCCTCGGTCACGATGCCGGCGACCGGCTGCTGCAGGCGGTCGCGCACCGGGTGCTGCAGACCACGCGCTCGTCCGACACGGTGGCGCGTCTCGGCGGCGATGAGTTCGCGGTACTCATGGAGGGCGTCGAGCGCTCGAGCGAAGTCGGGCGGGTGGCGGATGCGCTGATCGCCGCGCTCAACATGCCCTTCCAGCTCGACGGCCGCGAGGTGCGCGTCGGCGCGAGTGTCGGCGTGGCGATCTCGGCGGCCGAGGCCGGAGCCGAGGAGCTGCTGAGCAACGCCGACATCGCCATGTACCACGCCAAGGCGGGCGGCAAGAACCGTCACGTGACCTTCCAGCCGCAGATGCAGGCGCTGCTGCACGAGCGGCTGCGCCTCGAGGCGGACATCTCGCGCGCGCTCGCCAACCAGGAGTTCTTCCTCGAGTACCAGCCGATCGTGGACCTGGGCACCCGGAGCCTCCTCGGCGTCGAGGCGCTGGTGCGCTGGCGGCACCCGGAGGCGGGCGTGCTCATGCCGGGTCGCTTCATCCAGGTCGTGGAGGAGTCCGGCCAGATCGTCAAGCTCGGCCGCTGGGTGCTGCGCCAGGCGTGCCGCGACCTGTGTGCCTGGCGGCGCTCGATCGCGGGCGGCGCGGGGCTGCGCCTGGCGGTGAACATCTCGGGGCGGCACCTGCAGCACGGCGAGCTGGTGCACGACGTCGCCCAGGCCCTCTCGGAGTCGGGTCTCGAGCCGGGCAACCTCGTGATCGAGCTCACCGAGAGCACCATCATGTACAACACCGACGCCAACCTCGAGCGCTTCCACAGCCTCAAGGCGCTCGGCGTGCGTGTCGCGATCGACGACTTCGGTACGGGCTATTCCTCGCTCTCGTACCTGCACCGCTTCCCGATCGACATCCTCAAGATCGACCGCTCCTTCGTCGGCAGTCTCACCAATTCCGACAACGGCCCGGAGCTGGCGCGCGCCGTCATCACGCTCGGCGAGACGCTCGGGCTCGAGACGGTTGCCGAGGGTATCGAGCAGGAGCCCCAGGTCGCAGCGCTCCTGGCGCTCGGCTGCGTGGCGGGGCAGGGGTTCCTGTTCGCCAAGTCCGCCTCGCTCGAGACGCTCTCCAAGAGTCCGTTCGTCGCCCGGCGCAATGCGCTCTGGTCGGCGCAGACCCGCACCGAAGAGCTCTCCCCCACGGGGCGCTTCCGCGCCCTCAAGTCCGTCCCCGGACGCAGCGCCGGCGCCGCCTGAGGGCGCGCGCGCCCGGCCCCCGGGGCCGGTGTAGCATCGCGCCATGGTTCCGACCGTCGACGTCGCACCGCTCTTTGCGGGCGGGGAGGCCGCGCGTGCCGCGGTCGACGCGCGCATCGCCGCGGCGGCGGCCGGGACCGGCTTTCTGTCGATCGTCGGTCTCGGCGCGCACGCGCCGCTCGGGCCGGCGGCGCGCGCCGCGCTGCTCGCCATTTTCGCGCTCGAGCCGCAGGCGCAGCGGCGGCTGTGGCGGCGCAAGTTTGCACCCGGCAACGCCAACCTCTACCGCGGCTTCTTCCCGCCGCAGCCGGGCAACGTGACGCTGAAGGAGGGGATCGACCTGGGCGGCGACGTGCTCTACGGCCCGCGGGTCACGCGCGGCGACGACCCGCTGCGCGAGCCGACGCCGTTGCCGCAGGAGACGGAGCTACCGGGCTGGCGGGCGGCGGTGGCCGCGTACTACGCCGCGATGGAGCGCGTGTCGCGTGCGCTCATGCAGTCGATCGCGCGCGGCCTCGGGCTCGCGCCCGATTATTTCGATGCGGCCTTCCACGAGGGACTCTCGACGCTGCGCCTGCTGCGCTACCCGGCGCGCGACGCCGCGGAGCTGGCGCGCGCCTCTGAGGGTGTATGGGTCGAGCACGGCGGCGAGCGGCGCTATCTCACCGGGGCCCCGCACACCGACTCGGGGTTTCTCACGCTGCTGGCGCAGGACGGCGTCCCGGGGCTGCAGGCACGCGCCCGCGACGGCAGATGGGAGGATGTGCCGCCCGCGGAGGGCACCCTTGCGGTGAACTTCGGCCAGGTGCTCGAGCGCTGGAGCGGCGGACGCATCCGGGCCACCGAGCACCGCGTCATCGGCACGGGCGCCGAGCGGCATTCGATACCGTTCTTCTACGAGGCGCGCGCGGACGCCGAGATCCGTCCGCTGCCGCAGGACGACCCCGCGAGCTTCGCGCCGTTCTACTACGGCGACCACCTGTGGGCGCGCATGACCGGCTTCGTCGAGTTTCGCGGCATGGAGCGCGAGCGGCGGCCGGCGCGGGCCGGCTGAGCGCCGGCCCCGGCGGGGCGGCGGCCGGACGATGCCGCCTCGCGGTGGGCGGTGGGCGCCGGGGTGGACAGCGGGGGAGCGCGGCGGTAGCTTCCCTCGTTCGCTCAAGGAGCTCATTCATGGCACGCTATTACCCGCTCGCGGCACTGCTGCTCCTCACCGGCTGCTACAACATGCCGGGCGGCGATGTCACCGCCGACTCGAGCGGCGCCAGCACCGTCAACGGCTCGATCCACGTGCCCGCGGGCACGCACAGCAAGAGCGTCGGCACCGTCAACGGCTCGATCCACGTCGACGAGAACGCGGTCGTCGGTACCGCCGACACCGTCAACGGCTCGATCGCGCTCGGTGCGCACGCCGCCGCGGACGCGCTCACAACCGTGAACGGCTCGATCACGCTCGCCGAGGGTGCGCAGGTGGCGCGCGGCATCACCACCGTGAACGGGGCCATGACCCTGAAGGACGGCGCTGCGGTCGGCGGTGGGGTCGCCAACGTCAACGGCCGCATCTCACTCAACGATGCGCACGTGGCGGGTGGGTTGCGCACCGTGGACGGCGACATCGACGTGCTCGGCGGCTCGCACGTCGAAGGCGGCATCCTCGTGAAGCACAGCGGCGGCTTCTTCAGCTTCAGCGCCCACAAGCCCCGCATCGTCATCGGCCCGGGGGCCGTCGTGCAGGGCGATCTGCACTTCGAGCGGGCCGTCGATCTGTACGTGAGCGAGCAGGCCACCACCGGCCCGATCAGCGGCGCCAACGCGGTGCGCTTCGCGGGCGCGAGCCCGCCGGGCTAGAGCGCGCGTCTCAGCGGCCCTGCGACTGCTTCGCGCGCAGCAGCGCGAGCGGATTGGGGGTCGGCTCGGCCACCTTGAGGAGCGTATTGCGGTCGCGGTGCAGGAACGGCTCCTCGCGCCCGTGCACCTTGAGCATCGTATCGAGCACGTAGCTCCAGCTGCCGTCGGGGTTGAAGACCACCTCGATGCGATACGAGTCGGTGCGGAAGGCGTACTCGAGGAAGGCCGTGGAGCAGATGCCGTAATCGGTCGTGCCGCGTTGCGCCGTCAGCACCAGCTCAGTCGCATCGGGCGCGGCGTGCCCGGCGGCGATCGCCACCTGGCCGCGGGGAATGCTGAGCGTCTGCATCACGAGCCCGGTCGCCGGCTCCCACAGCCAGTACCCGGTCTGGTCGTGAAAGGTCGCGTCCTCGTCGGAGGCGAGGATGTGCGTGTGATAGCGCAAGCCGTAGAGGAGCTGCGGTCCGTTCGACTGGGCGTCGATCGGCTGCAGCTCGATGCGCTCGCTGTATTCGCGGCGCTGCGGGCCGTCGGCCTTGGGATTGATGTCGACGCCGCGGGCGCTCTCCCAGATGCCGGCGAGACGCTTGAGCGGCCCAAGATTCGCGAGCGTGTCGGCACTCGGCTGCTGTTCGGTGTAGATGTCCTCGGGAAAGGCACTCATGGCGGCTCCTCGCGATACTGGCTGAAGTTTAATGCATCCGCCGGCGCGGGGACGCCGCCGTGCCCCCGCGGGGTGCCTGAGGGAGGCCCGGCGGCGTAGACTTGCCACTGCAGCGCCGCCGCTGCCAACCGCTGCAAGGGGGACGTCTCATGAGCCCGGAGCTCAAGTACCTGGTGCTGGTCTGCCTGCTCACGGGCCTGTTGTGGGTGCCCTATATCCTCAATGAGATCCTGGTCCGCGGCCTCGTCGATGCGGTCGGCTATCCGGAGCATCCGCAGCCGCTCGCGCCGTGGGCGCAGCGACTGAAGGCGGCGCACTACAATGCCGTCGAGAATCTCGTGGTGTTCGCGCCGCTCGTGCTCGTGGCACAGGCCGCCGGGGTGCACGCCGCGGCGATCGCAACCGCGGCCTGTGTGTATTTCTGGGCGCGGGTGGTGCACGCGGCGGCCTACACGTTCGCGGTACCCTGGGTGCGTACCCTGGCATTCGTGGCCGGGGTCGCGATGCAGGTGTGGATCGCCGCTACGCTGCTGATGCGCTAGCTGCGCGCCGGACGCATCGCGCACCTCATCAGGCCGTGCGCCACTCGAGCGGGGCGATCCGCGGAATCATGCAGACCCAGCCTACGACGCCGAGCATGCTGATGCCCGCGGCCACCAGGAACGCCGAGGTGAAGTGATGCGACTCGCCCACCAGGTACCCCGTGAGCGCCGGCGCGATGACGCCCGCGAGGTTGCCGATACCGTTCTGGATACCGACCCAGCGCCCGGAAGCGTTGGCGCCGGCGAGGATCTGCGGGATGCCGAAGACGCCGGGTGAGTTGGCGCCGTCGAGCACCTGGTAGACGAACACCGCGCCGAGCGCCCACGGCGCCGGAGCGAGCGCGATGCAGATCATGCAGGCCACGAAGCCGATATGCGTGCCCGCCATGACCGACTTGTAGGCGAGCGTGGCGCGTCCATAGCGCGCCACCGCGCGGTCGATGAGCCAGCCTGCGGCCAGCCCGCTGACGGCGTGCACGCAATAGGCGAGAAAGGTGAAGCGCGCCATCTGCTCCGTCGAGAAGCCATGCTCACGTACCACGTAGAACGGCAGCCAGGTGAGCGTGAAGTAGAAGGCGTAGTTGACCGAGAAGAGGCCGAGGCTCGAGCCCCACAGCTCGCGCCGCGCGAGCAGCGCGCGCCACGGGGGATTGGCGGCGGCGGCCCGCGCCGCCGGCGGCTGCGCCGCAAGGCGCACCCGCGACCACGGCAGCAGCCACAGCAGCGAGAGCGCGCCGAATACCCAGAAGGCGCTGCGCCAGCCGTATTGCGCCATGAGCAGCCCGCCGACCAGGGAGCCCACCGCCGGACCGAAGAGATAGCCGAAAGCCACGACGCCGTTGGCGAGCCCGATTTCCCGGACCGGGACCACTCTCGCCAGCAGGTTCGATATCGAGGGGAACCCGACGCTCTCGCCGATGCCGAGCAGCACCCGCAGGGCCAGCAGCGCCGTGAAAGACTGCGCCAGGCCCACCCCCATCGTGGCGCATGCCCAGAGCGCGAGGCCCAGGCCGAGCACCCGGCGCGCGCCGTAGCGGTCGGCGAGCCAGCCGACCAGCGGCTGCAGCGGCGCGTAGCACCAGAAGAACGCCGACATCAGCACGCCGAGCTGCTGCGGGGAGAAGCCGAGGTCGTCCTGGATGAGGTGCGCGGCGGTGGGTACCGTGCCGCGGTCCACGTAGTTGATGAAGATCGCGATCGCGAGCAGTACCACGATCCACCAGCGCGCGCCGGCGGCGGGCGGCGCGGCCACTGGGGCCGGCGCGGTCAACTGGCGTAGTCCGCCTGCTGCCGGTCGAGGTGGCGCTTGAGCGCCTCGAAGTGCAGTTGCGCCCGGTTCTGGCCGGCGACATTCGCGCAGGCGGCGAACTGTGCGAGCGTGGCGCGCACCACGGGCTCGGGCAGCACCGCGAGCGCACGTCCGGTCGAGAGCGCCAGCACCTGCGCCTGGCAGGCGCGCTCGAGGAAGTACAGCCGCTCGAACGCCTCGGCGAGCGACTCGCCGATCACCAGCACGCCGTGATTGCGCAACATCAGTACCGATTTCGCCCCGAGCGCGCGCGCCATGCGCTCGCCTTCGGCGAAATCCAGCGCGAGTCCGTGGTAGTCGACGTAGGCGATGTCGTCGTGGAAGCCGATGGCACTTTGCGAGGCGGTCTCAAGCTGCCCGCCGGCGAGCATGCCGAGCGCGGTGGCGTACGGCATGTGGGTGTGCAGCACGCAGCGCGCCCGCGGCGCGAGGCGGTGGACGGGGGCGTGGATGCACAGCGCCGTGTCCTCGATCAGGCCGCGCCCCGCGAGCAGCCGGCCGTCGAGACCGACCTCGAGCAGGTCGCTCGCCTTCACCTCCGACCACAGCAGTCCGAAGGGCGCGAGATAAAAACGGTCGGTGCTTCCCGGCACGAGCATCGTCATGTGGTTGTCGATGCCCTCATGGAAGCCGAAGTGCACCGCCAGGCGATGACACGCCGCGAGATCGATGCGCGCGCGGCGCTGCGCCTCGGTGTGCACGGCGGCGACTTGCGGGGAGGCGCTCATTTGGGCTCGAACCGGACGGCGAGATCGACGCAGCCGGAGACGCCCGCGGCGCCGGCCGGCCGGTAGTACGGCGCTCCCGCGCGCGCCACACCGAGTGCCGCCGCATCGAGCCCGGCGTCGCCCGAGGAGTGCGTGACGAGCGGATCGCGGGTGAGCTTGCCGCTCTCATCCGCGCACACCCGCACTTCGGCCTGCGGGGCGCGCGCGGCGCCCGCCGACAGTGTCGCGGTGGCGAGCGCCGGTGCTGCTGCGCCTGCGGCCGGCACGGCGCCTGCGGCCGGCACAGCGCCTGCGACCGGCGCTGCGCCCGCGGGCGGTGCCTGCGCAAAGTGCGCGCGGCCCCATTTCCAGGCGATTTCCTCCCAGGCATCGACCGCGGTCCCCTCGCCAGCGCGCACCGCGGGCAGGAAGCGCAGCCGCGCTACGCAGCTCAGGGCCGCCTGATCGAGCGCGCCGGAGCCGGAGGAAGTCCTGATGGAGGGTTGTGAGGGAACGCCGCTCGAGCCGACGATCAGCACGATGAGCGCCGCCTCCGGGTCCTGCGTCTCGGCGCGCACGAGCTCCGGGCAGCGGTCCTTCGTGTCGTATCCGATCGCCACCGTGGCGTCGGTCAGCTCCACGCCCTGGGGCGGCGCGGCGAGGATCGGCGCGCCCGCTGCCGCGGCGAGCAGTGCAGCGCACAGCAGGGGTACGGGACGGCGCAAGCACATGAGACACCTGTCGGGTGCGGGGCGAGTGCCGCCAAGCTTCGCGGATTGCGCGGCGTTTCTCAACGCGCGCACGGCTCGAGCGCCCGGGTCAGCCGCCGGCGGCCCGTCCCGGCGGCCGGCAATCGGGGGTATCGCAGTCGCCCTCGTCCTCGATCTGCACGGTCGTGTGCTCGACCCGCAGCTGCGCCTCGAGGCGCGCGCAGATGGCGGCGATCACCTCGCCGTGGCGGCTGCCGGCGGCCAGGTTGGCGTGCAGCGTCACGGTCGGGTGCTCGCCGGTGATCGACCAGACGTGCACGTGGTGCACGCCGATCAGGCCCGGCACGTGCCCGAGGAGCGCGGATTCGACGTCCTTGACGTCGCAGCCCGCCGGGGCGCCCTCGAGCAGCACGTGTGCCGACTCGCGCGTCAGCGCCCAGGCCGAGCGGAAGATGAGCGCCGAGACCGCGAGCGACAGCAACGGGTCGGCCGCCGTCCAGCCAGCCACGAGGATGACGAGCGCCGCGACGCTCGCCGCCGCCGAGCCGAGCAGGTCGCTCAGCACGTGGGCACGCGCGCCGCGCTCATTGAGTGAGCGGGCGCCGGAGAGCGCCATGAAGGCGGCGATGTTGGCGACGCCGCCGATGAGGGCGATGCCGAGCATCAGGCGGCCGTTCACCGCGGGCCGCTCCATCAGCCGCAGCACCGCCTCGTACACCACCCATGCCGTGAGCGCCAGCAGCAGCTGGCCGTTGACGAAGGCCGCGAGCGGCTGGTAGCGGCGGTGTCCGTAGGTGCGCCGCACGCTGACCGGACGCCGGCCGACGCGGATGGCGAGTATCGCGAGCAGCAGCGACGCCGAATCGGCCAGCATGTGCGCCGCCTCGGCCATGAGGGCGATGGAGTTGGCGAACCAGCCGCCGAGCGCCTCGATCAGCGTGAAGGCGCCGAGGATCAGCAGGGCGACGGCGAGACGGCGCTCCCCCGCCCGCTCGCCGTGCGCATGACCGCCGTGCGCGTGACCGCGCCCGTCGGCATGCTCGTGTTCGTGCCCATGGGCATGCTCGTGGTCATGCGCGCGGGGGTGATGGTGATGGGGCTCCGCCATGCGTGCCGCCCACGATATTACGGGAGCGGCATCAAGGGAAACCCACCGCCGGCGTGCGTCTGCGCAGACCCTCCCCGCCACCCCGGGCGAGGCGGACGGGGAGGGACGTCCGGCTTCAGTTCGGCTCGACGCGCGTCGCGGTCACCGTCCCCGAGATGGTCGCGACCGGCTGGGTGCTCTCATCGAAGGGATCCGAGGTGCTGTCGAGAAACGCCTCCAGCGTGAAGTAGCCGCTGTAGGAGTTGCCGGAAGGATCCAGCTTCACGGTCTGGTGGAAGTGAGTGACGCCGACGTAGGCGCCGCCCGACCAGGGGAGCGCCAGGTGATTCAACTGGTAGGTCGAGCGCCCGATCTGCTCCCACGCTCCCATGCAGACATCTCCGGTGGAAGGCTCGCGTCCTCCGGAGATGGTGTTCTCCGTGCCGTCGCCGTGCCAGATGATCGTGCCGAAGTCGAAGGGCTGGCCCTCGACCTTCATCACGAACTTCCACAGACCGACGATCGAGGGACCGCCGAAGTTGCCGCCCTGCGGGCCTTCGTAGGAGGTACGCAGGAAGTCGCCCGCGGTGGCGTAGGCACTCGGCGGTGCGCTACGGCCGGGAGCGGCGTCGTGGCCGCCCGGGACGGGCAGGCCGTTACAGCCGAGCGCCTGGCCGGCCGCAGCGAGACCCATGAGTCCGGCAACCGCCGCGGCCACGTGCAGCGTCGATCGCGTGTTCGAGTAGCGTTTCATATGTTGGTTCCCCCAAAGGTGAGTTGATGTGCGGTGGCTTTGCCGCGCGGCGAACCTTAGGAGTCCCGTGGCCCGAAGTCAGTATGCAATCCGTGAGGATAATGTGAGGGCCGCGCCCGGGCGCCGATCCCTCGGCCGGCCCTGTATTAAGGTAATGTTGCGCCAGGGCGGGTGGTAAACGGACCGCGGCGAGCGGGGAGTGCGCGATGTCTGAAGAGAAGCATCCGGAACGCGCCGCGATGACGGCGGCACTCGCGCAACAGCTGCGTGGCAGGATCCTGCGGCCGGCGGACGCGGGGTATGCGGTGGCGCGGCGGGTATGGAACGGTGCCATCGACCGGCGGCCCGCGGCCATCGTGCTGTGCGAGGACGCCGAGGACGTTGCTATCGCGGTGCGGCTCGCGGCCGAGCACGGCACCGCCGTCACGGTGCGCGGCGGCGGGCACAACGTCGCCGGCCGCGCCGTGGCCGACGGGGCGCTGCTCATCGATCTCGCGCGCATGCGCGCGGTCACGGTGAACGCGGCGGAGCGCAGCGCCGTCGTGGAGGGGGGCGCGTTGTGGCACCACCTCGACGTCGCGGGCGCGCAGCACGGACTCGCGACCACCGGCGGCATGGTTTCCAGCACCGGCGTCGGCGGACTCACGCTCGGCGGCGGGGTCGGCTGGCTGATGCGCCGCCACGGACTGGCGATCGACAACCTGACCGCCGCCGGCGTCGTGCTGGCCGACGGGCGCTTCGTGCGCGCCTCGCCCGATGAGCACGCCGAGCTCTTCTACGCGCTGCGCGGCGGGGCGGGCGGCCTCGGCGTCGTCACGAGTTTCGAGTTCCGGCTGCATCCCTTGCGGCAGGTCCTGGCCGGCGTGGTGATCCGCCCGGCCTCGGAAGCGCGCGCGGTGCTGCGGGTGTTCAGGGATTTCGCGCTCGAAGCGCCGGATGAGTTCTGCGGCATGGCGGTGCTCGCCAGCGGCCCGCCGCTGCCATTCCTCGATGCCGCCTGGCACGGACGGCCGGTGGTGATTCTGGCGCTGTGCTGGTGCGGGGAAACGCAGGCCGGGGAGCGCGCGCTCGAGCCGCTGCGCCGCTTCGGCACGGTGCTCGCCGATCACGTCGGCCCGATCCCCTACGTGCAGTGGCAGCATCTGCAGGACGGCGCGACCCCGCCGGGACGCTCGCAATACTGGAAGAGCGCGAGCTTCGCGCAGCTCAGCGATGCCACCATCGAGACGCTCGCCGAGGCTGCCGGCGAGCTGCCGACCCGGACGACGGAGCTGCACGTGCAGCATCTCGGCGGTGCCGTGGCGCGGGTGCCCCAGTCCGAGAGCGCGTTCGCCGACCGCAGCGCGCCGTACTTCGTCAATCTCATCGGGGTGACGCCCTGGCCCGAGGAGTTCCCCGGCGTGCGCGACTGGGTACGGCAGCTGCACGCGCAGCTCGCTCCCGAGGCGCTGCCGAGCCTGCAGCCGAACTTCGCCGGCCAGGACGACGGCGATCCCACCCTGCGCTTCGCCGCGCAGCAGAGCGCACGCGTCGCCGCGGCACGCAGGCGCTACGACCCGGCGGAAATGTTCGCCGCCTCGCTGAAGCGCTGAAGCCGCGTGCGCACCTCGTTGGCGGCGTCCTCATCGCGCATGCGCCAGCCGGCGGCCGAAGCGCTCTCGTAGGCGGCGGCGCCGAGCCGCGCGCGCACCAGCGCGTCGGCGCGCTCGTGCCAGGGAAGCCAGAAGTTGAAGAGCGGTACGCCGGTGCGCTCACGGATGCGGCGCGCAGCGGCGAGGAAGCGTGCCGCGTCGCTGCACTCGCCGGCGTGCGCGGCGAGATAGCCGCAGCCCTCGATGGAGCCGGCGACGCCGCGGATGTTGGCGACCGTCGCGGCGCGCTGCAGCGAGTCGAGGAACTGCGCCGCCGCCAGCGTGTATTCGCCGAGCGCGTAGCGGGCGAGCCCGATGTACATATCGATGAAGTGCCGCTGATGCAGGTCGCCGCCGAGCTCGCGCACGCTCTGCAGCGCCGCCAGCGCGGCGGCGTAGTCCCCGGCGCCGTACGCCATCCAGCCGCGCGCGAGCCCGGCGAGCCCCGCGAGTATCGGATCGGAGCGCAGCGCCGCGATGCGCTCGACCACGGCGACGGGCGCGGCCGCCGCGCGCGCGCGCCCCCAGTTGCACAGCCACAGTGCGTAGTAGCCGTTGGCATAGGCCTCGCCCCAGTCATCGCCGTTGAGCTGCGCGAGGCGCGCCGCCTCGAGCAGCGTGCCCGCGGTCGCATCGCCGGAATCGCCGCGATGCACGGTCGCCACGCCGAGGCACAGCAGCGTGCGCCCGCGTTCGCGCGTCTCGAGCCCGTGGGTCGCCTCGAGCGCGGCCCGGCACCACAGGGGTCCGACGTCATAGGCGCCGCGCGCCTTCACGTAGAGTGCGAGTCCGCTGGTTATCCGCAGGGCCGCCGCCGGCTCCGCCCCGGCTCCGAGGGCATATTGCGAGGCGGCGCCGATGTTGCCGTGCTCGTGCACCAGCTGCTCGATGCGCTCGCGCATGCGCCCGCCCACCATGTCGGCGTGGGCGGCTTCGGCCATGCGTACCACCAGGGCGAGATGCGCGCGGCGCGCGCGCGGCTCCTCCTCGGCGGCGCGCAGCTGCCCGCCGGCGTACTCGCGCACCGTCTCGAGCAGCTGATAACGCGGCGGCATGAGGCCGGGACGCATCGTCACGAGCGATTTCTCCACCAGCCCGGTGAGCAGCTCGATGGCCGCCTCGGGGGTATGGCCGAGCGCGGCGGCGAGGTCGATGGCCGCCTCCACGCTCCAGCCCTGCACGAACACGCTGAACCAGCGCAGCAGCTGCTGCTCCTCACGCGACAGCAGACCGAAGCTCCAGTCGAGCAGCAGCAGCAGGTTCTGATGGCGGCTGTCGCGGCCCGCGACGGTGCTGCGCAGGAACTGGAAACGCTGGTCGAGCCGCTGCAGTACCTGCTCGGGCGAGAGCAGCGCGAAGCGGGCGGCGGCGAGCTCGAGCGCGAGCGGCATGCCGTCGAGCCGGCGGCAGATCTCGGCGATCACCGGCGCATTGCCCGCGGTGAGCTGAAACGCGGGCTGCACGGCTTTGACGCGTGCCACCAGCATCTCGACCGCGGCCGCCGCCGCGATCTCCTCCAGCCGCGCCGCACCGCTCTCGGCGGCCGGCGGCAGCGCGAGCGGCGGCAGGCGCAGCAGATGCTCGCCGGTGAAGCTCAGCGGCGCCTGTGAGGTGGCGATCACTTTCAGCTGATCGGTGCCGCGCAGGATGTGGATGACCAGGGCGCCGACTTCGCCGGCGATGCGATCGCAGTTGTCGAGCACGAACAGTGCCCGGCGTCCCTGCAGATGGGGCAGCGCGGCCGCGAGGATCCCGTCCGGGTCTGCCGCGGGGATCGTGAGCGCGGTGGCGAGCGCGCGCAGCCAGTCCGCGCCGTTGCGCATCGGCGCCAGGTCGAAGAACCAGACGCCGTCGGGATAATCGGCGGCGCAGCGGCGCGCCAGCTCGAGCAGACACTGCGTCTTGCCGATGCCGCCGGGGCCGAGCACGGTCACGGCACGCTCACTCGCGACCAGCGCGGCGAGCATCTCGAGCTCGCGTTCGCGGCCGATCAGCGTCTCGATGCGCGCGGGCAGCCGTGCCGGCGCGGGCGGACCGAAACGCACCGGCTGGCTGCCGTCCGCCGGCTCATCGCGCTCGACCGGGCCGATGTAGCGGTAGCCGGCACCGTGCACCGTGAGGATGTAAGCGGGTTCCGCGATGTCGTCGCCGAAGGCGCGGCGCGCCAGTGCGATCACGCGGTTGAGAGTCGAGGGGGTGACATAACGGTGACCCCACACCGCATCGAGCAGCTCGTTGCGGGTCACGAGGCTGTTGGGATGGGCCAGCAGCTGCAGGATCACCGCAAAGGTGCGCGGCTCGACCGCCACCTCCACGCCGCGGCAGGTGAAGCGGCGGTTGGCGGCGTCGACGTGGAAGTCGCCGCAGCGGTAGCTGACCGGGTCCATCACGTCACTCTAGCGAAGCCCGCGTCCTCGGGCCATCGTGTGGGGACTCTCATTCGATGCCGCAGTCAGCGCGAGGTTTTGCGGCTATTCTTGATCCTCGTGAGCGCTCCACTCGATCTCGTCGCGATCGGACGCGTCAGCGTCGACCTGTATGGGCAGCAGATCGGCAGCCCGCTCGAGGACATCGCGACCTTCGCCAAGGCGATCGGCGGCTGTCCCGCGAACATCGCCGTCGGCACGGCGCGCCTCGGGCTCAGGTCCGCGCTCCTGACGCGCGTGGGGGATGAGCCGCTCGGCCGCTTCGTGCGCGCGCAGCTCGCCCGGGAGGGCGTCGACACCCGCGCCATCGGGATCGATGCGCAGCGGCTGACGCCACTGGTGCTGCTCGCGGTGTGCGACCGCGACAGCTTTCCCCTGATCTTCTATCGCGAGAACTGCGCCGACAGCGTGCTCGGTCCCGGGGACGTCCCCGAGGAGCTGATCGCCGCGGCGCGCGCGGTGCTCGTGACCGGCACGCATTTCGCGCTCGCGCCGGGTGCGCAGGCGCAGCGCAAGGCGATCGCCGTGGCACGCGCCCATCACCGCAAGGTCATCCTCGACATCGACTACCGCCCGAACCTCTGGGGCCTGGGCGGACACGACGCGGGCGCGAGCCGCTACGCGCGCTCGGCGCGCGTGACCGGGACGCTCGCGGCGGTGCTGCCGGACTGCGATCTCATCGTCGGCACCGAGGAGGAGATGCACATCGCCGCCGGCAGCGAGGACACGCTGGAGGCGGTGCGCCGTATCCGCGCGCGCTCGGGCGCCACGCTCGTCGTGAAGCGCGGCGCGGCCGGCTGCGTGGTGTTCGCCGCCGGGCCGCCGCCGCGGCACCTCGAGGACGGGCTCATCGTGCCCGGCATGCCCATCGAGGTGTACAACGTGCTCGGCGCCGGAGACGCCTTTCTCGCCGGGTATCTGCGCGGCTACCTGCGCGATGCGTCCGCCGCGCAGTGCGCGCGCTACGCCAACGCCTGTGGTGCGCTCGCGGTGTCGCGCCTCTTGTGCTCGGTGGAATTCCCCTCGCTCACCGAGCTCGAGTACTACCTCGCGCACGGCAGCCGTGAGCGCGCGCTGCGCTTCGACCGGGAGCTCAATCACCTGCACTGGGTAACGACCGCGAGGCACGGCCCCGGGGAGGTGCGGGCCGTGCTCGCCGACAGGGAGGAAGCGCCGCGGGCCATCGAGGCGCTCGCGCACGCGGGCGGGGCGGGCGCGGCGGCGGGCCTGCTGCTCGCGGCGGACGCCGACGCGGGCGTGCGCCGCGCGGCGCTGCGCGACGGGCTGTGGGTGGGGCAGGAGCTCGAGCCGCCGGGCGCGCACGCCCGACTCATCGAGTGGCCGGCCGGGGTCACCGTGGTCTGCCGCCATGCGCCGGACGCCGCGGAGGGCCTCGCGCAGACCTATGCCGCCTGCCGCGCGCAGGGCAGGGAGCTCGCGGTCGTGGTGGGGTCGGCCGCACCGCCGGCGCAGGCGATGGAGCAGATCTACGCACGCGGGATCCGGCCCGACTGGTGGGCGCTGGACGCGGCGACTGACCCTGGGATCCTCGAGGCGTGCTCGCGGGCCATCGCGGCGGGCGATGCGTACTGCCGCGGCGTGCTGGTGCTGGTCGAGGATGCGCCGGAGGGCGCGGCGCAGCGCCTCGCCGCGGCGGCCGCGAGCCCGATCGTGCGCGGCTTCGTTGCCGCGGGTAGCATCCTCGGGCCCGCGGGCGTGGTGGAAGGGTTTCGCGCGCTCACCGAGGCGTGGCAGGCGGCGAAGGAGCGGCATTGAGGCGAATCCGGCTCACGATGGCGCAGGCGCTGGTGCGGGCGCTGGCGGCCCAATGGACCGAGTACGGCGGCGAGCGCACGCGGCTGTTCGCGGGTGTCTGGGCGATTTTCGGTCACGGCAACGTGGCGGCGCTCGGTGAAGCCCTCTATGCCGCGCGCGAGGTCCTGCCGACACTGCGCGCCCACAACGAGCAGGCGATGGGCCACGCCGCGATCGCCTACGCCAAGGCCTCGCGGCGGCGGCGCATGATGGCCTGCACCACTTCGATCGGCCCCGGCGCCACCAATCTCGCGACCGCCGCCGCGGTCGCGCACGTCAACCGCCTGCCGGTGCTGCTGCTGCCGGGGGACGTGTTCGCGAGCCGCACGCCCGACCCGGTGCTGCAGCAGCTCGAGGACTTCGGCGACGGCCTGGTGACCGCCAACGACTGTCTGCGCCCGGTGTCGCGCTACTTCGACCGCCTCACGCGCCCGGAGCAGCTGCTGAAGGCGCTGCCGCGCGCGCTCGAGGTGCTGACCGACCCGGCGCTGTGCGGGCCGGTGACGCTCGCGCTGTGCCAGGACGTCCAGGCCCAGGCGTACGACTGGCCGGCGCAGTTCTTCGAGGAGCGCAGCTGGATCCCGCGCCGTCCGCCGCCCGAGGCGCGCGAGCTCGCCGCCGCGGCCGCGGCGCTCACGGCGGCGCGCACCCCTTTGATCGTCTGCGGGGGTGGGGTGTTGTATGCGGAAGCGGGCGCGGCGCTACACGCCTTCTGCGACCGGCACGGCGTGCCGTGCGCGGAGACGCAGGCGGGCAAGTCGGCGCTGCCGGGCTCGTACTCCCTCAACCTGGGCGGCCTCGGCGTGACGGGGACGGCGGCGGCGAATGCGCTCGCCGCGCAGGCGGACCTGATCCTCGCGGTCGGGACGCGGCTGCAGGATTTCACCACCGGCTCGGCGAGACTGTTCCGTGCGCCGGGGCGGCGCATCGTGGCGCTCAATGTGCAGCCCTACGATGCGGGCAAGTTCGCAGCGCTGCCACTCATCGCCGATGCGCGCGAGGGACTGACGCGCCTCAGCGAGGCGCTCGGCGACTGGCGCGCACCGCGTGAGTGGCGCGCGCGTGCCGCACGCGAGCGCCAGGCGTGGCTCGCCGCCGCGGCGTCCTTCACCGCCGCACCGACCGGCCCCGGCGGCGCGCGTGCGACGGACGCCCAGGTGATCGGTGCGGTACACAGAGCCGCGCACGCCAGCGACATCGTCGTCTGCGCCGCGGGCGGGCTGCCCGGCGAACTGCACCGCCACTGGCTCGCCGAGCAGCCGCTCGGCTATCACCTCGAGTATGGCTATTCGTGCATGGGGTACGAGATCGCCGGCGCGCTCGGGGCGAAGCTGGCGCACCCTGAGCGCGAAGTGATCGTGCTGGTGGGCGATGGCTCCTATCTCATGCTGAACAGCGAGATCGCGACCGCGGTGCGCATGGGGGTCAAGCTCACCATCGTGCTGCTCGATAACGGCGGCTTCGGCTGCATCGAGCGGCTGCAGAACGCCACCGGCAACGCGAGCTTCAACAATCTCGCCGCCGCGGGCGGCGCCGCCGGCGTCGACTTCGTCGCCCACGCGGCGAGCCTCGGGGCGCTCGCGAGCGGCGTCGCGGACATCGCCGCGCTCGAGCGGGCGCTCGCGGGTGCGCGCGGCGCGGCGCGCACCACAGTGCTGGTGATCGCGACCGACCCGGCGGCGAGCACCGCGGCCGGCGGCAGCTGGTGGGACGTACCGGTCGCCGAGGTCTCCGAGCGCGCCGAGGTGCGCGCCGCCCGCGAGCGGTATCTGGCGGCGCGCGCGGGCGAGGGGGATGCCTGAAGTGAAGCGCGTACGCTTCGGCGCCAATCCCATCATCTGGTCGAACGACGACCTGCGCGAGCTCGGCGCCGGCACGACGCTCGAGACCTGTCTCGCTCAGGCGCACGCCATCGGCTTCGAGGGCATGGAGCTCGGCCACAAGTTCCCGCGCGAGCCGCGCGCGCTCGCCGCGGTGCTCGGGCGGCATCATCTGCAGTGCATATCGGGCTGGTACTCCG
>Ga0335073_10002537_pt1 | contig 25015 bp, 18 predicted proteins | sample Lox_Sample_22_FD_207093 | JGI IMG/M metagenome (GOLD analysis project Ga0335073, IMG submission 207093) | Soil microbial communities from Loxahatchee National Wildlife Refuge, Florida, United States - Lox_Sample_2.2 | ecosystem: Environmental > Terrestrial > Soil > Wetlands | place: USA... | reverse complement strand
GTGGACGATTTGCTCGGTGTCCTGCGCAGGTTGGCGCAGCAGGATCCACCGGCCGCTCTCAGGGACCGTCTCCAGCACCTCGCTGCCGTCCGCCTGAATCATAGGGACAGCCAGCCTAAGACGGCTCTCCGCCGGCTTCGTCCTGCATTCGTGATGGTTGCGCTGATCGCCTTCGTATCCGTACTTGTATGGGTTACTTTTGGCCGCCGGCCGGAGCCCCCGCGCGCGCCCACCGCATCGCACTCGATCCCACCCGCGGCGCCCGTCGCCCGCGCGATATCCTCCACGCTCGCATCACAGCAAAAGCCATCTCGCCGCGTTTACACCGTCCAGCAATCTTCTGGAAAACAGACACGCCGTATGGTCCTCCCGCTGCCTTATTCCAATCGCGCGATCGACACCGGAACAGATACGACCATCCAGGTCTCCATGTCGCAGGCTGAGCTGCTGGCGCTCGGCTTCCCCGTAAACACAACGGTTCACGATCGTCGTGTACTGGCCGACCTTACCTTAGGGGATGACGGTCTACCGCGCGCTCTCAGTGTGCCTTTGCCTCTGGAAATCGTCAGGGAGAAAAAATGACTCGCTTGCTTCGTTCCGCTGCGTTCAGCCGTCCCCTCGTGGTTCTTCCTGCTCTTGCTCTTGGACTCTGCGGCTACAGCAGGGGGCAAATGCAAGTCATGATCGCACAGGGGGATTGCTCCGGGAACACCCCGTGCACCGCATCCGCCCCCAAAGCGCTCGACATGGAATCCGGAGCCGGCCAGGTCACGATTGTCTCCAGCGCAGGCATGGCGATCCCGGAGCAAGCGGCCGCGATCAAAAACGCACCCTACCAGGCGCAGGCCGTGACCGAAATGAAGCAGACGCTGGCCGACGGTTCTCACATCAACCAGACCACCACCGCAACGGTTGCACGCGATAGCGAAGGCAGAACCGTGCGCATTCAAAAGCTGAATGCCCTTGGACCCTGGAAGTCCGCCAACACCTCCGCGCAAAACAGCCAGACGCTCACCACCATCTTCGATCCTGTAGCGAAGGAACACATCGACTACTCCTCAAATAGCACTGTCGCTCACGTTATCTCAATGCCTCCCCTTCCTCCGGGAACGGGCCTGCGCGCGGAAGGACGAATGCTTCAGAGCGAAGATCAAATTACCGCGCCCGCTGCGCCTGGAGAAGCCGGATTTGTCGTGGCCGCTGGAGCCCCGCCCGCAGGTGCGGTCGCCCAAGGCTTCGCCATCCAGACGCGTGCGATTTCTCCTGACATGGGGAAGGTCTATGCACCGAAGACAGAGTCGCTCGGCACCAAAAACATTGAAGGACTCCAGGTAAGGGGGACCCGCACCACGACGACGATCCCTGCCGGCACCATCGGCAACGACAAGGACCTCAACATCACCCGGGAAACCTGGTACTCACCAGATCTGCAGCTCGTCGTGCAAAGCACGCAAAACGATCCCCGCTTCGGCGAAACCACCTACACCCTCAAAAACATTCAGCAGGGGTCGCCGGACGTAACGCTCTTCCAGGTTCCACCGAACTACACCATCGACAAAGTAGTTCCCCGGGTATTTCAGGCGCCCGCACAGTAACTCCGAGCGCCGGCGTTCCTTCATCGCCGCAGTGAGTGGCTCCCCGTTTTCCGGCCGGTGGCTATAGCAGCCACGGGACAGGCTTTGCCGCTATCCGCCCCCCGCTAAGCCGCCCTCCTGTGCTCCCTTGCAGTGGCAGGGGAAGTCGAAGCCAACCTTTCTCATGCGCACCGCATCACATGGCTTGTTTTGGGGTGGACTTCACCCCTTTTTCTGACTGCTTTGGTTGCGGATAGCTTGAGGCCCGGTACCCGATGAGGTTACCGGTGTAACGAAGCGCCGTTTTTATCATATAAACTCGAACTTGCGTTAGGCATGAGACGAATTAAACGAGTTTCTTTCCTCGCCCCCCGGCTGTTGCTTCTCACCCTCCTGTTTCTTCCTCTCGGAAGACAGGCTGACGCGCAGGATTGGGTCCGCACCGGAACGAATCTGGGCGCCGCTCGCATCCGGCTTGCAGCCGCGGACTTCAATCCGGGTTCCCCGGACGTGGGTCCCCTGAAATCTACATTCGATACGACCCTGTTTGGCGACCTTAGCAACGCAGGCATTTTTGACATGGTTTCAAAAAGCCTCGCGCCACCGCTGATGCCCGGCTCGCCACAGCAAATTAATCTGGCGCAATGGTCTGCCCCGCCTTCCAATGCGGCCTTCGTCGCTTTTGGGTCCATCTCCACCACCGGCGGCCGGCTCGCAGTCTACGGCTGGCTGTTTGACGCCAAGAATCCCGACTCGCCCCAGATCCTGGGGAAGCAGTACAACGAAGCCGCCAGCCAGGAAAATGCCCGGCTGATCGCGCACCGCTTCGCCGACGAAATCATCACGCGCCTCGGCGGAGGTATTCCCGGCATCGCCGAAACCCATATCTTCTATGTTTCCGCACGTGGCGGAAACAAGGAAATCTGGGAGATGGACTACGACGGACAAGGGGCACACCAGGTCACTCATTTGGGTACGATTTCCCTATCCCCGCGTGTCTCTCCCGATAACGACCGCATCGCGTTTGCTTCGCTGGGGCGTCTGGGTTGGGCTATCCGCATGTATTCGCTTGTGCTGGGCCGCCTAGTCAGCTTCCCTTCCATGACCGGGAACACTTTCTCTCCGGCATGGTCAAGTAACGGCGCCAAGATCGCTTTCTCCGGTTCCCGAACTGGGGACCCCGAAATCTACACCGCCGATGCCAGTGGTGGCGGCGTGAAGCAGATCACCCGGTTCCGCGGCCCTGACGTCTCGCCGACCTGGAACCCCAAAACCAACACGCAGATCGCCTGGTGCAGTGGGCGCAGCGGCCTGCCTCAGATCTACATCATGGAGTCTGACGGGACCAACGTACAGCGGTTGACCGATGGTGGATATGCCACCTCGCCCGCGTGGTCGCCAAGCGGCCAGTACATCGCCTTTGCATGGAATCGGAAGTACGGTCCAGGAGCGCCAGGTGGGCAGGACATCTACATCATGGACATTGCCAGCAAACGCTGGACCCAGCTCACCCACGACGCCGGCAGGCAGGACTTTCCGTCCTGGTCACCGGACAGCCGGCACATCGTCTTCCAGCGGGAAAACGGTGGCGGAGCTGAGATATGGACCATGTTGTCCGACGGCACCGAGCAACATCGGTTGACGCCGGGTGGCGGCAACTCTATGCCCAACTGGAGCTGGAAGTAGCCGCTAAGACTTTTAGAGGAGAAATAACGTGAAGATCCTGCACCACAGGCACTTTGCTTCCCTGATCGCCCTTGCTACTTTAACCTTTGCTGCCGGTTGCCATAAGAAAGCAGCCCCGCCCCCACCGCCTCCTCCGCCCCCGGCAACGTCGCCGGCGCCCACTGCCACCATATCCGTGACCCCCGACACCATCAACGCGGGCGGTGGCGGCGCAGTGCTCTCGTGGAAGACCACCGATGCTACTGACGTCTCCATTGACGGCATCGGCAGCGTGAATACCTACGGCACGCAAAACGTCAATCCGACCGAGTCGACCACTTATCACCTGGTCGCACGCGGACCCGGGGGATCCACGGATGCTACCGCTCGCCTGACCGTCAACGCAGCGCCCGTAACGCAGAGCGCGATGGAAAACATCGACGAGCAGACCTTTGAGCAGAATGTCAAGCCTGCCTTCTTCGACTACGACAGCTATGACATCCGCCCTGATGCGCAAACCACCCTGGCGCAGGACGCCGGCTATCTGGCCGCACATCCCACGCTCAAGGTCGTCATTGGCGGATATTGCGACGATCGAGGCTCGGCGGAATACAACCTCGCTCTGGGCGAAAATCGAGCGAATGCCGCCAAACAGGCTCTGGTGAACGGAGGCATTGCCCCCGATCGCATCCGCACCGTGAGCTACGGCAAGGAAAAGCAGTTCTGTACAGAAAACAACGAGGCATGCTGGCAGCAGAATCGCCGCGCCGGCTTCTCGCTCGATAAGTAGCGGCGGAATAGACTAGAGAAGAGAGGGAGCGGCTTAGGCCGCTCCTTCACTTGGGGGAGCATCATGCGTAAATACATCATCGGACTCACTGCCGTTGCCCTCTTCGCCTCGCCGAACGCGTTCGCTGTGTCCAAGGAAATTGTCCAGCTGCAAACGCAGGTCCAGCAATTGCAGGACATGGTGCAGCACCTGCAAACGTCCAACGACGAGCGCATGGGCGTCATCGTCAACCTGGTGCAGCAAAACACCGACAACGTCAACAAGATGATGGCGGCAGTCAATGCTCTGCAGATGACGTTGAAGACGGAAAACGAGCAGCGCGGGGCAGGCAATACCCAGCTTTCCACCCAGATCCAGGCGCTGAATGATTCCGTCGATGAGTTGAAGACGCGCATCGCCAACCTCACGACGCAGGTTCAGTCAATCCAGGGCCAGATGCAGAACGTGAACGGAATGCCAGCCGGACAACCTGGCGGGGCAGCACCGCAGGGCCAGGGAATGCCTGCACCTCAGGGACCGGGAGGACAAGCCATGGCGCCAGCTATGCAAGCTCCACCCGCGCCACAGGCGCCCCCGGTCGACCAGCTCTACCAGAGTGCGCTGCGCGACTATAACTCCGCGAAGTACACCATTGCGTCTTCTGAATTCGGTGACGTTATTCACTACTATCCGCAAGACGCGCTGTCCGGGAACGCGCAGTACTACCTCGGCGAGATCAACTATCGGCAGGGCAAATACGCCGCCGCGATAAGAAACTACGATGCTGTGCTGGAACAGTATTCCGGCAACTCAAAAGCACCCGCCGCCCAACTTCGCAAGGGACAATGCCTGATCGAGATGGGGCAGAAGGATGCCGGCGTCCGCGAACTGCGGAGTTTGGTTCAGCGCTATCCCCAGACCCCGGAAGCCCAGGAAGGCCGCAGCAAGCTGAACGGAATGGGCGTCCGCATCTATGCCGCCAAGCCCAGTGCTTATCCGCCCACCGCGCAGTAACCTATTCCAACGAGAATCTCGCGCCGGATGGGGTCCCGCATGCCTTTTTCTTTTGCCTGGATGGCTGTTGGCCTGCTGTTCTTTTGCCTTGTTCCTTCGATCTCCCACAGCCAGGAAGCAGCCGCTACTTCGCCTTCTACCCAACAAGCCACGGTCCCTCGCATCAGCGGAGTCTTTATTGCTCCTGTTCCCAACGCGCCTTTCTCGGGAAAAGTTGAAGTCGTTTCCAGGCAGAAATTGGCCGATGGCTCCATTTATGTTCTGAAAACGATTAACTACATCGCCCGCGACTCGCATGGCCGGACTCATAACGAGAGCCGCAAGCTGGTTTCGTCCGTATATCCGCAGGAACCGCCGCTCACTACCATTCACATTTATGACCCTGCGACTAATCTCGCATTTCATCTGGATCCCGACGCGCTGATTGCAAAAGAAGTGACGATGCACGGGCCACCGGTACCGAATGCGTGGTCTGCTCCGGTACCGAATGCTGGCTCTTCGAACTCCGCCGTGAAGCAGGAAGATCTGGGCACGAAGATGTTCCAGCAGCTGGTCCTTCATGGCACGCGTCAGTCACGGCCTCCGAATAACGTGGACGAATTCTGGTATTCCCCGGACCTATCCATCTTTGTCGAACGCAGGCATCAGGATGCCATTTGGGAACAAACGGTCGACGTCACCGCGCTCGATCGGACCGAACCGGATCCGGCAAAATTTTCCGTTCCCGCAAACTACCAGATCGTGAAGCTCACGCAGAATCAATACGACGGAGTTGTTCCCGGACCCGACGGCGTCTACAAAGTCGGTGGCGAGGTACTGCCGCCAGGATTGGTCTCCGGCCCGCACCCCAAGTTCCCGCCAGGAGCGCCCAAACACGTTCAGATCGCCGTGCTCGTTTCGTTGGTTGTGGATGCCCTGGGAAATCCTCAGGACGTGCAGATCCGAAAATCCGGAGGACCGGAGTTCGATGCAGCGGCCATCGAGGCGGTGAAGAAGTACAAATTCAGGCCGGCGATGTTGTATGGCAATCCTGTACCGGTTTACGCCGATATACGCGTCGACTTCAAGAGTTACTAGTTCGCCTCAACGGTCATTTGTGCATCGTTTTGCTTCTTTCTTCCATGGCGTTCCTTTCGTCACCGGACCTTGGGTAGACGGTTCTTTCACCGCGGTGCTATCGTTGCCAACGGCGTTGGAAGCCGGCAGTGTCGCGTCCTGAATACAAATTTCCTGTCGGCCGCGCCGGAGGTATTTGATGGCAACGATCCCCGTTGATGCACGTATCAACTCCAAAACCGCGGAATTCTTTGCGCGGCAACACCGCATGCTGATCGATGGACGCTTTGTCCTGGCCGCATCCGGCAAAACCTTCCCCGTCTATGATCCCGCGACCGGAGAAGTCGTGGCACAAGTTCCCGAAGCCGAGGCTGAGGACGTCAACCGCGCCGTAGCCGCCGCGCGCCGGGCCTTCGATGAAGGACCCTGGAGCAAGATGTCCACTTCTCAACGCGGGCAGCTCATCTGGAAACTCGCCGACCTGCTCGAGGCAAATCTGGAAGAATTCGCTGAAATTGAATCGCTGGATAACGGTAAGCCGTTTTCTGTCGCCAAAGTAGCCGACCTGCCGTTAGCGATTGACATGTTCCGCTACATGGCGGGTTGGAGCACCAAGATCTCCGGCTCGACTCTCAACTTTTCTACTCCGGGCGCGTTCCACTCCTACACTATGTTGGAGCCCATCGGCGTGGTGGGTCAGATCATTCCCTGGAACTTCCCGCTGTTGATGGCAGCCTGGAAGCTTGCCCCAGCCCTGGCGGCCGGGTGCTGCATCGTACTGAAAGTCGCAGAACAAACTCCGATGTCCGCTCTGCGTCTGGCGGAGCTGATCGATCAGGCAGGGTTCCCGCCGGGCGTCGTCAACGTGCTCACCGGCTACGGAGAGGGCGCAGGCGCACCATTAGCCGCGCATCCTGGCGTGGACAAGGTAGCCTTCACGGGCTCGACCGAAGTGGGCAAGCTGATCGTGAAGGCGTCTGCCGGCAACCTGAAGAGAGTTACGCTGGAGCTGGGCGGCAAGAGCCCGGCCATCATCTTCCCCGATGCCGACCTCGAGCGCGCCATTCCCGGCACGGCGAGCGCCATCTTCTTCAACCAGGGGCAATGCTGCTGTGCCGGATCCCGCCTCTTCGCCCACGAGAGCATCTACGAGAAAGTTCTGCAGGGCGTGAGCGATATCGCCGGCGGAATTCAGATGGGCCGGGGCACAGACCCGAAGACCGAGATGGGACCTCTGGTCAGCGAGGAGCAATTCTCCAAGGTCACTGACTACATTAATTCGGGTGTCGATCAGGGCGCGAAGGTTGCCGCCGGGGGCAAACGCCATGGCGACCGCGGATATTTCGTACAGCCCACGGTACTCACAAACACAAAACCGACGATGAAGGTCGTGCAGGAAGAGATCTTCGGCCCGGTAGTCTGCGCGGAATCCTTCTCCGACGCCGATCTGGATCGGGTGGCACGTGAGGCGAATAACAGCATTTACGGACTCGCCGCCAGCGTGTGGACTCGCGATCTGAGCACGGCTCACAAGATGGCCAAGCGTCTCCAGGCAGGCACCGTCTGGATCAATTGCCACAACGTTTTCGACGCTTCCCTGCCCTTTGGCGGATATAAGCAGTCCGGTTGGGGCCGCGAAATGGGCGAAGAAGTCCTGCACAATTACACGCAGGTGAAGGCTGTTACCGCTGCCCTGTAAAGTAAGCTACCTCCGGGCCGGAGTTTTCCGGCCCGGAGGACAACGCCGCAGAATAAACCCTCATCTTTTAAGCACGATGCCAAAACAAACCTCAGTCGATAGTGATAGGGGCAAGGGAGCTGTTGAAGAAGAAGTCAGCGTGCCCTCCACCAGCGGAAAGCCTAACCTGGGAGACCAACTGGGCCACCGCGACGAAGACGAATTGCTGAAAGATGCCGATACGGACTTCCCAGAGCCGGGGCCGACTCCGGAACATACAGGCGAACCCGAGTAGGTTTCTGATTTGCGCCTGTTTGCTTGGCGCCTCCGCCTTCTCCACGTTTCAAGTGCGCCTGTCCCCGGGCCCGCGCCTCGTCGGCACGCGAGCATCCAACTCAGGAAGCGGCACTGTTACGGCGACGCTGAAGGATAGCGAGCTTACACTCCGCGGTTCCTTCGAGGGGCTGCTCGCCGTTCCAACCCGCGCGAATCTGCGCATGGGTTCCCTGCCTGGTGTGCGTGGACCCGTCGTCACCAGCCTGACTATCTCGCCCGCTACCAGCGGGGCGCTGAGCGGTTCGGTGGAGCTCAACCCAAACCAGCTGACCGCCTTCCACAAAGGCGGCCTTTACATCGAAATCGACAGCGAGCAGGCGCCCGAAGGCGATCTCTGGGGCTGGATCATTCCGCAATAGGCCCGCCATGCTGTAGGCTGTTGTGCGCGTGAAAAACATCAGCAGAGGGATCGCGCTAGCGGCGGGCGCTTTCTTGTGGATTCTTGTGGCCGGGGCACAACAGAATACGGGCCCCTTCACTGCCGCAGAGGCCGCGCAGGGACATGCCGACTACTCCTCTGCATGCGCTTCCTGTCACCACGAAAACCTTTCCGGCGGGGGAGAGGCACCTTCTCTTGCCGGCGGCAACTTCCTTAAGGCCTGGGGGGATCGTTCCACGCAGGAACTGTACGACTACATCCGTTCCGCTATGCCGTTGGGCCGGGGCGGAAGCCTGGGCGATCAGACCTACAAGAACATAGTGGCATTTCTGCTTAAGGCAAATGGCGCCACGGAGGGCGGCCAGCCGTTCACTCCGGAGACGGACGTAAAAATCCACAACATCGCCAGCGGCCAGCTGTCCGGCAACATTGCGTTTCGAGCCGAGGCACCACCCCCACTTCGCACCGGTCTGACGGTTGCGGGGCAAATACCGGTGTACGAACCGGTGACCGATTCGATGCTTCTTCATCCTCCTGATGCCGACTGGCTCATGTTCCGACGCAACTATCAGGGATGGAGCTTCAGCCCGTTAACGCAGATCGATAGGAACAATGTCAGGTATCTGCAGCTCAAATGGGCCTGGGCCATGAACGAAGGGGGAGCCAATGAAGTTACTCCGATCGTGCACGACGGCATCATGTTCCTGTCCAATACGGACAACATCGTTCAGGCACTCGACGCCAAAAGCGGGAAATTGATCTGGGAGAACCGGATTGGTCCGCACTCGCCGTATCTTTATGGCGGAAATCGAAGCCTTGCGCTTTACCAGGACAAGGTGTTTGTCGCCACCACAGATGCACATCTGCTCGCGCTCGATGCACGCACCGGGCAAATCGTGTGGAAGGTTGCCATCAGCGGGAAAGGCCACAATCAGACTGGCGGCGTGATGGTCATTCACGGAAAGGTTTTGGTCGGCCTCACCGGTTGCAGCGCCTTTGGAACCGACAAGTGCGCCATCAGCGCATTCGACGCTTCGACTGGCACGCGGGATTGGCGCTTCCAGACGATTGCCCTCAAGGGCACCCCTGGAGGCGATACCTGGAACGGGGTCGCCGACTTTTATCGCGTGGGCGGAGAGACCTGGATCGCCGGCACCTATGATCCGGAGCTGAACCTGACTTATTGGGGTGTCGCCCAGGCGAAGCCATGGATGCGGGCCAGCCGCGGTACCGGCAATGGCGCCGCACTGTATACAAGCAACACGTTGGCTCTCGACCCTGACACTGGAAAGCTCAAATGGAATTTCAGCCATGCACCGGGCGAGTCTCTCGACCTGGATGAAGTGTTCGAGCGGGTTCTGATCGATCACGGAACACAGAAGACAGTGATGACCATCGGCAAGGCAGGCATCCTGTGGAAGCTGGACCGCACCAATGGTAAGTTCCTCGGGTATAGGGAAACCGTTTTGCAGAACGTATTCACCCGCATCGATCCAAATACAGGTGTGCCCACTTACCGCGACGACATTGTGAACAGCAAGACCAATGAATGGATCCAATCCTGTCCCAGCGAAGAAGGCGGCCACAACTGGCAGGCGATGAGCTACTACCAACCAGCCGACATGCTCATCATCCCGCTCTCGCAGAGTTGTGATGAGCTGAGCGGACATGAGGTGGAGAGGAAGGCGGGTTCCGGCGGAGTCGCCGCAGCGGTTCGCGTCTACGAAATGCCGGGAACCAACGGCAACATGGGCAAGCTGGCTGCCTATGACACGAAGACGCTGAAGGAGGTCTGGTCTGTGCAGCAGCGGGCGCCATTCCTCACCGCTGTGCTTTCGACCGCGGGCGGGATCGCTTTTGTTGGGGACTGGGACCGCACGTTCAAGGCTGTGGATGTAAGAACAGGAAAGATACTTTGGAAGACCCAGCTTGGAACTACGGTGCAGGGTTATCCCGTCTCATTCAGCATCGATGGTGTTCAGTACATCGCGGTGACCACTGGCCTTGGTGGTGGTAGCCCGGAGAACATGCCGAACGTAATCCTTACCGAGGTGCACCGCCCGGAGAACGGTCAACAGCTCTATGTGTTTGCTCTGCCGGACAGCATGGCAGGCAGCACTGCAGCGAAACCTCCGGCCCATCACTGAACATCGCGGTTGGGAGAAAGGTTGTGGAGATGAGAAGAAGAGATTTTCTGGCGTCCGGACTTGGGCTAGCGGCCAATGTGGCGTTGGGCCAGTTGCCTCCCCCTCCGCCGAGAAAGGAATTACCGCACCGCAGAGTGAGGACGAAGCCCCTGTTCAAGGCCCCGCCCGGATTTCCGAACGCGGTCGCGGTGGCGCCGGAAGGCCTTTGGGTAGCCGAACAGAAAGCGCAGAATTTTGGCAAGGATGCCAAGCAGTCTCCGGAAGCTTGTTGGCTTCTAGACTGGAATGGCAAGGTGCTGAAGACCGTGCTGACGGAATCGTGGAATACCAGCGGCATGGCATACGGCGATGGTTACATTTGGATGGGCGCGAATGCGGGGCCGGAAGGGATCTACCAGACCGACATGAATTCCAAGACAGTTTCTCACCGCCAGATCCCGCTGGGGCCGCCGGAAAATGGCGGCGGCTGCCACGGACTGATGTGGCATGAGGGCAAGTTGTGGATTGTGGCGAATCGCCTTCGCGGCATCCTGCGGGTGGATCCGAAATCCTGGGAACCGGAGTTTATGATCCCCATTACCACGGCCCGTTGGCACGGCATCGCCTGGGACGATGGCTCGATCTGGATGGTCACGGGCAGTTCCGATATCGACCGATTCCTACAGCAAGATGGCAAGCTGGTTCACACCACTACCCCCGGGTTAGTTCGATACGACGCGGTGACAGGACAAGCACTGGAGACGGCAGAGTTTGTCGAGGGATCGGCCGACCCACACGGGTTAGCCATGCACAACGGAACGCTGATCAGCTGCGACGCAGGCGTCGGCCCACCTGGCTTTGAACTCACGCATAGCCCGTACAGTGGCTACGTTTTCGAGCTCGAGTTTATCTAGCAGGATGCTGAAAAACACTTGCCCTGCGCTACCGACTAACGAGATATAGCGTAGTGCATTTTGCATGGGCGCTGTATCTTGCGCCTCGCTCGGGCTTCGGCGCGTTTTTCAGCATCCTGCTAGCCGATTTTGGTTAGTTCGCCCTGATTCAGCTCTTTCCAGTTCCGTCCGTTGTCTTCGCTGAATTCGGTACGGAAGTGCATTAGCTTATCGGAAAGAAACTCATCGTTGGTGAGAAAGAGGATGGTTTTGTCCTGATTCTGGACTTCGGTACCGAACGTCCAGACGTTACCCTTCACCTGCATGGGGACTTCTCGCGGAGACGAGTCTTTATCGACCCCGAAGAACTTGTAGGTCTTGGCGGCCTCGTCATAGGTATACACCGACAGGCTGTTGCTGACGCCTGTGGGCCCGTTCATCAGGTGATCGCAGAGGATGAATCCATGGTGAGGCGACCAAGAGCAGGTCATCTCGGAGGTGACCGAGGCCGCTTCGCTGTACGGTGTGGTTAATACCTCGGTCTTCGATTCCCAGGTTCCGACCCAAACACCCATCTTGGAGATCTCAGGGGCTATCTTGGGCACTTCCAGATGGTCGCTGGCAAGCGCCAGGGTGCTCAGGGCAACGACCGCCAGGTAAATCCCGCGCAGGAATTTTTTACGCATGCCATCCTCTTGCTGTGTCGGGGAGAAACGAACTGATGATACAACTTTTGTGGGAGAGCTGAACAATATTTGTTGCAGGTTCTTAGTACCCAAAAAGTCCCAAAAGGACCTGCCCCCAGGTAACTATTTCCTGGGGAGCAGGCGTCTTTTTGGCAGACTTTGGTTACTGATGCTTCTGCATGATCTGTTCCAGAATCTGGCGTGAGGGGCGTACGCGGGATTCGGGAAGAGTGGCGAGGGGTTCGTCCACAAGATTCAGAAGGTCGGTGAAGCTGGGTTTCTTGGTGTCGACGTAGAAGACACCGGTGAGGACTTCCCCTTGCTCGTGAGCCTGCATCAGAGTGTTAACGGCGCCGATCCGGGTGGTTGGGTCGTAATCGGGGTGAAGCTTACGCAGGCGCATATGGGAACCGTCGTGCATCTCCACGTCGTAGGTGGTCCCAGGATCGTAGTCAACTGAGATTTCCTCAAAGGAAGGCACGAAGCCTACCTCGTTGACCGCATCCTCATGCTCCTGGATGTACTTGTAGCTCTTGGTCGAGCCCTCGTGATCGTTGAACGTCACACAGGGGGAAATGACGTCGAGCATTACGGTTCCCTTGTGCGCAATGGCTGCTTTGAGCATCGCCAGTAGCTGTTTCTTGTCCCCGGAGAAGGAACGACCGACAAACGTCGCGCCCAGTTCGATGGCCATGATGCAGGTGTCGATGGGCGGGAGGTCATTGATGACTCCGGTCTTTAGCTTGGAGCCCAAGTCGGCAGTGGCTGAGAACTGACCCTTGGTGAGCCCATACACACCGTTGTCTTCAATGATGTAGATCAGAGGAAGGTTGCGGCGCATGAGGTGAGCGAATTGCCCCATGCCAATGGATGCAGTATCACCGTCACCGCTGACGCCCAAACCCATCATGGTGTGGTTCGCCATCAGGGCGCCGGTGGCCACGGAGGGCATGCGTCCGTGAACGGAGTTGAAGCTATGGGCCCGGCTCATGAAATACGCAGGGGTTTTGGAGGAGCAGCCGATGCCGGAGAGCTTCATCACCCGCTCGGGTTGAACACCCATCTCGTACATTGCGTCCACGATGCGTTCGGAGATAGCGTTATGGCCACAACCGGCGCATAGCGTCGTCTTTCCACCGCGGTATTCCAGGACCTGCAGTCCCAGGCGGTTCTTTTTAGGGCCGGGCGCTACCGGCGGATTCATGGTCGTCGCCATTAGATTTCCTCCTGCAGGACCAGCTTGTCGGTCACGGTCCTTGCGTCGAGCGGCAGGCCATCAAAATGGCGAATGCTCCTCAACTTAGTGATTTCCCCGGCGGGCAGGTCGAGTTTCAACAGGCTCAGCATTTGTCCGTCGCGGTTTTGTTCAATGACATAGACCCGGGAGTGAGAAGCCACAAAGGCCTGCACTTCGGAAGAGAACGGGAATGCCCGTAAACGAAGGTAGTCAGTCTCCAGGCCGTATTCCTTTTTGAGCTGGTCGCGGCTTTCACGTACGGCGTAGTCCGAGCTGCCGTAGGCAATCAACCCGATTTTCGACTTGCCGGTCTGAACCACTTCGGGCGCGGGAACCAGGGTGCGGGTGGTCTCGAATTTTCTCGCGAGACGCTCCATCAGATTTTGGTAGTCGTCCGGGCGCTCTGTGTAGAGTGCCTTTTCATTGTGGCCGCTGCCACGGGTAAAGTACGCAGCCTTTGGATGATCCGTTCCCGGCAAGGTGCGGTACGGGATTCCGTCGCCATCGACGTCTTTATATCTCTCGAATCCGCCAAGCCGGTCCAAATCCTCCCGAGTAAGAACCTTGCCTCGCTTGATCGGCTTTTCGGGATAGGAGAACGGTTGGGACATCCAGTTATTCATGCCGATGTCGAGGTCTGAGAGCACGAAGACCGGAGTCTGGAGCTGCTCGGCGAGGTCGAAAGCTTCCATTCCGAACTGGTAGCACTCCTCCACGGAGCCTGGGAGGAGCATGACGTGCTTAGTATCGCCATGGGAGAGGAAAGCTATCGAAAGGATGTCCCCTTGCATGGTGCGGGTAGGCATGCCGGTTGAGGGGCCAACCCGCTGGATATCAAAAATGACGCCGGGGATTTCGGCGAAGTAGCCTAGCCCGGCAAATTCAGCCATCAGGCTGATGCCGGGACCAGAGGTTGAGGTCATGGACCGAGCTCCCGCCCAGCCTGCTCCGAGGACCATACCGATCGCGGCGAGCTCATCTTCCGCCTGAACGATGGCGAAGTTGGCTTTGCCATCCTCCTCCACCCGGTACTTCTTCATGTAATCGATGAGGCTTTCGACGACAGAGGAAGAGGGTGTGATCGGATACCAGGTGACCACGGTGACCCCGGCAAACATCGCGCCCAGGGCGGCGGCGGAGTTCCCGTCGATGATGATCTTGCCCTCGGTGGCATGCATGGGCTCGAGCAGCAGCGTGTCCTGCTTCGTCAGGGACTTCGCGGCGAAGTCGTAACCGGCCTGAACGGCTGTCCAATTGAGGTCGGCTGCCTTTTGCTTCTTGGCGAACTGGCGGCGCACAGCCTTTTCGACCGCTGTGAGATCCATCGAAAGCAATTTGGCCACGACCCCTACATAGACCATGTTCTTGACCAACTTGCGCAGCTTGGCATCGGGACAAACCGCGGCGGTCAGCTTATCGAATGGAACGGGATAGCAGATGACATCGTCGCGGTATTGCTTCAGATTCAGAGACTCGTCGTAAATGGCTGCAGCGCCTGTGGGCAGTGAAAGAATATCTTCGCGTGCAGTCTCGGCGTTCATCGCTACCAGGAGGTCGACTTCCCGCCGACGGGCGACATATCCATATTTGCTGGCGCGGATGGTGTACCAGGTGGGCAAGCCCGCGATGTTGGATGGGAATAGATTTTTTCCGCTGACGGGAATCCCCATCGAGAAAATACTTTTGAGCAGAACCAGGTTGGCAGATTGAGAGCCGGACCCGTTAACGGTGGCTACCTGAATGCTGAAGTCGTTGATGATCTGCTTGGATGTTGGCGTCTGCAGTGCCGCTGAGCTACCCGTTCCGGGCGCCCCTACGGCAACGTCTCCTGTCGCCATTTGGCCGGATTCCTTCCCCGATAGATTGAGCGGCACCATTGCCGGCCGGATGTCTTTTTGCCGTCTGGATCAAGAGGGACCCCTGGTCTCCGCTCCCAACATTATAGGACAGTGACTTGGGTCACTCCTGCCCAGCCTGTCCAATGGCTCTAATTTGCCACTGGATGGAGAAATCCACCTCTAAGTTGTTCGTTTGCCACGCAGGAATACAATGTGAACATGCTGCTGGAAGGCATTTTCGCTGCAGTTACGACGTGTTTCTATCCGGATGGGCGGCCCTATTGGCGCAAGCTGGAAGCCAACATGGACCGATACTCACGAACGCCGATGAGCGGGATGGTGATGTTGGGCTCGACCGGCGAGGCCGTCATGCTGAGCGACGAGGAATCGCGCGAAGCCCTGCGTGTGGCGCGAGAGGCAACCGCACCGGAAAAAGTGCTGCTGGCGGGCGTGGGCCGGGAGAGCGTCATCGAGACCTTGCGCCTGGCGGATTACGCTGCCGAGTTGGCGTACGACGCCATCCTGGTAAGGACACCTCATTACTACCGCAAGCAAATGCGGAACCGGGAGATGCTGACTTACTACCAGGCGGTCGCAGACCGTTCTCCGCTGCCGGTGCTTCTGTACAGCGTACCTAGCTGTACGGCTTATGATCTGCCAATCGAGGTGGTCGGCGAGCTGGCGATGCACCCGAACATTATCGGTATGAAGGACTCGAGCGGAAACGTGGAACGGATTGGGGAACTGGTGAAGGCTACGCGTGCTGCCAAAAAGCGGACGGTTCCGGTGACTACGGTCTTTGCGGCAGTGACGGCGAGGATGCTTTCTCCGCAAGAGGGCGTGACTCAAGGGACGTTTGTAGCCGCCGGTGAGCTGGTTTCCGGGGGTACCGCGGTTGCGGTCTCCCCACCGAAGCCGCCGTTGAAAACGCGGACTCGAGAAGTTGGATTTCAGTTGCTTTGCGGTTCGGCACAGACGCTTTACCCTTCGCTTAACGCAGGGGCGACGGGAGGAGTGCTGGCTTTGGCTACGTTTGCTCCGCAGGCTTGTTGTGAGGTATACACGGCGTGGGCAGATAAAGATGCTGAGCTGGCGACAGAAAAGCAGCAACGGATTGCGCAGGCGGGTGTGGAGATTGCCGGGAAGATGGGGATTCCCGGGGTTAAGTACGCGCTTGATGTGAATGGCTACTTTGGCGGTAGACCGCGAATGCCGCTGTTGCCCTTGACTGCCGATGAGCAGCGAGTGGTGGATGAGCTGCTGATGGATATTCGTAACTGAATCGGTGTCCGTCTCTCGAGTGCGCTCCTAACGAACAGAGGGACGGAGTTCGTATCTACTGTCGCGATGGGACAAGCAGACCACAGGTCTCTCCACTTCGCTTCCGCTTCGGTCGAGATGACAATTCCGTTGGGCGGAAGAAAGTGTGGCCCGGGAAAGAGCTATGACCGGAAGAGCCAGGACTGCTTGGCTCTCGGGCTGTTTGCTGTTCTCTAGTGGACCGCTACGGGTTCGCGGCGCAGTTCCTGGAGGGCGTTTACAGTGATCTGGCGACGCTGTGTTGCGGCGATCCCCTCCGCTGCGGCTCGTGCAGCGGCGATGGTGGTGATGGTTGGGATTCTTTGCATCACGGCTGCGCGACGGATAGCTTTCTCGTCAAAGAAAGTGTCCTGGCCATGTGGGGTGTTGATGATGAGCTGGATGCGCTCGCCCTTGATCAGGTCCACGACATTGGGCCGGCCTTCCTTCACTTTGTAGACGCGCTCCACCACCATGCCGGCCCTCTCCAAAACATCCGCCGTTCCTTGGGTGGCCACCAGATGAAACCCTAGCTCCACATATTGGCGAGCAAGATCGACGACCACGGCTTTGTCGCGGTCGTTCACACTGAAGAAGGCGGTTCCTTTCACCGGGAGGACCTGTCCTGCGGACAGTTGTGCCTTGGCGAAAGCTTCGCCGAAGTTGTCGGCGACCCCCATGACTTCGCCGGTGGACTTCATCTCCGGTCCGAGAACCGTATCGACCCCGGGGAACTTGTTCCAGGGGAAAACGGGCGATTTTACGAAGAAGTGACTGCCGGTGGCGAGGTCCGTACGCTCGACTAGCTGCTCGGGCATCAGCTCGCGCAAAGTGCGGCCGGTCATCAACCGGGCTGCCATCATGGCCAAAGGTACTCCGGTGGCTTTCGATACATAGGGGACGGTGCGAGAAGCGCGGGGATTCACTTCAATGACGAAAACCTTGTCAGATTCGCCAGGCTTTCTTTGGATGGCGAATTGCAAGTTCACCAGACCGACTACGTTGAGAGCGAGGGCGAGCTTGCGTGTGTAGATGCGAATGGTTTCGAGCGTCGGTGCCGCCAGATCCACTGCCGGAAGAACGCAGGAGGAGTCGCCAGAATGAATTCCAGCTTCCTCGATGTGCTGCATGATGCCGGCAATCACGACGTCTTTACCGTCACAAAGGGCATCGACGTCTACCTCAACAGCGTCCTCGAGGAAGTGATCGACAAGAACGGGGCGCTCCTGGGAATACTCCACAGCTTCACCCATGTAACGGCGCACTGCATCGGCATCATAGGCAATGACCATCGCCCGGCCACCGAGAACGTATGAGGGACGCACCAGCACCGGATAGCCGACGCGCTCGGCACCCTCCAGGGCCTGCTCGACTGTGGTGACCATGGCCCCGGGCGGCTGAGGAATATTTAAATCCTCCAGCAACTTGCCGAAGCGTTTGCGATCTTCGGCCAGGTCGATAGACTCAGGGGAGGTACCGAGGATCGTGATGCCTGCCGCCTTCAGAGGAAGGGCGAGATTCAGCGGGGTCTGGCCGCCGAATTGTACGATCATGCCGATCTCGGCGCCGGAAGAAGCTTCGTGCTCGTAAACCGCCATCACATCTTCGAAGGTGAGCGGCTCAAAGTACAACCGGTCGCTAGTGTCGTAGTCGGTGGACACCGTTTCCGGATTGCAGTTGACCATGATGGTTTCGTAATCGTCTTCCCTGAGCGCGAACGCGGCGTGGCAGCAGCAATAATCGAACTCGATTCCCTGCCCTATCCGATTGGGCCCACTCCCGAGGATGATGACCTTCCTGCGAGACGTCGGCGGGGCCTCATCCTCTTCGTCGTAGGTTGAGTAGAGGTATGGAGTATCGCTATCAAATTCAGCCGCGCAGGTATCGACCTTCTTGAACACTGGGGTGACGCCATGACCACGGCGCAAACGCCTAACTTTGGCTGCGCCGTCCACACTGTCCATGCCCCAGATTTCGGCCATTCTAGCGTCGGAGATTCCCATGCGCTTAGCCTTGCGGAGAAGCTCGACCGGCACGTTCTCGATCGTGTGTTCCGAGAGCTTCTGGATGGCGTCGGTGACTTCCTTGACTTGATAAAGAAACCAGGGGTCCATGGAAGTCATGCGCGCGATTTCCCGGACGGAAAGACCGGTGCGCAAGCCGTAGCGGATGTAGCTCAGCCGCTCCGGCTGTGGAGTTACCAGGCGCTGGGTCAGGCGCCTGGGCTCGATGATCTCTGCGCTGATGCGCTTACCGGTATCGAGCGAGCGCAAGGCCTTCATCAAAGCTTCCTTAAAGGTGCGGCCCAAGGCCATGACCTCGCCGACCGACTTCATCTGTGGACCAAGGTTCTCGTCCGCACCTGGAAACTTCTCGAACTGCCATTTAGGGACCTTCACCACGACGTAGTCGATGCTGGGCTCGAAACAGGCCGGCGTTTTACGGGTGATGTCGTTGGGAATCTCATCGAGGGTGTAGCCAACAGCCAGTTTGGCAGCGATTTTGGCAATCGGAAAACCGGTGGCCTTGGAAGCCAGAGCAGATGAACGCGAGACACGCGGATTCATCTCAATGACGGTCATGCGGCCAGTGGCTGGATTGACCGCGAACTGTACGTTGGAACCGCCGGTTTCGACGCCGATTTCGCGCATTATGCGGATGGCGGCGTCGCGCATGGCCTGATATTCACGGTCGGTCAGGGTCTGGGCGGGCGCTACGGTAATTGAGTCGCCGGTATGAACACCCATTGGGTCCATGTTTTCGATGGAGCAGATGATAATCACGTTGTCTGCAAGATCACGGATGACTTCGAGCTCGTATTCCTTCCAGCCCAGCACGGACTCTTCGATCAGACACTCGTGGACAGGAGAAAGATCGAGGCCTCGCCCCAAGATGTCCATGAGTTCTTCGCGGTTATAGGCGATGCCACCGCCGGAACCGCCGAGTGTGAACGAAGGGCGAACGATCACCGGAAATCCGATTTTGGCGGCGAATTCAGCGCCATCCCGTATGTTATTTACGAGCGCGGAGCGAGGGACGTCGAGCCCAATGCGCGACATAGCGTCTTTGAAGAGAAGCCGGTCTTCCGCTTTCTTGATTGCTTCGAGGCGGGCACCGATCATTTCGACGTCGTACTTCTCAAGGACACCGGCATCGGAGAGGTCGACGGCAAGATTCAGTGCGGTCTGGCCACCTACGGTGGGCAAGAGGGCGAATTTGCCTAAGCGGCGGCCTTCCGGGCCAACCATGCGCTCGGACTCCCGGCGGATAATCTCTTCAACGTACTCCCGTGTCAGAGGCTCGATATAGGTGCGATCCGCCAGCTCGGGATCGGTCATGATGGTGGCAGGATTGGAATTGACCAGCACCACTTCATAGCCTTCAGCCTTCAGCGCCTTACAAGCCTGCGTACCCGAGTAATCAAACTCTGCCGATTGGCCAATCACGATCGGCCCAGAGCCGATCACGAGGATTTTGGTTATGTCGTTCCTACGTGGCATTTCCTAATCTTTCGTTCGAGCGGTCTCTAGTCCTGAGGGCTCCCTCAGCGGCTAAAGCCGCTCGTTTTGTTTCTGCTAACGGACGGGCTAAAGCCCATCCGCTTCAAATTCCCGTTGCAAACGGACGGGTGAAAAGTCCGTCAGCTTCAAACTCCACAGTGTGGCCAACCAGTTTTACTTCTTCCACTCTTCCATCATGTTGCGGAAGTCACGGAAGAGGTAGTGGGAGTCGTGGGGCCCGGGGCTCGCTTCCGGGTGATATTGGACGCTGAAGAGCGGCAGCGTGCGGTGGCGCAGCCCTTCGAGCGTATTGTCGTTCAGGTCGACATGGGTCAATTCAACTTCGTTCTGGTTGATCGAATCCGGATCGACCGCGTAGTTGTGGTTGTGAGCAGTGATCTCGACCTTACCTGTGTCGGTTTGCCGAACGGGATGGTTTCCGCCGTGGTGACCGAACTTGAGCTTATAGGTCTTTCCGCCCAGAGCAAGGCCGATCAACTGGTGTCCGAGACAAATACCAAACATGGGCCGGCGTCCGGCCAGCTTACGGATATTTTCCTGAGCGTAGACGACAGGTTCGGGATCGCCTGGACCATTGGATAAGAAGATGCCGTCCGGGTTCAGGGACAACACATCTTCGGCCAAGGTTTCCGCTGGCACTACGGTGACGCGGCAGCCTTCCTTTGCCAGCATGCGCAGAATGTTGTGCTTGATGCCAAAATCGTAAGCCACCACATGAAGATCCGGCACGGGCAACTTGAGGTTTTCGCCACCCTGGAGGAGAGGATCGCCATTGAAGTTGCGCCGGTCATTCTGGTCCCACTCGTACAGGGTTTTGGTGCTGACGACTTTCGCAAGGTCGGTGCCATCCATCTTGCGAATGCCACGCGCTTTGAGAACTAACTTGTCAGGATCTGTCTCGAGGGAGGAGATTACGCCGCGTAACGCGCCGTGGGTCCGGAGATGGCGGACGATGGCGCGGGTATCAATCTCGGCGATCACCGGGACATCGAAACGCTCAAGATACTCCTCGGTGACCTGCTGAGAGCGCCAGTTGGAACTGATAGGTGAAAATTCACGCGTTACCAGGCCTTCGATGTAAGGACGGCTGGCTTCATTGTCAGCGGTGTTGGTACCGTAATTCCCGATCTGCGGATTGGTGAGAACAACAATTTGTCCAGCGTAAGAAGGATCGGTGAAGATTTCCTGATAGCCAGTCAGCGCGGTATTGAAAACCACTTCACCAAAACATTCTCGCTTGGCGCCATAGCTCTCACCGCGGAAGATGCGCCCGTCTTCGAGCGCGAGGATTGCCTGCATGGCATCTCCGTGGAGTGGATTCAGTCAAGTTTAACAGGTATTTTATGGTGAATCAGTGGATGATTCCCATGTCTTCGGTAGGCCAATAGACGAAGGCAGCCTTGCCGTAGATGAGGTCCTGGGGAACGGGTCCGAAATCGCGGCTATCACTGGAAATGGAGCGGTGATCGCCCATCACGAAGTACTCACCTGGTGGGATCACCATGGCATCCAACGACCTGTTGTCATGAAATCTTCTGGGCACGTAGGGTTCCGGTAACAGCCTTCCATTGATGTAGGTGCGGCCGTCGTCGATGCGCAATTCGTCGCCGGGCTCCGCGATCACGCGCTTGATGTAACTTTTTCGAGGGTCGCGAGGATAGTGGAACACCACAACATCGCCGCGATGAATGCTCTCGAAGTGATACACGAACTTGTTGATGAAGAGCCTGTCCTGATCCCCCAATCGGGGAAGCATGCTGGTGCCTTCCACTCGCACGGGCTGATACAGGAAAGTGATGATGAAAAAAGAGACGGCGAGGGAAAACAGCATGTCCCGAGCCCACAACCAGAAACTGCGTCCTGGCGATGCCACTTGGGGCTGTTCCTGTTGTTCGATGTCCCTCAATTGCAACCCAGGCTCCCGAATGGGCAAAGGATACGGGATCGCTGCTTGAGCATCGGCTGCTGCTGGCCAGCCGGAACCATGGGCGGGTGCGCGTGGGCTTCGTTGTTGCCTGCGAGTTGCGCTTCCTGGAGTACGAGCGGCCTTTGCAAGACCATCTCGATCGAAGTTCCGGCAGGGATCATGATTTCATCGCCGCGGGTAAACAGCGTATAGAGCGCTCCGGCAGCAGCGCCCGCAAGTGAGCCGTAGCCGATTCCCTCGCCGATGTGCCCCGACGCGGCGCCTGCGATCACACCGGTTTCCGCACCAATCGCGGTTGCCTGGGCAATGTTACCAATGTCGCGGCCCTTGTTTCCCGCCTGCTCCACCGTACCCTCGTTACCCTTCACTTTGGGGCCGGCCGAGCCAGGGAGACTGTTGATGACTCCCGGAACTGCGACGACACTGCCGTTGGGGAAGATCATGGTGGTGAAGTGCAGATCAAGGCGCGCGCGCCCTTTGACCCGGCCCGGTCGTTGTACACGGTCCACAATACCCTGTACGTAAACCCCCTCTGGAATCATGATCCGCGAATCTTCTACGACAGGAAAAGAGGAAACCAGGTAGACGCCGTCTCCCTGCTGGGCGGTCTTGGTATTGATCCCGCTCTTTAGCATAAGCAGCACTTTCGTGCCCGCAGGAACAGTAAAGGTTCGAGGAGCGGTGGACGGCTGGGGCGGAAGTGCAGCCTGTGAAGCTGTCGGGGGTTGAGGTTGAGCCGGAGTAGACGTTTGCAAAGGAGTCCCAGCCGGGGCCGTTGTGGTTTGTGGAGTCGGAGCGCCTGGCGACGGAGTCTGAGCGGTTGCTTGCGCCAAAGCGTGGGCGGTCACCATTCCGACAAAGAGCCCAAGAGAGACGACCTGTCCGCGAAGGCTCATACCACCACCTCTCAGTTCACAAGTATAGACGGGTCCGGCAAGAGTTCGGCGAGCGCTCGACGGGGATTTGTACTGAAATGGGCGTCAGGTAACATCGCTGATGGTAACTATGGCTCCCCCGCATATCCAGATACCAACCGGCGCGTCTTCTCAGCGCAGTCAGTTCGCGGGCGCGTACTTGATTCTCGAGGAAGGCATGCGCAACAAGGCGTTTCCGGGCGCGGCCTTCGCCGTATTCGCACGGGGCGAAACAATTGCGCTCGACGGAGTGGGCGGCTTCACCTACGATCCGGGGGCAAAGCCGGTTTCGAGTTCTACTGTCTTTGACCTGGCAAGCGTCACCAAGGTGATCGCGACTACGTCGATGGCCATGCTGCTGTACCAGAAGGGGCTGCTCGCATTGGATCGGCCACTTGCGGACATCCTTCCCGCTTTCAGCCAGGGTGGGCCAGCCGGCGATCCACGACGCAAGGTGACACTACGCATGCTGCTCGCCCACGCATCGGGCCTGCCGGGCTATGTGCGGCTTTTTGAGCAGACCAGCGAGCGTGAAACGCTGCTCGGTGCGTGCCTTCGCCTGCCGCTGGAGGCGGCGCCGGGAACACGTAGCGAATATTCGGATCCCGGATTCATTCTGCTGGGTGAGGCACTTGAGCTCATGGCGGGCGAGGGCTTGGACAGCTTTGCTGCGCGCGAGGTGTTTAGTCCATTGGATATGACGAGCGCTTGCTTTCGACCACCTGAGGATTGGCGATCCTTGATCCCCCCGACGGAAGAAGACCTGACATTCCGCCATCGGATTATTCAGGGAGAAGTTCAAGATGAGAATTGCTTTGTGCTCGGGGGAGTTGCCGGTCATGCCGGGCTTTTCTCCAATGCATTGGATCCGCTGCTTTACGCGAGAAGCTTATTCTGTGGTCAATTGTTCGCGACGGAAACCATTCAACTGTTCACGACCCGAGCGGGCCTGCCGCAAAACAGTTCCCGCGCGTTGGGCTGGGATACACCTTCCCAGCCTTCTTCCTCGGGGAGCTACTTCAGCCGCCACTCGGCCGGTCATCTTGGATATGCGGGAACTTCGCTGTGGATCGATTTCGAACGCCAGATAGCGATTGTTTTGCTTACGAATCGCACATGGCCAGACCGTCAGAACCAGTTGATTCGCACTATTCGTCCTCGTTTTTATGATGCGATCATGGAGGCACTCGATATCCCACTCCGGTAGATTGCCATCACCCAAAAGTGTTTGCGTGCGTGGCACGCCGAAGCCCTAATTTGAGAGCAAAGTTTTGTCACTAGCGATAGAATCAAGTAGTCCCTCGGGAGCTGAGCAAACCAACATGGCCACGACGAGTTCTTTTCACACGGAGACAGGCACGGGCTCCGAAGCAAGTAGTGATCGGCCACAAAGCCTGCACGATCTGACGACAGAAAGTTCCAACGAAGCCTCGATGGGCTTCGACACCAAATCTGCTCTTGAGATCGCCCGCATTATCAATCACGAAGACTCCAAAATTGCCGCCGCGGTGAAGAAATCCCTGCCCGAAATCGCGTTGGTAATTGATATGGTCGCGCGCAGTCTGCGAGATGGGGGACGGCTGGTTTATGTGGGGGCAGGATCGAGCGGCCGGATAGCCGGCCTGGACTCTGCAGAATGCCCACCCACCTTTTCCACTCCACCGCAAAGCGTACAGTACATCATGGCCGGGGGCCCGAAGGCCCTGGCCTCTTCCGTTGAAGTGAATGAAGATTCACCCGAACTGGGGCAGCGTGACATCGCACGCCGCCGCCCGACACGCAAAGATGTCGTCATTGGTCTGTCGTCCAGCGGGCGCACTCCTTATGTAGTTGCCGCGGTGGAGTATGCTCGTGCTCGCGGTGCGAAAACCGCGGCGGTTACTTGTAATCACAACACGGCGCTTTCGGGCGTGGCGGATATATGCATTGTGGCGGAAGTAGGACCGGAAGTGATTTCCGGGTCTACACGCATGAAGGCGGCCACAGCGCAGAAGATGATCCTCAACATGATCACCACTGGCGCCATGACGCGGCTTGGTTATGTGTATGACAACCTGATGGTGAACGTGCATATGCAAAACACCAAACTGGTGGAGCGCGGTA